>LXNJ01000211.1_pt1 | contig 42473 bp, 39 predicted proteins | sample 809081 | NCBI WGS metagenome assembly LXNJ01 (sample SAMN04870510, study PRJNA318959) | sponge metagenome | biome: sponge; feature: marine sponge reef; material: water | host: Petrosia ficiformis | place: Greece: Milos, Mediterranean Sea | collected 2013-05-29 | depth 5-7 m | reverse complement strand
CGAACGCAGCGGCCAGCTCGTCGGGGTCGAAGGTGTAGGCGGGCGGTCGCAGCTGCACCAGCCGCCGCACCGCGCCCGCCATGGAGATGTCGGCCGGGTAGATGTCGAAGTAGGGCTCGAAGGTGACCACCTCGTCGCCGGGACCGGCGAGGGCCAGGATGGCGGCGGTGATGGCCTCGGTGGCCCCCGCGGTGATCAGCACCTCGGTGTCGGGGTCGAACTCCAGGTCCCAGAACCGCTTCTGGTGCTCGGCCACCGCCTGGCGCAGCACCGGGTAGCCGATTCCGGGCGAGTACTGGTTGAAGTCGCCCCGGATGGCCTCGATAGCGGCCTGGGCCACCGCGTCCGGCCCGCTGGTGTCGGGAAAGCCCTGGCCCAGGTTGATGGCGCCGGTTCGCACCGCCAGCGCCGACATCTCCGCGAAGACCGATGCTCCGCCGAATTCCTGGAGGCGGTCGCACAGGTAGGGCAGCCGCTCTCCGGTCACGCCTCCAGCCTACGACCGGTGCCGGGTCCGCTTTCTCCGGAGGCCGCCGCCCGGGCTTCCTCAACCGGCGGCAGGCGCGACGAGCTGGAGCAGGAACTCCCAGGCGGCGTTGTTCAGCTCCCCGCTCACCCTGGCGACGACCCTGCCGTCGGCGTCGATCCCCACCGTGTAGGGGAATCCTCGCAGCCCGTAGGCGTCTCTGATCTCGTTGCTCTCGGAGTCGCGCACGGCCACCGCGGGCCATTGCTCCTCCGCGAACCAGGCCGATGGCGGGTAGTTGCCCCGGCCCGAGTCGACCGCGGTGCTGACCGCGATCACCTCCACACCGGCGGGCAGGTCGTTGGCAGCCAGCCAGTTGGCCAGGCGGGGCAGCTCCCGCTGGCAGTGCGGGCACCAGTGCGCGAAGAAGCCGATCACCTTGGCGGTGCCGTCTCCGGGCAGCACGCTGACCTCGACATCGTCGAAGGTGGTGGCCGCGAAGGCGGGAGCCACCCTCTCCATGGCGGGATCGGGCTCCTCGCCGTCGAACACCGGCAGCGGCTCGCCCTCGATGCTGACGTCGGATTCCTGCAGCACACCGGAGTCCTGTGCCCGCTGCTCGGCATCCCTGCCGGCCAGGAAGGCGACGCCTACCGCTACCACGACCAGCGCGACCACGCCGACGATCAGCCACTTCAGCAGCGGGTTGGAGCCCGCCTCGGCGTGTTCACCCGACGGCCGCGAGCCGCTCCGGGACTTCTGGACCTTGGGCCGGTTGCTCATGGGTGCTCGCTCATGGGTGCTCGCTCATGGATTGGCCGCCGATCGGTTCGCTGCCGCCGCCGGCGGACTCGTACTGGCTCGACCGTAGCGAAAGCGCAGCCAATCCCGCGACTCCGATGAAGCCGCAGCCGGCCATGAACGGAATCGACATGAACCCGAGGCTGTCCACCCACTGGTACGTGCATGGGGCCGACACATCGCAGGTCGAGCCCTGGCCCGGCCGCAGCTGGAGCTGGTAGTGGTACACCGACACACCCAGGCCGCCCACCGCCAGCGGCAGCGCGTACCAGCCGCCCCGGCGGTCACGTCGGGCCACCGCCACGGCCAGCACACCCACTAGCGGGTACATGCCGATCCGCTGGTACCAGCACATCTCGCACGGCGGGTATCCGGCTATCTCGGAGTAGTAGAGGCTCCCGGCAGTCGCCACCGCGGCGATGGCCAACCCCAACCGCAGCAACACCGGCCGCAGCTGGAGCGCCCGGGCTGGACCCATCGGCGCAAGGGCGCCTGCGAGGCTCAAGCCTCCGATCGCCAGCGACCCCAGCGCCAGAACACCGAAGAAGTCGGATACCTGTGCGGTGCTCACATGGCCAGCCTGCCCCACGTCACGCCGAATTGTTCATCCTGATGGGTTGCAAATGCGTTTCACATATGTTTTCATGATTTGTTATGACAGATCTAATGGCTCTGGACACGGTGCGGGCGGTCGAGCTTCGGCGGCGGATGGAGGCGGCCGCGCAGGACCTCGATTGGGACGCTCAGGCGCTGGTGGGACCGCTGGCAGAGGCCTCGTCACTGCTAGGAGGCCCCGTGCCCGACGTGCCCACCGGAGTCCGCCGGGTGGCCGGCGAGCTGCGAGACAGCGCCATGGACCTCCAGGAGCGGACCCGGATCGTGCTGGCCGGCGGACCCGAGATGAACGAGGGCCTCGCCGCACTGGAGCACATCCGGGCGCAATTCACGATGATCGAGTCCCGCGGCGACCCGGACCAGGCTGACGGGCTGCTGTCGCGCCGTGACCTGCGGTGGGCGGTTCACTCCACTGACTCGGCCACTGCCGAGGCCGCGGCCTGGCTGCTGGACCACGACCACTTCTTCGACCAGGTCGAGACGGCCAAGCACAACGACGACTATCTCGACGCGGCCTACGAGGGCGAGTTCTCGTTCGACCCCGACGACCGCGACGGTCTCATGAGCCGCGACGACATCGACGCCTTCCTGGACAAGACCGCAGCCTGGTCGGCGCTGCTGCCCCACCTGGCGACCATCGACGCGGTCGGCGGGGACGCACCGGACGGCTTCATGAGCCGTCGCGACTTCGAGGCTTTCGTCAGCGACTACAACCTGTCCCCGGAGGAGGCCGGCGCCGTCCAGCAAGTGCTCGACGACCGCGCCTACCACCGCAGCGGCGACGGCATCGGCATGGGAGCCGCGCTCGATGCCGTGTCGTTCGTGCCCGTGATCGGCGACATCGTGGACGGCGCAAGGGCTCTCTACTACGTGGTCCACGGCGACTACTCGACCGCGTCGCTGTTCGCCCTGGGTCTGGTCCCACTGCCGGGGCTGTCCTCGTCGGGTGTGCGGGGCGCCATGAAGGTGGTCGACACGGTGGCCAGCACGTTCCGCAGCCGCGGAACGCGAGCAGCTGTCCAGGACGCCGGACAGCTGGCCATGAAGGGCACGGCCGCCAACTACGCCGCCTACGAGGGCACGAACCGGACCGTCGGCGCACTCGGCGGCGACATCGAAATCGACGAGTCCGTCGGCTACGTACTCGACGACGTGCTGGGCCCGCGGTACGAGGATCTCCTCGGCGGGGATCTGGACCCGCGGCTCAGGGCTCTGCTCACCGAGCGGCTCGAGCAGTCCCTCAACGCCAGGCTCGACCTGGACTCCCGACGCTGGATGTCCGAGACGAACACGGTGATCGCGCGGCGCATAGCCGAACACCACGCCTACGAGGCCATCTTCCGCAACATGCGCCCCGGCTGAGCTGTGCCGGGCACTGCCACCGATGTTCAGGCTGAGCGCAGCGCCTCGGTGGGCGACACCCGGGCGGCCCGGATGGCCGGATACAGGCCCGCCACCGCCCCGATCACCAGTGACGCCCCGATCCCGCCCAGCAGTGCCGCGAGCGGCACGATCACGCGCCATCCCTGCAGCGTCGAGTAGGCGTAGGTGACGGCCACGCCCAGGAGAATCCCGGATGCGCCGCCCAGGAAGGCGAGGGTGAGAGCTTCGGTAAGGAACTGCCTGCGGATGTGGGCCCGGGTCGCGCCGATGGCACGGCGCAAGCCGATCTCGCCGCGACGCTCGACGACCCCCATGACCATCACGTTGGCTATCCCGATGCCGCCAACGAGCAGCGCCACCGCCCCCAGGCCCAGGAAGAGTCCGGTGAAGGAACTTTCCGCCGCGGCCTGGGCCTCCAGGAGGTCCGACGGCCGGCTGATCTCCACCTCCTCGGGATTCTCGGGATCAACGGTTGCGCCCAGAACGTCACGGGTCTCGTCGATGTAGTCCTCGTCGACGCGGACGTACATCCGCGACGGGGCCGGCTCCACGTCGTAGAAGCGCTCGGCCGCCGCGTCTCCGATCAGCACGGCCCGATCGAGGTCGGCAGCCAGTGCGAAGGGCTCCAGCACCCCTTGGACCTCCACCCATCGCCCGCCGACGTAGAGCATCACGGGCGGGTCGAGGCTGCGAATCCCGAGACGCTCGGCCGCCACCGATCCCACCACGGCCGCTGGGTAGACCCGGCTCGCTTCGGTGAGGAACGAGCCGTGGGCGACGCTGCCGTTGAGGGTGTGGACCAGACTCGGGTCGGTGCCGAAGACCTGGATGCCGCCAGTGAGGTCCGCCGGCACCAGATCGTTGCGGTAGGCGCCCACGTCGATGGAATACACCGCCGAGGCCGCCTCGACGGTGGCGACGCGGCCGACTCGCTGGATGGCAGTCTCCGGGAGGGCGGCGTCGCCCGCGCCGAACCCGGTGCCGGCCTCGATGGTCAACAGGTTGGTGCCCAGTGCTGAGATCTGGTCCAGTAACGCCGACTTCGACGACTCCGACAGGCCCAGGACACCGACCAGTGACGCGATGCCGATGGCGATCCCGAGGGCTGAGAGAATCGAGCGGAGCCTGCGGGCAGCCAGGGACCGGAGCCCGACCCGCACCACCTCAGAAAGCTTCAGCCGGCTCGGCGCGACGGGTGCGCTCACCGCGCCGGGACCCCGCTGTCCTGCTCGAGCCGTCCGTCCAGGACCTGCAGGCGCCGGGGCAGGTCCGACGCGATGCTCTCGTTGTGGGTTATGACGATGATGGTGCGCCCCTCGTCGTGAAGCGATGAGAAGAGGTCCATCAATGACCGGGAGGCCGCCGAGTCCAGGTTGCCGGTGGGCTCGTCGGCCAGGACGAAGGCCGGATCGTGCACCAGCGCCCTTGCCACGGCGACGCGCTGGGTCTCACCGCCGGAGAGCTGCTCGGGCCGGTGCCACATCCGCGCCTCTAGGCCGACCCGCTCCAGCACGGCCTCGGCCGCCTCGCGCCTCGCGGGCCGGGAGACGCCGGCGTAGAGAAGACCGTTGGCGACGTTGTCGATTACGGGGACCCCCGCCAGCAGGAAGAAGCGCTGGAACACGAACCCGACCCGCCGCCCGCGGATGGCGGCCAGGCGGTTGTCGTCGAGCACCGAGGTGTCGACACCCTCAATCAGCACCGAGCCGCTGGTGGGATTGTCCAGCGTGCCCATGACATGCAGCATCGTGGACTTGCCGCTGCCCGACGGCCCCGACACCGCCACCATCTCGCCTCTGGAGACCCGCACCGACACCCGGTCCAGGGCCGTCACCGGCGGCGAGCCCGGATACTGCTTGGTCACCTCGCGCAGCTCGATTGCGGGCGCACCCGGTTCGGGTGCCGCCAGCGGGGCCCGAGCGCCGATCACCGCGGGACCACCACACGGTCTCCGGCCGAGAGCTCGGGGCTCTGTACCTCCACATCGCCGTCGACGAACAGCCCGGTATCGACACCGACGAGGCGCAACGAACCGTCCTCGGTGACGACTTCCACGGCGTAGCCGCCCTCGACGAGGGCCAGCAACGCGGTAGCCGGCACCACCAGGGCGTCCTCGATGAGCGTCTCGGTGATCTCGACGTCCACGGTCGCGCCGATCCACACCTCCGAGGCGGGCTCAGCGAGGAGGATCGTTGCCTCCACTGCGTTCTCGCCCGTCTGGTCGTCCAATACCGGCGAGGGGTTGATGGCGGTGACGGTGCCCCCGATGTCGGTGCCGTCAGGCAGTTCGACGTTGACGTTGATGCCCACCGACACGAGATCCCGGTCGCTGAGGGGCACCAGCGCGACCACGCGCTGCGTGGTGGACATCCGGCCGTTGACGGGGGCCTCGACAACCGTGAGCGAAGCCAGGGACGCTCCGACCGCGAGCTGCTGGCCGACTTCGACGCCCTGGGCCCACGACCCGACGCGCACCGGTCCGGCCGCGAACACGATGTCGGCCACACCGACCATCCCGTCGGGATCCTGGCCCGTGGCCCGCTGCCAGTCGGACACCGCGGCCGCAGTGGCGTCATCGAAGGTGCCGTCCGCCGAGAATCCCTCGCCGCCGGAGTAGCCCAGATCGGCGAGGTTCTCCTCCAGTTGGCGGACATCGTCGCCTTCGTGGCCGACCGTCATGGTCCGGTAGGCGGCCGTGGTGCCGTACATGACCGCGAGCGAGCCGCGTCCCGCAGTCAGCGCAGCCAGATCAGCCTCGGCGCTGGCAACCGAGGCCTCCGCGCTGGCAACGGACGCTTCGAGCGCCTCAATGTCAGAGGGGGAAGCTCCGGCCAATAGATCGGCGAGCGCCTCCTCGGCAGAGAGGACAGCGGACTCGGCGAGATCGGTCTCGGCGGCGGTGGGCTCGGCCAGCAGATCAGCGAGCGCCTCCTGCGCGGTGGCGAGGTTCGCTCGTGCTGCCGCCCGGGCGCCATCTGTGGGATTCTCAAGGTCCTCGAGAGCCTCGGCCGCGGCCTCCACCGCGGCCTCGGCTGCATCCAGCTCAGCCTCAGACGCACCTCCCAGCAGGTCAGCCAGAGCGTCTGAGGCGCTCGACACCGCCGCCTCGGCCGCATCCAACTCAGCCTGCGACGCACCCGCCAACAAGTCGTCCAGAGCCTCCCTGGCGCTCAACACTGCGGCGTCAGCCGCATCCAACTCAGCCCGCGACGCACCCGCCAACAGATCAGCCAGAGCCTCCTCGGCCACGAGCACCGCTGCCTCGGCTGCATCCAACTCAGCCCGCGACGCACCCGCCAACAGATCAGCCAGAGCCTGGCGCGCCAGAGCCAGATCAGCTCGCGCCGAGACCCTTCCGGGATGATCGTCGGCATAGTAGAAGTAGCCGTCGTATTCGTCCTCAGCGACCAGAACCGCCGCACGGGCCGCGACAATCTCGGCATCAGACGCACCCGCCGACAGATCAGCCAGAGCCTGGCGGGCCAGAGCGACATCCGCTTCGGCTGCCTCGATCGCAGTCTCGGAGGCACCCATTTCGAGAGCCTCCTCGGCGGCCAGCACCGCAGCCCGAGCCGAGTCGACGTCCGCCTGCGACGCACCAGCCCGCAGATCGCTGAGATCGGACTCCGCGACCACCAACGCAGCTCGGGCCGAGTCGACGTCCGCCTGCGACGCGCCGGCCAGCAAGTCGGCTAGATCCGACCGGGCGGCAGACAGCCTCGAACGGGCCTCGGACCGGGCCGCCGGGCTGGGGTCCAGCAGGCTGTCGAACTCCTCGGACGCGGTCTCGACGGCGGCCTCCGCGCTGGCGACCTCGGCGTCACTCGGTGGCTCGACGAGGCTGTCGCGGGCTGCGAGGGCATCGGTTAGGGCGGCGCGCGCCGCGGCGATGTCGGCCTCCGACGGCCCCGATCGGGCGTCATTCAGCTCGTCGTTGGCCGCCACGAGCGAGCTGCGGGCTGTTGCCAGACGCCCGAGGACCTCAGCCGTGTCGGCCTCGGTCGGCTCATTGATGATCTGGTAGAGCTGCTCACCTCGAGCCACGACGCTGCCCTCGGGCGCGAGGTCGATGAGCACGCCGCTGGTCTGTGCGGTGAGCGTCAGCGAACCGGAGTAGTCGAGGGTTCCCGCGACTTCGAGGTACTCCGCCAGCGGGCGCTGCTCGACCGCAGCGGTGATCAGGTCCGCACCGTCGGACTGCTGCGAGTCGTCGCCGCCGTCGCGACCGATGAGAGTCAGAGTGGTTGCCCCGGCCGCGGCGGCCAGCCCGAGCGCGACCACGATGCCCAGGGCCTTGCGGCGGCGTGCCTTCGCCATCAGTTGCCTCCCCCGAAGCGTGGCCCGCCCGCCTGGGGCAGCTGCTGCTGGCAGACCTCGAAGGCGGCCGCGAAATCGGGATCGCTGCCGTCTATTTCGAATATCCGGAACGGTACGCCGGGCTCATCGTCGTTGCCGGCCCCCGGACCGAATCTGCTCAGGTCGGGATCGCCCATGTCGACGCCGTGGTCGCGCATGCACTGTGCGAACGCGAGCAGGGTGTCCTGAAGTTCGATCAGGTCGAACCCGCCTTGACCGGGGCCGAAGGCGAGTCCCTCAAGCATTCCGCCGCACACGTCCCGCGCCGCCGGGAGGTCCGGGTCCCGGCCGACTTCCCGGAGTTCCTGGAGGCCGGCGGCGCCTGTCCCGCCGCCCGGACGGAAGCCGAACGTGACGGTGCCGTCGGCCTCCACCACAGGGTCGGGGAAGTCGACGCCGTTCTCGCGCATGCACTCGGCGAAGGCCAACAGACGCTCCTCGTCGCTCAGATCCTCAGGCACCGCAGCCAGGTCATCGGGCTCGACGAGCTCCTCATCGATGACCTCTCCGGCCCCGAGGGACCCCTCGCCGGTCGTGTCCCCAGGCTCGGAGGTGGTCGCCACAGCCGCGGTCTCGTCGGTGCCGGTGCCAGCCGGGTCGGCCTCCGCAGAGGTCACCGGATCGCTCGCCTCAGTCGTCTCCGCCGCGGGCTGCGTCAAACCTGTGGGCTCCGACACTGGCTCGATCTCTTCCGGATCGGCGGCGGGAGCGGTCGTCGAGGCTTCCGCGAGGGTGGCGAGACCACTGGAGTCGTCACCGCCGCAGGCGGTAGCCAGCAGCAGCATGACGGCTGCGGCCCCAACCCCTCGCACTACGCCTAGTCCTCTCATTGCCATGTCCTCTCCTGCTGATGGGCCGCGAGCAGTCAGCAAGGCAAACAGAGCCGCGTAAGAGCCAGGGAAGTCTGGCAGTCAGCGCAGGATGCGGACCTTGCCGAAGATCGTGCCGTAGAGCAGGCGGCCGTCGTCGTCGATGGTGACCCCGCCGCCCAGGGTGTTGTAGCGCGACCCGCCGACGACGAAGTGGAAGCGGCTCTCGCCGGTGGTCCAGTCGAGCGCCTCGATGGTCCAGCGCCCGGCCCGGGTGCCGCAGGTGTAGACCAGGTCGGATCCCTCGGACACGAACGGCACCGAGTTGGGCGACGACACCTCGGTGTTGACCCAGGCCTCCCGCAGGCGGCGCTCGGCCGGGTCCCACTCGTACTTGTGCAGACCGTACGGCGTGTACTCGGGCTTGTGGCCCAGGAAGAAACTGAACAGCCGGGCCCGGTCGGGCGGCCATCCGGTCGGCAGCGAGGCGGGCTCGTTGTTGACGGTCATGGCGCCGTAGCCCGACACGGTGATCGACTGCTCGGTCTTGATCTCGGCCCGGGACGGGTCGCCCATGTTTGCCGGCCCGATCCCCGCTATCCGCCGCGACGGGGCGCCGGGGAGCTGCTCCCAGTCCTCGGGGATCTCGTCGCGCCACAGCAGCGTGATGTTGACGACATCGTCGCCGTCGCCGATCACGACGAAGCGGTCCTCGTCGGGCCAGAAACCCATCAGCGACGGGGTCGTGCCCGAGCCGTCGCCACCGCCGTTGCGGTACCGGGCCGACCAGGCCCCGTCGGCGGGGTCCAGGGACAACCGTTCGCCCGTCCAGATCGCCTTGTGGACGGTGTCGACCGAGCTGACGTAGATCCCGCCGTCGTCGCCGGTGCAGGAGCTGGTGCGGACCCAGCCGTAGCCGGTGTTGCCCCGCGCCTCGGCCTGGCGGGCGCAGTGATCGGCGGCATCGGCGGCGGCTCCGGGCAGCTGGATGGCGTCGTAGGTGCTGAAGTCCCGGGCCACGCACACCACCCAGCCGTGGTCGGTGGTCATCACCAGCCGCCCGTCGAAGGTGATGTTGATCCCGACGAAGTACCCGTCGATGCCGTCGGGCCGGTGCCAGCGGTCCCGCTCGACGATGGGGCTGGCGGGATCTCCCGGGTCGACCTCGACGTAGGCCGCGGCGTGGTCCTTGCGCCCCAGGAACAGGGTGTGGTCGCAGTCGAGCAGCGAGTAGATGCCGTCGAGTCCGGTCATGAAACGGGCCGCGATGCCTATGGCGTGGGCCACGACATCGTCGCCGTCGAGATCGTCGAGGCCCGCTTCGAGGGCTTCGAGCTCGCATCTGTCGGTGACGGGCTCGGTGCCGGTGGGCAGGGTGGCCAGCACTTCGAGGGTTTCGTAGTCGAGCTTGGCGATGGTCTGGCGGCCGTTGGACCAGATGACCCGCCGGCCGTCGGGGTAGCGCCCCGAGATCAGCCCGCCGAAGTGGCCGGGTCCCAGCGGCGCGTACTGGATGTCGGCGGCCGCCAGAGTCTCGGTCGGGCCCTCGGGACCCGGTCCCGGAGTGTTGTCCTGCTGGTCGCAGCGGCCGTGGGCCATGGCGTTGCCGCTGTCGGCGAGGAACGGGTTGCGGGGCCCGCTGCGCATTCCGCTCATGCTCCGGCCTCGGCTTCGAAGGCCTCGACCCAGGGGGCCAGGTACTCGGCCGCGGCCTCGACGCCCGGCGGGGGCCGCAGACCGATGCTGAAGTCGGTCACGCCCGCTTCGATCAGACCAGGCACCGCGGCCATCGTCGGCGCGACGCGTGGATCCCCGCCAGAGTCGTGTTCCAGTTGCAGCCTCCCGGCGACTTCGATTCCGGCCGGGTCCCGACCGGTGGCGGCCACCGCCTCACGCATCCCGGCTATGCCCGAGGCGATGTCGGCTGCGTCGGGTCCCCACGGGATCCAGCCTGAGCCGAAACGGGCCAGCCGGGCCATCGAACGCCGGTTGACGGTGCCGCTGACCCACACCGGAACCGTCCCCGCGGTCGGCTTCGGCATCTGATGCACGTCCTCGAAACTCAGCTCGGCACTGTCCAGCGAAGCACTGCGCTGGGTCCACAACGCGTGGCACACCTCCAGCGTGTGGTCGAGCAGGCGCCCCCGCTCGGAGAATTCCAGCCCGGCGGCCTGGTACTCCTCCTGCTGCCAGCCCACGCCCACGCCCAGATCCAACCGCCCGCCGGTGAGAATGTCGATGGTGGTTGCCGTCTTGGCCAGCACGATCGGGCGGCGCAGCGCGGCCAGCAGCACCATCGGGCACAGCCTCACCCGTTCGGTGCGGGCCCCGACCATGGCCAGCACGGTGAGCGGCTCCAGCCAGGCCCCGTCGGAGCCGGTGGGCTGGCGGCCGCCGGCCAGGCCGCCCCGGGTCGGGTCGGCGTAGCGGTCCAGGCGCTCGCCGTACACCACGTGATCAGACACCACCAGCCGGCCGATCCCGGCCCGGTCGGCGGCGACGGCCAGATCGAACAGGCGCTGCCATTCACCGGGCGGCTCGGCCGCGAAGTTGACAAGATGCATCGACAGGCGAGGCTTCATCAGGATGTGCCCTCCTCTGCGGTGCGGGCGGCCCGGCTGGGCGCCACCCGGGGCGGCTCGTTCGGCATCTTCGGGTACACCGGGGGCCACGGAGCGTCCATGAGGCCGGCCTCCATGTCGCGAGCGTGCCACTCCAGCAGCGGCTCCAACGAGGCGGGCTCGCCGTCCGTGGCCCACGGGTCACCGATCCGCGCCACCCGGTCGCCGACGGTGGCGATGGTCAGGTCCTCGGGCTCCACATCGTCGACCTCATGCCATCCGATGGGCGTCGAGACCTGCGCGCCCACCCGGGGACGGACCGACCAGGCCCCGAACACGGTCTTGTGGGGGGCGTTCTGGTTGAAGTCCACGAACACCCGCTCACCACGCTCCTCCTTCCACCAGGCGTCGGTGATCAGGTCGGGGCGGCGCCGGGCCATCTCCCGGGCCAGGGCCACCGCCGCGGCCCGCACCGCGTAGGAGTCCCAGCGGGGCGCCAGCCGGGCGTAGACGTGCAGGCCCCGACGCCCCGACGTCTTGACGAGGACGGGCATCGCCAGTTCGTCGAACGCGGCCTTCACCTCGCGGGCCGCCTCCCGTACCTGGTCGAAGACCACGCCGGGCTGGGGATCGAGGTCGATGCGCAGCTCGTCGGCGAAGGCCGGGGCCTGGGCCAGGTAGGGCCACACGTGGAATCCGAGGCAGCCCATGTTGACGGCCCACACCACATGGGCCACATCGGCCGCCACCATGGCGTTGGACAGGGTCCCGTTGGGCGTGCTCACCACCGTCGTGGTCAGCCATTCGGGGGCGCCCTTGGGTACCCGCTTCTGGAAGAACGACTTGCCCGAGGCGCCGTCGGGGTAGCGCTCCAGCAGTACCGGCCGGCCTTCCATGGCTCGCATCAGCGGCTCGGCCACCGACAGGTAGTACTCGACGAGGTCGAGCTTGGTCTCGCCCCGGGCACCGAAGAAGACCTTGCCCGGATTGGAGACGCGCACGTCGCGGCCGTCCACTTCGAGCATCACGGCGTCGGCAGCCACGCCAGACGCTCAGAGAGCCGGACGCTCGAGCACGCTGTGTTGCGGGGCTAGTCGCCCAGCAGGTCGATGAGGGCGTCCACCGCCAGCCGGTAGCTGGTGGCGCCGAAGCCGGTGATCACCCCCGCGCAGACGGCGGCCACGGCCGAGGTGTGCCGGAAGTCCTCCCGGGCGTAGACGTTCGACAAGTGCGTCTCCACCACCGGCACGTCGACGGCAGCGATGGCGTCGCGCAGCGCGATCGAGTAATGGGTCAAGGCGCCCGCGTTGAGCACGACACCGTCAGCGGCGCCGTCCCCGCCAGCGGCGGCCTGTATGGCCTCCACCAGATCCCCCTCGACGTTGGACTGCACATGGCGCACGATCGCGCCCCGCGACTCGGCGTGGGCGGCGACGCCGGCCATCAACTCGTCGAGCGTGCCTTCACCGTAGATGTCGGTCTCGCGGACACCGAGCAGGTTGAGATTGGGGCCGTTGACTACCAGGATCGTTGTCGCCATAGCGCAGTTATAGCCCGAGCCGCGCCATTACTGCGTCGGCCACCTCATCGGGGGTGCACCCGTCGGTGTCCACCGAGATGAACCGCCCGTAACCCTCGGCCCGCTCGGCCAGCAGCTCGCGCACCCGGGCCGGGGCGTCGGGAACGTTGAGCAGGGGCCTCCGCGCGGTGTCACCGACCCGTTCGATGATGGTCTCGGGATCAGCAGCGAGGCAGACGACGTCGGCTCCGGGCTCCAGGCGGGCTGCGCACTCCGGATCGAGCATCATCCGCCCGCCGGTGGCGATGACGAGACCGGTGCGTCCGGCAAGCTCATGGGCCACCGCGCGCTCCATCTCACGGAAGCCGGCCTCGCCGTCGCGCTCGAAGATCTGGTGTATCGGCCCCGCCCGCGACTCGATCACCGCGTCGGTGTCCACGAAGTCGAAGCCGAGGTGCTCGGCCAGGATCCGGCCCACCGTCGTCTTGCCCGTTCCCATGAACCCGGTGAGGACGAGGTTCTTCTCCGCCACCGGCCCCATACCCACGAGGCTAGGTGACCATTCATGGGCAGACTCTCAGCGTGGACGACGGCTTCTTCGGGCTGCTGCGGCGTCACTTCGAGCCAGCCTTGGACCACCCCTTCCTGCGTGTGCCCGGCAGCCCCACCATGACGTACCGAGACATGGATGCGCGGTCGGCGCGGGCTGCCGGGTGGCTGCGGAGCCAGGGCGTCTCAACCGGGGACCGGGTGGTGGTGCAGCTCCCCAAGTCGGTGGACACGGTGGCCCTCTATCTGGGCGTTCTGCGGCTCGGTGCGGTCCATGTTCCCCTCAACACTGCCTACACGCCGGCCGAGGTCGACTGGTTCGTCGACGACGCCGAGCCCGCCGCGGTGGTGCTCGACGAGGCCGCCTTGACCGCCGGGCTCGATCAGGCTCACCACCTGTCCGGCTCAGTCGAGCGCCAACCCGACGACCTGGCGGCCCTGGTGTACACGTCGGGCACGACCGGGCGGCCCAAAGGGGCCATGCTCACCCACGGCAACCTGGCCAGCAATGCCCTCACGCTGAAGGAGGCATGGGCGTTCCAGTCCTCGGACGTGCTGTTGCACGCGCTGCCCATCTTCCACGTCCACGGGCTGATGGTGGCGCTGCACACCGCCATGCTGAGCGCCTGCGAGGTGATCTTCCTGGAGCGCTTCGACGCCGGCGAGGCGCTGGCGTGCCTGCCTGACGCGACGGTGATGATGGGCGTGCCCACCCACTACAGCCGGCTCATGACCCTCGAAGGCTTCGATGCGGCCGCCTGCAACCGCATCCGCCTGCTGATCTCCGGGTCGGCTCCCATGACCGCGGAGCTACACCGAGCGGTGGCCAGCCGCACCGGCTGCATAGTGCTGGAGCGCTACGGCATGAGCGAAGCACTGATGATCACCTCCAATCCCTACGACGGCGACCGGGTGGCGGGAACGGTGGGGTTCGCTCTGCGAGGAGTCGACGTGCGGGTATGCGGAGACGACGGCGCTGAAGTGCTGGGGCAAGCCGGGATGGTGCAGGTCCGAGGCCCCAACGTCGGGCCCGGCTACTGGCGGCGGTCCGACGCCACGTCTGAGTCCCGCACGGCCGATGGGTGGTTCATAACCGGCGACGTGGGCCGCTTCGACGGCGACGGCCGCCTGACGCTGGAGGGTCGGGCCACCGACATGATCATCTCGGGGGGGCTCAACGTGTATCCGGTGGAGATCGAGCAGATCCTGGATGCCCATCCGGCTGTGGTTGAGTCAGCGGTGGTGGGCTTGTCCCATCCGGACCTGGGCGAGGCGGTCATAGCCTTCGTCGTGCCCGAACCCGGCGCTCGCGCCGGACTGGGCTCGGAGCTCGTCGACACACTCGCCGACGTGGCCCGCTTCAAGCATCCCAAGCGTTTCGTGATGATCGAGCAGCTTCCCCGCAACGCCATGGGCAAAGTCCTGAAGGCCGAACTTCGAGCGCAATACGCCGACTTGTTTCTGAGATCACTGCGGCCGACGAGTTGAGCGAGGATAATGGCCGGAATGAACCGGCCGGTGCCGCGTAGCAGGTCCACGGCGCCAATTCGCGCCGCAGTTGGTCTCTCCAGTCTGGCCGATGTCGTCTTCGAGTTCGCGCCCGAACGCGGGACCTGATCGGGCGTGAGGCGGCAGGCTTGCGTAGCCGCGGCTGCGCTGATGGTCTCCTTGACGCTGGTGTGGGCGACGCCTCCAGCCGCGGCCCGCCAGGAGATGCCCGACGGGGGATTAGAGACACGTGTCGGCGCCCGGTTCCTTGAGGACGGGAGGGTCGAGGTCACGATGCGGGTGCGCTCCGACGGCGCGTGGGGAGAGCCCCTTTTGCCGATCAAGCGCCTTATGCCTGAGTTCAACGAGCGCTCCCGCTGGCTGTCGACTGAACCCATCACCCTCGAGGGCGCCGAGGCCCGCATTGTCGCACGGCGGCTCGCGCACGGGGTTGTCGCCGTCGCGCTCAGAGCACGCGCCCTCGACGGAAGCTGGGGCGAGCGCCTCCAGCCGCAGCAGCGCCTGCTGTATGCGAGCAGCGAGCGCGGCGTCTGGCTGTGGTCGTCGCCCGTGACGCTGGACCCGCTGAGGGCCCAAGTCATCGCCTTCTACGGCCACCCCGGGGTTCCGGCGATGGGGCTGCTGGGCCATGGCACGCCCGCGGAGGTCGCCGATCAGATGGCCACCTGGACAGAACACTACGACCGGCTGAACGGACCGCGCGGAACGAATGGAGCCTTTCACCTCATAACTGGCGTCGCCCAAGCGAATCCCACATCGGACGGCGACTGGCTCTACCGGCTCTCCCACGACCGCATCGCCACCTACGTCGAGGCGGCACGGGAGCGTGGAATGCTCCTGTTCCTCGACACCCAGATCGGCTGGAGTGATCCGCTGACGGAGGTGAAGCTCCTCGAAGGCTTCCTGAGGGAACCGTTCGTGCACATGGCCGTGGACCCGGAGTTCGCGACCGAGCCGTTGGGCGTCCGCCCCGGGCTGGCCATCGGCGGCATCACCGGCGACCAGGTGAACGAGGTGCTCGAGTACCTGTCCGCGCTCGTGGCCGAGGAAGGGCTGCCCACCAAGATCCTGATGGTGCACCAGTTCACCGGCCGGATGCTGCACGACCGCGGCGTGATCGAGCCACAGCCGGGCGTCAAGTTGTCGATCGACATGGACGGCATCGGAACCCCCGGCGCCAAACTGAAGGGCTACGGGCTCTTCGCAATGACCGAACCGTCGCAGCTACCGGCCTTCAAGCTGTTCTTCGACCAGGACACGCCGGTGATGACCCCGGAGCAGGTCCTGGAGATGGACCCGGTGCCCGACCTGATCATCTACCAGTAGCGGCGCGAGAACTCAGGTGAGCAGCAGGCCGATCTGGCGGGAGGAGGCCACCAGCGCGCCGGTGGCGTCCCAGAGCGAGCCCGACTCGATCATCCGGCCGTCGTAGAGGTCGTGGCTCTCCTGGCGGACCTGCAACCAGCCCGGCACCGGGATCCGGCGGGCGTGGACGGTCAGCTCGATGGTCGGCACCCACCCGATGTAGCCGAGCAGCGGGTACAGCGACGGCGGCAGGGCGTCCGCGAAGAACGGCAGCGCCAGCGTGGACGGGTCGGTGCCGTCGCTGAACCGGATCCATCCGTCGATCAGGGCCCGGTCGCTGCCGGCCGCGGGGGCGTGGTCGGGATGAACATGCACATCCACGCGGGACAGGATCGGCAGGTCCACGCCCTGCTCGAGAGAGTCCCGGTGGACGCAGTCCTCGGGCGGCGGGATCACCGGCGGCGCCTGCGAGATCTCGGGTCTGCCGCGACCGTCCGCCGACAGGTCCGAGAAGGCGGCCACCACTTCGAGTCGCTGCTTGCCCTCCTGCCACAGCGATCCTCTCAGCGTGCTCACCGTGCGGCCTGAACGGACCACCGACGCCCGCACCTCTGCGTCGGTGTCTCCCCGGGCCGGGCGCAGGAAATGGGTGGTGACCGAGATCGGATCGACCTGCGGCACCAACGATCTCATGGCCCGCAGCACCGATGTGAGCGCGTAGCCGCCGTTGCTGTTGCCGCCGATGTTCCAACGGGCCGACAGGCGGGTGGCCCACAAGCCCTCGCCGGCGGGTTCCACCGCCGTCTCAGCGTCGAATCGGCTCATGCCAGAGCGGCCCGTCCACGCTGGGTGCTCGCCGTGTGAACCCTCAGGGCAGCGCAGAACACGCTGGTAGTCTGGCGCTTCGATGAGCCTGTACCACGTCCAGAAGTTCCTGTACGAACTCAACCGCGACGAGCGGGTCCAGCAGGCCTACCGCACCGACCCGCACCAGGCGATCGCCCGCTGCGACCTCGATGCCCAGGAGCGGGGCGCTCTCGTCGGCGCCGACATCGGGCTGCTCTACCACCTCGGCGTCAACGGCCAGATCCTGATGCACTTCGCCGCGTTCTGCGGGATCGAATGGTCCGACTACCTCCAGCGCATGCGCGACGGCGTCGAGCGCCACGGGCCGGTGCGAGCGGGTGTGTACGCGCTGGCCGCGCACCATCGCAGCACCGACATCAGCTAGCCCCCATCCCCCACCCAACGGGAGCAACCCAATGCGACTCGTAACCGTCCGGATCGACGGAGCCACCCGAGCTGGTCGGGTGGCCGGAGACGAGATAGTCCTCCTGGACGCACCCGACGTTCGGGCCGTTCTGGCGGCCGGACCGGTCACCTCAGGTTCCTCGCCTGTCGACGATGCGGGCACCGCGGTTCCGCTGGAGGGCGCGGATCTGGCTCCGGTCGTGCCGGCCCCCGACAAGATCGTCTGCGTCGGGCTGAACTACCGCGACCACGCCGCCGAGACCAACAGCCCGCTGCCCACCGCGCCCATCTACTTCGCCAAGTACCGCAGGGCCCTCACCGGCCCCCATGACCCGATCCGGCTGCCACCGCCGGAAGTGTCCACCAACGCCGACTGGGAGGTCGAGTTGGCGGTGGTCATCGGGCGTGAGGTCCGCAACGCCAGCCTGTCCGAGGCAGCCGCGGCCATCGCCGGGTTCACGGTGCTCAACGACGTGTCGATCCGGGACTGGCAGACCCGCACCATCCAGTTCCTGGCCGGCAAGACCTTCGAGGGGTCCACGCCGGTCGGCCCCGCGCTGGTAACCACCGACGAGATCGGTGACGGCTCGGGACTCAACGTGAGCTGCAGCGTCGACGGCGTCACCAAGCAGTCCTCCAACACCGACCAACTGGTCTTCGGGCCGGCCGAGCTCGTGGCCGATCTGAGCACGATCCTGACCCTCGACCCGGGCGACATCATCGCCACCGGGACACCGGGCGGCGTGGGAATGGCCCGCGACCCGAAGGAGTGGCTGTCGCCGGGGACAGTGGTTCGCACCGCCATCGAGGGTGTGGGCGAGATGGTCAACACCTGCGTCGTGGGCTGAGCCGACCCCGAGCTCGGCCTCCAGGCGCAGCCAGCGATGACCTCGATCGGCGCCGGGACCCTGCCGCGCCGGTCGCCGACCGTTGCCGGGCTCGCGGTCGAGGCGCTCCGGGCCGTGGGCGTGGACACGCTGTTCTGCCTCCCGGGCGTGCAGAACGACGACTTCTTCGACGAGCTGGTCGACGCCCGGGACATCACCGCCGTCGCGACCCGCCACGAGCAAGGAGCGGCCTACATGGCCCTGGGCGCAGCCCAGGTCGTCGGCCGTCCGGCCGCGCTGTGCGTGGTGCCCGGCCCGGGGATGCTCAACGCCGCAGCCGGTCTCACCAGCGCCTACTGGGGCAACGCCCGGGTGCTGGCCCTGATCGGCGCCGTGCCGTCGATGTGGCGGGGTCGTGGCACAGGAATCCTGCACGACCTGCCCGATCCGGCGGCCGCGCTGCGCCAGCTGACCAAGCACACCGACTACATCGGCGGCGGCATCGACGCTGTCGGCGTGTGGCAGCAGGCAATCGACGAGTTGGTGTCAGGGGTTCCCCGCCCGGTGGCCGTGGAGGTGCCGGTCAATGTGTGGAGCCAGCCGGCGGACGGTATCCTCGACGAACCCGCTGCCGTCACGCCTTCGATCGACGGCGGCCGGATCGAGGAGGCCGCCCGGATCCTGGGCCGGGCCCAGCGTCCGCTGATCATGGTCGGCGGCGGCGCCCAGGATGCGTCCGAGCCGGTCTCCGAGCTGGCCGAGATGCTGGAGGCGCCAGTGTTCGCCCGTCATATGGGGCTCGGCGTGCTCGACACGCGCCATCGCCTGCACGCCTACCTGACGATGGGCCGCGACCTGTGGCCCCGCTCCGACGTGGTGTTGGGCATCGGCACCCGCATGGAATTCCCGAATGTCGAATGGGGCGTGCGCGATTCGCAGCAGATCGTGCAGATCAACATCGATGCGACCGAGCTCGACCGCTACCGCACCGGCACCGTCGGCGTTCACGGCGACGCCGCCGAGGCGTGCCGGCTGCTCGTCGACGCCCTGGGCCGGCACAACCGTCGTCACCAGGACCGCACCTCCGAGCTGGCCGAGTTGCGGGCCCGGCACTTCGAGCGGATCGCTCATCTGGAGCCCCAGTTGAGTTACCTGCGGGCCATCCGGTCGGTGATGCCCGACGACGGGATCATCGTTGAGGATGTGACCCAGATCGCTTTCGTGGCCCACATCGCTTACGAGCATCGCCGACCCCGGACCTACCTCTCCACCGGCGGTGCGGGGACGCTCGGCGCGGGCGTCGCCCACGGCATCGGCGCTGCGGCGGCGGCGCCGGACCGGCCCCAGCTCACGATCATCGGCGACGGCGGGATGTTGTTCACCGCCACCGAGCTCGCCACCGCGGTGCAGCACGACATCAACACCACCGTGCTGCTGTTCGACAACGGCGCCTACGGCAACGTTCAGCGCCTGCAGCGGCAGCGCTTCGGGCCGGACCGGACCATCGCGTCCACCCTTCGCAACCCCGACTGGGTCGCGTTCGGGGAGAGCTTCGGCGTGAGGACCGAGCGAGCGACCAGCCCCGAGACGCTGCCGGCGGTGCTGGCGGGGTCGCTGGCCCACTCCGGGCCGTCGATGGTCGTGGTCGACATCGCCGACGAACCCGATCCGTGGCCGCTACTTCGGGTCCGGCGCTGAGGTTCACGCCCCTACCCGCTCGGCCTCCGACACTAGGATCAACTTGATGATCGGACGAGGGCGCGCGCGGAGCGGGGCGCCCCGCTCCGGTGTTGACTGGTTCCTGACCTTCCTGCGGGTGGCGATCCTCACCGTGGTCGCCGTCGGGATCCTGGCCTTCATCGCCCAGGAGATAGACACCGACAACCCGTTCGCCCGGTGGGCGAACCCCGACGCCACTGGCCTGACCGGAGCCCAGTTCCGGGGTCTCGTCGTTTCGGGGGTGGCCCAGGGCTGCATGTACGGCCTGATCGCGCTCGGCTACTCGATGGTCTACGGCGTGCTCGGCTTCATCAACTTCGCCCATGGCGAGGTGTTCATGGTGGGCGCCATGACGGGGATGATCACCTCCAACAAGCTGGCCGACGCCGGGCTGTGGGAGAGCAACTTCATCGGATCGCTGGTGTTCATCGTGATCGTCTCGATGATCGTGTGCACCCTGACCGCGGTAATCATGGAACGGGTCGCGTACCGGCCGCTGCGCGGCTCTCCCCGGCTGATACCGCTGATCACATCCATCGGGGTGTCGTTCTTCATCCAGAACGCGTCGATCGTGCTGCTGGGACCCGCAGCCAAGTCCTACCCGGATGTGCCCGACTGGGTGAAGCACAAGCACACCTTCATGCAGATCGAGGGGGCCCGGATCCTGGTGGTGGTGGTGGCCACGGTGTCGATGCTGTTGCTGTGGTACCTGGTGGAGCACACCAAGGGCGGCAAGGCGATGCGAGCCGTGGCCGAGGACGCAGAGATCGCCGCGCTGATGGGCATCAACGTGAACCGCACCATCGTGAAGGTCTTCGCGGTGGGCGGAGCCATGGCCGGCCTGGCCGGGATCCTGTGGGGGATCCTGTTCCGAAGTGTGATCCACAGCACGGGCTTCCTGCCCGGCATCAAGGCGTTCAGTGCAGCCGTCGTGGGAGGCATCGGACATCTAGGCGGTGCCATGGCCGGCGGGATCTCCATAGGGGTGGCCGAGTCGGTCGGCCCGTTGCTGATACTCGAGCCGCTGGGGGTCAGCGGCGTGTCGCAGCTGCGAGACGCGGTGGCCTTCGCGGTGCTGATCGGCGTGCTGCTGTTGCGTCCCGCCGGGATCTTCGGCGAACGCCTGCCTGCTGAGGACCGCACGTGACCGCCACCCTGCCCCCGGAGACCGGCGCGGCCGGCGTCCCGGCCGCGCCCAAGCTGGCGGCGGCACGGCCCGCACTGGCCCAGGACTGGCGGCGCCTGGTGCGTATGGGAGCGGTGGGCGCGGCGGCGCAGATCTTCATCGCCCTGTCGAACATGCCGGTGCGCCTCGACGAGCGCGTCGTCGTGAAGCCGGTGCTGAGCCTCGGCTACCTGACCCTGCTGATCGTGCCGTTCGCAGCCGGGTACCGCGTCGGCCACCAGATCAAGCGCGAGGGCATGCCCGTGCACGCGGCCGGTGCCCAGGAGGTGGTCGGCGGCATCGCGTGCGGGGCTGTCGCCGGCGGGGGGGTGTCGCTGCTGGCGGTGCTGCTGGCCAACTTCGACTTGCGGGAGCCGCTGGTCAATTGGAGCCCGATCCTGGCCGAGTTGCTGAGCTTCGGCAACGAGACCTGGTTCGCGGTGGTGATCTGGCTGCTGATCGGAGCGGCCGTCGGCGCGGCGGGCGGGCTTCTGCGGCTGATGGGCCCGGCGGCGCGCCGGGCGGTGGTGACCATGGCTCTCGCGGTGGGCGGCGCCGCGGTGCTGGAGCCGCTGGTGGTGGACCTGGCCGAAGGCATGCGGCTGGAAGCACTGACCGACCGGCTGTACGCCCGGCGGGGCGGGATCAACTGGACCAGCGCGCTGGGCCTGGCCGCGGCGTCTGGGGTGCTGGCGGTGCTGGGGCGAGGGCGGATCCGCCAGGCTCGGACCCATATCGCCTCCCTGGAGGGCGCCAAGCGCACCCGGGCCAACTCCGGGCTGATCGTGCTGACCGGGGTCTTGCTGATCGTGCTGCCGCTGTTCGCGGGCAAGCTGACCAACGAGCTGCTCGCCAACGTCGGGCTGTTCGTGCTGCTGGCGTTGGGCCTCAACATCGTGGTGGGGCTGGCCGGGATCCTCGATCTGGGCTACGTGGCCTTCTTCGCCGTGGGCAGCTACTCGGCCGCGGTGCTGACCGCGGCGACCTCCCCGAGGATCAACCCCGAGCTGCCGTGGCTGGTCGCCCTCATCGTCGTGGTGGTCATCACCGGGCTGGTGGGGCTGTTCATCGGCGCGCCGGTGATCCGCATGCGCGGCGACTACCTGGCCATCGTGACGCTGGGGTTCGGCGAGATCATCCGGCTGATCTTCCTGTCGGACTGGCTGTCGGGGTGGTTCGGCGGATCCCAGGGCATCACCAAGATCCCCGGAGCAGGCATCTTCGGGCTCACCGACGTGGCCGGCACCGACCCGCGCCGGGTCTTCTACCTGGTGCTGGCCTTCTGCGCCATCGCCATCTACGTCTCGTGGCGCCTGGAGCGGTCCCGGCTGGGACGGGCCTGGATGGCCGTTCGCGAGGACGAGACCGTCGCTGAGGCCATGGGCATCAACACCGTCAACGTCAAGCTCCTCGCCTTCGTGGTGGGCGCGGTCCTCGGGTCGTTCAGCGGCGCCATCTTCTCGGCCAAGGTCGGGTCGGTGTTCCCCAACAGCTTCCTGATCCTGGTGTCGATCGTCATCCTCGTCGTCGTCATCTTCGGCGGCATGGGCAACATCGTCGGAGTCATCGCGGGCTCCGCGGTGCTGATCGGCGTGCTCGGCGGACCCAAACAGCCCGGCCTGCTGGCTGAGTTCTCGGAGTTCAAGCTGCTGATCTACGGGGCGCTGCTGATCTGGATGATGCTGGCCCGACCCGAGGGCCTGATACCCAGCGTGCGCCGGTCGCGCGAGCTGCACCAGCAGGAGCTGGCCCAGGACGCCTGGCTCAAGGGCCAGGTCGACGACGACCTCGACGGCGACGACGGCGGCCCGCAGGCCGCTCCGGCGACATGACCGCCGCCAACGGCACTCCGCACCAGCCGCTGCTGGAGACCCGGATGCTGAGCGTGGACTTCGGCGGTCTGCACGCTCTTGACGGGCTCGACTTCGAGGTCCACGAGGGCGAGATCGTCTCGGTGATCGGCCCCAACGGCGCGGGCAAGACCACCCTGTTCAACGCCATCACCGCCACCGTCGAGGCTTCCGCAGGAGACATCCTCTTCGAGGGGAGCTCGCTGATGGGCCTGGACCCCAACCGGGTCACCGCCCGCGGCATCGCCCGCACCTTCCAGAACGTGCGGCTGTTCGCCAACATGACGGTGCTGGAGAACGTGATGGTGTCGCAGCACTGCCGCACCCGCCAGCACGCCTTCGGCGCGCTGTTCTACACGCCGTCGTTCCGCCGTGAGGAGGCCGAGATCCGCGAGCGGGCCGAGAAGGTCCTCAGCTTCTTCGGCTCCCGGCTCGTCGGGTACCGCTTCGATCAGCCCGCCTTCACCCTGTCGTACGCCAACCGGCGCAGGCTGGAGATCGCCAGGGCCATGGCCACCCAGCCCAAGCTGATCCTGCTCGATGAGCCGGTAGCGGGAATGAACCCGGTCGAGTCGGCCGAGCTCACCGGGATGATCGGCCGGCTGCGCGACGAGTGGGGCTTCGCCATCGTGGTCATCGAACACCACATGGACGTGGTCCGGGAGGTCTCGGACCGGGTGGTGGTGCTCGACCACGGCACCAAGATCGCCGAGGGCGACTACGCGGAGGTGTCGACCGACCCCAAAGTCATCGAGGCCTATCTCGGCCAGGGGACTGACGCGTGATGAGCGCAGCCCAGTCGGCCCCGACCCCACTGCTGGAGATGCGGTCGGTCAACGCCCACTACGGCGCGGTGCATGCCCTGAAGGACGTGAACCTGTCGATCTACGAGGGCGAGCTGGTGTGCCTGCTGGGCGGCAACGCCAGCGGCAAGTCGACCACCCTCAAGACGCTGCTCGGCATGCTCAAACCCACCTCCGGCGAGGTGGTGCTCGACGGCGAGGTCGTCAACGACAAGCCCACCAGCTACCGGGTGGCCCGAGGCGTCACCATGGTCCCGGAGAACCGCCGCCTGTTCAAGCGACTGAACGTGCGGGAGAACCTGGATCTGGGCGCATACCTGCGCACCGACGCCGACGGCATCGCCGCGGACATGGAGCGGATCTTCGAGCTGTTCCCCCGAGTCAAGGAGCGGCTCAACCAGAAGGCGGGCACGCTGTCGGGCGGCGAGCAGCAGATGGTGGCCATGGGCCGGGCCCTCATGGCCAAGCCGCGGGTGCTGTTGATGGACGAGCCGTCGATGGGCTTGGCTCCCGCGCTGGTGCAGCAGAACTTCGAGCTGATCCAGCAGATACACGAAGCCGGCCTGACCGTGTTCATGGTGGAGCAGAACGCCAACATGGCCCTGTCCATCGCGGACAGGGGCTGGGTGCTGCAGACCGGCCGGGTAGTGCTCGACGACACCGCCGAGAACCTCCTCGCCCACCCCGACCTGCGAGCCTCCTACCTGGGCCAAGCCGACACCCCCTGACAAGGTGGCCCAAGGCGCGGACCACGATGAGCGTCGTTGGGGACCACATGGAGAGTCTGCGGCGACGGTAGGTTGCGGCCCATGAGCATGGGAAGCATCGACATCGGCCGGATCGGGATCTGGACGTGGATTCTCGACAACGTGCCGTCGTCGCAGGCTGCGGAGCACACCGCGGAGGCAGAAGAACTGGGCTACGGGGCGATGTGGTACCCCGAGGCCGTCTCGCGGGACCCGTTCGTCAAGGCCGCCCTGCTGCTGCGGGACACGTCCTCCATCAAGGTGGCCACCGGCATCGCCAACATCTATGCCCGCGACCCGATGACGACGGCCAACGCCCAGCGCACCATCGAGGAGGCATTCCCCGGGCGCTTCCTGCTGGGCCTCGGCGTCAGCCACGCTCACATGGTGCAGGACATCCGCAAGCACGACTACTCCCGCCCCCTCAGCTACATGCGCGAGTACCTGGTGCGGATGGGCGAGGCGCCCTTCCTGGCCCACGGTCCCAAGGAACTTCCCGAGATCGTGCTGGCCGCGCTCGGCCCGAGAATGCTCGAACTGTCAGCGGAAGCGTCCGCGGGCGCGCATCCCTACTTCGTGCCGCCCGAGCACACCGCGGTCGCCCGCCGGATCATGGGACCCGACGCCGCGCTGTACCCCGAGCAGATGGCCGTGCTCGACACCGACGCGACCTCGGCACGAGCCGTGGCCCGCGAAGCCATGGCCAGGTACCTCCGGATGCCCAACTACGCCAACAACCTGCTGCGTCTCGGCTTCGAGCAGTCCGACATCGACGGCGGAGTTGGCGGCGGCCCGTCGGACCGCCTGGTCGACGCGATCGTGGTGTGGGGCACCCCCGAGCAGATCGCGGCCCGCGTCCGGGAGCACCTCGACGCGGGAGCCGACCACGTGTGTCTGCAGGTTCTCGCCGACAGCGCCGACGCCACCGTGGAGGGTTGGAGGATCCTGGCTCCCCACCTCTTGAACTGACATGAACGAGACGCACCAGGAACCGGCTGGTACAGCCCGGCCCCTGGACTTCATCCGAGAGCAGGTGCAGGCCGACAACGAAGCCGGGACCTACCGCGGCCGGGTTCAGACCCGTTTCCCGCCCGAGCCCAACGGGTTCCTGCACATCGGCCACGCCAAGGCGGTTTGCCTCAACTTCGAGGTGGCCGCCGAGCACGGCGGCACGTGCCGGCTGCGCTTCGACGACACCAACCCCGAGGGCGAGGACGTGTCTTACGCCCAAGCCATCGCCGAAGACATCTCCTGGCTGGGCTACGAGCCCGACGGACCGGCTGTCCACGCGTCCGACTACTTCGAGCAGCTCTACGGATGGGCCGAGCACCTCGTGGGCGAGGGGCTGGCCTACGTCGACGACCAGGACGCCGAGACCATCTCGGCCACCCGGGGCGACTTCAGCACGCCCGGCACCGACAGCCCGTGGCGGGACCGGTCGGTCGACGAGAACCTGAGCCTGCTGAGAGACATGCGGGCCGGGCGCTTCGACGACGGCTCCAGGGTGCTTCGGGCCAGGATCGACATGGCCCATCCCAACATGTTGATGAGAGACCCGGTCATGTACCGGATCCGCCACACGGCCCACTTCCGCACGGGCGACGCCTGGTGCATCTACCCCACCTACGACTGGGCCCACGGCCAGAGCGACGCCATCGAGGGAGTGACCCACTCGCTGTGCTCTCTGGAGTTCGACGCCCACCGGCAGCTGTACGACTGGTACCTGGAGCATCTGCGGTTGCCCGGCGACCGGCCCCGCCAGTACGAGTTCGCCCGCCTGAACCTCACCCACACCGTCACCTCCAAGCGCAAGCTGAGCACCCTCATCGACGAGCATCTGGTGGAGGGCTGGGACGACCCGCGCCTGCCCACCCTGCGGGGCCTGCGGCGGCGGGGCTACCCGTCAGAGGCCATCCGGGCGTTCTGTGCCCACATCGGCGTGGCCCGGGTGAACGGCGTCCACGAGATCGAGCTGCTGGAGTCGTTCGTGCGCACCCACCACAACCGCCACGCGCTGCGCCGCATGGCCGTGCTGCGCCCCCTGGAGGTGGTGATCGACAACTGGCCGGAGAGCAAGGTCGAGCATCGCCGCGCCGTGAACAACCCCGAGGACCCTTCGGCCGGGGAGCGGGAGGTGCCGTTCTCGGGGCGGCTGTGGATCGAGCGGGACGACTTCATGCTCGACCCGCCCCGCAAGTTCTACCGGCTGGGCCCGGGCCGGGAGGTCCGGCTGCGGGCCGGCTACTTCCTGCGCTGCAACGACGTCGAGACCGGCTCCGCCGGCGAGGTGGTGCGGCTGCGCTGCACCTACGACCCCGACACCGGCAGCGGCCAGGCCCCCGACGGCCGCAAGGTGCGGGCCACCATCCACTGGGTGTCAGCCGACCACGCCGTCGATGCGCGGGTCGCCCTGTACGACCGGCTGTTCACCGATCCCGTTCCCGGCGCCGACGGGCGCGACCCGCTGGAGTCCTACAACCCCGCCTCCCGCGAGCTGATCACCGACGCCAAGGTCGAGCCGGCGCTGGCCGGGGCCGGACACGGAGAGGTGGTGCAGTTCGAGCGCCTGGGCTACTTCGCCCGTGACGCTGAGGACCCCACGCTGTTCCATCGCACCGTGGGCCTGCGCGACGAGTGGGCCAACATCCAGAAGCGCCGCCAGCAAGGATCCTGAACGTTGTGAGCGGGTGGCTGTTGGAGGACGGCGTGCTGCACCTTAACCATGGGTCGTTCGGGGCGACGCCAGCCTCGGTCCTGGAGGCTCAGCAGCGGGTGCGCAGCCGGATCGAGGCCAACCCCACCAAGTACTTCCTCGGCGGCGAGTACCAGAACGAGCTCGACTCGGCCCGCCGGGATGTGGCCGACTTCGTGGGTGCAGACGAGGCCGGGCTGGTGTTCGTCAACAACGTCACCACCGGCGTGAACGCGGTGCTGCGCTCGCTGGAGCCGGTACTCGGGTCCGGCGACGAGATCCTGATCACCGACCACGAGTACAACGCCTGCCGCAACGCGGCGGAGGTGTCGGCATCACGGACAGGAGCAAGGGTCGCGACGGTCCGGGTGCCGTTCCCGATCGAGTCGTCCCAGCAGGCCGTCGACGCGGTGCTGGCCGCGGTCACCGACCGCACCCGGATCCTGCTGATCGACGCGGTGACCTCGGCAACCGGGCTGGTGATGCCGGTGGCTGACATCGCCGCCGAGTTGGAGCCCGACGTGCGAGTGCTGGTCGACGCCGCCCACGCGCCCGGGATGATCGACTTCAACGTGTCGGAACTGGGCACCTCGTACGTGACCGCCAACTGCCACAAGTGGATGTGCTCGGCCAAGGGCGCCGGGTTCCTGTGGGTCCGGAGCGACCGGCGTGACGACGTGTACCACTCTGTGATCAGCCACGGCTACAACGGGGGATGGCCCTCCGGCGGCGGCCGGCTCCACGCCCAGTTCGACTGGACCGGGACCGACGATCCGAGCGCCTGGCTGACCGTGCCCGACGCGCTGGCGGCGGTGGGGGCCATGCACCCCGACGGGTGGCCCGGCGTGCATCGAACGATCCGGGAGCTGTGCCTGTCGGGCCGGCGGATCCTGGTCGACGCGCTGGGGATCGACCCGCCCGCGCCCGACGACATGATCGGGGCCATCGCCTCGGTGCCGGTGCCGCCCGCTGAGGATCCCGGCACCGGGATATTCGATCCGCTGATGGCCGCGCTGGAGCAGCGGCATGGCATCCAGGTCCCGGTCTTCACCTGGCCCGCGCCGCCCGAGCGGCTGCTGCGCATCTCCGCGCACCTCTACAACGACGAGTCCCAGTACCGCCGCCTGGCAGGAGCACTCACCACCGAGCTGAGGGGCTAGCCGGTCGGACAGACCCCCAGCGGGCCGTGGTCTACCAGCCCGCGGCGATGTATTGAGTCTCGCAGAATTCGTAGATGCCCTCGGATGCGCCCTCTCGGCCCAAGCCGGACTGCTTCATCCCACCGAAGGGGGCGGCCGGATCCGACACCGCGCCCCGGTTGAGCCCGATCATGCCGGCCTCGATGCGCTCGCTGACCCGCAGGCCCTTGGCCAGGTCCTCGGTGTAGACGTAGCCGATGAGGCCCATCTCGGTGTCGTTGGCCGCCGCGATCATGGCGTCGGTGTCGTCGAAGGGGATCACCGGGGCCACCGGCCCGAAGATCTCCTCGCCGGTGATGGGCGAAGAGACGTCCACGCCAGCCAGCACGGTGGGCTCGTAGAAGAAGCCGGGACCGTCCATCGGCCCGTTACCCGTCACCCGGCGGGCTCCGTTGTGGAGAGCTCCCTGGACCAGTCCCTCGATGCTCTCCACCGCCTCAGCGTTGATCATCGGACCGCAGGCGACCCCTGGCTCGAAGCCGTTGCCGACCTTCATGGAGCCCATGGCCTCGGACAGGCGCTCGACGAACTCGTCGTGGGCCGCCGACTCCACGAAGAAGCGGTTGGCGGCGGTGCAGGCCTCGGCCGAATGCCGCATCTTGGCCACCATGGCCCCAGCCACTGCGGCCTCCATGTCGGCGTCGGCGAACACGATGAACGGGGCGTTACCCCCTAGTTCCATGCCGGTCTTGAGAACCCGGTCGGCGCAGCGCCTCAACAGCATTCGGCCGACTTCGGTCGAGCCGGTGAAAGACACCATGCGCACCGCCCGATGGTCGACCACCGCCTCGAACCAGTCGCCCGACGATCGGGTGGGAACCACGTTCACCACCCCCGGCGGCACGCCCGCCTCCTCCAGCAGTTGCGCAACCCGCAGGGCCGTGAGCGGAGTGTCGCGGGCCGGCTTGATGACCACCGCATTGCCGGCCGCGAGGGCAGGAGCCACCTTGCGAGTGATCATCGCCGCCGGGAAGTTCCACGGCGTGATCATGGCCACCACCCCCACCGGCGGATGGCGGGTGATGATGCGCTTGTCCCCCGCAGGAGCGACACCGATGGAGCCATGGATGCGCACCGCCTCCTCAGCGTTCCAGCGGAAGAACTCCGCCGAGTAGGCCACCTCGCCGGCCGCGTCGGCTTGGGGCTTGCCGTGCTCTCGGGTGATCAGGTCGGCGATCTCGGACGAGTGCTCCAACATGGTCAGGTAGCAGGCCCGCAGGATCTCCGAACGAACCCGGGGCGCAGTGGCTGCCCACCGGCGTTGGGCGGCTTCAGCTGCGTCGCACGCAGCCAGCGCGTCGGCGGCCGTACCGGCCGCGACCTCGGCGATGCCGTCTCCGGTGGCCGGGTCGAGCACCTCGATCCGCTCGGCAGCGCTGCCCTGCCAACGCCCTCCGATGAGCATCTGTGTCTGCATCGTCTCAGCCTCCCTAGAACTGGCAGCGAAATGCACGCTATACGGGCAAAACGCTGCCAATTCGCCTGCTGGCCGAACCCCGCTCCCGAACTGGCAGCAAACTGTCCCCTATGCGTGCAGATCGCTGCCAATTCGCCGGGCCCCAGCACCAGCAACCCGAATTGGCAGCAGAACGCTCCCTATTGGGCGCAAAGCGCTGCCAATTCGGTTGACGAAGTGTCAGCCTCCAAGCTGGGGGATGGGGTGGTCGCCGTAGGCGACGGCCACGTTCTTGGTCTCCATGTAGAAGTCGAAGCTCCAGTCGCCGCCGTCGCGGCCGATGCCGCTGCGCTTGGTCCCGCCGAACGGGGTCGGCAGGTGGCGGACGTTCTGGGAGTTGACCCACACCATGCCCGCGTCCACCGCGCCGGCCACCCGGTGGGCCCGGCCCACATCGCCGGTCCAGACATAGGCGGCCAGGCCGTAGTCGGTGTCGTTGGCGATCGCGACGGCGTCGGCCTCGTCGTCGAAGGCGATGGCGGTGAGGGCGGGGCCGAAGATCTCCTCGCGGGCGATGCGCATGTCGTTGGTGGCTCCGGTGAACAGCACCGGAGCCACGAAGTTGCCGCCGGCAGGGGCGTCGTCCCAGGAGGTGCCCTCCACCACGGTGGCGCCTTCGGTCGAGGCCAGTTCGATGTAGCTGCGCACCTTGTCGCAATGGCGCGGGTGGATCAGCGGACCGATCACGGTGGCGGGGTCGAGGGGGTGGCCGACCGGGATGCCGCGCAGCTTGGCTGCCAGGCGCTCGGTGAAGTCGTCGTAGATGCTGCGTTGCACCAGCAGGCGGCTGGAGCTGGTGCAGCGCTCGCCGTTGAGGCTGTAGATCATGAACACCACCGCGTCGAGGGCCCGGTCGAGGTCGGCGTCGTCGAACACGACCACCGGGTTCTTGCCGCCTAGCTCGAAGTGGAGCCGCTTGAGGGTGGCCGCCGACTGGGCCTGGATGGCTGAGCCGGTGGCCGACTCGCCCACGAAGGCGATGGCCGATATGTCGGGATGCTCGGTGAGGGCCCGGCCTGCGGTCTCGCCCATCCCGTGCACCACGTTTAGCACCCCGGGGGGCAGTCCGGCCTCCAGCGAGATCTCAGCCAGCAGGCAGGCGGTGAGCGGGCTCCACTCCGCCGGCTTGTGCACCACTGTGCAGCCCGCGGCCAGCGCGGGGGCGATCTTCCAGGTGGACAGCATGAACGGCGTGTTCCACGGCGTGATCACCCCCACCGGCCCGACCGCGCGGCGGCTGGTGTAGTTGAGGTGATGCGCCGACGGCAGGGCCAGCCCGTCGGAGGCGGCAGGGGCCCGGTCAGCGAAGAACCGGAAGTTCTCCGCGCCCCGCAGCGCGGCCGAGGACATGAACCGGATGGCCTGCCCGGTGTCGACCGACTCCACCACCGCGATCTCGCCGGCGCGGGCCACGATGGCATCGGCCACCGAATGCAGGATCCGCTTGCGCTGCTCGCCCGGCGTGCCCGACCACTCCTCGAAGCTGGCGCGGGCCGCGGCGGCCGCGGCCGCGACATCGGCCGAGTCGCCCGCCGCCACGTCGGTGAGGTGCATCCCGTCGATGGGCGAGACGTTGGCGAACGTCTCCTGTGACGCGCTGGCCGCCGTCTCGCCGCCGATCAGATGCCGCGTGGGCGCAGACGCGAAGCGGGCCAGATGCCGGCCGGCGGCGGCGAGATTCTCGCTGAAGCTGGCGCTAGAGCTGGCTGCGGATGCCATGGTGTTCTCCTGTCGCGGCCTTCGAGGCTAGAGGTCGGGCGGGAGGCCGCGGTGGGAGCGGATGGGCGTTCCCGTCCGTCACGATTGTACGGTTCCGTCGTTTCGTCGATTCGCTAGGGACAACTATGCGCCTGCTCAGCTACACCGCCCACGAAGACCCGTCATTCGGTGTGCTCACACCGGACGGCGCCGGCGTGATCGACCTCGCCTCCCGCCTCGACGGCGTGACCGACCTCGGGGACCTGATCGCCCAAGGCCGTCTCGATGACGCTGCCCGCTGGGCGGAGTCCAGTCCCGCCGCCGACCACGATCTCGCCGACATCGCCTTCGAGCGCCTGATCCCCCACCCCGGCAAGATCATCTGCATCGGCGTCAACTTCGGCGGGCGCGGTGCCGAGTACGCCGAGGAGCGCCGCGACGCCTATCCGAGCGTGTTCGTGCGCTTCCCCGAGACACTGGTCGGCCACGAGCAGCCCCTGCTGCGGCCGCCGGAGTCCGAGCAGCTCGACTACGAGGGCGAGATCGTCTTTGTGATCGGCACCGGCGGGCGCCGGATTCCGGTGGAGCGGGCCCGCAGCCACATCGCCGGATTGAGCCTGGGCAACGAGGGAACCATCCGGGACTGGCTGCGGCACGGGCGCTTCAACGTCACCCAGGGCAAGAACTGGCACCGCAGCGGCTCGGTCGGGCCCTGGCTGGTGACCATCGACGAGATCGGAGCCCTGGGCGACCTGCACCTCACGACCAGAGTGAACGGCGAACTGCGCCAGGACGACCTGGCCGCCAACATGCACTTCAGCATCGAGTACCAGATCCACTACCTGTCCACGTTCGTCGGCCTCGACGCCGGCGACGTGATCTTCACCGGCACCCCCACCGGCGCCGGCGCCCGCTTCGACCCGCCCAGATGGCTCAAGCCCGGCGACGTCGTGGAGGTCAACGTCCCCGAGATCGGCACCCTCCGCAACCCGGTTCGCGACGAGTCAGCGACATAGAGGCCGAGCGAACAGGCGGGACAACGCGGCCCATGCGGCGCAAGTCCGTGGCCCCCACCGGATCGACATCCCGTAGCCTCTTGCCGGACCTAGTGCGGGAGGCGCGGACATGACTACAGCAGCGGGCAGGACCAGTGCGGCCGTTCAGATCGCTGAGACCGGCGGGCCCGAGGTGATGCAGCTGGTGCAGCGGCCCGACCCGGCGCCCGGCGACGGCCAGATCACGGTGGCGGTGGCTGCGGCCGGGGTGAACTTCATCGACACCTATCACCGCTCCGGCCTGTACGACATGGCGCTGCCTCTGGTGCTGGGCCAGGAGGGGTCCGGGACTGTGCTCGAGGTCGGCGACGGGGTGGACGGCTTCGCGGTCGGCGACCGGGTGGCGTGGGCCGGATCGACAGGCTCCTACGCCGAGCGGGCCGCCGTGAACGCCGCAGTGGCCTACAAGGTGCCCGACGGCGTCGATCTCGACGTGGCCGCCGCCATCGGGGTGCAGGGCCTCACCGCCCACTACCTGATAAGCGACTGCCCCCGGATCGGTCCCGGCGACCGGTGCCTGGTCCACGCCGGCGCCGGTGGCACGGGGCGCCTGATCGTGCAGATGGCCAAGCTGCGGGGAGCTGAGGTGGTGGCCACCGTCGGATCGGACGCCAAGGCGGAGCTGGCCCGGGCCGCGGGCGCCGACCACGTCGTCAACTACACCGCCACCGACCTCGTGGCCGGGGTGGAGGCCGCGGTCGGTCCCGAGGCCGTAGATGTGGTCTACGACGGGGTGGGCGCCGCGGTGTACGACGCCAGCCTGGAGTTGCTGAGGTTGCGGGGGGCGATGGTCACCTTCGGCAACGCCTCGGGCGCGGTGGAACCGAAGGCGCCGCTGCATCTCATGGGAAAGTCGCTTTGGCTGACCCGGCCCAAGCTGTGGGACTTCATCGCCACCCGCGAGGCACTCGACGCCCGGACCGCCGAAGTGTTCGGCTGGATCGCTGCGGGCCAACTCGACGTGCGGATCGCGGCGAGGCTGCCGCTGGCCGAAGCGGCCGAGGCCCACCGGCTCCTGCAGGGCAGAGGCTTGGCCGGGAAGATCCTGCTCGTCCCGTGAGCACCCGGCGCGATCCCGGCAGCGCCCGAATGACCGGCAGCGCCCGATGACCGGCAGCGCGGGGCTCAGCGACGACGAGATCCGGGCTGAGGCCGGGCTGCTGGACACCGCCGAGCGGGAGCGGAGGCAGGTCCGCCAGACGACCGGCGTCCACCCGCACATGACCATCGACGAGGCCTACCGGGTGCAGGCCGCCTGGTTGGACATCCGGCTGGGGCGGGGCGAGCGGGTGGTCGGCCACAAGATCGGGCTCACCAGCCGGGCCATGCAGCAGGCCATGAACATCGACACCCCCGACTCGGGCTTCCTGACCGACGCCATGGTGTTCGCCCCCGGAGAGCCCATCACGGCCGCCGACTTCTGCGACCTTCGCCTGGAGGTGGAGCTGGCCTTCGTCCTGGCCGACGACCTGTCCGGCACCGGCCTCAGCGTCGATGACGTGCTCGACGCCACCGACCACGTCACCGCGGCGGTGGAGCTGATCGCCTCCCGCACTCCCCGCACCGATCCCGCCACCGGCCGGACCCGCACCGTGGTGGACACCGTCGCCGACAACGCTGCCGACGCGGGGATCGTCACCGGTGGCCTTCCGGTCGGTCCCCGCGATCTGGACCTGCGCTGGGTGGGCGCCATCGCCTACCGCAACGGTGTCGTCGAGGAGACCGGGCTGGCCGCGGGAGTGCTCGACCACCCGGCCAACGGCATCGTGTGGCTGGCCCGCCGCTACGCCGAGCGGGGCCGGTCGCTTCGGGCCGGGCAGGTGATCCTGTCAGGCTCGTTCACCCGTCCGATGGCGGTGGCGCCGGGCGACGACTTCCACTTCGACTTCGGCTCGCTCGGCTCCTTTAGCGTCCCGATCGCCTGACCCCTACCGGCCGCCGGCGGAGGGCCCGGCGCCGCCTGCTAGCGGCGCTCGAACACGCTGGAGAGGCCGCCGATGACCGAGCCCTCGCCCTGGGATCCGCCCGGCTTCAGGTTGGCGATCACCCGGTCGGCGAGCCGGTTGAACGGCATCGACTGGAGCCACACCCGGCCCACGCCGGTGAGGGTGGCCAGGAACAGGCCCTCACCGCCGAACACCATCGACTTGAGGTTGCCGGCCCGCTCGATGGAGTACTGGATCTGCGGCTGGAAGGCCACGATGCAGCCGGTGTCCACCCTCATGGTCTCGCCCTGGAGCTGCTTCTCGATGATGGTGCCGCCGGCGTGCATGAAGGCCAGGCCGTCGCCGGAGATGGACTGCAGGATGAAGCCCTCCCCCCCGAAGAGGCCGGTGCCGAACTTGCGGTTGAAGACGATGTCGAGCTTGGTCCCCGACGCCGCGCACAAGAACGCATCCTTCTGGGCCACGAGCTGCCCTCCGGCTGCGGCCAGATTGATGGGCAGGATCTTGCCGGGATAGGGGGCGGCCATGGCCACCCGCTGCTTGCCCTGAGGGGCGGAATTCATGAAGTGGGTCATGAACAGGCCCTCGCCGGTGAGCCCCCGCTTGGCCGCCGACTTGAGCTTGCCCCAGCCGCCCTGGTCGGGATCGGAACCGTCGCCCATCTTGGCCTCGAAAGTGATGCCCTGCTCCATGTACATCATGGCGCCGGCCTCGGCGATGACGACCTCTCCGGGATCCAGCTCGATCTCCACGAACTGGAGGTCGTCGCCGTGGATCTGGTAGTCGATCTCGTGGCTTCGCATGGCTGCCTCCTAGGCGTCTGAGCCCGTTGCGGCGAGGCTAACGGGCAGAGGGTAAGAGTTAGTCGATCTCAGGGGTGCCTTTCGTCACTCTCAAGGAGGCCTGATGGCTCAGCGGCAGTGCGAGGGGCGGGTGGCGCTCGTCACCGGCGCGAGCAAGGGAGGCACCGGCACCGCGATCGCGCTGCGCCTTGCCGCGGAGGGTGCCCGGGTGGCGATCACGGCCCGCAGCGTCGACGGTCTCGAGGCGACCCAGGCCCGCATCCGCGAGATCGGCGGCCGGTGCCTGGTGCTACCGTCGGATCTCAGCGATCCCCATGGTGCCCGCACGACGTTGGTGGAGCGAACCGAGGCCGCGCTCGGCCCCGTCGACATCCTGGTCAACAACGCGGCCGTCGGCGGCTACGGGTCGTTCGAATCGGTGCCGGCCGAGCGCCTCGAGCGGGCTCTGCAGGTGAACCTGTGGGCACCGTGGCTGCTGGCCGCTGAGGTGATCGGCGGGATGCGCGAGCGTGGCCGCGGGGCGATTCTGAACATCACCACGTTCTCGGCCGAGCTCCCGCCGGGTCCGCCGTTCCCGACCAACAAGCCTTCGAAGGCGGGAGCCATGTACGGCGCGACCAAGGCCGCCCTGAACCGTCTGACGGTGGCGATGGCCAGCGAGTGCGAGGGCCAACCGGTGGCGGTCAACGCCCTGGCGCCGCAGGGAGCCATCGCCACCCCGTCGCTGGTGGCCGCGGGCTGGGTGGAGGGTGTGATGTTCGAGCCGATGGAGACGATGGCCGAGGCCGCGGTGGCCCTCTGCACCGGCGACCCGGACCTGCTGACCGGACGCATCGCCTTCAGCCTCCAGTTGCTCACCGAACTGCAGCGGCCGGTGTTCGACCTGCACGGCGAGAACCTGGTCGACGACTGGCAGCCTGAGGACCTGCCCGGCATCATCGCCCACCAGGAGCAGAGCCTCGCCGGTCGGGGCTGGCCCGACGCCTACACCTTCGGCCGGGTCCACAGCCCCCGGCCCTGAGCGCCTGGGAGATCAGGCCGGTGTCACCAGGACCAGCCGTAGGTCGCCACCAGGCTGGCGGCTGACACCAGGACAGCCATCTCGCCGACCTGTTCGATGGCGCCGAGCACGTCGCCGGTAGTACCACCGAAGGCTCGCCTGGCGACCAGACCCACTAGAGCTGCCCCTGCCGCCGCGGCTGCGAGCGACACTGCGCCCGGGAGTCCGAGACCGGCCGCGGCGACCGCAGAGACGATGATCGCGACCGCGGTCCACGCGCGGGGCAGGTGGGCCGTGTAGCTGTGGCCGAGGCCGGAGCCGGCGGCTGCGGGGACCACACCCATCATCGCCACCGCCGTCGTGCGGCCCAGCATGTGCGCCATCACCAGGGCGAGCAGTCCGTCCCGGGGAGCCAACCCGGACACCGCGAACACCCTCACGAGCGTGGACAGCGCCAGCGCCAGCACTCCGAAGGTCCCGACCCGCGAGTCCTTCATGATCTCGAGGCGCCGCGCTCGGCTCGACCCGCCCAGGGCGTCGGCGGTGTCGGCCAGACCGTCCTCGTGGAATCCGCCGGTGGCGATGGCGCCGGTTGCGATGGCCAGCACGGCGGCTATCGACGCTCCCAGCGGGCCGTGAAGAGCCCAGTAGACGGCACCGGGCAGCGCGCCCACCACCGCGCCGACCACCGGAAACCACGGGACGCTGCGGCCCAGTTCACGGTCATCGCGTGGATGGGCGCCACCGGGCAGGCGGGTCAGGAAGGCCCACGCCCGCCGCAAGCTCATCGAGCCTCCCGCCGCGCCGTCCGGATCAACGCGACAGTCCCCACTCGTCGAAGGTGGCCACCTCCACGACCGCGGCTGCAGCCATCCGGATGGTGGGCACAGCCACAAGGGCCCCCGACCCCTCCCCGAGTCGCAAGTCGAGCCGCATCAGCGGATCCAACCCCAAGGTCTCCAGCAGCCTTTGGTGGCCCGGCTCGGCCGAGCAGTGCCCGGCGATGCAATGGTCGAGGCTGCCCGGGCGGGCCACAGCCAGCGGAGCGACCGCGGCGCTGGCGATGAAACCGTCGAGCACCACCGGGAGCCGGCGCCTGCGTGCGGCCGCCACTGCTCCGGCCATGGCTGCCAGTTCCCGGCCACCGAGACGTCGGAGCGCCTCGAGCGGCTCGACCGGCCCCACCCGATCGAGCGCGGCCTGTACGACGTCGCATTTGTGGGCCAGCGCGGCACCGACCACGCCGGTGCCGGGGCCGACCCAGTCACCGGCATCGCCCCCCAGGACTGCCGCCGCGACAGCCGCGGCTGCCGTGGTGTTGCCGATGCCGATCTCTCCCACTGCCAGCAGGTCGGCATCAACCGATTCCACCGCGGCTGCGCCCGCAGCCACTGCCGCGTCGAACTCCTCGACGCTCATGGCGTCGGTGACCCGGATATTGCCGGTGGGCCGCCCTACCCCCACATCGAACAGTTCCAAGGTGGCCCCGACCTCGCGGGCGAGCACCGTGATGGTGGCCACCCCGCCGCAGATGGCCTCGACCATGGCCGCGGTCACGTCAGCCGGGTAGGCGCTCACTCCCTCGACGGCGACGCCGTGGTCGGCGGCAAACACGGCCACATGAGGACGCTCTACCCGAGGAGTGGCCGTGCCCTGCCATCCCGCCAGCCACGCGGCCACCACATCGAGACGGGCGAACGCACCGGCCGGACGCAGCACGGTCGCGGCTCTGGCCGCCACCTCGTCCCGGGCCGAACGATCAGGGTCGGGAAGGTCAGCGAGCAGCTGGGCAATAACGCCGAAGTCCGCCATCACAGACGTGTCCGAACCCGAATTGGCAGCCGTGAGTACCGGTTCGGGACCTGAGCGCTGCCAATTCCGGCAGGAGAGAGCCACTGTCTCACTCGCACCGCCTCGGCCTTACAGCCCGCGGGCCGGGTCGACTAGGGGCAGCAGCCGGCCCGCAACCACCAGGTAGGCGTCGTCCGCGGCCCGGACCACCGTCTGGTTGACCAACCCCAGCACGTCACGGAAGTCGCGTCCCAGCGGGGTGGGCGGCACCACGCCGGAGCCGACCTCGTTGGTGACGACCAGCGTCTTCCCGGGCCGGGCCGCCAGCTCGTGAGCCAGGCCCGCGGCCTCCTCCACCAGCTCGGCGGCGGCCGGAGGGGGGTCCTCCAGCATCCGGTTTGTGACCCACAGCCCCAGACAGTCGATGATCAGCGTCGCGTCCGGATCCACCGCGTCGACCGCGGCCGCAAGGTCCCGCGGCGCCTCCAGGGTCGTCCATTGGGCGGGCCGCTCGGCCCGGTGACGCTCGATGCGGCCGGCCATGTCGTCGTCACCCGGCTCCGCGGTGGCCACGAAGACGACCGCGGCACCCGACGCCGCGGCCGCGGCCAACGCCGCGGCCGACTTACCAGAGCGAACCCCTCCTGTGAGGACAGTCAGCGTCACCGGCCCAGCCCCCCGTCGCGGACCCATCCGAACTTCTGCAAGAAAACCACCGTGGAGGTGGAAAATCCACAGAAGTTCGTTGCCGGGGCCCTGCAAGGCGAAATCAGAAGTCGATGCCCTTCTTGGCCAGGATCCCCGAGTCGTAGGCGTGCTTGGTCTTGACCATCTCGGTGACGGTGTCGCCCAGCTCGATCATCCAAGCGGGCGCGTCACGTCCGGTCAGCACCAGCGACACCTGCTCGGGCCGGGTGCGGAACGTGGTCTCCACCTCCGCGGCGTCGATCCAGCCCCAGTTGAGGGGGTAGGTGATCTCGTCGAACACCACCAGCCGGTGCTGGGCCGCCTCCACCAGCGCCTTGCCGTGGCGCCAGGCCTCGCGGGCAACGGCGGTGTCGCGGGTCAGGTCGTCGCTGTCCCAGGTGAAGCCCTCACCCAGCGACCAGAAGTCGATGCCCAGCGGCTCGGCCATCAGCTGCTCGCCGGTCACCCAGTCATCGGACTTCAGGAACTGCACCACCGCCACCGGCCAGCCGCGGGCCCTGGCCCGCATGGCCGTGCCGAACGCGGCCGACGACTTCCCCTTGCCCTCGCCGGTGTTGACCACCACCAGGCTCTTGACGGTGCGCATCCCGCCGGGGCGGGGATCTTCCGTCAGCGGGGTGTCGGCGGTGGTCATGGCTGGTCTCCATTCTTGGCGACTGTGGTGGGCACGATGACGGGGCCCTCGGGGTCGTCGACGATGCGCACCGTCGCTCCGAAGTGTGCAGCAATGCTCTGCACAGTGAGCACCTCCGTGGGCGGGCCCGTCTCGGCCACCCTCCCGTGAGCAAGTATGGCGATGCGATCGCCGTAGCGGGCCGCGAGGGTCAGGTCGTGCAGCGTCGCGATCACGGTCAGCCTCCGTTCGCGGCGCAGCGCCTCCACCAACTCGAGCACATCCTGCTGATGGCCCAGGTCGAGGGCGGTGGTGGGCTCGTCGAGCAGCAGCACATCGGCCTGCTGGGCCAGGGCTCGGGCCAGGACAGCCCGCTGGCGTTCACCGCCCGACAGCGACTGCACCGTTCGCTCCCCGAAGCCGCCCAGGTCGAGTCGCTCGAGGATCTCGACCGCGATCCTGCGATCGTTGGCGGTCTCGGCCGCGAACACACCCCGATGGGGGGTGCGGCCGAGCAGCACGTAGTCGGCCACCAGCATCCCGGGAGGGATCACCGGAGTCTGCGGGACGTAGGCCAGCTTGCGAGCCCGGGCCGCCCGGCGGTGCTTGTCCGCTCGGCCTCTGAGCCCGTCGATCTCGATCTCGCCGTCGAAGGGCACCAGGCCGAGCAGCGCCCGAAGGAGCGTGGTCTTGCCCGCGCCGTTCGGTCCGATGACGTTCACCCACTCCCCCGCCGACGCGGCCAGGTCGACGCCGCGCAGCACGTGGGTGCCGTCGAGAGTGACGTCCAGCGCCCGCACGCTCACCGCCGCGGTCACCAGATCTCCCGGCGGCTGGTCCTCAGCACCAGCACGAAGAACGGTGCACCCAGGAACGCGGTCACCACGCCGATGGGCAGCTCCGCCGGCGCCAGCGCGGTGCGGGCGGCCAGATCGGCCAGCACCATGAAGGCGCCGCCGAACAGCACCGACAGCGGCAGCACCGCCCGGTTGCTGGAGCCGAACGCGAGCCGCACGGTGTGGGGCACGATGATCCCGACGAAGCCGATGAGCCCGCTCACCGACACCGCCGCAGCCGCGGCCAGCGAGGCGGCCAGCACCACGATCAGCCGCACCCGCCGCGGCTCCAGCCCGAGCGCGGCGGCCTCCTCGTCGCCCACCGCGAGCACATCGAGGGCCCGGCGATAGCGCAGCACCACCGCCGCGGTCACCACGAAGTAGGGCAGCATCAACGCCGGCTCCGACCATCCCGAGGTGGCGATGCGGCCCAGGATCCAGGCGAAGATCTGGCGGAAGGCGTCGCTGTTGGCCTGCAGCACGTAGGTCTGGCAGGCGGTCAGGAAGCTGGCCACCGCGATGCCGGCCAGGATCAGCGAGGCGGTGGAGCGGCCCCCGAGATGGCCGGCGGCATACGACACCGCCACCGAGATGAGCGCTCCCGCGAAGGCGGCCAGCGGCACCGGGTCGAACGCGCCGGCGCCATCGCCGAGGTTGCTGGTTATGGCGATGGTGGCCCCGAGCCCCGCGCCGGCCGCGATGCCCAGCAGGTAGGGGTCGGCGAGGGGATTGCGGAACGCGCCCTGGTAGGCGGCACCGCTCATCGACAGGGTGGCCCCCACCAGCAACCCCAGCACCACCCGGGGCAGCCGGATCTGCTCCACGATGGCCGCGTGGGCGTCGCTCAGACCGGAGTCGAGCGAAACGCCCGGCAGCCCGTCGAGCAGCTGGATCACCACCCGGTGGGCCGCTATGTCGACCGGCCCGATGGTCAACCCGGCAGTGACCGCGACCACGACCGCGGCCAGGCCCGCAACCAGCGACGCGGGCCGCAAACCCGCAGCCCGCAGGGCCGCATCGGCCCCGCCCGCAGCCTCACTCTCGGTCACGACATGCCCGCTCGACCTCTCAGCTCGCAGCGCCGATGGACACCAGCACGCCGGAGATGGCCGCGATGAAGTCCACGAGGCGAGGGCCCCAGCGCGACACGATGTCGTCGTTGAGTTCCACGATCCGGCCGGCCTGCACTGCGGTGAGCAGGTCCCAGCCGGGTCTCGCGGCGACGGTCTGCGCGTCCTGGCCGCAGCAGAGGGTGTCGGCCAGGAAGACGATGTCGGGATCGGCGTCCACCAGGTACTCGTCACTCAGCTGCGGGTAGCCCCAGGCACTGCCGTCGGCGTCGGCGGGATCGGCCACGTTGCTCAGGCCGAACAGGCCGTAGACCTGACCGATGAAGGTGCCGCTGGTGACGGTGTAGAGCGTGTTGTCGAGCTCGTGGTAGTAGCTGAGCCCCGATGCGTCGGGAGCGGCCGCGATCAGCTCGTCGATCTGGGCCTGCATGTCCGCCACGAGTGCGGCGGCCTCAGCATCCTGGCCGGTGACCGCGCCGAGTTGCTCGATCTGGACGTAGACGTCGTCGAACGCTAAGGGGGCGTCGTGGGCCCACACCTCGATGCCGAGCGCCTCGAGGCTGGCACCGACGTCGCCGCTGGTCTGCATCAGCACCAGGTCGGGGTCGTAGGAGGCGATGGCCTCGACGTTGGGGTTCCAGCCGTCGAGGCCGGTCACCGGGGCCTCTGCGGGGTAGTACGAGAACTGGTCGACGGCCACCACACGGTCGCCCGCGCCGATAGCGAAGACCATCTCGGTCGCGGTCGGCGAGATCGACACAATCCGCTGAACCGCATGCTGCCCGTCGTCGGGGGTGCCGCTGCACGCGGTTGCTGCGAGCGTCAGGGCGAGCAGGGGTAGCAGGAGCTTGGCCCATAGCGGGACTCGCCGGGTTGCGGTGGTGGTCATCTGGTTCTCCCTTCGGCTCGAGTTCGGGGCCGAGCAGCGGGAGTGCCACCGCACGAGCCTCCCCTTACCTCGAGGGGTCGGATCGTCATGCCGGCAGTCAGGCGATCGGACTCATCCCTCCGGCCGGAGCCGGGGAGCATCACCGCTGCGGGACAGTGCCGGGTTCTCACCGGCTTCGCTGCCTGTCGGCGCTTGGGAGCATAGCCGCCCGCGCCCGTCCGCAGCGGTGCCGAGAGCCCGTCAGGAGGGGTTACCTGCTAGCGGTCAGCGGCAAACGGGTTCGTAGCGCAGGCCCTGGTCGGCCAGCCGCTCCAGAGCCATGTCCAGTCCCTGGACCGTGTTGGAGCGGTCACCGCCGCCGTCGTGCAGCAGGATGACTATGCCGGAACTGGCCCATTTGACGATGTAGTCGGCGATCTCCGTTGCCGGGGGGCGTCGCCAGTCTTCCGGGCTGCCGTCCCAGGTCAGGATCGACAGTCCGTG
>LXNJ01000210.1_pt1 | contig 42515 bp, 26 predicted proteins | sample 809081 | NCBI WGS metagenome assembly LXNJ01 (sample SAMN04870510, study PRJNA318959) | sponge metagenome | biome: sponge; feature: marine sponge reef; material: water | host: Petrosia ficiformis | place: Greece: Milos, Mediterranean Sea | collected 2013-05-29 | depth 5-7 m | reverse complement strand
AAGGCCGTGTGGATCTCGCGGCGCAGCGCCCGGTCGTCGGCGTGCTGAAGCACGGCCTGCACCGCCGGCATGTCCAGCGTGAGGAGCCAGCCGTCGTCGCCGCGCTCGGCGGCGAGCCGGGCCGCGCGCTCCAGGGCGTTGTCGGGCATCCCGGCCAACTCCTCCTGCCGTGTGACCACCTTGCCGTATGCCGCGGTCTCCTCGAGCAGGTTCTCCTCGAAGCGGCGCCCCAGTTCGGAGAGTTCGATGCGCAGTTCCTCGAGCGATCGCTTGTCGTCGGGGCCCAGCTCCGCGCCGGCGCGCCGAAAGTCCCTGAGGGTCTTCTCCAGGTGCCGGCGCCGCAGTCCGGTGAGCGATCCCGCCGCAGGCGAGTTCGCGAAGTCGCGCAGGCGCCGGAAGAGCCCCTCGTGATGGTGCACGCGGCTCGAAAAGCGCGTGATGTCGGGCAGCGAAGCCGCGTAGGCCTCCCGAAGGCCGGGGGTGGCGTCGACGTTGTGAAGGTGCGAGACCGGCGCCCAGGTGCGGGCCACCTCCTCGGACATGGCATCGAGTTCGCCCATGACGTCGTCCCAGCTTCCGCCGCTGCCGCTGCCCAGCGCCTCGATACGCTCACCCGCCCGGGCGAGGACCTCGTCGACGGCGGGCGCGACGTCCCCGGGTTCGATGCGGTCGAACGGGATCGGGAAGGCCCGGTCGAGGAGCGGGTTGTCGTGCGTGCTCACCGGCGCATGTGCGGGCTCACCGCCCTGCCGTGTCCGCTCCGGCCACCCGCCCCGCCCAGCGCCCCGTCACGCCCGCCACCTCGGCGAGCACGTCGTCGAGCGTTCTGCCGGAGCGCTTGAGCATTCCGAGCGAGTGGTCGCCGCCGTCGACCACGTGCAGCGTGGCGCGGGGGCCCACCTGCTCCAGCAGGGGGCGCAGCAGGTCGAGGTCGGCCAGGCGGTCGCGCGTGCCCTGGTGGAAGAGCATGGGACAGGGCACCCGCGCGAGGTGCTCGCCCCGCTCCGCGCCACGCCGGCCCGGTGCATGGAGAGGGAAGCCGAAGAAGACGAGTCCGGAAAGCGCCGCGGTGGCGTCGCCCGCGCCGCCGGCCGCGGCGGTGGCGGCCGGGGTGTCGGGTGCGACGGGCGCGGGCGGCGCCCGCTCGGCGACGAGGGTGGACGTCATCCTGCCGCCCATGGACTTGCCGCCCGCGAACAGCGGCAGGCCGTCGGCGCACTCGCGCCCGGCGCGCAGGGCCGAGGCCACGACCGCCAGGAGGCGGCGCAAGGGATCCGGCCGCCTGCGACGGGCCTCCATGTACGCGAAGTTGTAGCGCAGCGTGGAGACCCCCTCGGCCGACAGCGCCAGGGCCAGGGCCTCCATGAACGGGTGGGTCATGGGCGCGCCGGCTCCGTGGCCGAGGACCAGCAGGGCCGCCGGGGCGGGCGCCTCCACCATGATTCCAGAGACGGGCGGATGCCCCTCACCTTCGATCGTGAGGCGGTGCCCGGTTTCATGAGCGCCGCCCTCCTCCCCTCCCCTCCTTACCACGCGATTCCGTAGTCCTCGCCGTGGTTGCTGGAGCCGCCCCACATTGTGCCGGTGGCGGCGTCGAAGAAGATCGCGTTGATGGGGCCTGAGGTGCGCGGGGCGAAGGTCAGGTCGTAGCCCATGCCGCGCAGGTCGGCGCGGACCCATTCGGGCACGCCGTCGTTGAGGAGGATGCGCCCCGGCTGGGATTCGTGCGCGCCGAAGGAGCTCCGCATCTGGTAGCTGTTGAAGTTGGCCGCTTCGGCAGCCTGCTGAACGTTCATGTCGAACTCGACGACGTTGAGGAAGAACTGCAGCAGGTTCTGGTCCTGACCGTCGCCCCCCTGCACGGCAAAGGACAGGAATGGCTGGCCGTCCCTGAGCGCCAGAGAGGGGGTGAGGGTCGCGCGCGGGCGCTTGCCGGGCTCGACGACGTTGTAGGGGCCGGCGCGCTCGTCGAGGACGAAGCTCTGCATGCGCTGGCTCATGCCGATGCCGGTGCGGCCAGCGACGACCGCGGGGATCCAGCCGCCGGAGGGTGTGATCGATACGACCCAGCCGTCGGCGTCGGCGGCCTGGATCGAGGTGGTGCCGGCGTAGAAGGCTTCGTCGGCGTCCATGCCGGGGTCGTCGGGGGTAGCGATCGGCGCGGCGTTCCAGGAATCGATCAGGTGCAGGAAGGGATTCGCTCCGTCCTGGAACGGGTAGGGGTCGCCGGGCAGGACGTCGGGATCGTTCCTCTCCCAGTCGATCTGCTCGGCGCGCGCGGCGGCGTACTCCTTGGAGAGCAGGCCTGCGATGGGCTCTTCCGGCGGATAGTACGGGTCGCCGTAGTAGAAGTCGCGGTCGGCGAAGGCCAGGTTCATGGACTGGTAGAGCGCGTGGATGTAGCGGGTGGAGTTGTAGCCCATGGCGGCCACGTCGAGCCCTTCGAGGATATTGAGGGCCTGGAGGAGCACGGGACCCTGTACCCAGGTGGTCAGCTTGTATATGTCGATGCCCTTGTAGGACGTGCTGACGGGCTCTTCGAGGTAGACCTGCCAGTTGGCCAGGTCGGCCAGGGTGTGGAGGCCGCCCTGCTCGCGGGAGCCGCGCACGAACTCCTCGGCGATGTCGCCGCGGTAGAAGCGGTCGTAGGCGGCCATGATCGCGTCCCTGCGCGTCGCGCCCGCCGCCAGCGCCTCGGCCTCGGCTTCGACCAGCTGTTCCAGGGTGCGGGCCAGGTCCTCCTGGACGAAGATCTCGCCGGGGGCGGGGGCGGCGCGGTCCTCGCCGTGGTGGGGCAGGAACACGGCCCTGGAGTACGGCCACTCCGCCAGGCGCTCCTTCTGTCCCTCGATGGAATTGGCCGCCTGGGCCTCGATCGGGTAGCCGCGCGCCATGTCGATGGCCGGCGCGAGGACGTCGGCGAGGCTGAGGCGTCCGTACTCGGCCATCATGACCATGAGTCCGCCGGGAGTGCCGGGGGTGACCGCGGCGAGGGGGCCGTAGGCGGGAGGGATCTCCATGCCGCGTTCACGGAAGTACTCGGGCGTCGCACCGGTGGGCGCCGCTCCCAGCGCGTTGATCCCGATGACCTTGCCCGTGTCGGGGTTGAAGATCAGGGCCTGGGTTTCGCCGCCCCAGCCGAGGACGTCCCACATGGTCGCCGTGGCGCCCAGCATCGCCGCGGCGGCGTCCACGGCGTTGCCCCCCTTGAGGAACATCATGGCGCCGGCGGTCGCGCCCAGTGGCTTCCCGGTAATCGCCATCCAGTCCTTGCCGTGGAGGACGGGTTTCTGGGTCCGCTGGGCTTCCGCGCCCGCAGCGGCCAGGAGGCCCGCGGCGGCGAGGAGAACGGGTCTGGAGCACGACCGAAGGAACATCGTCCAACTCCTGCAAAGGGGTCTCGGGCGGACTGCAAGGCTACCAGAGAAAATCCGCGTGCGCCAGTGACGGTTGACGGAGAACGGCCGGATGGAGAGGCTAGAGGCGGACGATGCGCCGGGACGGGCCCGCGCGACCGTCCCGGGGGGGAGAGGGACCGATGGACTTCATCAGAACCGTGATCGCCAGGGACCTCAAGACCGGGAAGTATGGCGGCCGGGTCGTCACCCGATTCCCGCCCGAGCCCAACGGCTTCCTGCACATCGGGCACGCGAAGGCGATCTGCCTGAATTTCGGCATTGCGGCGGAACACCCCGGCGGCCGCTGCCACCTCCGGCTCGACGACACGAATCCCGATACCGAGCGCGCGGAGTACGTGGAGGCCATGAAGCGGGACATCCGCTGGCTCGGCTTCGATTGGGGAGAGCACCTCTACCACGCGTCGGACTATTTCGAGCGGCTCTACCGGTACGCGCTGGTCCTGATCGACAAGGGGCTCGCGTACGTCGACTCGTCGTCCGAGGCGGAGATCCGTGAGCGGCGCGGCTCGGTCACGCGGCCCGGGATCGACAGCCCCTGGCGCGACCGGCCCAGGGAAAGGAACCGCGACCTGTTCGAACGGATGCGGGCCGGCGAGTTTCCCGATGGCAGCCACGTCCTCCGCGCGAGGATCGACATGGCGCATGCCAACATGGTGATGCGCGACCCCCTCCTGTACCGGATCCGTCACGCCCGCCACTACCGGCAGGGAGACCGCTGGCCCATCTACCCGATGTACGACTTTGCCCACTGCCTGTCGGATTCGGTTGAGCGGGTCACGCACTCTCTTTGCACCCTGGAGTTCGAGAACAACCGCGAGATCTACGACTGGCTGCTGGAGCATGTGGACGCTCCGCGGCCGCGTCCCGAGCAGACGGAATTCGCTCCGCTGGTGCTGGACTTCGTGATCACCAGCAAGCGGTTGCTCAGGAAGCTGGTGGAGGCGGGCAAGGTGCGCGGATGGGACGATCCCCGCATGCCCACGCTGGCCGGCCTGAGGAGGCGCGGCGTGACCCCGGACGCGATCCGGACCCTGTGCGACATGGTGGGGGTCGCGCGCGCCCACTCCCGCGTCGGGATGGACAAGCTCGAATTCGTCGTGCGGGACGATCTCAACCACAAGGCGCCCCGGGCCTTCTGCGTACTGGATCCGCTGAAAGTCGTACTCACCAACTACCCGGAGGAGCGCGAGGAAGTTTTCACTGCGCCCCTGTTGCCCGGTGACGCCGACACGCCCGGAACCCGCGATCTCCCGTTCGGGCGCATGCTGTATATCGACCGCGCCGATTTCCGGGAAGACCCGCCACCCGGATTCCACCGGCTGACCCCCGGTGGCCTGGTTCGCCTCAAGTACGCCTGCGTGATTCGGTGCGACGGGGTGCTGAAGGACGAAGCGGGCGCGGTGACGGAACTGCGCTGCAGCGTTCTGGACCCGGTTGCCCCGGGTGGCGAGACACCCGTGGCCCCGCGCGTCCGCGGCACGATTCACTGGGTCGGCGCCGATCGCGCGGTGCCCGTCGAGGTACGCCTTCTGGACCGGATGTTCACCGCGGCGGAACCCCCGACCGACGACATCGTCGCGGCCATGAACCCGGACTCCGAGCGGGTGATTGCGCGCGCGCTCGCCGAACCGGGGGTCGCGGGAACCGCGCCGGGGACGCACTACCAGTTCGAACGGCACGGATACTTCTTCTCGGATCCCGTGGACTCGCGCGAGGGGAAGCTCGTGTTCAACCGCACCGTCACGCTGCGGGACGGCTGGACGGAAAAGGTCCGGGCGGGCGGCGCGCGTCCACGGCGCGACGGAGCGGGGGTGGCGGGGGGGAACGCGACGGACCGCGACCGCGCCGTCCGCCGCCTCTCGCCGGTGGACACGCTGCGGACTCCGGGACAGCGGCTCAACTTCCGTGAGGTGGTGTCGCTCGGCGTCTCGGAGGCCGCCGCGGCGAGTCTTGTGCGCTCCCAGCCCGCGCTGAACCTGTTCCACGCGGCGCACGCCGACTACCCGGACGGGGCCGGCGCAATCGCGGACTGGCTGGTGAACGACATTTCCAGGCTTCTCGCGGCCAGCGATGGCGCCGGTCTGGAGCGACTGGAGCCGGTGGCGCTGTCGTCGCTCGCCCGGGCCGTCGACCGCGGGGAGCTCTCACACCGTCAGGGGCGCAGGATCGCGGAGGCACTGGTTACGCGCGGCGTGTCCTTCGACGAGGCCCGCGACAGCCTGGACCTTACCGAGATCGACGACGACGCGATGCTCTCCGCGATGCTCCGGCAAGTCGCCGACGAGTATCCGGACAAGGTGGCCGCGTACCGGGGCGGCCAGCACGGTCTGCTCGGCTTCTTCGTCGGTCAGGTCATGCGGCGCAGCCGGGGCAAGGCGGACCCGCGCAAGGCCAACGAACTCGCCAGAGCCATGTTCGGACAGACGTGATCCAGACTTCGGGTCCGGGGTTCCGCGGGTGAACTCGCTCGTTCCCGCAGACAATGTCCTCGCGATCACGGGTGTGCTGTTCGCCGTGGTCTGGGGCGCTCTGTACCTCGAGGGCAGGTTTGCGTGGTCACGCACCCTCTCGGCCGCCCTGATCGCCCTGATGGGCGGTCTGGTTCTCTCCAACTGCGGTGTCCTGCCCTTCGCGTCGCCGGCGTACGACTTCGTCAACGACCACTTCATCCTTGTGGCCATTCCCCTGCTCCTCTTCAAGGCCGACCTGAGGGTCATTCTGAAGCAGGGCGGGAGAGTGCTGGCCGGCTTCGCGATCTCCGCGGCCGGAGTCGTTGCCGGAGCCGGCGTCGCGTTCGCTCTGATCGAAGTGCCCGAATCCGCCAGGTACGCGGGAATGCTCGTCGGCGGCTACACGGGGGGAAGCCTGAACTTCGTGGCGGTGTCCCAGGCCGTCGGCATGGACGACCCGGCGATGGGCACGGCCGCGCTCGCGGCGGAGAGCCTCGCCGGTATTTCCTACCTGTTCGTCCTGGCAGTGCTGCCTACGATCGCTGCGATCCGCCGGTGGCTACCGTTGCGTGGTCCGGAGACAGGACCCGCGGGCGGGTCGGCGGAAGACGGCGGTGCGACGGAGGATGCCGCGGAGAAAGGGCCGGGACCCGAATGGATCGCGCACGTCGCGGCCGCACTGGGCATGAGCCTGATCGTCTGCGCGGCCGGCGTATGGTTGGCCGGGGCAGTCGGGCGGCCGCGGTTCGCCGTGCTGGCAATCACCGCCCTGGCGGTCGTGCTCGCCAACCTGGCGCCCGGCCGGATGGCGCGGCTGAAGGGCGACCAGCAGCTCGGGATGCTGCTGCTCTATGTGTTCTTCGTGGTTTACGCGGCAGGGGCGGATATCCGTTCCCTCCTCGGGGCCGCGGCCCTGATGCTGTCGTATGCGTTCCTGGTGATCCTCGTCCAGACCGTCGTCTCGGCCGTGGGCGCCAAGGTGTTTCGCTTCAGCTACGCGGAGATGCTCATCGCATCCAACGCCTGCGTGCTGGGGCCACCGACGGCGGCCGCGCTCGCGGCCGGGCGAGGCTGGCACGGTTTGGTGACACCCGGCATCCTGACCGGCGTTTTCGGCTACGTGGTCGGCAATTTCCTCGGCGTCAGCGTCTTCGCCTGGCTGAACTGAGAGGCACGGGCCTACGGTTCAATACCCCGCCGCCGTGCCGTCCGAATCGCGAGGATCGGGAACCCCGACGAGCATGCCCGACTCGGAGTCCACGAACACGCAATGCGCGATACCCTGTCCCCTGCCCCAGGAAATCTCGTGCCCCATCGCGGCGAGCCTGGCCGCATCGGACTCGGTCATGTAGCCGTCCTCCATGCGGACCACGTCGGGAAGCCACTGATGGTGAAGCCGTCTGGAAGCGACCGCCTCCTGGGGGGATTGTCCGAAGTCGACCAGGTTGACGACGATCTGCAGGACCGTGTTGATGATCGTGCGTCCGCCGGGGCTGCCGATCACCGCGACGAGTTCGCCGTCGCGGGCCAGAATCGTCGGGGTCATGGACGACAGCATGCGCTGCTCCGGACGCGCCAGGTTCGGCTCGGTGCCAATGAGTCCGCGCTCGTCGGTAAGTCCGGGACGGCCGTTGAAGTCGCCCATCTCGTTGTTCAACAGGAACCCCGCCCCCGGGACCGTGATATACGATCCGTATCCGCCCTCCAGCGTATACGTCACGGACACGGCCATTCCGTCGCCGTCGACAACGGAATAGTGCGTCGTTTCCGGGCTCTCCCACCCGGGCTCGCCGGCGAGGTCGCCGGGCGCGGACATGCTTGCCGCTTCGGCCTGGATCGTGGCCCGAAGTTCGTCGGCGTAGGCCTTGCTCGTAAGCCGCTCGACCGGCACATCCGCGAAGCCGGGGTCGGCCAGGAACATCGCGCGGTCGCGAAAGGCCCGCCGCATGGCTTCGATGAGGTGGTGGGCGTGCTCCGGGCTGCCCGCCCCCATCCCGGCCACATCGAATCCCTCCAGCACGTTCAGCATCGTGACCAGCGCGGTTCCGCCCGACGACGGCGGGGCCATGCTGATGATGTCGTAGCCGCGGTAGGTGCCGGTCACGGGCTCCCGTTCGACGGCCTCGTACCGGGCAAGGTCCTCTTCCGTGATCCAGCCCCCGCCACGCACCATCTCCTCGGCCAGAAGCCGCGCCGTGACGCCTGCGTAGAACCCGTCGCGTCCCCGATCTCGAATCCTCTCCAGGGTGCCCGCCAGGTCCGACTGCACCAGGGTCTCGCCCGGCCGGTACGGCTCGCCGCCCATTGAGAACTGAGCGTGCGTGGCCGGGTAGTCCCGAAAGGCCTCGAGGCGCCCTTCCAGCGACCTCGACAGACGTTCGCTCACCTCGAACCCGTCGCGCGCCAGAACCACGGCGGGATTGACCAGGTCGCGCCATGAAGCCTGTCCGTACCGCTCGTGGGCGAGCGCGAAGCCCGCAACGGTGCCCGGCACGCCGACCGCAAGGTGGCTCCGGTGATGAATCTGGTAGGAGTACTCGCCGTCCTCGCCGACAAACATCTCCGGATGGGCCCTGAGGGGCGCCTTCTCGCGAAAATCGATGACCGTGGATGTCCCGTCGGGAAACCGGATCACCATGAACCCACCGCCGCCGATGTTCCCCGCGGCCGGGTGCGTCACGGCCAGCGCCAATCCGGTGGCGATCGCCGCATCAACCGCGTTGCCCCCGGCGCGCAGTGTTTCGGCGCCCGCACGGCTCGCGTGCGGATAGGCCGACACCACGACCCCATCGGCTGACTCGAGTACGCCGTGTTCGAGCGTCAGCTCCGGAGGAGCCGCAGCCCCCGGGGCGCATGCGGCGGCGGCCAGGGCTGCGATGGCACTCCCGGCCAACAGACGATAGGCACTGAGGCGTCGGTTCATGGTCTTCTTCCGATCTGCACGCAACGGCGTGGCGGGCTCGCGGGTTCGAAGTGTGTGGACCGCCAAATTGCTAACTTCTCACGGCCGCCGCCACGTCGGGCTCCCTCTCGTGTGGGGGAAGCGGCGGTGGCATGAGCGCTGATCTCCGCCTGTCCGCCGGCGTGTCGCCCTCTGCCGGCACCGTCGCCTCCCGACGCTTGAACAGTCGTGCCAGATCGTCCACAACGCTGTACAGGACAGGTACGAGGATCAGCGTCAGGAACGTGGCGAAGATTATGCCGACGATCACGGCCACGGCCATCGGACCCCACCAGGCGGCCTGCTCTCCACCCCAGAAGAGTTCGGGCGCAAGACTGGCGAAGAGACCGAAGAAGTCGAAGTTGAGACCGATCGCGAGCGGGATCAGACCGAGGGCGGTCGTCAACGCGGTCAGCAGAACCGGACGCAGCCTCGTCTTGCCTCCCTGTACCAGCGCTTCCCGCCGGTCCATCCCGTCGCGCTCCCGCAGCACGTCGATATAGTCGATCAGGACAATGGCGTTGTTGACTACGATACCCGCCAGGGAGATCACGCCAACCCCGGTCATGATGATCACGAAAGGCATCTGGAAGACCAGCAGCCCGATCAGCACGCCGATCGTGGACATGATCACCGACGAAAGGATGATCAGGGGCTTCACCACCGAATTGAACTGCGACACGAGAATCAGGGCGATGAGCATCAGTGCGGCCATGAACGCCGTTCCCAGGAACTGCATCGCCTCCTGCTGGTCCTCCTGCTCGCCCGTGAAGACGAGAGAGTACCCCGGCGGCAGCGCGGCGGTGAAGTCCTGCAGGACCGCCTCCACCTCGGTGCGCACGTCATTGCTGTTGTACCCGGACGCCACCTCGGCGCTGATCGTGGCCACACGGTCCAGATCCTTGCGCCGGATCGAGCTGTAGCCCTCGCCCACGCTCCAGTCCGCGACCGAGAGGAGCGGAATCTGGCGCCCGTCCGCGAACGCGGTCAGATCCTCGAGGGCCGTCAGTTCCCCGCGGTCTTCCTCACGCAGCCGTACGATGATGTCGAACTCGTCGTTGCCGGTCCGATACTTCGCGGCCTCGATGCCGTTGATGGCCCCGCGGACCGCGAAGCCCACCTCGTTCGTCGACAGGCCGTACAGGCTCGCCTTTTCGCGGTCGACCTCCACGCGCAATTCGGGCCGACCCTCCTCCATGTCGCTTTCCAGCCCCACGAGCCGCCGGTAGACCTCGGCTGCCTCGATCAGGTTGACGGCGTCGGCTGCCAGGTCCTTGAGCAGCTCGGGGTCCTCCCCACTGATTTCGATGTTGACGGGCGGCCCCGACGGAGGCCCTTCCGTGATCTTGTCGACCCTCACCTCCGCTCCGGCAAGGTCCCTGCCGACCCGCTCCTGCATCTCCGCAAGAGTCGCGAAGACATCGTGTCTGCGGTCCTCGTAGTCGGCCATGCCCAGCGTGATTCGGCCCGCCTCGGGACCGGACGGGCCGCCATCGCCCATCGGACCGCCACCACCGCCACCGCTGCCCACGGTCGTGACCACGGTCTCGGCGTCCGCGAGGCCACGGATTCCCGTGAGTTCATCCTTCAGGCGCCTGGCGTAACCGTCGGTCACGCCGGCCGCCGTCCCCACCGGCGCCTCCACCGCTACAAAGACCGTGGACGGCGGTATGTCCTCGGGGAAATACTCCACCGGGGCCGCAAACTGCCGATAGACCACGGCGGTGACCGCCAGCGCCGCCAGCGACAACGAAAGAACCAGGATGCGGTGATCGAGGGACCACCGGAGTCGCCTCTCGTACCACTGCACCAGGCGGGGCATGCCACCGGACATGAAGGCGTTGCCCCAGCGCTCCAGGAGTTTGGCGTGCAGGATCCAGAGGGTGATCGCGGTGACCACGAGGAGGATCGCGGTGAGCGGATTGGCCATCGCCACGGCGAACAGGACAATCGCTCCGAGTCCGAGGAGCGCCACTCTCCCGTTTCGGTTTATCGGCCGCCGCCGCGGGCCGCTCTCGGGCCGGAGGAAGAGCGAACAGAGCGTGGGCACGATCACCAGGGCCACGAACAGCGAACTGGACAGGGTGACGATGAGGGTGATGGGCAGGTACCGCATGAACTGGCCCGCCATTCCCGGCCAGAACAGCAGGGGGGTAAAGGCGGCCAGCGTCGTGGCGGTCGCGGCGATCACGGGTATCGCGACCTCGCCCGTCGCCTTCTTTGCCGCGGCCCTGCGGTCCCACCCCTCCTCGATGAAGCGATGGATGTTCTCGACGATCACGATGGCGTTGTCCACCAGCATTCCCAGCGCCAGGATGAGCGAGAAGAGCACCACCATGTTCATGGAGACGCCGAGAAGCCAGAGCACCACGAACGAAAGGAACATCGACGTCGGGATCGACAGCGCCACGAACACGGACGTGCGCAGCCCCAGCACGAACAGCAGAACGCCGACGATGAGCACCAGTCCCGAAATGATGTTGTTCTGCAGGCTGCTCACCATGTCGCCGATGTCGGCGGACATGTCGGACGTGATGGAAACGACCGTCGACGGCGGGAACACGGCGCGCATGGCCTGGATCTCGGCGCGCACCGCGTCGGCCGTGGCGATGATGTTCTCGCCCGAGCGCTTCACGATGTCGAGGGTGACGACGGGTTCCTCGCCCAGGCGCGCATAGCTCTCCCGCTCCGCGAACCCGAACTCGACCGTGGCGACGTCGCGCACGTAGACCGGACGACCGTCCACCGTGGTGACCACCAGGTCACCGATGACCGCAGGCTCGTCGAACTCGCCGTCGACACGCACCAGGTACTTGATGCCGTTGACGTTGATCGTCCCCCCCGGAACATTCACGTTTTCCTGGCGAATTGCCCCGAGGACGTCATCTATGGAGACGTTGTAATACTGTAATTTAGCTAAGTCGACATCAACTTTTACTTCACGCTCCAGTCCACCCCTCAGGTCGACCCGCAACACCGCCGGTATGGACTCGATGCGCTCCTGCAGCTCTTCCCCCAGCTCCTTGAGGCGCACCAGCCCGTAGCCCCCGGCGATATTCACCTGCATGATCGGCGCGTCGCTCATCGAGAGTTCCAGGACAAACGGATCCTCGGCGTCGGACGGCAGTTCGGGACGGGCAAGGTCGACCTTCTCCCGCACCTGCTGCAGCGCCTCCTCCATGTTCATCGAGGTCTCGAACTCGGCGGTAACGGAGGAGTAGCCCTCGACCGAAGTGGAGGTGAGCTCCTTGATGTCCGGTATTGCCTTGAGCTCCTCCTCGATCTTGCGCGTTACCAGGCTCTCGATGTCGGCGGGAGAAACGCCCGCGTACATCGTGTTCACCACCACGAAGGGGATCTCCGTCTCCGGGAACGACTCCTTGGGGATCGCGCGGTAGGAGACCAGCCCCGCGACGGCGATGAATGCGAAGAGCACGACGACCGAGGTCGCGCTGTCCACGGCCAGGGATGTAAGCGCGAATTCCTTGAACGTCCGCCGGTCACCGACTGGGCCGGACCCATCCCTGTCTTCCGTCTTCATCGCGCCGCCCCCTCCCCGCCGGGACCCGACACGATCCGGACCCTGTCACCATCGGTGAGTCCCTGCTGGCCCACCACGATCAGGCGGTCTCCCGCCTCCAGCCCGGACGCGAGGACCGCATCGTTGCCCTGGCTCATGGCAATCCGCACGCGTCTCCCGGCGGCCCGGGCTTCCCCGCCCGACCCCTCGACCACGAAGACCATGTGACCCTCTTCCAGCGACACCAGCGCCTGCCGCGGCGCGACGATCGCGTCGGCCAGCTCCTCCTGCACGACCGATATCGACGCCACCATGCCGGGCTTGATCGACCCGCCCGGGTTCGCGATCGCCAACTCGATCGGGAAGGTGCGGTTTTCGGGATCGACGGTGACTCCGGCGTAGACAATCGAGCCATCGAACAACTCGTCCGGCAACACGTCGAAGGCTACCGATGCCGACGCGCCCGCGGCGAGGTCAAGGGCATACCGCTCGGGTACTCCCGCCATGATCTTCACCGAGTCCGCCTGTACGATCCGCGCAACCGCGGTGCCCGGGGACACCATGGCGCCCAGTTCAACCAGGCGCGCGTCCAGCACGCCGCTGATCGGGGCCGTGACGACGGTGCGCGCCAGCCGCTCCTGAAGCGCTGTCAGGTTCCCCTGACTCTCCTCGGCAGCGTACCGGGCCTCATGATAGGCCAACTCCGAGCCGACGCCGTCCTCTTCGTACAGCTTCTTCCTGCGCTCCCACACCTCGTCGGCGTAGGCGGCCTGAGCGGTCGCAGTCTGGACTTGCGCCCGCAGAATGGCATCGTCCAGGCGCAGGATCGCCTGACCACCGCGGATCCGCTCGCCCTTGTCGCGGACGATGCGCCTGACCACCCCGCTTTCCTGAGCCGAAACCAGGACATCGCGCATCGCCGTCGCCACCCCGGTCAGACGAATGACCCGCGTAAAGGGCCGCTGCTCCACCGGCACGATTTCGACGTTCACCACGCGGGTGAACGCCTCCCCATCCTCCTCCTGTGCGGAGCCTTCCCGCTGTGCCCCGCCGCACCCGCTCAAAACGGCCCCGCACAAGAACAAAACCGCCAGCGAGCGGCGGACAAGCACCTGTTCGACCATATCCGTCTTCACTCTTGTCTCAGTATTCATCAAGCCCCCCGTCCCCCCGTCATCCGCTCCAGGTCGACATCGACCAGCGGCACTCGTCCCGCCGCCTCGTCCAGCCTGGCTCTTGTTGCAAGGTAGTCATACACCGCCTGGGCGTAGTTGAATTCACTCTGGCGCAATGCGACTTCGGCGTCGGTAAGCTCCAGTTGGCTACCGAGCCCCTCCCGATACTGGGCGCTGGCAATCTCGTAGCCCCGCTCGGCCTGGGCGACGGCGAGTTCCTGTCCCACCGCGCGCTCGCGGGCCTCGGCGACATCGTCCATGAGGTTGCGGAGCTGCGCCACGGCCTGGTCGGTGGCAAAACGGGTCTGTGTCTCCGCCTGCCTGAGCGCCGCTTGTTTCTGGTCGATGCGGGCATCCCGGCTGAATCCCGAGAAGATGGGAAACGTGACCCGCAACCCGACCTGTTTGGACGAACCCCGCTGGGCATTGGTGCCAAAGAAGTCGGGGGGGCCGTTCTGCTGGGCCGCCAGCCCGTAGGTGCCGAAAGCGAACACCTTGGGCAGATATTCCACCTGCTCGATCCTCAACTCGGTGCGCCTCAGATCCTCGGTGATCGCCAGTTGGCGAATATCCGACCGCTCACCGGCGTCCTCCGCCACGGACATTCGCAGCGAAACCGCGTCGGAGGCCGGCACCCCCATGAACGCCAGGATGTCCCGGTTGGCCTCAGTGTTGGCGTCGAAGTGCTCAAGGTCGATCCGGGCCAGTTCGCCCCCGATATTCAGTGCCGTGTCGGGATCCAGGGCCATTTCAACCGCCAGCGTCCGCCGGGCCGCATCGCGGCGGTTGCGCGCACGCCTGAGGTTGGGCTCAAGGTTGGCAAGCTCGACCTCCAGCCGCAGCACCTCGTAGTCCGAGGTCATACCGGCTTTCCGCATCGCCGTGGTTTCGCGGAGCGATTCCCGCACGCGACGCAGCGAATTCTCGGTAAGCCGGACCTCCTCCTGGCCCAGGAGCACATCGTAGAAGGCCAGCCGCACCCTGGTGACCACCTGTTGCGTCCTGCCGCGGACGGCCTCGCGCTGCAGTCCCTCGAAGCGTGCGGCCGCCCCCACGCCCACGAAGAGGCGGGGATCGAAAAGGGTCTGCTCGGCATTGACCGAGAGATTCCAGATATTGTCCGCCCCGAATTGAACCGGGATGAATTCACCCTCCGTAGCGCCCGGATCGAAGATCTGGGCGGGGAGAAAGCTCACCTGCGGCGCCACGTTGCGCGTGAACGAGGTCGACAGGTTCACGTTCGGGTACACCTCGCTCCAGGCCTCCGACACCTGATCTCCGGCAACGGCAAGCTGGTACTCCGCGTCCAGCACGTCGCGATTGCGCTCAAGGGCGGCCCGAACGACCTCGCTCAGCAGGATCGGGGGTCCGTCGGGATTCGACCGTGGTTCCTGGCCACCGGCCGGGCCCACGCCTCCGGAGAACGCCGCCAGGGTCGGGACGACAATAGCGCCCACGACCAGTCGCCGGGCTCGCCGGGCCGCACGATCGCGATTACGTCGGCCTGCCGGCCGGTGATGTCTGTCAAATCCGTTCATATCGCCAGTCAGTCTTTCTCGGGTGCTCTTCGGTCATGGTCCGCTCGACGCCAGCCAAGAGGACATGTTTCAGGTCTCATACGTTGCGAAGGCCAATGTCCTTGACTGGCCTTCCGCGAATACATAGGGTCATCAGCGTGTGTTCGGCGGGGTCGATAAAGCCGCTGAGCCGCGTGGCCGGACGGTCCCGCGCGGTGCGAGGCCGACGGCAGTTTACAGTTCACCATCAAGGAGCACAGGATGCGGACCACGGGAACCGTGAAGTGGTTCAACGACGCGAAGGGATTCGGATTCATCAGCCCGGAGGCAGGCGAAAGGGACTGTTTTGTCCACTACTCCGCCATCGCGGGCGACGGGTTCAAGAGTCTTGCCGAGGGCGATCAGGTCGAGTTCGACCTGGTCAACGGCCCCAAGGGGCCGGCCGCGGAGAACGTCAGTCGCGTCGGAGACATGTCCTGACAGACAACCCATCCCGAACGGATCGGACAAGGAAAGGGGCCGACGGCAAGCCGACCGTCGGCCCGTTTCTTTGCTGGCAGCCCGTGGGCGGAATCCCCCCGGCATTCGAACGGCGACGCCTGCGGACGGCTTCATCCACGGACTAGTCGAAGAAGGCTGCATGCCAGCGATCGCGGGCGGGGCCCTCCCATCGACCACCGCGCAACTCGGCCAAAGCCGTGATCGAATTGTCGAAGACGACGGTTTCGGGCGCCACCTCCCCTTTGCCGGCCAGCACGCGGAACCCGACACGCGAGGCTCGCCGGATACTCCCGCGCGAATCGCGGTACCAAACCGCTTCGTTGCCCAGGAATCGCATGCCCAGCCTGTCCTCGAGTCCCCTCAATACCGTCACCAGCGCGTCGATGGAACACCCCGAGGGCGGTGCTGACTCGATGTCCACCGCCACCACCAGGAACCTGTCGTAGCACCAGGATCGAGCCGCGCGCAGGGGCACGCCGTGGGCCGCCCACGTGGCAACGAAGCCGTCCACCGCATCCAGCATCAAAGCGGCTTCCGCAGCGCCCAGTTCACGTTCCGATCCGAACACCCATACGCGCGCGTTGTCGGGGAAACCATCGAAGTGGTCCGGCACCGGGATGTTCACGACGCCGCCTCGCTCCCCGTGAGCGGCCCGGGAGCGTTCTTGTCCAGGAGGACCGCAACCCACTTCAGATCCTTGGTGTTCTCGAGCATGATCTTCACCATCACGGTAAGCGGGACCGACAGAAGCGCTCCCAGGGGACCCCACAGCCAACCCCAGAACACAAGCGAGAGAATCACAACCAGGGTGGACAGGCCGAGCCGGCGGCCCATCAGCGTCGGTTCGAGCCAGTTGCCAAAGACGATGTTCACGGCCAGGTAGCCGGCCCCTACGATCAGGGTCGATTGCAAATCCAGACCAACGAAGGCGGCGGTCTGCGGATCCACTTCGATCAGTGCCAGGAACAGCGCGGGCACCGAGGCGATCACCGAACCGATGGTGGGCACGTAGTTGAGGGCGAAGGCGATCAGCCCCAGGAGGATGGGCAATTCGATCCCCATGATCCAGGTCCACGTCCCCAGCAGCACCCCCGTGGCGATGCTCACGAGCGTCTTGATCACCAGGTACCCCTGAACCTCGTCCACGACCTTCCGCATGCGCTCGTCCGATGCTATGCCATCGCCCGCGATCGCACGCAGCTTGAACGGAAGGACCGCCGCCTCGCCGAGCGCAAACGCCAGAATGAGGAAGACCAGGAAGACACTGGCCAGGAATGACAGGGCCCAGGTGGTCGCGCCGGTGGCCAGCGCCGCCAGCAGGGGCAGATCCAGCACCCCCTGCAGAGCGTCCATGATCTCGCCGTCTTCGACGAAAGGCCACCACGCCGAGAACCGCTGCAGCATTCCCCCGAGCGGGACCGTCAGGGCGTCGACCTGGATCTGAACGCGCGTGAACAGGTCCGGGAGCTGAAGGCTCGCGATCATGATCAGGAGGCCAAGCATGGAGGCCACGGCCAGAACCGTGACCAGGATCGCCAGGAACTGTGGCACCCGCCTGTTCTTCAGCCAGAAAACGACGGGGAGGCAGATTACCGCAAGGAACAGCGCCACCGCCGTGGGCAACAGAACCGGCTGTGCAAAACGCAGGCCCTGGATCACGATTACGGCTACCGCGAGCGTGAAAAGCAAGCGCAGTCCGGGGTTTTGATCCAGTTGGTCGAAGACCATCACGTTAGCTTTGAATGAGGCTCCTCAAGGTTGGTTCAAGTCTAATGGGCAAGCCGACACCGGCAAAATACCCGACGGCCCCCTCGGACCGTTCCGATGGACCTGACGGGACCGCCCGGGCCAGAGCGCTGCTGGCCGACTGCCGCGTGGACACCTTCCGGTCCGGTGGAAAGGGCGGACAGCATCAGAACAAGGTCGAGACCGGCGTGCGGCTGACACACGAACCCACCGGGATTGTGGCGACTTCGCGCCGGCATCGCTCCCGGCACCGCAACATGGAAGAGGCGCTTCGGACGCTGGAGCGCAAGCTGGCCGACCGCTTCCGGGAGGCGGCCCCCAGAATCCCCACCGCCGTGCCGCCGCGGGAGAAGCGGCGGCGCCGAGACGAAAAGCTGAGGAGGTCGCGACTGAAACGCCTGCGCCGGAGGCCGGGCGCCGACGATCCGTGACCCCCGCCCGGCGTGGAAACCCGCTCTCCGGTCAGCAGACGATCGGTATCAGCGGTTGTGGCCGGGTGACAATCCCCTCCACGTAGGTCACCGTGTAGACGCGGATCTGGCCGCACCCGCGGATGACCTCAACCCTGTATATCTCGCTCGTGGGGAGCGTGGCAAGTTCCTGCACTCCCCCGAAGGCGGGGGCATCGTCCACGAAGACCCGCGGGCGCTGCGGTGTGGTGCCCCTGGTGCGGATGCAGTCGCGCCGCTGCGTAAACGGACTGGTCGTGGACAGGTCTTCGAAGCAGGGAACGAATTCGAATCCCGGCTGGCTGTGCAGAAACTGGGCCACGTTGAAGTCCGGCGCGAACCGGAGAGCAGCCTCGTCGTAGGTGTTGGTCAGGTACGGAAGTTGGCGCAGCCTCGTCGTCAGACGATCCACGTATACCTCGATGCCCTCGAGGACGATCGGCTTCGGAATCACGGCGATTTCGACGAATTGCCCCTCCCGGATGTCAAGGACCTGAACCAGGTCCGCGTAGCCGATGCGTGACACGAGGACCTGGCTCGGTCCCGGCGGGACGTCGGGGATGTCGAAGCGCCCCGTCTCGCCGGTGACGCCCAGGATGATCGAGCCGTCGGGCCGCAGCGTTCCCACCAGACGCACGATCGCGCCTTCGACGGGCTCGCCCTGGTAGGTGTCCACGACCTCGCCCGAAAAGGTGACGGGCGAGAACGAGCCCGCCTGAGCGCTCCCCGAAGCCGGGCCCGCGAAGACGCCGGCCGCTGCAGCCGCGACCGCTCCCGCGAGCGACACCGGCGACCGGGCGCGGTGCCGGGCCAATGCCGTGCTCGGACGCACGCCACCCATGGAAGTCAGCTCACCCTGCGCACCGCGTCGACGATTTCGGCGAACGGAGGCAGCACGCCCGGATCGTCGCTGACCCACGCGAATCCGACGCTGCCGGCTCCGTCCACCACGAACACGGACCGCTTGGCCACGCCCTTGAGCCCGAAAAAATCCTGCACGAGCACCCCGTAGGCCTCGGCGGCCGTCCTGTTGAAGTCGGAGAGAATCGGGAACGGCACCCCCATGTCGCTCTTCCACTTCTGGTTTACGAACGGCGAGTCGATGCTGATGCCGTAGATCCGGGCGCCCAGACCTCCCCAAACGTCCCAGTTCTCGCCCACGTGGCAGAGCTCTTTGGTGCAGACGCCGCTGAAAGCGAGAGGCACGAACATCAGCACCACCGGCTGACCACGGTGCTCGCTCAACGTCACCATATCGTCCCCGAAGACTTCGTGCAGGGTGAAATCCGGCGCCTCCTGTCCAACGGATATCTTGCTCACGGGCCACCTGTCCTTTGTTCCTGGGCATTCATGTGTTCGGGATGTTCCCGTCTGTGGGCACGCGTGCGTTCGGCTGGCGCGCCCGGGGGTCCTCCAAGGTAACGGACGATCACCCGCCGTCCGACACCGAACCCGGTCGGCTGCTGCTTCTCGTCCAGATCAGCACCACCCCGCACGCGTTGCCCCGGTATTCGATCGGGGCGCGGGTTCCCCAGTACACCTCGGCAAGCTCCACCCAGTCCGGCGGAATCTGGTCGATATTCACCGACCCCTCGATGTCCTCTCCGAACGGAATCCCGTCGATGTACACCGAAAGCGGACAGTTGCTCGGCGCCATCAGCACCGACCGGTAGATCGATTCACGATTGATCTTGAGGCCCGGAACACGGGAGAACGCGTCTGAAATGCGAGTTGATCCCCGTTCCTCGATGACGCGCCTCGTGAGCAGGTGCATCACCCTTCCCTGGTCCATTCGCCGGTAGACGCCGTTCGCCTCCAGAAACCGGGAACGCACCTCGACCTTGAGCGGCCGAAGGGGCACGGCCTCGATGGTCATCTCGACCTCGACGGCGGTCGTGCGATCGGGATGGAGCGCGATCGGTTCGGTACGCGCGGCATAGCCGATCATCTCGACCTCGATCCGGGCCAGGCGAGACTCCAGGTCGGTGAACTCGGCGCGCCCCTCGGAGTTGGTCGCCGCCATGCTGCCGCCCACCAGCGTAACCGTCGCGCCCTCGATCGGTTGCCCCGCATAGGCATCCACGACCCTTACCACGAGTCGCGACGGCGCATCCATGTCGCCGTCGTCCGCCTGGCTCATGCGCAACATGAAGTCGCCGGACCTGATCACGCTGAAGTCGCCGCGCAGCGTGGCATACCCGCCCTTGCGGACGGTCAGCGTGTAGTCTCCGACCGCCGCATCGAAGGAAACGCGCCCGTCCACGCCCGTCACATAGCGGTTGGCGACGCCGGAGAGCTCCAGCACGGCGCCCAGCAGGTCTGCGCGCGTGTCGACGTCCTGCACACGGGCGGTTATCCGCACGACGTCGGTCTCCTCTACGCCTTGGGCGCTCCCGGCTCCGGGGAGGACGGCGCACGGGAGGACCAGCACCGACAGCGCGGCGGCGAAGGAGAGCGCTCGCACGGATACGGGCGCAACGAGATCAACCGACTGCGGTCGTTTCGGCGCCGTGGAATGCATCGGATACTCTCCCGCCTGGAGCCTCTTCACAGGATATAGTACCATTCGCGCCGCTCGTGACAAGCGTAACGCTCCGCTGGACGGACGCTGCCGCCGGCCCGGGACACGGGATAATGGAGCGCGCGCCCCCGCATGCGCGCTGGTGTGCGCACTGGCGAGGAAGCCCCGTTCCTCTCTATAATTATGGCTATGAGCAAATACGCCATTGCTTTGCTGGCGGCGGGCGCTCTGAGCCTGGGTCTGGCCGGGTCCGCCGGGACGTCGTCGTACGTTCGCGAGGGGATCGCACCGGGCTCGGCATCCGCCGCACCGGAAGCCGCAGCGGCCGGGGAGATCGAGGTCGCCAACGAGGTCGTCCAGCAATTCTGCGTCCGATGTCACAGCGAGCGCCGGAGGGTGGGTGACCTGGTGCTCGAAGGCTTCGACATCGCCGAGGCCGAGCAGCGCGGTCCGACGATCGAGAAGATGATCCGCAAGCTTCGCGCGGGCATGATGCCCCCCCAGGGGGTGCGGCGTCCCGAACCCGAGGTGATCGCTGCCATGGCCAGCGAACTCGAGACCGCAATGGACGAGCTTGCCGCACGGGAGCCGAACCCGGGACGGCGCACCTTCCAGCGGCTCAATCGTGCCGAGTATGCGGCGGCGGTCAAGGATCTCCTGGGCGTGGACATCGATGTCAGCACGTTCCTGCCGCTCGACACCAAGAGCGCCAACTTCGACAATATCGCCGACGTTCAGATGCCGTCCGCCACCGTAATGGAGGGCTACCTGCGCGCCGCCGGACAGATCAGCAGACTCGCGCTCGGCGACCCTGAAGCGGAGGTGTCGTCGGCCATCTACCGGATCCCCCGCGTGGCCTCCCAGAAGGAGCGCGTGGAAGGCGCTCCCATCGGTACCCGGGGCGGGCTTTCGGTCATGCACAACTTCCCCGCCGACGGGAAGTACGTGTTCCACATCATGCCCTACGCCGCGGTCGAGGGAGAGGTCTTCGGGCGAACGTTCGGGACCGAGCAACTCGAGGTCTCCATCGACGGCGCCCGGGTCGCGCTGCTTACAGTCGACCGGTGGATGTCGGAATCGGAGCCTACCGGCCTGAACATCCGGACCGATTCCATCTACGTCACAGCGGGCCAGAAGCGCGTGTCGGTCGCGTTCATCCGCCAGTTCGAGGGCGTGGTGGACGACTTGATCCGGCCCATCGACCATACCCTCGCCGACGGGCAGATCGGAATCGGGCTGGGCGTGACGACGCAGCAGCACCTGCAGCGCGTCACGGTCCTCGGACCCTTCGGGGTGACGGGCGTCTCCGACACACCGGCCCGGCGCGCGGTCTTCGCTTGCCGGCCGACGTCACCCGACGAGGAAGGGCCGTGCGCGCGGCAGATCCTCGAGCGTCTCGCGACCCGGGCATACCGGCGCCCCGCGCTCGACCGCGACGTCGACGGCCTCATGAGCTTCTATGAGCAGGGCGCCACCGACGGCGGCTTCGAGAAGGGCGTCCGCACCGCGCTGCAGGCGATCCTGGCAAGCCCCCACTTCGTCTTCCGCATGGAGCGGCGGCCTTCCGAGGTCGCGCCCGGCGGAGTGTACGCGATCGACGACCTGGATCTCGCTTCACGGCTCTCGTTCTTCCTCTGGGGCGCGCCCCCCGACGACGATCTTCTCGAGGCGGCCCGGACCGGTTCGCTCTCGGATCCGGCGGAGCTGGACGGTCACGCGCGCCGCATGCTCGCCGATCCCCGCTCCGAGGCGCTGGCGACGCGTTTTGCCGCGCAGTGGCTGAGGCTGCAGGACATCGAGGACATCCACCCGGATGCGCTCACCTTCCCCTACTTCGACCAGACGCTGGCCGACGCGATGGTGCAGGAGACCGAACTCTTCTTCTCCCACCTGGTCGAGGAGGACCGTCCAGTCCTGGAACTACTGACGGCGGACTACACCTTCGTGAACGAGCGGCTTGCCCGCCACTACGGAATCACGGGCGTCGTGGGCCCCGACTTCGGAAGGGTGTCGTACCCGACCGACCATCGCCGCGGCCTCCTGGGCCACGGCAGCGTCCTGACCCTGACGTCCCACCCGGACCGCACCTCTCCCGTTTTGCGCGGCAAGTGGGTGCTCGAGGTCCTGCTGGGCGCCCCTCCGCCGCCGCCCCCGCCGGACATCCCGGCCTTCGAGGAGACAGCCGCGGCCGAAGCTGGGCGTTTCTTCACGGTGAGGGAGCGCATGGAGGAACACCGGGCGAACCCGGCCTGCAGTTCCTGCCACAACGTGATCGATCCTCTGGGGCTCGCGCTCGAGAACTTCGACGTGACCGGCGCCTGGCGGATCCGGGACGAAGGCAACCCGGTCGATCCCGTGGGCACCATGTACGACGGCACCGAGCTGGCGGGACCCGCCGACCTGCGAGACGCGCTCCTGGGTGTTTCCGACGTCGTGGTCAGCACCTTTGCCGAGAACCTGATGGCGTACGCCCTGGGCCGGCGGGTCGAGTACTATGACATGCCGACGATCCGGACAATCATCCGGACCGCGGCGGAAGACGAGTATCGCGTGTCAGCCTTCATCCTGGGCGTTGTGAACAGCCCCGCCTTCCGGATGGCGAGCGTCGGCACGATCGTCGAAGAAGAAGCCGAATTCTGACGCACACCTGCAGAACACCCCCGACCAGGGAGGTCTGACACAAATGCAATACCTGACCGGCAAGCACATTTCGCGACGGGCAATGCTCAAGGGCGCCGGGGCGGCCGTCGGCCTGCCCCTTCTGGATGCCATGGTTCCGGCCGGGCGTCTGTGGGCGGCGACGGAGGCCGGAAAGGCGGCCGACCGGACCCGGGTGGTCTGCATCGAGCAGGTGCACGGCGCCGCCGGCTGCAACGACTGGGGCAGGTCACAGAATCTGTGGTCGCCGGCCGAGACGGGACGCGACTTCGACCTGACGCCCAGCAGCCTGCGGCCACTGGAGCCGTTCAGGAAGTACCTGACCATCATCAGCGACACCGACGCGAGGATGGCCGACGCCTATGCTCCAGCGGAGATCGGCGGGGACCATTTCCGGACCAGCGCCGTCTTCCTCACGCAGGCCCATCCCAAGCAGACCGAGGGTTCCGACGTGCGCGTCGGGACCTCATTCGACCAGCTGTACGTGCAGCGGTTCGGCCAGGATACGCCGATTCCGTCCCTGCAGCTGTCCATCGAGAACGTCGACCAGGCCGGGGGATGCGCGTACGGCTACGCGTGCGTGTACACGGATACGATCAGCTGGGCTTCTCCATCCCGGCCGCTTCCGATGATCCGCGATCCGCGGGCCGTCTTCGAACAGCTTTTCGGGGCCGGGGGGACGCCCGAACAGCGCGCCGAGCGCCTGAACACCGACCGCAGCATCCTCGACTGGGTGATGGGCGAGATGTCCATGATGCGCCGCAAGCTCGACCCGGCCGATGTCCACAGACTGGATCAGTACGCGAACAACATCCGGGAACTCGAACAGCGGATCCAGCGGATCGAGGCCCAGAACTCGAGCGGCGAGGAGCGGGCGATTCCGGAAGCCCCGGTGGGTGTCCCGGATTCCTTCGAGGAGCACGTGAAGCTGATGTTCGACCTGCAGGTCCTTGCCTTCCAGTCGGACACGACGCGCGTGTTTTCGTTCAAGCTGGGCCGTGACGCCTCGCCCCGGGTCTACCCGGAGTCCGGCGTGGAGGCACCCTTCCACGCGTCGTCCCACCACGGCGGCCGCGAGGACCGGGTTCGGCAGTTCGGCAGGATCAACGAGTACCACGTGTCGATGGTCCCCTACTTCATGGAGAAGCTGCAGGCCGTTACCGAGGGCGATGCCACGCTCCTCGACAAGACGCTCCTCGTGTACGGTTCGGCGATGGCCGACAGCAACCTTCACAACCACACGCGGTGCCCGCTCTTCCTGGCAGGGGGCGCCAACGGCATGCTGGAGGGCGAACAACACATTCGGGCGCAGCCCGGCACGCCGATGGCGAACGTGATGCTTAGCCTCCTGCACAAGCTGGGGGCCGACGACATCGAGAAGTTCGGAAACAGCACCGGCCACTTCGCGATCTAGGAGGCGGGATGATGACGACAAGCGGATCTGAGCGGTCCCCGGTCGGGCGGTCGCGTTCGAAACGCAGGGTTGTCCGTTTCCTCGCACTCGCTTCGGTCCTGGCCGCCGTGGGGGCGGGAGCACCCGTTGAATCGCCCGTCGCCGATGCGGCCGAACTCGGCGATCTGGAGGCGGTGCGCGTTCTGCTCAGGCAGGGCGCGGACGTGAACACGGCCCAGAGCGACGGGATGACCGCGCTCCACTGGGCCGCGAGCAACAACGATGTGGAGATCGCGAAGACCCTTCTGTATGCGGGGGCGACCGTGCGCGCCACCACGCGCCTGGGGGCGTACACGCCGTTGCACCTCGCGAGCCGGGGCGGCCACGCCGAGGTTGCGCGGTTGATCCTCGAGGCCGGCGCGGACCCCGACGCCTACACCACCACCGGTGTTACCGCGATGCACTTCGCGGCCGATGCCGACGCGGGCGGAGTGATCGTGGCGCTGGCCGCACACGGCGGCGATGTAAGCGCGCGCGACGGCTTCGCCGAGCGGACCCCCCTGATGTTCGCTGCCGTGCGCGGGGCGGACGCCGCGGTGCGCGCCCTGCTGGACGCGGGAGCCGAAGTCTCCCTGACGACCCGCGTGAAGGACTACGAGGCCATTAACGAGAGCCTGCGCGCCGAGCAGCGCCAGCGAGCCCGGGTGAGGGCGGCGGCCGAGGAGCCCGAAGAGGAGGAGGAAATCTCCGAAGCGTCGGCATCGCCCGTGCCCGCCAGGGCGCAGCAACCCCCTGCCCAGGGCGCTCAAGCCCGGCAGCCCGCGAACCCGGCCGCGCCGGCCGCCGCACCGGGGCAGCCCGAGCCCGAAGAGCCGGCCACGCCGCCGGAGGAGCCCAAGGAACCGCCGGTAAAGGCCTTGACCTCAGCCCAGCAGATCGGGAAGCAGGGCGGTTTCAACGCGCTGCACTACGCGGCGCGTGAGGGGCATCGCTCCACGGCAGCGCTGATGCTCGACGGCGGCGCGGACGTCAACCGGCCCACGGAAGGCGACCAGTCCACACCTCTGCTGGTGGCCGTCGTCAACGGCAACTACGACCTCGGGCGGGATCTGCTGGAGCGGGGCGCGGACCCCAACCTCGTCAGCGATGACGGCGCGGGACCGCTCTTCGCCACCCTCAACATCGAGTGGTCGTTGCGCACCTGGTATCCCCAGCCCCAGGCCTTTCGCCAGCAGGAGACCGGCTACCTCGAGTTCATGCAGCTCCTGCTCGACGCGGGCGCGGATCCCAATCAGCGGACGGCCACGCACATCTGGTACGCTGCCTACAACGCCGGCCGCATGGGCGTCGACTTCACCGGCGCGACCCCCTTCTGGCGGGCGGCGTACGCCACGGACGTGGAGGCCATGCGCCTTCTTGTCGAGTACGGAGCGGACCCCGACATCTGGACGACCAAACTCCCGGACCGCCGCCGTTTCTTCGATCCGAACTTCCCCGACACGCGTCCCGAAGACACTCCCGAAGATCCGTCCGGGCTCCCGCCCGTTCCCGTCGGCGGGCCTGCCGTGCACGCGCTGCACGCGGCCTCGGGCGTGGGCTTCGGCACCTCAAGGGTAGCGCAACAGCACCGGAGCGTTCCGAACGGCTGGCTCCCCGCGGTACGCTACCTGATCGACGAACTCGGCGTCGACCCGAACCTGCGCGACAAGGACGGCTACAACGCCATCCACCACGCGGCGGCCCGGGGCGACAACGAGACCATCCTCTTCCTGGCAAGCCGCGGCGTGGACATCGACGCGATCAGCCGGCGCGGCCAGACCACGGCGGATCTGGCCAACAGCCCGGAGCAGCGGGCGCAGCCCCACCCGGCCACCGTCGCGCTGCTCGAGAAACTCGGTTCGCACAACAATCACCAGTGCCGCTCCTGCGGGGGGAGCGACTGATGGAGGGGAGAGCGCTCGACGGGCCGGTGCCGGCGCGGCGCGGCGCGGCCCTGGTGGTCGCCGCCGCGGCCGCGATGCTGTGCTGGCCCGTATCGGGCGCCGCCCAGGACACCGAGTGGAACCGGTACACGCTCGAGGATCTTGTCGGCGTTTACGTGCGCGCCGAGACCAATCAGGGGTGTGAAGGCGCGGGACTCTCCGCCGAGTCGGTCCGTACGGACGCGGTGGCCGCGCTGGAAGCGGCGGAGGTGCCCCTCCTGACCCAGCGCGAGATGCTCGAGAGCCCCGGGCTTCCCGAACTCAGGGTCACGCTGGAGTGCGGCGGTGGCGTTGCAGGCGTGGTGGGCTACTCGGTGTCGGTCCGCATGCAGCAGGCGACCCAGATGATCCGCGACAACCAGATCACGCTGTCGGAAGCCGTCACATGGTGGACAACGGGTGTCGGCGTCGCCGAAGCGGGAGCGGTTGCCGATGCGCTCGGTGCCGAGCTGCAGGCCAGGCTCGCGGTTTTTTCGGACGCGTTTGCGGCCGCCAACGCCGAGGAAGAGGGCTCGGGCTAGCCCGCATCCTCGATCGGGCGCGAGGGCTCGGTTTCGATCGGGTTCGCGTTGTCGCCGGTCTGGTGTGCCGTGATCACCGCCAGGAAGTCGTCGGCGTAGCGGCGCAGTTTCGTCTCGCCCACCCCGATGAGGCCGGAGAAATCCTCCCGGGTGCGCGGGCGCCGTTCAACCATCTCCCTGAGCGTCGCGTCGTGGAAGATCACGTAGGGTGGAACGCTCTGGGCCTGCGCGAGTTCGGTGCGGCGGCCGCGCAGGGCCTCCCATAGCGCTTCGTCCCACGTGGCCGGGTCGGGGGGCGGCGGCGCTGCCCGCGGCTTGCGCTTCCGCTTCGCCGTGGCCGGACGACCATCCTTCCGCATGTGCACCTCGGCCTCGCCGCGCAGGACCGGCCAGCTCGCATCGGTCAGCCGGATGGACCCGTACTTCTCGATCTCCACGCTCAGCAGGCCGCGGGCAACGAGTTGGCGGAGAACCGAGCGCCACTGCCAGGCGTCGAGATCCGCGCCGACGCCGAACGTCGGCAGCCGATCGTGCCCGAAGCGCCGGACGCGCTCGGTGTCGCGCCCGCGCAGAACGTCCGTCAGGTATGCTGCGCCGAAGCGCTGTCCGGTGCGGTGGACGCACGACATGGCCTTCTGCGACGCCTCCGTCGCGTCCCAGACCGCCACCGGGCTCAGGCAGTTGTCGCAGTTGCCGCAGTCCCGGGAGCGTGTCTCGCCGAAGTACGCCAGCAGCGTGCGGCGGCGGCAGGTCGCGAGTTCACAGTAGCCGAGCATGGCATCGAGCTTGCGCACTTCGAGCCGCTTGCGCGCCTCGCCCGCTTCGGAGTTCTCGACCATGCTCCGCAGGGTGACGACCTCCTGCAGCCCGTACACCATCCACGCGTCGGCGGGATCGCCGTCCCGTCCCGCGCGGCCCGTCTCCTGGTAGTACGCCTCGATGCTCTTCGGTAGGTCCAGGTGGGCCACGAAGCGCACGTCGGGCTTGTCGATGCCCATTCCGAAGGCGATGGTGGCCACAATGACGACGCCGTCCGTGCGCACGAAGCGGTCCTGGTGGCGCTGCCGGGTCGCCCCGTCGAGACCGGCGTGGTACGGCAGCGCGTTCACGCCCTCTTCCCGCAGCCATGCCGCGGTCTCGTCCACCTTGCGCCGCGACAGGCAGTACACGATGCCGGCGCGGCCGTGATGACCCTTCAGGAAGCGGCGCAGCTGGGCCCGCGCGTTGTTCTTCGGGACGACCTGGTAGCGGATGTTCGGACGATCGAAGCCGCTGACAAAGAGCGGAGCATCACGCAGGCTCAGCCGATCGATGATCTCCCGGCGCGTGGGGTCGTCGGCCGTCGCGGTGAGCGCGATCCTCGGTACATCCGGAAACAACTCCGACAGCGCCGAGAGCTGGAGATACTCGGGGCGGAAATCGTGGCCCCACTGGGATACGCAGTGGGCTTCGTCTATCGCGAAGAGGGCCAGCCGGGTGCGCGACAGGAGTTCCAGGGTGCGTTCGCCGAGAAGCCGTTCGGGGGCGACGTAGAGCAGATCGAGCCGGCCCGCTGCGACCGCAGCCTCGACCTCCAGCACCTCGCGGTAGGAGAGGGTCGAGTTGAGGCATGCGGCGCGCACGCCCGTCTGGCGCAGGCCCTCGACCTGGTCGCGCATGAGGGCGATGAGGGGGGAGACGACGATGCCCACGCCGTCGCGGACGATCGCCGGGATCTGGTAGCAGAGCGACTTGCCGCCGCCGGTCGGCATGAGCACCAGACTGTCGCCGCCGGCCACGGTGTGCTCGATCACGGCCTCCTGTTGGCCGAGGAATCCGGAGTAGCCGAAGACGCGTTGGAGGACCTGGCGGACGCTATCGGTCATATACGGGAGCCGGGACGGGCGCCGGAGCGGTGACAAGGAACGGACCTGCCGGTGGCCGGCGACAATGTAGCGGCCACGATCAAGGTACCGTCAGCGGACCGGGCGCGGCACGAGCCTTCCCTCGGGCAACGCCGGGGCCAGCTGCCGGCAGGCGGGGACGCCCTCAATCGCGCGGGGTTGGGCGCTCCAGGTCGTATATCGCGACCCGTTGAACGCCCAGTTCGTCCGTGTGTGTCCCGAGGACGTAGTCGGCACCCAACTCCCAAATGTTGTAGTCGTCCATGCCGGGGGTCAGGTGACAGACAAACTCTCCGTTCGGGCCAAAGCCCATCGCCCTGGCTTGAGCGGATTCTCCCGGCACGCGGTAACGCCACACCCAGACGGAGCCGTCCTGGCCCACCTGCACGCTGGAGACGGCGGGGAAGACATCGGCAGCCGGACGTTGAGGGTTCAGGTTCATTTCCTCGTAGGGCGAGATTTCCCCGTCTTCCCTGGCTCGCTGCCGTTCGGATTCCCGGCGCGCCTGGACGTGTGCCGCAGTGACCTCCCGGTCGGGCTCATCCCAGCGGATGATCAGGCGCAGGCGCATCTCGTCGTCGAGCACCCTGACTTCCGCGTCGCGCCCGACCGCAATCGCGATCGTGCGGCCGGCAGCGTCGACGGACGCCCTGGCATCGAACCAGGGATCGACAACGTAGGGGGATCCACCTACGTCGCCAAACGTACCCAAGGTGCGCCCCGGCAGACTCGCCAGCGTCCCCATGAGCTTTCCATCCGGCGCGTGCGCCTCGACGTGTCTGGTGCCCGGGGTGCTGAAGTCCCATCGCCTCGGCGATTCATCCCTCACGTTGATCGAGATCCCGTTCGCGAGTACGCCACCGTCGCGCGTGGGATCCAGGTACACGGGGTCCAGCGTCGCCGTTCGGATCCACTCGCCGGTCGCGCTGTACAGATGGTACCGCTGTGGCCGGTAGTCGCCCACCCACAGGGTGTCCCCGGGAAGACTCCACATTAGCCATAGATTCGAGAACTCCCCCGGACCCTCGCCTAGACGCCCGAAGGAACGCACGTGCGTCCCTCTGGCGTCGAAGATTCGCACCTCGGCGAAATACTCGTCCGCCACCGCTACGGACCCGTCGGAGAGCCGGGCAACTCCCAGGACCCGGGTAAACCACTGCGAGTCGTCGGCTTCGTTGTCGCCAAGGAGGAATGTCGGCTCGTCGCCCAGCGAGCACATCGCATCGGAGGAAAGTGGATCACTGGCGACGATCCGGGCGCCAGCGCTGTCGCTCTCAATCCGGGGTGACGTTTGCGGTCCGGATTCGCAGGCGCTGGCGGCAAGAGCGAGTACGCTGGATGAGAGGCCCGCCAGGAGTCGATGTCTTGACACCCCTACCCTCCCAGCACGTTCAACTGGCGGGTAAACTTAAGATAAACCGAGCGGCCCAGCGGTCCCGTCAGCGATTCGATTCCCTGCACTTCGTTGTAGACGATGAAGAGGCCGGTACCGGCGGTGTTCAGCCATCCGAAGCGGACGTTGGCCGACCAGGTGTCGATCTGGTCGGAGTACTGGATGAGGGACTGGAGGTAGATCCGCGGCGTGAAGAAGTAGCCGAGGTTGATCCCGGCCAGTGTGGCGGTGAAGTCGCCCTCGGGCAGCATCACGTCGTTGTACGAGAGGCGCAGGCCGGCGCTGGAGCGGGCCCCGCGGCGGAGCGTCAGGTCAGCGGTCGTGGTGCGCTTGCTGCCCGAGAGGAAGGAGCCCCAGTTGAAGCGGGTGTTCAGGGCCACCGGCCGGGACTGGTCGGTGAAGAAAACGACCTGGGACTCCCAGCCTGCATAGGTCGCTGCGGGCACGACGACCTCGGTGCCGGGGATCGCAAAGGGCTCATACAGGCCCTCGGTAACGTAGTTGGCCCCGGTATGGAGTTCCATCCCCGAGTGCCACTGCCAGTGGCTGTCGATGTGCCAGCGGGCCGATTCGTTGAAGCCGCTCTCCACCCCGGTCCGCATGGTGCGGTAGGTGAAGTAGGAGACATGCGGGCGAATTTCGCGGAATATGCTGGCGGGACGGTGCGTCCACATGCCGAAGAGCTGCAGGTAGCGGTGGCCGTTGCGGGGCAGAAAGCCGACTTCGGGATTGAAGTTCTCGCCGATCTCGCGCACGGTGGCGTTTGCCGTGAAGCGGCTGCTGCTCCAGGCGGCCGTGACGTTCCATGCGGCGTCGGCCCCCTCCAGATCCGGGGTTTCGGTCCTTGCCACGAACGACGTCAGGGTCAGCTGATCCCCGAGGCCGACGCTGCCGTCGATGGCGTAGGTGCGGTTGTAGTCGCCAGCCACGCTGCCGGCCCGGTTCACGAAGAGCCCGCCGACGCGCGAACGGTTCGGGAGTTCCCGGGCGACGCGCGCGACCGAATACGCGTTCTTCGGATCCGCAAGTTCGTTGGCGCCGGTCTGGATGTGCAGCAGGCCCACGTTCAGGCCCGCCACGCGTCCCGATAGCCTGCCGCCGCCCGTGATCGGGACCGGCTGGCCGCCGGAGATGCCGATGCGGCGGCTGAAGAAGAGGTCGGCGCCCCCTGCCCCGACGGTGAAAAAGCCCGCGTTCTCGAGGAAGAAGGGGCGCTTTTCGGGGAACAGCAGAGAGAAGCGGGTCAGGTTCACCTGCTGATCGTCGACCTCAACCTGCGCGAAGTCGGTGTTGACGGTCATGTCGAGCGTCATGCCCTGGGTGACCTGCACCTTGGCCTCGCCCCCGAACTCGGCCTGCTTCCCGAAGGACGTCTGCGACGCGTCGGTGTAGTCGCGGGTCGAGGAGCCAAGCACGTAGGGCGTGACGGTCGCGGCCCGGCGGAACGGCGGCTCGACCCCCGTGAGCTGGCCCGCGAAGTCGAGCCTGTACAGTCCGAACTCGCGGGGTACGGCCGCCCAGAAGTCCTCTTCGTTGAGCCGGCGGATCCTGCGCGAGACGTTGAATCCCCAGGTGTCGGTCTCCGATCCGTAGCGCAGCGTGCTGAAGGGGATGCGGAACTCGGCGTACCAGCCCTCCGCGTCGCGGGACGTGGCAACCGTCCAGCTGCCGTCCCAGTTCTTGTTGAAGCCGCCGCCGGCGCCCCGTTGGAAGCGCCGCTGGTTGTTCATGCCGCCACCCAGGAAGAACCCGCCCCCGCTGCCCTGCGAGGCGACCTGACCGTCGTACTCGATCCCGGCGGGCGTGGTGCCGAAGACGAAGCCGTTCTGCTGGTCGTTGTAGGTGTCGAAGACCATGATCACGGCGTCCGCGTCGGTGACCTCGTAGTCGCGGATCGACTCGCCCGGGACAATGGCGCCGGCCTGGGAGTCGTACGCCCACACCGCGACATAGACGGCGTCCCGGTCGAAGAGGATGCGGAGTTCGGTGGGCTCCGAGGCGGGCTGGCCGTCGGCCGGCTCGCGCTGGGTGAAGTCGGCGAGGGGCGCGGCGTTCCTCCAGACGGCGTCGTCGGGGACCCCGTCGATGACGGGCGGTGCATCGGTACGGGCCGCGATGGCAACCCCGGGCGCCGGGGTGCCTGGCGACCCCCCGTTGGCGTTGTTCGGGGCCTGCTGGGCACGCGCGCCGATCGGGCACAGCGGGAGGGCGGCCAGCAGTACGAACGCCAGCGAGAGGAATCCTCTGGAAGGGAAGGAAGATCGTGTCATCGTCATGTCGGAAAGCGTCAACCGCGGGACGGTTGCTGGATGGAATGGAGTGTCGGAGCCCAAAGGTAAGACAGTGGACCCGCGAGCGTCGTTGAAGTCCGGATTGTCGACTCCTGGCTCGGGTGCGCTGTTGATACAGGCCGCACGCCCGGGTACCGTTGACGGGGACGCGTTTTCGGCACTGCGGGGCCGGCGGCAGAAAGAGGAGGGCGGCATGAAAGGGACCTCAACCATCGCACTGTCCGCGGGCTGGCTCGCGACGTTCGCGACCATGAGCGAAGCGGCGTCGGCGCAGGAGCCTCCGGACACCGTTTTCGACATCGAGGAACTTGAAGTCGTGGTCGGTTCGCGGGCGGGGGTGGCCGATCCCGCCACCCTTCCCGTTCCAGTGGACATCTACGGCGCCGAGGAGATCGCGCGCTTGGGAGAAGTGGACCTGGCCGAGATTCTGGGCCGGATTGCGCCGTCCTTCAACTCCACCCGCCTGTCCGCCGGCGACGGAGCCGCCCTGCACGTGGCCACCCTGCGCGGAATGAACGGGGACCAGGTCCTCGTGCTGGTGAACGGCAAGCGCCGCCACGGGGTGGCCTTCGCGAAGGTGCTCGCGGCTGCCGGACAGGGCACGACCGGCACCGACCTGCGGGCCATTCCGGTACACGCGATCAAGCGCATCGAGGTGCTGCGCGAGGGCGCGGCTTCGCAGTATGGCTCGGACGCGATCGCCGGCGTGATCAACATCGTGCTCAAGGACGACCCCGGCGGGGTCAACGCGGCAACCTTTCTCGGACGAACGTCGCGTGGCGACGGAATGAGACTGATCACGTCGGCCAACGCCGGAGTGCCTCTGGGCGACGGCTTCCTCAACGTCACCATGGAGGTCGCCAGGCAGGAGGTGACCAACCGGGCGGGCGCGGCACCGACCTGCTTCGGACCCGACCCGTCCTACGGCCCCTGCGCGGACGGCGGCAAGGTCATCCAGCTGCAGCGAAACGGGGAGCCCGACTACAGGGGCGCGGGCTTCATGGCCAATGCGGCGATTCCGGTCGGGGAATCGGCCGAGTTCTATGCCTTTGGGGGCTACTCCGGTCGCGAAGCGGTCTCCGACGGCCTGTACAGAAAGGCCGACTGGGTTCCGCGCTCGGTCAGCCACGTCTATCCGGACGGTTTCTTCCCGGTCGAGGAATCGGACCTCACCGACAAATCGGCCGTGGCGGGGTTGCGCGGCGACCTGGGCGAGTGGTCGGGCGATCTCGGTCTCGGTTTCGGACACGGCCGGTTCGCCTTCGGCGCCGAGAATTCGATCAACCCATCCTACGCGGCCGAGTTCCTGGCCCGGAATCCGGGAGCGGACGGAGCTTCCATCGCCGCGAACGCCGGGCCCCGCAACACGTTCAGCGGCGGCCTCAACGTGCGCCAGTGGACCCTGAACGCCGACGCGGCGCGGGAAGTCTCCCTGGGCGCGACCCCGGCGTTCCTGGCGGTCGGCGGCGCCTTCCGACGGGACTCCTACTGGATGGAGGCCGGCGACCGGGCCTCGTGGGCGTGCGGGCCGAGCGACACTCCCGGCAGCTTTCCGGCCGCCCATCACCAGAACGACGGGTCCGTGCTCGCAAGCTGCGGGATACAGGGCTACCCCGGCTACAGCCCCACCTCGGCTTCGCTGAGCGAACAGGACCGCAGCAGCCTCGGAGCGTACGCGGACATGGAGTTGCGCCCGTCCGAGGCGGCAACGCTGAGCGCGGCCTTGCGCTTCGAGCACTACACCGACGCCGGCAGTTCGCTGACCGGCAAGGTGGCGGGCCGTGTCGAACTCGGCGAATCGGGGGCCGCGCTCCGGGCCGCGGTCTCCACGGGGTTTCGCGCGCCGCGCCTGCCGCAGCGGGGCTTCAACACCATCGGTTTCGTGGGCGGCAGCGAGGGCCTGGTAAGCGCCGGATTCCTGCCGGAGGGCGATCCAATCGCCTGCGAGGACTTTCGCGCCTGCTCGCTGACCCATGAGACTTCGCTCAGCTTCACCGGCGGGTTCGTGTACGCCAACGACAACGGCCTCCTTTTGACCGCGGACTACTACCGCGTTGCGGTGACCGACGCCATTGCCCTGACGCAGAGCCTCAATCCCGGCCACGGGCTTCGTCCCGGCGCCCGATTCCAGGGCCGGCCGGTGGACGCCGTCGCGTTCTGGACCAATGCGATCGACACGCGCACGCAGGGGTTCGACCTGACGGCCAACTGGCGGTTCCGCGGTATGGCGTGGGGGGCCGCGGATCTCTCGGCCAGCCTGCACCGGAACAGCACGGAGATTACCGCCAACCGGAACGAGAACTTCGTTGGCGCTACGCAGCAGACCCTGATCGAGCAGTCGCAGCCCGGACGACGGATCGGCGTGAGCGCCGACATCCGTTCGGCGCGTGGTCTCGGTGCAAGGTTCGGCGTGAACCACATCGGGTCGGTCACGACCCCGTTCATCTTCGAGGAGAACGTTACGATCGACGCTGCGGCGATCGCCGATCTGGAGGTCACCGTGCGCCTGGCCGACCGGGTCCTGTTGGGGCTTGGCGCCAACAACCTGCTGGACAGACTGCCGAACAGGCTCCCGGACGACGCCGTGGCGCAGCTTTGGACCATGGAGTACCCCTCGGAGTCGCCCTACGGCGTCGCGGGGCGGATCTGGTACATGCGTGTGAACGTGGTCGGAAACTGAATCCCGGGGCCGGCGCCCAGGGCGCCTGTTGCGGTGGTAGTCGTCAGCGCCGCAGCAGGAGCCGGTCCGCCGTACCGCGGCTGGCCAGGTAGAAATCGGCCCGCCCGTCGCCGTCGAAGTCCGCAAACTCCAGGTCGAGTCCCGTGCCGCGGGTGCCCGCTCCGAACACCTCGTCGGAAGCGTCGGTGAAGACGCCGCCCCCGTCGTTCAGGTAGGCGCGGTACCGGCTGTCGGCGATCCGGCCGACGCTGAGGTCGACGTCGGCGTTGGCGGTGACGATGTCCAGATCGCCGTCACCATCGACGTCCACGAGGTCTCCGTCGAAGGATGACACGCTCGCAGCCGGCAGCCGCGACGAGGTTTCGTCGGTGAAGAAACCGTCCCCGTCGTTGATCAGGAGGCGGTTGCGCGGGTCGGCACCGGACACGAAGGCGGCGACATTCGCGAAGAGGAGGTCGAGGTCGCCGTCACCGTCCACGTCGCCGAAGTCGGCCTCACGGGTTTCTTCGCCTCCTTCGCGCCGGGGGATCCTGGCCTCGCTCTCGTCGGTGAAGCGCCCCGTCCCATCGTTGATGTAGAGCGCGTTGGCGCCCTCGTTGGCCACAATCAGGTCCAGGTCTCCGTCGCCGTCCACATCGCCGAGTTCGTGGTCCTGGGTCACATCCGCCGAGCGGGGGAGCCGATCCGCGGTTTCGTCGATAAAGTTGCCCGTGCCGTCGTTGATGACGACCGCGTCCTGGCCGTTGTTGGCAAACAGGATGTCGGGAAGGCCGTCTCCGTTCACGTCGGCCACCACGACCCCGTTGGTGGTGCCCTCGACGGGAAGCCGCGACCCCTCGTCGGTGAAGCGGCCGGCCCCGTCGTTGAAGTACAGCTCGTTGGTGCGGTCGTCCTCGCTGACGACCACGATGTCCAGGTCGCCGTCGCCGTCGAAGTCGGCGATGCCCACGTCCTCGGAGTCGCGGCTGGCGGCGGGGAGCCGGGAACTGCCGTCGCTGAACCGCCCCGCCCCGTCGTTGAGAAGCAGGATGTTGGGACGAAACTCGTTGGCGATCACAATGTCGAGGTCGCCGTCCGCGTCGAAGTCGGCGACGCCCGCGTCCATGCTGAGGCCAGCCAGCAGACCACCGGGCAGATGCGTGCCGGTGACGTCGCTGTACAGCGTCTGGGGCGGCGGGACCATGGTCGTGTCGGGCCCGGTGGGCTCGCCGCTTCCGGCGCTCCCACATTCCGCAGGCGCCGCCGCGAGGCCGACCACGACGCACAGCGCGACAGACGGAGCGGCGCGGTTCGGCCCGTGCTCCTTCATCAGGAAATCACGCCCATCCCCAGGGCCTGAATGCGGCGGTTGAAGGCGGCGAGATCGTCCTCCAGCACCTCTTCGACCGCTTCCCGGATCCGCAGCAGGCGTTGTTTGAGGATGGCCTGCACCTCGCCCTGCTGGTCCGACGGACGGAAGTCGCCGACCGACACGGTGGAGAAGAGATAGCCGAGCCGTTCGATGAGGCGCGTGGGATAGCGAATGGCGTCCTGTCCGGTGCCCGTGGCGCGCATCTGGAAGAGCCCGTCCTCGGCTGCGATCAGACGCTGGTTGAGGGAATCGGCCGCGGCCACCAGCTCCGCGGCGTCGCCCTGGTCCTCCAGGACCGCGCGGACGTCCAGCACCTGCCGGCGCACCCATTCGACCCGGTTGATCAGCTCGCCCGTGGCCTCCAGGTCGGCCCGGATATCGGCCAGCGCGGCCATCTGCAGCTCGATGTCGGCCATCGTGCCCTCGGAGTGGGGATCCTTGCGCACCTCCAGCTGCTGCACGCGGCTCTCGCCGCCGACCGTAAGCGTCACGGTGTAGGTGCCCGGCGGCTGCAGAAACGTGCCGGCGCCCGGACCGCCCAACGGGCCGCCGGGCAGCGGCCGCCAGCGTTCTTCGCCCAGCGAGATGTCGTCGCCGTAGAGCGGCTTCGTACGCAGGCGCACCTGCTCGATCGGCCCGTTCATCAGGTCCCACCAGACCCGGTTCACACCCGTGTCCGTGGTGCCCTGCAGGGTGCGCACGACCTCGCCATCCGCGTTGGCGATCTCGATGACCACGCTGTCGTCGGTCGCCTCGGCAAGCCAGTAGTTGAGCGACGCGCCGTAGGGCGGGTTTTCGCCGTCGGACTGGTCGTCGAACATCGTGAAGGGCGCCGATATGGGCCGGAAGCGATACGCGGGACGCGGGGCGAAGAGGTGGGCCGCGCTTGCGGCCACCTCGGGAGTGAGTTGCTGGAGCGGCGTGATGTCGTCCAGGACCCAGAAGCCGCGCCCGTAGGTCCCCACGACCAGGTCGTTGAAGTGCTCCTGGACCACCAGCCCGTACATGGGTGCAGGCGGCAGGTTGGTGTGGAACCTCTGCCAGGAGCCGCCGTCGTCGAACGAGACGTACACGGAAGCCTCGGTGCCCAGGTACAGGAGCCCGGGACGCACCGGGTCCTCGTGGATCGCGCGGGTGTAGCTGAGCACGCCGTCGTCGATCCCTTCGGAGATGGGCGTCCAGCTCTCTCCGTAGTCGTCGGTCCGGTACGCGCGCGCCTCGAAGTCGCCCACCTGATGATGCTCGATCACCATGTACGCCTTGCCGGGCGTGTGGCGCGAGGCGTCGATCCCCCGCACCACGCCGTCGGGAGGCAGGTCCGGGATGTTGTCCGTGACGTTCGTCCAGTTCGCACCGCCGTCGCGGCTGACGTGCATCAGCCCGTCGTTGGTTCCGGCCCAGAGCAGCCCCGGCTCCAGCGGCGACTCGTCGAAGGCGTAGATCACGCAGCAGTATTCCACGCCGATGTTGTCCGGCGTCAGGCCCCCGCTGATCCCCATGCGGCTGCGGTTGTTCGTGCTGAGGTCGGGACTGATCACCTCCCAGCTCTGCCCGCGGTTGGTGGTGCGGTGAACGTGCTGGCTCGTCACGTAGATGGTGTTGTTGTCGTGCGGCGAGATGAGGAGCGGGAACGTCCACTGGAAGCGGTAGCGCAGCGAGTCGGCCGGATGGCCGGTTGTGGACTCGGGCCAGACCTCTACCTCGCGGTATTGGCCAGTGCGGGCGTCCCACCGCGATACGATGCCGCCTCCGGCCCCGACGCCTGACGCGCTCGACCACACGATGTCGGGGTCGGTCGGGTCCGGGGTGGCGAAGCCGGATTCGCCCCCGCCCACCGAACGCCACAGCCCCCGTGGTATGCCCACTCCAAAGATGCCGCCTCCCATGCGGCTGTTACTGGGGCCGCGCGTCGAGGGCCCGTCCTGACGGTTGCCCATGACGTTGTAGGGGATCGCGTTGTCGACGGTGACGTGGTACATCTGCGCGATGGGCAGCTGTGCGCGGAACCAGGTCCTGCCGCGGTTGCCGGAGATCGCGAGCCCCCCGTCGCCGGCCACGATCTGCCGGTCGCCGTCCTGCGGGTCGATCCACATGTCGTGATGGTCCCACACCGGGCCCTGCAGGAACGGGGCCGCCGAAGAGGTGACGCCGCCGTCGAGCGTGGTGCTGTAGGCCGCCGCCAGGAAGTACGCCTCGTCCGGGTCGTCCGGGTTGACTTCGCAGCGGGTGTAGTAGGCGGTGCGGCCCGCCAGATCGCGGTCATGGCTGACCAGCGACCAGTTGTGGCCGCCGTCGTCGGAGCGCCAGAGCTCGCCGCCGTCGGTATCGCCCCCCTCCCAGGGAACGCCGTCGCCGGTCTCGATGAGGGCGTAGACGCGGCGCGAGTCCGCGCGGCTCATGCACAGCGCGATCTTGCCGATTTCGCGCGTGGGGAGGCCGCTGCCGCTCAGGCGCGTCCACGTGGTGCCGCCGTCGCGGGACACGTGGATGGCGCTTCCGGGTCCGCCCGAGGTGCGCGTCCAGGTCCGGATCGCGATCTGCCAGGTCCCCGCGAACAGGATGCGCGGGTTGTTGGGGTCCATGACCAGGTCGCTCGCGCCGGTCTCCTCGTCGACGAAGAGAACGTGCTCCCAGGTCGCACCGCCGTCCATGGAGCGGTAGATGCCCCGTTCAGGCTGGGGCGCGTAGCCGTGCCCGATGGCCGCCGCGTAGACGATGTCCGGATTGGTGGGGTGCACGATGATGCGGCTTATGCGTCCAGTGCCCTCCAGCCCCATGTGCGTCCAGCTGTCGCCCGCGTCGGTCGACTTCCACACCCCGTTGCCGATCGACACGTTGGAGCGGATGAAGGGCTCCCCGGTCCCCGCCCACACGATATTGGGGTCGGACGGGGCAACCTCCACCTCGCCTACCGAGTGCACGGGCTGGTCATCGAAGACCGCGCGCCAGTTCACCCCGCCGTCCTCGGTCTTCCACAGGCCCCCGGAGGCCGCGCCCGCGTAGTAGGTGAATCGGTCGCCGGGAACCCCCGCCACCGAAGTGATGCGGTTTCCAAGCGGACCGATGTGACGGTACTTCATGGCGGTGAGGGCGCTGGTCGGGACCTGTTGGGCGACGCCGGGCGGCGGATGCGCGGCGACGATCCCGACGGACACCGCGAGGGACACGGCCGAGGCGAAACAGAGAACCGGGGAACGCATTACGCACTTCTCCTTATGGGGACGCACACTGCGTGCGGGGAGCCCGCACGCCACGGGAAGAATAGTGCGAAGACCGGTCGCCCGCAGTGACTATCCCTTGGGCGTCACTGCGGGCGGCCCGGCTATCCGACGACCAGCAGGGTCAGCGAATGTGCGCCGGCGCGGGCTGGGTGACGAAGTCGGGGTGTCCCGCACCGACCGCACCGTGCATGAGGCTGAAAGTGACCCCCGTCTGCCCCGCCATTTCGCCGTGCAGGTGCCCGCCGAACTCGCCCGGCGTGTCCTGTTCGAACTCGGCGATCGACTCGTCCTGCACCTCGACCTCCAGGTACAGATCGTCGTCGATGGGGATCGGGTCTCCTTCATGGTCGACGAACCGGACGGTGATATGCGGAGTCTCCTCGCCGACTTCGCCCTCCAATTCGCCGGTCCACGTCTGTGTCTCTCCGTCATAGGTAGCGAACACGTTGCCACCCATGACCAGGTGCACTCCCTCGGGCTCGGCGTGTTCGTCCTCCACTTCGGTCATAGTCTCGTTGCAGGCCCCGAGCAGCAGTGCGGCAGCGGCGAGAAGGAAAAGCGGTGAGTTCTTGTAGCTCCGTCTATTCATTTTTTTCTCCTGTGTTGGTTCAACAGAGTCGCGCGGCCGGGAGAACATCCCTAGAACACGACCCGATATGTCACACTCAGACCCCTCCCGGCTTCGGGCATGATCTCCTTGACCCGGGAGAGATGGTTGCGGTATGCGGTGTCCGTGGCGTTGTCGAGGCCCACGGTAATGACGTTCAGGCGGCCACCCAGGGTGAGACGGGCCCCGGCCGAAAAATTCAGGACCGCGTACCCGTCGGTCGGCGTTTCGAATTCGCCGATCCGATCCTGCCTCGCAGCCATTTCGGCCTCTCCGCGAATGAACCACAGCGGCCGCTCATACTTCAGAGCCCAATGTCCCTTGAACGGAGGAACGAGAGGGAGGGCCTGTCCGTCGTCCTTGAGGCGCCCCCTCACCGAAGACGCGACCGCCTCGATGGCCAGACCGCGCCCCGCATCCACGTCCAGGGTCGCCTCGAAACCGCTGAACACGGCGTCGTTGCCCCGAAACTGGTATATGGGGAGCAGCACCCGGCTGAGCCGGCCCGTGTCCTCCCCGTAAACGTAGTCCTTGATGTCGTTATGGAAGCCGGTGATCTCGCCCCGCAACCGATTGGACTCGAAGCGGAGGAACACATCCAGCCCCCTTCCGATCTCGCCATCCAGCGACGGGTTTCCGACTTCGAAGGAGTACGCCGCGAGGTGCGGCCCCTCCGAGTAGAGTTCGTTGATGTCGGGCGCCCGGGACGCACGGACGGCATTGGCACCGAGCGTGAGCCCGGAACCTGCCCGGTAGAGCACCCCCAGCGATCCCGAAATCGCGTGGAAGCCGCGGTTACGGATCTCGCCGATATCGGAATTGCGTTCCCCTTCCAGCGGGTCTGTGCCGGTCCAGTCGTAGCGCAGTCCCCATTCGATCCGGGTCGAACCCAGGGCGACCTCCTCCAGGAAGTAGATCGACGCCTTGCCGCGGCGCGTGTCCGGGGTGTACAGGCTCCCACCGTACCCGAAGTCCTCCCACGACACACGGGCGCCGACCGCGCCCGAGAAGGGGCCCCAGTCGGCATGCCGCCCCAGTACCTCGCCACTCGCGGTCTGGCGCGTGTAGAGGGTGCCCAGGATGTCCGGCGGTTCGATCTCCCGGTGTTCGTACCAGGTGTGGGTCGCATCGAAACGGACGTCCTGGAAGAAGCCTGTGGGACGGTCCACCACGGCCCTGAGTTTCGAAGCGGCGCGCTGCATCTCGATACGCACCCCTTCCTCGTGCCCTCCGACGAAGCCGCCGGGGATACCGTAGTCGTTGCGGTAGCCGCGGAAAGACGCCCCTGCGTGACCCCATTCCGCCACATAGGCCGACCCCGCCCCTCCGCTCCACAGGTCGCCGCCGGTGTTGAGAAGGGTGCCCAGGGGCGTCTTCAGGTCTCCCCCCGTGCGGGCCGCAACCTCCACACGCACCGGCACCCGTTCCGATGCCGCGAATACGGTCGTCGCACTGCCGCCCGCTGAACCCGTCACCGTCTGGCCCTGCAGCATGGCCGATCCCGTCATGTGGTGCGGCACCGCCGACGGGATCTCGTCGCGGATGACGTTGATGACGCCACCCAGCGCGTTGCCCCCGTAGAGAAGCGCACCTGGACCCCGCACCACCTCGATCCGCCGTGCGGACGCCGGGTCGAGTCCCGTAGTGTGATCCGAACCCGAGTTGGACGCATCTCCCACCTGTGAACCGTCTTCCAGCAGGAGCACGCGGTCGCCGCTCAACCCCCGGATCACCGGTTGCGAGACGGTCGGACCCATGCTTGTGACGGCCAGCCCCGGCATGGAGGCCAGGGTTGCCGCAACAGTGCCCTCCAACCGGAGCTGCAACTCATCGCCGGCCATGACGCTCACGGGCCGCAGGGCCTCCGCAGCGCCACGCTCGCTGAGGGTGGCGGTAACAACCATACCCTGAAGCGCGATCGGAGATGTCGCCAATTCGATTGTGACAACCGCGGACTCGTCACCGACCACGACTTCGGCGGTGTGGCTTCGATACCCCAGGCGTTCGACCCGCAGGGAGTAGGTCCCCCCGGCAATCCCCGTGAGGTGAAAGGTGCCGTCACCGTGGGTCACCGCGCTCGTTCCCGTACCGACTACCGAAACGAAGGCTCCCGCGAGGGGTTCACCCGTCCCGGTATCGCGCACGACGCCTTCGATCTCGCCCTCGTGCTCCGGCTCCTGCGCATGCGCCGGCGCCCGCAACAAAGAGAGTCCGATAAGCAACGTAGCTGCGACGATGCAGTACGGTTGGAATAGCGTCGACTTCAAGGGATGGCACTCGTTCTCTGCATCCACGT
>LXNJ01000209.1_pt1 | contig 42573 bp, 44 predicted proteins | sample 809081 | NCBI WGS metagenome assembly LXNJ01 (sample SAMN04870510, study PRJNA318959) | sponge metagenome | biome: sponge; feature: marine sponge reef; material: water | host: Petrosia ficiformis | place: Greece: Milos, Mediterranean Sea | collected 2013-05-29 | depth 5-7 m | reverse complement strand
CACCTCGGAGACAAACCCCTGAAACCGGAACGCCTCGATTACCGCTCCGACGATGTAGCCAAAAGAACCGAAACGCCTTAGGCCCAGTTCACCAAAAGCGTGCGCCACGGCACCATCCATTCCGACCCCGAAACCGTTTATAAAACATTTTTCGTCAACAAAAGCCACGTCGGCTTTTCTCGTCCGGCCCGAGAAAACATTTTCCAGGGCCGATTGCGTATCAAGCGGAATACCGGCGGCCTTCGAAAAATCGTTTCCGCTGCCCCCCGGAATAATTCCGAAAACAGTTTCAGTGCCGCGGATCGAACTTACGATCTCGCTTGACGTACCATCTCCTCCAAGAGAAATCATGTGGGTAAATCCTTCACGGAGCCCTTCTGCGGCGATTTTCGCGGCATGCCCGGCAAACTGCGTAAATCTCAGCTCGTGGACAATGTTTCTTTCTTCAAAAGCCCGATGAACCTGCTCAAGTGTTGCATCAAGCGCTTTTGTGCCCGCCTTGGGATTTGCTACTAGGAGATATTTCATCTTATCTTCTTCAAGCTTCCGGCATCGGTGGTATGGGACATTATCATACCCAACAACTTGATTAATAATCGTTTTTCTGGTATTAAAACCTGATTTGCAAAAGGAATTCGGAGGATATTAATGACAGAAGAAGTCGCGGTTAGCGAAAAACTCAGCATGAAAAGCCTGCTTGAAGCGGGGGTTCATTTCGGACACCAGAAAAGCCACTGGAATCCGAAAATGAAATCCTTCATCTTCGGAGCAAGAAACGGTATTCACATAATTGACCTACAGCAGACCGTCACCCTTTTTCACAGAGCGTTTAATTACGTGAAAAACACAGTGGCGGACGGAGGAACTGTTTTGCTGGTGGGAACCAAGAAACAGGCCCGGGGAATAATCGAGGAAGAATCGCTCCGATGCAGCATGCCTTACATAAACACGCGTTGGCTGGGCGGAACCCTTACCAATTTCAACACGATACGCTCAAGGGTTGATTACCTGCTGGAACTGAAAAGGCTTGAAGAAGACGGGCAGATGGAACTGCTTCCTAAAAAGGAAGCGAAAAACCTCAGAAGAGAATGTATGAAGCTTGAGGGACTTCTGGGTGGAATAGTGAGCATGAAGCAGGTTCCCGACGCTATTTTTGTCGTAGACACCAAAAAAGAACACATAGCCATAAAAGAGGCGAGAAACCTGTCGATACCGGTCATAGCAATCGTGGATACTAACTGCGACCCCGCAAACGCGGATTATCCGATTCCGAGCAATGACGATGCCATAAGAGCAATAAAGCTGTTCACCTCAAAAGTAGCTGACGCCTGCATCGAGGGAAATCACATATACCAGGAGAAACTGGTGAGCGGAGAGGTAGAGCAGGTAAAAGAAGACAGTCTCGAGGGAGTAGTGGTAGAAAGGAAAGTCTTTGTTTTCAAGGAAGCTGAGTCAAAGGAGAATGAAGAAAGCTTCGTTTCGGTAGCGATTTCTGAATCTTCGGAAAGTGAAAAAGCTCAGGCGCAGAAGGAAATATCGGAAAACACGGAAGATAAAAAAGAGGATTAGAAATGGCTGAAATCAAAGCAACAATGGTAAAAGATTTGAGAGAAAAGACGGGCGCCCCTTTTCTTGACTGCAAGAACGCTCTTGTGGAAACCGATGGGGACTTCGAAAAGGCGTCCGAAGTTCTGAGAATAAAAGGCGTTGCGAAAGCGTCTAAAAAAACCACCAGAAAAACGGACCAGGGGATTATATCCTCATACGTTCACGCGGGCGGCAAGATCGGAGTAATGCTTGAGGTCAACTGCGAAACGGACTTTGTGGCCAGAAACGAAGAGTTTCAGAATCTCTGCAGGGAAGTTGCGATGCAGATAGCGGCAAACAATCCGATTTATGTAAAAAAGGAAGAAGTTTCAGAAGAAGAAATAGAAAATGAAAGACGGATTCTCAAGGCAGAAGCTATGGAATCGGGAAAACCCGAGAATATAGCGGAAAAGATGGTTGCGGGAAGGATAAACAAGTTTTTCGAGGAAATATGCCTTCTTGAGCAGCCTTACATAAGAGATCCCAAAATGAAAATCATCGACCTTGTAAACAGCCTCATAGCCAAGATCGGCGAAAACATAGTTGTGAAAAGGTTCGTAAGATACCAGCTGGGTGAATGAAAAAACTGGACAATGGGATCCTCTGAAAAAACCATCCCGAAATACAAAAGAGTCCTGCTGAAACTCAGCGGAGAGGCTCTTCAGGGTCCCGGTCAGTTTGGTATCAACTCCGACGTAATTGAATACGTCTCAGAAGAGATAAAAAGCATCTACTCGCTCGGAGCGGAAACAGCCATAGTAATAGGCGGAGGAAATATCTTCAGGGGTGTTTCCAGTTCCTCAAAGGGCATGGACCGTTCCACGGCCGACTATATGGGAATGCTGGCGACCGTGATAAATGCGCTTGCCCTGCAGGATTTTCTCGAGAGAAAGGAACTTCCGACCCGCATACAAACCGCACTTGAAATAAAACAAGTTGCCGAACCCTTTATCAAGAGAAGGGCCATACGTCATCTTGAAAAAGGAAGAATAGTCATATTCGCCGCGGGCACAGGCAATCCGTTTTTTACGACCGACACTGCCGCAACCCTGAGAGCGCTGCAGATGGGAGCGGATATCATAATGAAGGCGACCAAGGTTGACGGCATTTACGACAAGGATCCAGTTAAAAACAAAGATGCTTCCAAGTTCAGTGAACTCACGTACATGGAAATTCTCAAAAAGGGATTGAAGATAATGGACGCAACTTCAATCTCTCTTTGCATGGAGGGGAATATTCCCATAGTAGTGTTCGATCTTTTTGAGAAAGGCAACATAGAGAAAGTTATAAGAGGAGAGAAAATAGGTACTATTGTAAGGAGCGGTACGGAACAATGAGCGAAGAGCTGTCCGTTGAAGAACTTTGTATTGACGCTGAAGACAGGATGGACAAGACCGTAAGTGCTTTCGAGCAGGAACTCTCCAGAATAAGAACCGGCAGGGCGTCGGCGGCTCTTGTCGACACGATGAGAGTTTCCTATTTCGGTTCCCAGACCCCGATTAACCAGCTCGCCAACGTGTCGGTGCCAGATAGTTCAACCATACTCATACAGGCGTGGGACCCGGGAGCGGTTGAGGAAATCCAGAAGGCGATCGTGCAATCAGAACTCGGGATAAACCCGTCGGTTGACGGAAACACTATAAGACTTATCATACCTCCCCTGACAGAGGAAAGAAGGAAGGAGCTTGTTAAGCATACGGGCAAAGTTGCCGAAGAGCACAGGGTGTCTATTAGGCAGATAAGAAAAGATGCGAATAATCTCATAAAAAAGACCGGGAAAGAAGATAGTCTTCCTGAAGACGAAACCAAAAAAGCTCTCTCCGAAATACAGGAACTGACGGATGAGAGAATAAGCAGGCTAAACGTCCTGCTTGAAAAGAAAGAAAAGGAAATACTGGAAATCTGAGAACCGCACGGATTACCGGCCGATAACCCTGATACCATCCATGTAAGGAACCAGCACCTCGGGAATTTTCACTGTCCCTTCTTCTGTCTGGAAATTCTCAAGAATTGCCAGAAGAGCCCTGCCCACGGCTACCCCCGAACCATTAAGAGTGTGGAGATATGCTGGCTTGGACCCCTTTGATTCTCTGTATCTTATGTTCGCCCTTCTTGCCTGGAATGCCTCAAAATTGCTGCAGGACGATATTTCCCTGTATCTGCCTTCGCTCGGCACCCAGACTTCAAGATCATAAGTCTTGGCGGAAGAAAACCCCATATCTCCGGTGCAGAGAACAACAACCCTGTAGGGAATACCCAGAAGCTCGAGAATCCTCGCGGCATCAGCGGTCAGTGTCTCAAGCTCCTCGTACGAGTTCTCCGGGTCGGCGAAGCGTACAAGCTCCACCTTGTTGAACTGGTGCTGCCTTATTATTCCGTGTACGTCTTTTCCGTAGGAACCCGCTTCCTTCCTGAAACACGGACTGTAGGCCACGTATTTAATCGGAAGCAACTCTGCGGGAATTATCTCGTCGCGGTGAATGTTGGTAACCGGAACCTCGGCGGTGGGAACCATGTAATAATCCGTATCGCTCAGCTTGAAAAGATCTTCTTCAAATTTAGGGAGATTTCCCGTTCCCGTAAGGCTCTCGGTGTTGGCCACAAAGGGAGTGAGAACCTCCGTGTACCCGTGCTGCTTGGTATGAACATCGAGCATGAAGTTTATAAGAGCTCTCTCAAGCCGCGCGCCCGCGTTCTTATAAAGCGCGAACCGCGCGCCCGCGATCTTCGTCGCTCTGGGGAGGTCCAGTATGTCAAGTTCCGCCCCCAGCAACACGTGGTCCTTTACCTCGAAGTCGAAGCTCCTCGGTTCTCCCCACTTTCTTATCTCAACGTTTGCCGTGTCGTCAGGGCCCTCGGGAACCGAGGAGTCGGGCATGTTGGGAACATTTAGGAGAAATTCCCTGAGAAGGGCCTCCACCTCTGTTTTTTTCTCATTAAGGTCCTTTATCTCTTCGGAGAGAGCCTTTAATTCTGGCATAAGTCTCGAGAGCTCCTCCTCATCCCCGGATCTCTTCAGAGTTCCTATCTCCCTTGAACCCTCGTTTCTCTGATGTTCAAGAGCCTCAACCCTTTTTATTATATCCTTTCTCCGGGAATTCAGTACGACAAACTCCGAGAGATCAGTCTCAACCCCACGGGTAGCAAGTTTTTCACCCACAAGATCAATATTTCGCTCAATTAATTTAGGATCCAGCATTTAAAACACATACTCCCCAAGAACTTGAAGAAACCTGAATTAAGTGTCTAACTTTACACTTACAGGCGATATTTTCAAACAATCCGGGACTTTGCACAAAAGGTTCTTTTCGGGTTTAATAACCGGATATACGAATCTGAAAAAACTTCAACAAAGGTAGCACATAATGGAAATACTGAATAACGGAATAGAAATAACCTACTTTGGACATTCCACTTTCATGGTGAAATCTCCCGGCGGCAAAACGGTGATGATCGACCCATGGCTTGAAGGAAATCCCTCGTGTCCGGAGCAACTTCGTGAAGCAGGCCATGTTGACATCATAGCAGTCACACACGGACATTTTGACCATATAAGCGACGTGATTCCTCTTTGCAGAAAATACAATTCAAAGGTGATAGCGAACTGGGAAATCTGCGACTGGCTGAGTTCAAAGGGGGTTGAAAAATGCATGCCGTGCAACAAAGGAGGCAGTGTGGTCATAGACGGAATAAGGTTCACAGTGACCCACGCTCAGCACAGCAGCAGCATAAAGGAGGAAGATGGAACGATTATCTATGGCGGGGAGCCGGTAGGTTATGTAATAAAGTTTGAAAACGACTACGCGATATACCACGCCGGAGATACAAGTATCTTCGGTGACATGAAACTTATATCGGAAATGTACAAACCGCAGTTGGCAATGCTTCCCATCGGAGACCTCTTCACGATGTCCCCGCTTGAGGCATCATACGCTTGCAGGTTGCTTAACGTGAAATGGGCCATTCCAATGCACTACGGAACTTTTCCGCTTCTGGTGGGAACCCCGGATGAACTGAAAGCGCTCACCAAGGATATGGATTCGCTGACGGTTCTTGCCCTGGAACCGGGACAAAGAGTTACCTGACCTGCAGAGAACTTTTACTTGAGGACCAAAGAAACTTTTTTACCCTCATGGAAAAACAGTTTCACAAACAATATCGAGTCATGAAAAACCCGACAAAACTACTAGTCATCGTTGCCTTGCTTCTTGCGGTTTCCTGTGGAGGAAAGAAGGCAATTTACGAAGGAACAGCGGAGCAATTAAACGACGAAGTACTTGAAGAACTTAACAAGGAAAGTGGCTTCCCCTGGATATTCGGCGGAACGAATTACGACAAAGTATTCGACATACTCAAGGAAATACAGATCCGCTATCCCTATACCAAGTATGCCGCACTTGCCGAACTTAGGAGCGGTGATGTCTATTTCAAGAAAAAGGAATACACTCTAGCCGCCGAAGAATACGAAAATTTCATAACGAACCATCCGGGCCACGAAGAGCTTGACTACGCAATGTATCACCTCGGACTCTCTTACTATAAAATGAAAGCGGGAAAGGACAGAAATCACTCAAAACCGCTTAACGCGATAAAGTGGTTTACCTTGCTCAATAAAACCTATCCTGATTCCCAGTACGCTGGGCAAACGCTGGAGAAAATTGAGGAATCAAGAGAATTACTCGCGGAAAGAGAACTCTACATAGGGAAATTCTACCAGAAGAAAAAAAACTACGAGGCCGCGGCGCAAAGGTACAAGAATATCTTGGAGAACTACTCCGACACGGAATACGCTGAAAAAGCCAGGAAACTTCTCCTGGAGACCGAGGAAAAATTATCCGAACAGTCATCCTAGCAACCGGAAGAACCTTTCCCAAGGGCTGCGGGCAAACAATCCGCCACGTGAACTTAACGACACGATAATTCGCCGGACGATCCTGCGCGTCGACCCGGAGCGCATACCGTGATAAGGCAGCGTGATTCCACTTAAACGAAGAAACTCAAATGGTAACGACATACAAGCTGCTGGCATATGTGGTCGCAGTTATTTTTCTCGCCTCCTGCGGATCTTCCGATGAAGAGAAAATAAACCTGCTTCTGGACAAAAGGGTAAGCGCCTTTGAGCTAAAAGACCCCGAAAGATATTCTGAGTGTATACATGAAGACTACAGGACAGCCTCCGGGGAAGAAGTAATGGACAAGGAGAAGCTGGTAAACAGATTCAGGGATCATGTATCCATCATTGACACAGTATCGTTCGGTGAATCCGAAAGATACATATACATCAACGGAACAGATGCGAGGGTAATGATGCTCTCTTCCATTGACGTAAAGATAGATAGCTATTCGATGACGTATAAGGCCAAAGAGGTTGTTAATTTATCGAAGGTCTTGGGAGAGTGGAAAATAACCAAGGAATCCATGCTTAACCTGCTAAGCGGAACTATGATTCTTGAAAACTAGGAACTAGCCGAACTTCTTTTCAATATCTTCCTGCTCCTCCTTGCACTCTATGCAAAGAGTAGTTTCAGGTCTCGCGATCAATCTCTGCTCTGAGATCTCCTCCTCACACACCTCACAGATTCCGTAAGAACCGTTCTCAAGCCTCGCGAGAGCATCGCGTATTTTCCGAAGCAGTTTTCTCTCCCTGTCCCTTTCCCGCAGTTCGAGAACTCTGGTTGACTCGGACATCGCCCTGTCAAGAGGGTCCGGGAAAGAATTGGACCCCTTACTCATCCTATCAACAGTATCGTAGGCAATGCCCAGTATATCGGACATCTTCTGAATAAGGGTGGTTCTTACCGCTTCCCTGGTCTCTGCCTTCATAGCAAATATTATATATACCCATCCTTTCTTTGTAAATTTGACGAAGCGCAACAAATGTAATTAATTATCTGTCATGCCGAGGATGAAAAAACTCACGATCGAGTTGCCAGGGGAGATGGCAACACCTGTCTCTGACCTGCTTCTGGGGCTTGATGCCGGAGCCGTAAGCGAAGAGCAAAGAGAAGACGGGGAACCGTTAATTCATGCATATTTTGAGGAAAAAACGGATATTGAAGGAATCATAACAACCGTAAAGGAATTCTCGACGCTGTTTGACGAAAATACCGAGGCTGTACAGTTCACCACTCGATACATCGATCAGCAGGACTGGGAGGGATGGAAATCCTATCTGAAACCCGTAAGAGCCAGTCGTCGAATAGTTATCAGGCCTCCCTGGGAAAAACAATACCAAGCGGAGCAGGGAACCCAGGTAATTGAAATAAATCCGGGAAATGCTTTTGGCACAGGGCATCATGAAACAACAAGAATATGCGTAAGTTATCTGGATGAGATTATCGAAAAATCCCCTAGGTGTTCTGTTCTTGATGTTGGGTGCGGAAGCGGTATTCTGGCTATCTGCTCAGTTAAACTGGGAGCAGGTGTCTCGTTCTGCGCGGACATTGACTTAAAGGCCGTAAGAGAAACCATCTCAAATTCCGCAAGAAACAAGACTTCCGGCAAGGTAAAAGTCTGGTGCGGTTCTTTGGACTGCACACGAAAGAGGTTCGACGTGATCGTTTCCAACACATCCAGAGATACTCTTATCTCAATGAAAGACAGTTTAAGAGGTAGGCTTCTCCCCTTGGGATATCTTATAGTGTCCGGAATACAGGCAAACGAGAAAGAGGAAGTGGCCGGAACATACGGAAATTCGGGTTATGATATTGTTAGTGGAAAGGTCGAGGGCGGATGGGCTGGACTGCTGTTGAGATTAAAGAAATGAGGGGGACCGACGCAATGAACACATTTAGAACAATAGAGTGGAAAAACAACAGGGTTTTGATGATTGACCAGAGAAAGCTTCCCGGCGAGGAAGTCTATGTTGAATGCGAAACGTTTGAAGAGGTAGCCGACTGCATCAGGAAGCTGGTTATCAGAGGAGCTCCAGCAATAGGAATAGCGGCGGCTATGGGAATGGCTCTAGGTGCCGGCAGTATCAGCAACGATTCCCCCTACGAAAAGTTCGCAGAGCGTATGAGAACCATATCAGAGCATCTGGCCATGACGCGACCGACGGCCGTAAATCTTTTCTGGGCTATCGGGAAAATAAACAGACTGATTTCCGAGCGCAGAGGCAGAAAAGTGGAAGAGATCAAAAATCTTCTCATAAGCGAGGCAATTAAAATACAAGAAGAAGACCTGAGAAAATGCATGCAGATCGGGGATAACGGGGCAGAACTCATAAGAGATAACTCCGTTGTCCTAACGCATTGCAATGCCGGAGGCCTTGCCACCGCAGGTTATGGAACAGCTCTAGGGGTAATAAGGTCGGCATTTCGCCAAGGCAAGAACATAAGCGTAATATCGTCAGAGACAAGACCAGTTCTGCAGGGAGCGAGACTCACTACCTGGGAGCTTGAGCGGGACGGCATTCCGGTCCGTTTGATAACCGACAGCATGGCCGGACATTTGATGAGCAAGGGAATTGTGGATTCGGTCGTGGTCGGAGCTGACAGGGTGGCTTCAAATGGAGATACGGCAAATAAAATAGGAACCTATTCACTGTCCGTGCTGGCCAAGCACCACAATATTCCCTTTTACGTAGCGGCTCCCACTTCAACCATAGACAACGAATGCTTAAGCGGAGAGGATATCGTCATTGAGCAAAGGAACCCCGAAGAGGTGACACACATGGACGGAAAACGAATAAGCGCGGAAGTAAACGCGATCAATCCCGCGTTCGATGTTACACCGGCCGGCAATATCGAATGCCTTATAACTGAAGTCGGTCTGTTCAAAAAACCCTACACTAAATCTCTAGGCAGGCTCAAAAAAAAAGATCAGTAATCTCCCCTTTCAATTTCTTCCTGGGCTTCGATGCTCAGTTTCGTAAAGGGCAAGGCCTTGAGTCTTTCTTCCCCTATTTTTTCCCCGGTAACCTCGCAGAAACCATATTCCCCGCTTTCAATCCTCTTTAGAGCATCGTCTATCTGGTACAGCTTGTTGCGTTCCCTGTTCGAAAGTGTAAGGGCAAGCTCTCTCTGCCTATCTTCCGATGCATGGTCATAAAAATCTCCGACATTGAAACGCAGGTGATCCGATTCCTCTTTCATTGACCTAGTCACGTCTTCAAGAAGCTCCTTTCTCATCTCCTTAAGCATTACCGTCATCTGGTTAAGGAACTTCTTGGTGTATTTATTGGGATTGGTTCTCCTTGACCGGGTCTTTGCTGGGGTGGACGCAGAAGAACTTTTTTTCGAGGGGGGGTTTTCAGGTTGTTTTTTCTTCGTTCTGGGCACGGTGGCTCCTCTGGTGATCAAAGTTCAGATTTTCTAGGGTGAATTAAGATAAAATCATTATTCTTTTTGTCAATACCCTTTGTTACAAGAAGGAAAGCTTTTCATCTTGCCATATCTTTCGCCTCTGTGATAGTATATTTTTTTTGATTGTGCCCCTTCCGAAATGAAAAACGGTTCTAACAACAGGGACGCTTGGGCGACCAAGACAGGTCTTATATTAGCCATGGCGGGCAACGCCATAGGTCTTGGCAATTTCCTCAGATTCCCCACGCAGGCCGCGGAAAACGGCGGCGGCGCTTTTATGATTCCCTATTTCATAGCTTTTATCATGATAGGGATTCCGATCATGTGGATGGAATGGGGAATGGGAAGGTATGGAGGGTCCCGCGGGCACGGAACAACCCCAGCGATATTCAATCTTTTCTGGAAAAGTCCCGTTTCCAGAATGCTTGGCGTTATAGGACTCTGGATACCGCTTGTAGTAACAATCTACTATGTTTACATCGAATCGTGGACCTTGGGATACGCCCTGCACTTTCTCTTGGGGAGCAATCCCAGCCTTGATCCGGGATCGGTTTCAAACGCCTCTGAGTATGTAAAACCATACAGCAGTTTTCTTGCCAATTACCTCGGCGCGGGAGACGGAGTGTTTCTCACCCCTTCCAAGATGGCTATCACCGCCTTTATAATCACGATCGCTGCAAACTTCTACATCATGCTGAAAGGAATATCTGGAGGCATAGAGGTATTCGTCAAGTACGCCCTTCCCATGTTGTTTGTTCTGGCGATAATACTCGTAGTAAAGACTCTTACGCTTAAAACTGATTACGGAACGGCGGCTGAGGGCCTTAACTTTCTCTGGAATCCGGACTTTGAAGCTCTTAAAAACCCAAAGGTATGGATAGCGGCGGCCGGACAGATTTTCTTCACGCTCAGTCTGGCTTTCGGAGCAATAGTGACGTACGCGTCCTACATAAAGATCGACGATGATGTAACGCTAAGCGGTCTGACTTCGGCAACCCTTAACGAAACGGTAGAAGTGGTTCTGGGGGGCTCGATAGCCATTCCGGCGGCGGTAGCGTTTTTTGGAGTCGCAAGCGTGGTCACAGTAGCGCAGTCAGGCGCTTTCAGCTTGGGATTCGTAAGCCTCCCCGCCGTGTTCAGCAGCATTTCAGGAAGCGTTGGGGGCATTGAGACGGGGAGGATCTTCGGATTTTTGTGGTTTTTTCTCCTGTTTTTCGCCGGCATGACCTCATCCGTAGCGATAGCCTATCCAGTAGTAACTTTCCTTCAGGATGAATTCAGCATTTCAAGACAAAGAGCGGTCGTATACACCATGCTGGTAATAATCGTAAGCGTGCTTCCCGTGATACTGATAAGTCAGGTTCTTGATGAATGGGATTTCTGGGCCGGCACCATAATGCTCGTCGTATTCGGATTCATCGAAATAGTAATGTTCATGTGGGTATTCGGATCCGAGAAGGCCTGGAATGAGATAAACGCCGGAGGATTTATAAAAGCACCTCGTGTTTTTTACTACATTCTCAAATACATAACACCATTTTTCCTGCTGATTCTCATTTCTTGGTGGGGGTACAGCAGCCTGCCTTCAATAATCGGAGCGGTCAGTTGGAACATCTGGTTTGCGAGATTCTATATCCTGGGATTGTTTGTTTCCCTAGCAGTTATGGTTTATATTGCCGGTAGGAGGGAAAGATAAATGGATTTCGCCGCCGCGCTATTTATGTTCATCTCGTGGGGAAGTGTCTTGGGTCTTCTTTCTTTCTGCCTGATAAAATTCCACAGGAATTCCAAGTAACTGCCACAGCGCAGGAACAGAACAGAAAACGTCCTCTTACCTTGGTTGGGAACTGGTCGGTACTGCTGCCGGATTAACTCTGTTCCGTTTCTTCATGAAAAACCTCTTCGGATTTTCCAAGACGGAAAATCCTTACAACATCTTCAAGCTGATGCAGCAAAAACAAAGTCAGTGCAAAAGACGTAGCGAAAAGAACCAGGGAATTTCCTCCGATTATCGCTATGAGAACTAGTCCGGCCGAATAATAATTCCTTCTGCCCAGAGGACGAAGGTGCGCAAGCAGTTTTCTCAGAACGGAGAGTTTCTCGGGATTGACGTGGTTGTCAACTTCAAAATAGGCAACCAGACTCCCCGAATCAGTGTACTTTATCAGAAAGTAAAACGACCATATCAGGAACAGAATGAAAACGAGGATGTTATAGCTTCCGAGCACAATTGCAACGGTGCTTCCAGTCTGAAGGTAATACCCAACAGGAACTCCGATCAGGAAAGAAAGCACGGTGAACTGATCACTTATTGTATCAACCCACTGCCCCTTTTTTGTCTCCATAAGCTTTATTCTCGCAACTTCCCCGTCACACCTGTCCAAAACGGTTGCCACCTGCATGAAAAGAGCTCCGAGTACCGGATAACCAAGAGCATAAAACGGCCCGCAGAGCACTCCGATCAGGTTAATCAGGACGCTTACCGCGTTAGGTGTAAGGGGTGTTCGTATCAGGAGCTTGCTCAAGGGAAGAGACATCCTGCCATTTATATTCCTGGCTATCCACCCTGTGGCCGTTTTGCCCACATGGGAAAAAATGATTCTCTCTGCTTCTTTTCGAGATTCTGCAGTATCAGAAAGACGGTAACAGCACCCACTGTCGGCACCAAAGATTCTTATGTGGCACCGTGTGGCTTCTTCGCCAAGCCAGGTATCAAGTCCGGCAGCCGAAAGAACCGCAGAGACTTCCGTGGAATTTACGGAAAAAGCACCTAAGACGCTGCTTCCTCCACCAAAATACCTGTTTACGTAACCTGTCTCCCTGTCCATGCCAACAACAGGGTCAGCGTCTTGGTTAACAAGGACGGAGAATTCATCTTCTTGGCAGTCAACTGAATCACGGACGAATTTCTCAAGAAAACCAGAGTTTGTGACAACCAGGGAAGATTCTAGAATAAGCACCCTACCCGAATCTATCGATACTGACTCTCCGGGAAAGACCCAGTTTATGTCTGATGTAATCCTGAGGTCATCTATAAGAAGGTTTTTCAGAAGACCAGAGTTATCGGTAATTATATGGAACTGCTCAATTCCGACACGCTGGCAATTTATTATAATTCTTTTAAGTTGTGGGACTTGCGCTATCGATTTGCCTGGGAACCTGGACAGATCCTCACCATTTGTTCCCGTGCCAGAACAAAGTAAGATAGCATTTTTCATGGCAGATTATTCAGAGGAGTCAACGACTCTCAGAAGGCTTGGCACGCGGTATTCCTTTTTCAAGAACCTGTCAGCCTGCTTCCTCGCCCTGAAAAGATCAAGTGGACAGTCTACGTCCATCCAGTAAAGCTCACCTATATCGAGAGGCTTGATTTTATACCCCTTGTTTATAAGCCTGTGTATTGAGGAAATGTACCATTTCCCCTCGGCACCGGGATTCCTCATTTCCTCCTCAACCGCTCTTTTGAGAAGCTCTACTCCAGTATCCCTGAACACTCTTATGCCGACCGATTCAGCGGAGGTCTCGGCGTTTGATATCTCCTTGCTGATCTTCGTAATCCTGCTGTCGTCAACAACAACTTTCATGTCTTCCCTTTCGTACCGGGGCCGCTTCTTTATAGGAAGACATATCTTTTCATCCCTTACAGAGAGCGCCTTGTCCAAAACGCCTATCTCGTATACATCATCTCCGTTCATAACCACTAAGTCTTCATCGAATTCGCTCCGGGCTATCCAGAGAGACACAAGGCTGTTTGTGGATTGGTAGAAGGGATTGTAAAGGGTATTGATTCTCATCCCCAGGCCATCGTAGCTTCTTAGGAAATCCTCCACCCTCTCAAAACCGAAACCCACGACGATCACAACTTCGTTTATGCCGCAGTCCCTTATAAGGTTTATCTGGTGTTCGAGTATGGATATGTTCCCAATATCAAGAAGACACTTGGGCTTGTCGTGAGTGTAAGGGTATAGCCTAGTTCCCCTACCCGCTGCAAGTATTATAGCTTTCATAAATCAGATTTTTTAAATAGAGGGCCATACGCCCGTAGAACCATAAAGCAGCGGTTTAACTTAGTGAAACACACGAAGCCTAACACCCTGCTTCCACAACATCCTGCCGAACCCTAATGTAACTACAGGAGTCAGCTATGTCAAACAACCTCTAATCTGTGAGTTTTACGCGGATTCCACCCGAAACAAGGGCAAATTACCCGTCGGTCGCAAGTTTAAGAGTGTTAATTCCAGATTTTATGCTGCTTATATTGTTCATCTCATCCACGTATATAAGCTTGGGTCTGTGTGTTTTGCTCTGCTCCTCATCATAGATGGCAAAATCCGCTATTATCAGGCAGTCGCCCTTTCTCGCAAGATGTGCCGCCGCGCCGTTTACACAAACTGTGTTTGAACCTCTCACGCCTTCAATCACGTAAGTTGAAAAACGGTGACCGTTGGTCAAGTTGAAAATGTGAATCTCTTCATAGGGAAGCAGATCCGCAGCGTCCATGAGATTTCTATCAAGCGTAAGACTCCCTTCGTATTCCAGCTCGGCATCGGTTACCGTAACTCTGTGTATCTTGGATTTTAGGAGTACTCTTTGCATTACCAACCTCTTAAAGCACAATATTATCGATAAGCCTAGTCTCGCCCACCCTCACAGCCAGCGCCACCAAGTCACCCTCCATGGCTCTGTGCCGGAGCTCAAGGGTTTCCGGGTCTCTTATCTCAATATAATTGATATCATTAATTTGAGCCATACGCAATACCCGATTCGCCTCGGCAAGCAGAATTTTGCAGTCATCGCAACCGCTTTTGAACTTTCCCCTGACCTCATGCAGGGCTTTGTTCACCGCAGTCGCCCTGATTCTCTGCTCCTCACCTAGGTAAGCGTTTCTCGAACTCATCGCAAGTCCGTCCGGTTCTCGCACTATCGGCATTTCCACTATTTCAATGTCCATATCCAAATCCCGCACCATTTTCTGGATAATCTTAAGCTGCTGATAGTCTTTTCTTCCAAATACCGCAAAATCCGGGCGGACAATGTTAAACAGCTTAAGCACAACCGTTGCTACGCCGTCAAAATGCCCGGGTCTGAAAGGACCGCAGAGACAGTCCCCCAGGGTTCCCACTGAAACCGTGGTCTGAAAACCGTCGGGATAAATATCGCTTATATCCGGATAAAACAGGTAGTTTACGCCGCAGCGGACAAGTTTTTCCACGTCGCCCTTGTAGTCCCTCTCATAACGGTCGAAGTCCTCGCCGGGCCCAAACTGCGTAGGATTAACAAAAACGCTTGCAACCGTCACGTCCGCCCTTCTCACCGATTCCTCAACGAGACTTATATGTCCTTGGTGCAAGGCTCCCATGGTGGGAACAAAGCCGAGTTTTCTGCCTGCTTTTCTGCAGGCATCGGAAACCTTCTTCATTTCGGAAGGGCTGTTGAGCACGGAGAGCGTTCCCGCGCTATCCATAAGACTGCTCCTGCGAGGGGAAAGTTCCTTTCTTTACCTCTTCCACGTATTTCTTTATTGAATCGGAGATTGTGTCCGCAACCTTAGCGTACTTCTTGACAAACTTGGGAATCGGCTCCGGCGTAAGGCCGATCATGTCGTTTATAACAAGCACCTGTCCGTCGCAATCCGTCCCGGAACCTATTCCGACGGTCGGTATTGCGAGACCTTGGGTAATATCTCTGGCCACCCCCGATAAAACACTTTCGATAACCACCATGAAAGCACCTGCCTGTTCGCAGGACTTGGCCAGATTCAAAAGCGCTTCGCGCTCGCCCGGCATACCTCCCTGTACTTTGTAACCACCCATCAGGTGAACCGACTGCGGACAAAGTCCTATATGGGCAACAACGGGAATTCCCGCTTTCTGGATGCGATACACGGTATCAACGTAGGCATCATTCACCTCAAGCTTGACCGATTCGGCCCTCCCTTCCTTTAAAAGCCTACCGGCGCTCTCTATAGCGTCTTCGGGAGATTTGTGATAGGAGAGAAAAGGCATATCCGAGCACAAGTGGGCACGGGCTACACTTCTTGAGACAATTTTCGTGTGATAAATCATCTCATCGAGCGTGACAGAAAGAGTATCTTCAAGTCCCTGAACCACATTGCCGAGAGAATCCCCGACCAAGACCATGTCCACTCCCGCCGCGTCCACTATCGCGGCAATGGTTGCGTCGTAAGCCGTTATCATGGCGATCTTCTCGCCCCGCTCTTTCATCTTGAGGAAATCAGTTGTTCTCAGTTTCTTCATTATCCGACATTGTCCCTTTTTCGAAATTCCCAGAGGTCATTCAACGTATATACTGGCCGCATACCCCCGCTTTCTCAAAACCACGCGGAGCATTTCGGCATCTTTCTTTTTCTTGAACCTGCCAACCCTAACCCTGTAATAAGTATTCCCCTCAAAGGCAAAAGATTCCACCCTCACCTCTTCGTCCGTGACACGCAAAAGTTCTTTTTTAAGTTCATAGGCCTTTGTCCTGCTGCGAAAAGAACCGGCCTGAACAGTGTATAGGGAAATGAAAAGGCTTTCCGACCTTTTCGAAGGCGTAGAGAGAACCTCGACTTTTACATCCGCAACACCGCTTCTGACGAGTCCGATGGACTTCGCGGCCGCATAGGAGAGATCTATCACCCTGCCCCTTACGTGAGGACCCCTGTCATTTATCCTGACCTCTACCTTCTTGCCATTATCAAGATTGGTAACACGTACGACGGTATCAAAAGGAAGTTCTTTGTGTGCGGCAGTATAGGCGTATCTGTTGAATACCTCGCCGCTTGCAGCTCTGTTCCCATGTTCCTTGTCTCCATACCAAGAAGCCTTGCCGTACTGTACGGTATCCGTTGATCTGGGTCGGGAGATATCCCGGCTTTCCCAGTTAGGTGAACCCGGGAAAGGAAAACAGCTGACAGGAAAAAGCGCTATCAAAACGACAAATCTAAGCCAGATCATAAAATATTATTCTACCATAACGTACTTACGCACAGACACTAAGACGCCGGAACCACCGATCCCGCTGCCCACAGCCTTGAGATTATAAGCATTTATAATAGAATAGTGCCAACAAAAAACAGGCAGATACAATGAACAGGCTGAACTATAATTTTTCCCTGATAAACCGACTTCCCCCATACGTACTTGGCGTAGTCAACGAACTCAAGCACCAAGCACGCGCTAGGGGAGAAGATATAATCGACCTCGGCATGGGGAATCCCGATCAGGCTACGCCAGACCATATAGTGGAGAAACTGCGCGAGTCGGTAAGGGAACCCAGGAACCACAGGTACTCCGCTTCCGCCGGACTTCCCAAGCTTCGTCTGGCCATAACCGACTGGTACAGAAGAAAATACGACGTTGACCTCGATCCGGATTCAGAAGCTGTCGTCACGATAGGTTCAAAGGAAGGCATATCGCATTTAATGGTCTCCATACTCTCCCCGGGAGATATAGCGATAGTCCCCGATCCTGGCTACCCAATACACAGTTACTCCGTAATCATAGCCAGAGGAGACACCCACAGTTGCCCGATGGGAGAAAAAGAAGACCTGATAGCGTCGATAGAAAAAGCAATAAAGGAAGTGTGGCCGAAACCCAAAGTGCTTATTCTTTCATTCCCCAACAATCCGACCACACAAGTCATGGATCTTGATTTCTTCGAAAAAATCTGTGATCTGGCACGTGAAACAGGCCTTATAGTGGTGCATGATCTGGTTTACGCAGAACTGTGTTACGACGGATACAAAGCTCCGAGCATAATGCAGGTAAAAGGAGCCAAAGATGTCGCCGTGGAATTCTACTCCCTTTCCAAAAGCTACAACATGCCCGGCTGGCGAGTCGGCTTCATGGTGGGAAATCCGGAAATCGTTTCAGCACTCAAAAGGATAAAAAGCTACCTTGACTACGGAATATTTCAGCCGATACAGATAGCTGCAATTACTGCTCTCAACGGACCTCAGCAACCTATGGAACATACAAGGGAAATCTACAGATCCAGAAGAAACAAGCTGGTCGAATCATTCGCAAGGGCCGGATGGGAAATCCCAAAACCGAAAGCCACGATGTTCGTATGGGCAAAGATACCTGAAGAGTTTACGGAGATGGGATCACTCGAATTCTCGAAACTGCTTATAGAGAAATCAAAAGTCGCCGTATCCCCCGGAGTGGGCTTCGGAAACTACGGAGAAGGATTCGTAAGACTCGCACTTGTTGAGAACGAGAACAGAATAACTCAGGCTGCCAGGGGCGTGAGAAAACTTCTTCAGGGCCCCCACGACTACTAAAAAGCCTGCCCTATGCTTATAAAAATCTTGAACCTCTCGTCTCTTTCCTCATCGTCGGGGTTTAGAAGGTAGCCGAAATCAGCCCTGATCGGCCCGATGATTGTATGATACCTCAATCCTGCCCCGGCCGCGTACTTCAGGTCGGAAACACTGAAACCGAAACTTTTTGAGTAAACATTTCCGTAATCGAAAAAAACTACCGCCCCAAGCTTATTAAAAAGCCCGAAGCGGGCCTCGGCGTTGCCCACGATCATGGAGTTGCCCCCCAGGGGGTCCCGATCTGGATTAAGCGGACTCAGGTGTTGGAATGAATAGCCCCTCATGCTAGCGCTGCCTCCGGCGAAAAACCTCTTGAAGATCGGCACATCAAGCGAATCAGTCTTTCCAATTGTGCTTATGTTTCCGATCGTCACCCTTTTTCCCAGAACGATTCCGGAAATATTCTTGTAGTATCTCAACTCTGCCAGGAACTTCAGGTAATCGGTACGGTCGGAACTGGTGATCTGAATCGGCTTTTCCGCGAATAAAAACAGCCGCATTCCCCTAGTAGGATTTATAAGGCTGTCGGTCACATCATACTCAACTCCCAGATCAATAACCGTCAGGAAAACGCTGTCTCGGGCGCTTTCAATCGGCGTTCTGAGCACTTGAGACTCTATGTTCGCGTACACGACGTTTAAGGAATTGAAAACGGTAAGATGGTCAAAAAACTCTTTGGACGCAGTGCTGTTGAAATCGAAACTCAATCCCTCATAGCCCGGAAAGTCATCCTTTCTCACGTCAAGCAGAAAAGCGAGACTGGAATTTCTACCGATTAGGTGAGGCTTATCGAGTCTTGCCAGCAAACCACGAGTCAGGGATGAATAACTGGAAGTAACCTGAAGGGTCTTTCCGCCATCGAGAAAATTCTTCTGGCTCCAGGACAATTGTGCCCTTAAATTGTCCTCCGTAGCATATCCGACGCCAAACCTTATGGTTCCAAGTTTTCTCTCGGTAACACTGTATGTCGTCTGAACCTCGAGTTTCTGCTCGTCGTAATCAGTATCCACTATAACGGAATTAAAGAGTCCCGTTTCGAAAATATTCACCCGTGATTTCTGAGTTTTTGATAGGGAAAACAGGTCTCCTTTTTCGTGCTCTATCTCGCGCTCGAGGAGTCTGGTAGCGATATTGGAATTCCCTCTGAATATCACGCCGCCGAAATAATATTGCTGACCCGGATCAATGGTAAATTCAACATTAACCTCCCTGTTCCTCAGGTTAACAATCGCTTCGGATTTCAAATCCGCCAGAGGATAGCCCCTTTTGGAAAACAGCTCAGTGATAAGAACTTTCGATCTCTGGTAATTTATCTGTGAAAAAAACTCCCCCTCTTCCAGAATGATCACTTTGGCGACGTCGGAGACATAATCGTCCGGCTGGTCCCCAAGAACCGCTACACTCAGGTTCTTCACGATTACAGGGTCTCCCTGGTCCACTGTTATTTCTATGTCCACCTTTCGGTTCTTATCCCGGAAATCCAGAGCATAGGTCACGGTGGAACCGTAATAACCATGCTCCCTAAGAACTTGTTCTATTCTTTTTATATCGTCCTCGAGGAACTGCTCATTGAATTCCGGAGAATCCTTCCAGGGCTTTTTTGAGGGAAAAGGGGTAATCATGGAATCCCTTATCTTCTCGGCTTTTATATCTTTTAATCCCTTTATTTTGATCCCGGATATAAAAACCGTCTCGTCTTTCTCTATTTCCTCGGCGTTAAGCCCGGAAGTCAGGGAAGAAAACGTAAGAAGAAAAAGAAGTCCGGGAAGGAAAAAAGTGGCGAGTCGGCGCATAAGGAGGAATTTGTGCGGAAAGTTTCGATAGTCTCTGCGGTCAAAACAAGAAGATATAAAACTATCCCTTTCCATTAATGTTAACAGGGGCGATTCTGAAAAACCCCCCGGAGGATCAGAAACAAACCAGATACTTTAATTGGGCGGGAATAATAATAACCAGATTTGCGGGTAAAATCACTCGCGCCCCAGCCTCGAACTCAGAAACCATTGCCAAAATCGCCCCAGTCACGCCGTCCAAAGAGCAACAATTCGTAGACATGACGGGAAAAAACGAGACCGCTTATATATAACGCGGTAATATGATATTATTTTCCCTGAGACCGCTAAGTCATGGAACTTTTACTGCTCTTACTGTTTGTTCTTCTCGGATTTTCCGCCGGGACATACATATTGGGAACTTTCTTCTCTCTCGTCTTCATACAGTTGCCGGAGGTCTTCAGATCAAGAGCCAGCGGAAGTTCTCAGGTACCTGTACAGAGGCTTGTGCATCTCTCTTTGGAGACCGTAGGTTGGGCTCTGTTGCTCCTCTCGCTCGTATTTCTGGTAAACAAGTACCTTGCGGGCTACCAGAAGCTCTTTTTCTGCGGCATATATGTAGCCTTGGCTTTCCACATAGGAACGCTGCTGAATCTTTACGGGAAACGTTCGTAAAGCGTGAAGAGAAAAACAGGCAGAACCCTCTCGCTTCTCCGGGTTCATCCATAAGCTCACCTAACAGGGTTTTAAGAATTCACGGCAGGTCGCAAGACTTGAAGGAAGGATTATTGTTTTTACGGGCTAGCGCTTTTTGTTCGTTGAGAAGTTGTTGTCAATAAACATCTGCTTGGCAGGATCTCCAAAATCCTCCCTGCGTTTGAGGTGCAGATCCTTTGCTATCTTTTTCTCCAGAATAGGCTTATGGACATATTCAACTTCTATAGTTTTCTTTCGAGAGTTCAGGTTCGCAAGCACAACTGTGTCTGAAAGATCCCACGACAGTACCTCGTAAGAAAACATCTTCTCCCTTTTGAAAGCATCGCCGAGAACACCCGTGAGATTGCCAATAAGTTCATTCTTCGCGGAGGCAAAACGGCTTTCGTCCTCAAAACTGAATAAAATGGAACTTGACATAAGCTTGTCTTTATAAAATTCAAGCCGGGTTTCATGGTCCGGCAGCGGATCAAGAGCAACCCCGGCCAAAGAGCCGCCCAGAATGACTTTCCGGAGATCCTTTGAGTATTTGCGATCAGAGACAACCTTGAGCTTGGAAGACTCGATCACACCAAGAGCGTCTTTTCTTGAAATCCCGAATTCAAAACCGTGAGGAGTTCTGAGATCCTCCTGGCTTCCTTCAGCAGAGAAAGGAAGTAGAAAACAAACTGAAAAAACAAACGTCAGCCAGACTCTCACATAATACATAAGATCTTCCCGTGATATAAATTGCTTAAACCCGTGGTATACTTTGAAGCTTCTGATTTTAACCGTTTTATACCAGCTTGTTAAACGCAATGCGGTGACGCTTTAATGGAAACTATCATAGGAGTAATCGGGGCGGCTAACGCGAGCGAGGAAGAAAAAAGAACCTCGGAAGAGGTCGGGGTTCTGATTGCCAGGAAAGAGTGTTTTCTGCTTTGCGGCGGGATGGGAGGAGTTATGGAAGCGGCATGCCGGGGAGCAAAATCAGCCGGGGGCACCACAATCGGTATTCTCCCCGGTCCGGAATCCTCCTCGGCTAACAGATTCATCGACATCCCCATAGTTACGGGAATGGGAGAAGCGAGAAACGTAATAGTCGCAAAGTCAAGCCATTCTGTAATCGCCGTTGGAGGCAGCTTCGGCACCCTGTCGGAGATATCGTTCGCGCTTAAGTCGGGAATTCCCGTCATCGGACTTGACACCTGGGATGTCTCTGAGGAAATTATCAAATGCGAAACCCCGGAAGAAGCAGTGAGAACAGCCTTTGAGCTATCCTCCCGCAGGAAAAGAGCCGGATGAGAACCTCTCCGGGCACCCACACAGAAAAAGAGATGGCACTGGAAGAGATCGACAGCCACATAAGACGTATTCCTGATTTTCCGAGCAAAGGGATAGTTTTTTACGATATAACCACGCTTGTTAAAAACGCCGAAGCTTTTCGAAAATCAGTTGACATGATGGCGGAAATACTCGCCGACAAGGAGATAACCTCTTTGGTCGCGCCCGAGAGCCGAGGTTTCATATTTGCTTCCGCTTTATCCTATAAGCTTGGAAAAGAACTGATCCTGACAAGAAAACCGGGGAAACTGCCAAGCGATACCGCAAGCGCTTCGTATGACCTTGAATACGGAAAGGACGCTCTGGAAATTCACAAAGACGCGATAAACAGCAAGAGCAAGGCAGTAATCGTTGACGACCTTCTCGCCACGGGAGGAACGGCGCACAGTGCCGGGCGCCTAGTGGAAGAACTGGGCGGAAGTGTTTTGGGATACCTTTTTCTTGTAGAACTTATGGGACTCAAGGGGGCCGAAGCGCTTTCTCCGCACCCAGTCTGGTCTCTACTGAAAATGCCGGGATAGCAATTGAAAAGAATAAAAGTCACAGTAAGTTCAAACAAAGATAATTCCTATGAAATCCTGATCGGCCAAGGCCTTCTGGGCCGGATTGCCGGCGACCTGGCCGAAGCGTCTATAGCACATTCCCATGCCTTGGTAACCGATTCAAAGGTCGCGGAACTTTACGGAGCAAAACTTCTGAGCAGCCTCGAGGATGCGCTTTCGGAAGTCAGGATGATCGCGTTTCCAGCGGGAGAACAAAGCAAAACCAGAGAAATCAAGTCCTTCATAGAGAACGGAATGCTTGAATCGGGGTTCGGCAGAGACTCTTCGGTCATAGCGCTCGGCGGAGGAGTCGTGGGAGACATAGCAGGATTCGTAGCCGCCACCTACATGAGGGGAGTTCCCTGCGTTCAGGTGCCGACAAGTCTGGTTGCCTGTGTTGACAGTTCGGTGGGAGGAAAAACCGCTGTAGACACCCCTCACGGAAAGAACCTCATCGGTGCCTTTTATCAGCCGTGGCGCGTGTACGTGGACACGGACACGCTTAAAACTCTCGGACCGAAGCAGGTTGCGGAAGGGCTCGCCGAAATAATCAAATACGGTGTAATAGAAAGCGAGGATTTTTTTCAGTACCTAGAAGCGAACATCGAAAAAATCTATGGATTCGACGACGCAACTCTGCTTGAGGTAATAGAGACAAGCTGCAGAATCAAAGCAGAAGTGGTCGAAAAAGATGAAAAGGAACAGAATCTGCGGAAAATACTTAACTTCGGACACACGGTTGGTCACGCAATCGAGCAACTCTCCGACTATACAATCTCCCACGGAGAAGCAATCTCCGCAGGAATGATAATTGAGGGAAAGATCGCTCTGGGTGAAACGGGATGGAGCGAGGGTGAACAGGAAAAGCTCACCCGTCTTCTGGAGAGGGCGGGGCTTCCTACCGAACCTCCGAGGGGGGTAGACGTCGGGAAAATAATCGACGTCATGAAAATCGACAAGAAAGCCAGAAAAGGCAAAATAGAGATGTCGCTTCCCGAACGCATAGGGAGGATGAAGGAACAGGGGGGAAATTACGGAATAAAGGTTGCGGAGCATGCCATAACTTCCGCTTTTAAGTCCTGATACGGAGAATGAATTTGAGCGATTCCGTGGTGGACATCTCTTTGTTTTCCCTCCCGATAGGTAAAAAAGACATCTTCCGCGATGAAAAACCCTTGGTGCTTGAAATCGGCTTTGGAGAAGGGGAATTCCTCATAAACGCGGCTAAGCGTGATGGAAGCAGAAACTACCTGGGGCTTGAGATTAAGAGAGGAAGATTCCGTAAAGCTGTGCGTACGGCGGAAGCTCTCTCTCTTGAAAACCTGAAATTCCTCCACATTGAAGCTGAAATCGCACTCAGACAGGTTTTCAGAAAAAGAATGTTCGATCTTGTCCTGGTAAATTTCCCCGACCCCTGGCCGAAGAAAAAACACTCAAAGCACAGGATATTTAACCAGGAATTTATAAGCTGCCTGGCAAAAGTGCTTGCGGGGGGCGGCAGAACGAAAATAAAGACCGATCAGTTGAGTTACATTGAGCAAATAGTGTCTGAATTCAAAAGAAGTGGCCTGTTCCGCCCGGCACACCTCCCACCGGGCTTCATTGAGACTCAAACAGGAGAAACCGAGACAAAGTTTGAAAAGCATTTCAGGGAAGCCTCACAAAAAATATTCAGCGCCGATCTTCTAAATCTTCCCTCGCAAACAGATTGAATACGCCAACTATACACACGTTATAATTGACATTAAGAATCTTCTATGTATTAAGTTTGTCCGTTTCGTACAAAATATGGAGGTTTTTTAAATGATAGTAGTAATGAAGCCCAAAGCGACCGAAGAGGAGATAGGCAAGGTCAAGTCCATCATAAAGGAACTTGGCTATTCGCCCCATCCGATCGAAGGAATTCTAAGGACCGTCATCGGAGTGGTAGGAGATGATAGAGGAAAGCCGCATGACCTCGATGTTCTCAAGCAGCTCCAGGGAGTTGAAAAGGTTGTTCCCGTGCTTCAGCCCTACAAGCTCACTAGCAGGGAAGTAAATGATGAGACCTCCATTTTCAATGTGGACGGCGTTACCGTAGGGGATAAAAAAATCCCTATAATCGCAGGGCCATGCTCGGTTGAAAGCGAAGAGCAGATAATGACAATTGCGGCTTCAATAAAAGATTCGGGGGCGTCAATGCTCAGAGGCGGTGCGTTTAAACCCAGGACTTCGCCCTATTCTTTCCAGGGTCTTGGGAAAGAAGGCCTGGAGCTTCTCGTCAAGGCAAAAGAAATGACCGGGCTGCCTATAGTTACCGAAATAATGAGCCCGGATGACCTTGAGCTGGTCGGGGAATATGCGGACGTGCTTCAGATAGGAGCCAGAAACTCCCAGAACTACTCGCTTTTAAAACACGTCGGCAGGTCAAACAAGGCCGTCTTGCTAAAACGCGGAATGTCAACGACCATAAAAGAATTTCTTATGTGTGCAGAATACATACTGTCGGAGGGCAACAGCAACGTAATGCTCTGCGAACGGGGAATAAGAACTTTTGAGACGGCTACCAGAAACACTTTCGATCTGAACGCTATCCCGGTACTCAAGGAAAAAACCCACCTGCCAGTCTTCGCCGACCCCAGCCACGGAACCGGCTACTGGCAGTATGTACTCCCGGTAACTTTAGCTTCAATAGCTGCGGGAGCAGACGGAGTAATAGTCGAGGTTCATAATAACCCGGAGATTGCTGTGAGCGACGGAGCCCAGTCGCTCAAACCGAAAACATTCAAAAACCTGATGGAAAAAGCCGCCCCCGTTGCCAAAGCTATCGGTAGAACCGTTTAGAGATTTCTCGGTCTTCAGGAAGAAATCAGAACCTTTCTCCCGCTGAGAGTCAGTCTTCCCTCGCAGAAAAGCCTTATGGCTTCGGGCAATATCCTGTATTCCTGGGCGTGGACTTTCTCAAGCAGGGTTTTCTCCGTATCTTCCTCCGTAACCGGAACAACCGCTTGGAGAATAATCGGACCCGCGTCAACTTCCTCACCCACGAAGTGGACTGTACAGCCTGTTTGTTTCACTCCGTAGTCAAGAGCCTGTCTTACAGAATTAGTCCCTGGAAAAGAAGGAAGCAAGGAAGGATGAATATTAATGATACGATCCCTGAAGCGGCCTATGAAGTAAGGAGTAAGTATCCTCATGAATCCGGCAAGTACGACAAGGCCTATGTCATACCTGTCGATTTTCGCGACTACCCGCCTTTCGAACTCTTCCCTTGATTCAAAATCCCTGCTGTTTACGAGCTCTACGGGAATATCGTGTTTTCTGGCCCTCTCAATCGCCATGATCCCCGGAGTATCACAGACAACCACCGCTATGGTTGCGGATTCTATACCGGAATCTATTACGGCCTGAAGATTTGTACCGCTTCCGGAAACAAAAACGGCAACGTTGGTCTTTGACATCGCAGGCACCGGAAACTTGAGAAGGTAAGGAAAGAAAAAAAAGGGCAGCCACCTACTTTCCCACTCCTGAAAGGAGCAGTATCATCGGCCTATAAGGACTTAACTTCCGGGTTCGGGATGGGACCGGGTGCTTCCCCTTCAGCATAGCCACCCTAGACTTACAAAGCTACCACTGGAGAAAATAATGTCAAGCTGGGATATCAGTCAGTGTTAAAACCCTTTATGGGAAGAGCTCTTCCGAATCTTTTGAGCTTCTTAATAGCCTTTACCTCGATCTGCCTTATCCTCTCGCGGGTAACGTTTAACTTTTTCCCTATTTCTTCAAGGGTATATTCCTTCTCTTCATCTATACCGAAACGCATTTTGACGACTCCTTCCTCCCCGTTGCTGAGGTTGGTGCACAGCGCGTTGCGCATGATCCGGTTCAGTTCCTTGGTCTCGAGCATGTCAAGTGGAGAAGAGGAAGACGGGTCCGAGATGATATCCATAAGCCTGCAGTCGTCCTCACCAATAGGAGACTCCAGAGAAACCGGGTCGCGTGACACCTTCATTATCTTCAAGACTTTTTCAAGGGGCATATCCATTGCTTCGGCTATCTCTTCCGGTCTGGGCTCCCTCCCTAATTTCTGCATCAGAGATCTTGAGATCTTGTTTAGTCTGTTTATGTTCTCGGTCATGTGGACAGGAATTCTTATAAGACTTCCCTGATCGGCTATCGCGCGCGTAATGGCCTGCTTTATCCACCATGTGGCACAGGTCGAAAACTTGTATCCCATCCCATGTTCAAACTTTTCAACCGCTTTCATCAACCCCATGTTGCCTTCTTGAACCAGGTCGAGAAACGACAATCCCCTGTTAACGTATTTTCTCGCTATACTGACGACAAGTCTAAGGTTGCACTCGATAAGTTTTTTTCTGGCTTCTTTAGTAACTTTCTTTGCTTTCTCAAATCTGCTAAGCACTCTTTTAAGCGAAGCAATTTCCTTCTCGGAATACTCAGATTTCAAACCATTGCCATTCGCATCGCCCGAATCATCCATCATACAGTCACAGCCCCCACTCTCAACTCTGTCCACATACTCGACGGCCAGACTGTATATCCTGCTAGCCTGCTCTGAGGAAAAATCGATTTCGTCAAGAAGTTCTACGGTCCGCTCGTTATTTTTCCTGATTTGTCTGGATATCTTTGCTCTTTGGCTATCTGAAAGCGTTGGAATATTGAGCTTTTCTCTCAGTTCTTCGTTCTCAGCAAAAAGTTTTCTGATGGGAAGAAAGTTTTTTGTAAAATTGCGGTATGTTTCGCCGTCAGCAGAGGATTCAATGTCCTCGCTCTGGTAGGAGGTTTCGCCTGAACCGAGTGCCCCATCTTTTATTTCCTCTTCGAGCTTGAGAACCTTCTTCATCATGAAAGGGTTCTCTATTATCATTCTCGCGATTATTTTTTTGCCTTTTTCAATCTGTCTTGCTATTTCAATCTCTTCCTCCTTGGAAAGGAGGGAGTGCTGTGCAATAGCGAGAATGTACGACCTTATAGGATTCTGTTCGGAATCATGGCTCTTTACGTTCTTGAGCTTGTCTTCAGTTTGAGAATTAGCCGCGGAACCTCGAAGGCCCTGTATGGATTCACAGAACTCACCTTCATCCTGCCCGCTGATTTTATTCCCCAAACCGTTAGTTTCGTCGCTCGGGTTCAACTTGCAGTTCCTCTTATGGTTTTTTCCATGCTCACCAGATCCCTGTATTGCTCAACAAGTTCTCTTTCGAGGGTTTTATCCGAAGAGTCGCGCTGCTTGCGGATTCTGTCTATTACCTCGCCGCGCTTAAAAGCTATGTTTCTCAGTTCAAGTTCCCTCAGACAGTCACTTAATATTTTCTCCGAAGTCCTCTCGTCTATCAAATCATCCGAAGAAAAAATTAACTCGCTCAGCAACTGCTGCATCTCAATTTCTTCAAAAGAACTCATCAGGGAGGAAATCTCAGCAAACTCCCTTTCACCCACACGCTTGAGAATAACCTTTAAATCGCCATTTTCAAAATACTCCTCGACGTTTTCAATTTTCTCAGCGCTAAGCAGGTGGGGGAATTTAAGCAGTATCCTCACAATTTCTCTCTCGTGAACGCTCTTTTCCGGAATCAGGGCTGTCGGCGCAAGTGACCCGCGGTTTTTTCCCGGGTCTGAAATTTTCACCAGAGAAAGAAACTCAGACTCCCTTATCCCGAAAACCCCTGTTGCCCTAGAGACGGCTTCAGCCCTCCGCACCGGGTCTTTTATTTTCGAAACCATATCCGCGAGAAATCTCAATGATTCTCCAGAAGACATTTTCTTTTCTCTGTATCTTGCGAATGTATCGTCAATAATGAAATCGGAGACATCAACGGCGCCCGCAATCAGTTCGCCGAGACTCTCCGGGCCGTGCGCTTCCAGATAATCATCTGGATCAAGACCGTCGGGAATACGGCAGATACTTGAGGAAATTCCCTGTTCAAGAAGAATCTCTCCGGCCCGTACGGCGGAACGTATACCCGCGGCATCACCGTCGTAAACAATTACTACCTCTTCGCAGAAACGTCGCAGAAGCCTAGCGTGCTCATTCGTAAAAGATGTTCCCAATGTGGCAACCACGTTGCGTATTTCGTTTGCGTAGAGCTTTATGAAATCCATGTAGCCTTCAACCAGAACGGCTTTCCGTTTTCTTCCGATTTCACTTTTCGAGTGGTAAAGTCCGTAAAGAACGGTTTTTTTGTCAAAAACCGGTGATTCAGGGGAATTCATGTATTTCGGCTGCTTCGGGTCATTTTCCGCCAGCGTTCTGCCACCGAAACCGCAAATTCGTCCCGTTATTTCGCTTATAGGGAAAATAATCCTGTTTCGAAACCGGTCGTAATGTCCACTTCCCTTTTCTCTCGCAATAACAAGGCCAAGTTCTTCAAGCTCCTTGATGCCTATGTTGTTTCTGGAAGCAAATTTTACAAGGTCTTCCCAGCTGTCGGGAACGAAGCCGAGTTGGAATTCCTTGATTATTTCCGAAGTGATTCCCCGTGATTCGAGGTACTTTCTTGACTGCGCAGAGTTTTTGCCTGAGCCGAGGAGGTTTTTGTGGTAAAACGAACAGACAAGGGAATTTATCTCAAAAAGTCTCGCCGATGCGGCCTCTTTTTTCTTTGCACTTTTCGTGCGCGGGCGCGGAGCCGGGAGTCTGACTCCGGCTTTGCGTGCAAGTTCCTTTAAGGCTTCGTGGAAGCCTATATTGCTGTACCTCATCAGGAAGCCGAATACATCCCCTCCGGCTCCGCAGCTGAAGCAGTGGAAAAAACCCTTCTCATCATTTACATGCATGGACGGGTTATTGTCGTCGTGGAACGGGCAAAGCCCAATGTGGTTTTTCCCAGATTTTTTAAGGGAAACAAAGCCCTGTATAACATCTACTATACTGAGCTTTGCCTTTATATCCGCTATCGCTGATGTGGAAGAGAAATTCTTCATTCAAAGCGACTTAACCGGGGGAACCTTCAGAAATAACTTCGGGCGAAAACCATGCGAATGAAAATGGTCTATCTTCTTTTTCTGCTCGAACTGCGCTTTTTGGCAGCAAACAGCTTCTTTTTTTTCTTTTCGCTCGGTTTTTCGTAGTATTCTCTCTTCCTTACTTCAGAAAGAACCCCACCCTTCTCAACCTGCTTCTTGAACCTTTTTAAGGCACTGTCAATGCTTTCGCTGCTACCTACTGTTATTCCTGGCAAAAAACTAAAACCTCCATCCTCATGGGGCTAAAAATCCTAAAGGATAAAGAAAACGTTGTCAAATCACCTGCCCCGCTACTACGCCCCTCACCGATTACTCCGACAGTTCTTCTGGGGTTGGGAATTTCCCGACCTTCTCCCGGTTCTTTTTTATTTCTTCTTTGATTCTGTTGGCGTTTCGCTTCTCGAATTCATAATCGTAGGGTTCCTGAGAAACTCTCTGCTCCTCAAGTCTCCGACTCCATGAATCCCGCCTGTTTCTGATTTCATCTACAAGTCCCATAACGATCCTCTTTCGGGTTCTTCCTCTGCAACCGGTTCAGTTCAAAGTGGCCGCAGATATTTTCATGAATTCCACTTTTTCCTCAATCTTGGGCATGTATTCCACAAGAGCATCTATGGTCTGAGGGTAAGGATGCCCTATACCTACTGCTATACCCTTTTTCTCAGCAATCCTTACCAGTTGATCAAGCTGCTCCTTAGTATATTCCTTGCCCCGCTCACTTTGGTCAATAAAGACATCCCTTTTAAGCACCTTTACTCCAAGCCGCTTTGCCATACTGTATCCACGGGAGTTCGAGGTCGTAAGGCTGTCAACAAAATAAAGATCTCTGGCCTTCAGTTCCTGCATTACCGTTTTTACCGGCTCTTCATTCTCCATGAACTTGGAGCCCATATGGTTGTTGACTCCGATGACGTTGGGGACGGCCATGATGTTTCTTCTGAGTTCCTCTCTTATCTGGTCTATAGAGAAACCGAGCAGCAGAACTCCTTCTCCTGCATCATCAGCCGTATAACCGGAAGAATACTTGGGTTCCATGGGAAGGTGGAGAATCACGTCCATTCCCCCACGGTAAGCAGCACTCGCAGCGTATTGGGAGTGGGGAAGATGCGGAAGTACGGCCAAGTTAAGCGGCTGTTTGATCCTGAGAAGCCTGTCAATCGATTTTTTGTCGTAGCCCAGATCATCTATTATGAGAATAACTCCAGGACGCTGAGGCTTTTTCTCCGCAACCTTATCCTCCACAGAAGGCGTAGCCTCGCGGGGTGACCACTCGTCAAAAAATCTCTCGACATATCGAAGACCAAAAATCGAAAAGGCAAAAAAGAAAAGCAGGACCAGGACTGCGTGGGAGAGTTTTGCCGTGCGTTTTTTACTGCCGGTTTTTGCGGCAGACGGTTTTTTTCTCGTTCGTTTCTTCTGACTCAAGGCTGTTATCTCCTCACATGTGCTTTATCGTTTCCAACGCCCTTGCAAGCTGCGGGTCGGAGGTGGAGTCCTTGTCGCCACCTTCAACAAAAATATCAGGTTCTATGCCCTTGTCATCTATCAAAACCCCATTGGGAGTAAAGAGTCTCGCAGTGGTTATTTTCACTCCGGTTTCCCCGGAGAGTTCTATTACGGACTGAACAGAGCCCTTGCCGAATGTTCTTGTACCGACTATTTTAGCCCTCCCATTGTCTTTAAGAGCTCCGGCGAGAACCTCGGAGGCACTCGCACTTCCCCGGTTTACGATTACGGCAACGTGATCTGTCGGTATCTCCATCCCCTCTCTGGCAAAATACTCCTTAGAAGTAAACTCGGTCCTCCCCTTCACGTCGAGGATAAGTCCTTTATTAATGAACATGTCGCAAAGCGCAAGCGCCTGTTCAAGCAATCCTCCGGGGTTGTTTCTCAGGTCAAGCACAAGTCCTCCGAGTTTCGCGCCGTTTTCCTTTTCAAGCCCCCTGTAGGAACTGAGAAACTGATCGGCAGAATCCCTGTGGAACTGCGAGAGCTTTATATATCCTATGTCTTTTTCAACCAGCCTGGATTCAACGCTCCTGAGTTTTACTATCCGTCTTGTGATGGTGAATTTATGGTCTTCCTCGGTGCCCTCTCTTCTGACAATAATATCCACTTTAGTCCCATCCCTACCTCTTATGCGGTCCAAAGCGTCAACTATGTTGGTTTTCTCGGTACTTTCTCCGTCTATGGATATTATTACGTCTCCCGATTTCACGCCGACTTCCTGCGCCGGACCTCCCTCAATCGGAGATATAACGGTCAACAGCCCGTCGCGCACCGTAATCTCAACCCCTATGCCTTCGAACTCCCCCATAGTTCCTATCTCAAGATTCCTCAGGCTTTCAGATGAAAGATAAACAGAATAGGGATCAAGAGAATCAAACATGCCTTTTATCGCGCTTCGGGTCAGCTGCTCGGAGGAAACCTCTTCCACGTAGTTTTTCTCTATGAGGTTAAGAGCTTTTGCGAAGTCCGAAAGCCCCCTGTATGTGTCCTCTTTTGCAAGAAGTGGTGTCGAAAAAAGAAAAGGTGGAATTAATGCATATACTATAAAAAGAAGGCGGAATTTTCTCATCGGGATCTACGTTTTCGGTAGTTTACCTGAAAGGGAATTTTTTTGGACAAAGCGGATAAAGCGGAATTTCTACCCTTGATGAAAAAGGGGAAATAAGATAGGTTTACGGCAGATCGGTTCACTTATATGTCCACACTTTTTACTGGAATAATATCAGGATTTGTCAAAAGTTGCGTTTCTGACCTTCCCGAAGCATCAAGGGAATGGGTTCCGCTGAAAAGAGCGCTTTTTTACTTGGGAGCGCTTCTCGTATACCCGGTCGCCCTGATCGTGGCCATGGTGGTAATCATTACGGTCGTTGTAATCGCGTATCCCGTTTCTTACATCTACGAGGCGGTGGATTGAAACGACGGTTGTCGGCGAAGCTCGTAAACAGTATCCGGTAATGCAGAAAAACCACGACATTCCCCAACCGGGTCCTATCCCCCGACACGTCGTCATAATAATGGATGGCAACGGAAGATGGGCGCGGCGCAAGAATCTCGACAGGCTGATCGGTCACAGGGAAGGAATAAAATCGACAAGATCGGTGGTTAGGGCCGCGCGGGAGATTGGAATAGAGTACTTAACCCTCTACGCGTTTTCCGCCCAGAACTGGAAGAGACCCGGAGAAGAAGTCCTAGCTCTGATGGATCTTTTAAGGCACTATCTGGCAAGCGAAGGCGAAAAGCTGCTTGCGCAGAATACGAAACTGAACGCGATCGGGAATCTCTCGAATCTCCCACCCGACATATGTGAACTTCTCAGGCGCGTGATGAAAATGACCGAGAAATGCGACTCCCTGACAATAACCCTGGCGCTCAGCTACGGGGGCAGGGAGGAAATAATCAACGCCGTGAACAGCATAATCGCGGAGGGAAAGAAAAAAACGGTGACCGAGGAGGATTTCCAGGAACATCTGTATACCTCCCAGTTGCCGGAACCCGATCTGCTCATAAGAACCGGGGGAGAGATGAGACTTTCCAACTTTCTGCTGTGGCAGCTGGCCTATGCCGAAATATACGTTACCAAGACTCTCTGGCCGAATTTCAGAAGAAGGCATCTGCTAAAGGCCATCGCCAATTACCGGACCAGGGAAAGAAGGTTCGGACTGACAGGAGAGCAGATACGGGAGAAAGGGCGCTAGATTGAAGAGAATCTCAATACTCGGGTCAACCGGCTCGATCGGATCGCAGACACTTGAGATAATACGAAGATTTCCCGAAAGATTCGAGGTCACGGGCCTTTGCGCCGGAAAAAACATTGATCTGCTGGCAAAACAGATGACCGAATTCGCTCCTAAATTCGTATCGGTCACTCGAAAGGAAGATTCCGAACGACTCAGGGAAATTGTCGGCCCGAAAACCAAGATACATTACGGAAACGAGGGAAACATCGCCGTTGCCACAGAGGGGAATTGCGATCTGGTGATATCCTCCATGGTAGGCTTCCCGGGTCTTCTTCCCACGCTCTCCGCAATAAAGGCCGGAAGAGATGTGGCAATAGCGAACAAAGAATCCCTCGTGGTTGCCGGAGGACTTCTCATTTCCGAGGCAAGAAATCAGGGCGTCACTCTCCTTCCTGTGGACAGCGAACACAGCGCCGTTTTCCAGACGCTGCGGGAAAAAGACCGTGAATTCCTCAAACGAATGATCATAACGGCATCAGGAGGACCATTTCGCAAAACCCCGAAAAAAGATCTGGAAAAGGTCACGGTCGCCGACGCACTTTGCCATCCCACGTGGAAAATGGGAGAGAAAATAACCATAGATTCGGCGACGCTGATGAACAAGGGGTTTGAAATTATAGAGGCGAGGTGGCTTTTTGACATGCCCGTCGAAAAAATATCGATCTGGGTACATCCCCAGAGCATCGTGCATTCAATCCTTGAATATGTTGACGGCTCGTTCATAACCCATCTTTCCGCCTCCGACATGAAAATACCCATAGCCCGTGCGCTTTCCTACCCCGAGAGGCTTGACCTCGGGCAGCCTGCCGCCTCGCCGGACGATCTGTCCGACATTACGTTTGAAAAGCTCGATACCGACAAATTCGAAGCCCCCGCAATGGCAATTGAATGTCTCAGCATGGGCGGCACTTATCCGACTGTGCTAAACGCCGCGAACGAAGTGGCCGTAAACGCGTTTCTCAACGAGAGGATAAAATTCACCGACATAATACCGATCGTAAGAGAAACAGTTGGGCGTCACGACAAACTTGACTCGGGATGTCTTGACAATATATTAGAGGCGGACAGGTGGTCTAGGAGCACCGCCAACTCGGCAATGGAGAGCCTTATTTCTTAGTGATGATCACAATTTTAGCTTTTATCTTCGTAATAGGAATCCTGGTCTTCTTTCACGAACTGGGGCATTTCCTGCTCGCGAAAAGAAGCAATATAAGGGTCGAGAAGTTTTCTCTGGGTTTCGGCCCGAAACTCGTTTCTTTCGTAAGGGGCGAAACGGAATATCTGGTCTCAGCCCTTCCCCTCGGCGGATACGTGAAAATGTACGGAGAGGGAAAGGAGGCAAACATAATTGTCGAGAGCGTCACGGACACCGAATCCCCACTTGTCTCAGGGGACAGAATTGTCGAGATAAAGGGATTCAGTCTTGAACAATACGCAAGCTGGGAAAAGCTTCTCTACGCCCTGAAATCAGACCCGAACCAGGAAAAAGAACTCGAGGTGGAGAGAGACGGGAGGATATACACTCTTCTCGCAAATCACTCGGACCTTCATAATATAGAAGCCTATTACGAAAAAGACTACCACAGAGGTTTTTCCGGCAAGTCGCTTACCGACAGGTTCCTGGTGGTCATAGCCGGGCCGGCTATGAATTTCATAATTCCCTTCTTCTTCATGCCTCTTGTGTTCATGTTCGGCATAAGCGTCTCAGGTTATCTGGAAGATCCTCCGGACATAACTTACGTAAAGAAGGATTCTCCGGCTCACCTGTCGGGATTCGCCGCGGGCGACAGGATACTCAGCATAAACGGGAAAAATATCGAGAACTGGAGAGACGTAAACATTGGCGTTCAGTCAAATCCCGATTCGCTGCTTGAATTCAGGGTAAAAACGGGAAGCGAGACCAGAACTCTCACTCTTTTCGCCGAAGCCGGTCCCGACGGCAGGGTAGAAACCGGATTCGCAAGACCCATAGCCGCGAACATAGAGCAGGTATCAGAGGGCCGCCCCGCCTGGAAGGCAGGCATACGTCCGGGAGACAAGATAAAAGCTATAGACGGCGTGGAGGTTACGGACTGGAACCATATGTCGGACATAATAACAGAAAGCGGGGGCAAAGAACTTGATTTTACGATCGAGCGCGGAGGAGAGAAAATGAATTTTCGCCTTGCGGCGGAAATGGAAAAAGGCATTGAACGCTACATAATTGGCATTACCCCAAGTACAGACACCGTGCTCAAAAAATACGGTTTCCTCGAATCGCTTTACAGGGGAGTGGCCGAAGCTGCCCGCATGACTGTTGAGATCACCATTTTGTTCTTCGGATTTCTGTTCAAGCTCGTAACCGGGAAAATAGCGCTTGCCACGGCCGGCAAAACGGTCGCGGGGCCGCTTCTTATAGCCAAGGTATCGGGGGATGTTGCTCAAAGCGGCATATCGAACCTCCTTCAGTTCACCTCGCTTATAAGCATAAATCTCGCGCTAATAAACCTTCTCCCCATACCGATGCTCGACGGAGGACACCTCCTTTATCTGGGCATTGAAAAGATAAAGAGAAAGCCGCTTAGCGTAAAAACCCTTGAGATAACCCAGCGAATTGGATTTTCCTTCCTTATTTTCATCATGGCGGCAGCCCTGTATAACGACATTCTGAGGATGCGCGAGGACATATTCTCGCAGTTCGGCAGAATTCTCGATCTTTTCCGGTAAAATTATCGGGAAACAACCCGATGACTACGAAAAAAGACAGCGAAGAAATACTCAGGATCAACAACCTTTTTTACGAGGCCCTGGGAACCAGGAATCTCAAACTCATGGGAGAGGTCTGGATAAAGGACTCAAGATCCGGCTGCGTTCACCCGGGATGGACTGCTCTTCGCAATTGGCAGGCCATTAGGCAGAGCTGGGAGAGCGTTTTTGATCCCGAGGATCAGGTTGACATAAGCATTTCCAACGTGACTGTGGATATAAGCGACAACATCGCTTGGGTAACTTGTCTGCAGGAAATGGTGTACATAAAAAGAGACCCGGTCATGTTCAATCTCTCTCAGTCAACCAACATATTCGAGAAGCAAGACGGCAGGTGGCTTATGATTTTTCACCACGCTTCGCCAATCCCCGTACGGGGTTACGAACCGGACAAAAAAACTATACAGTAGCTAGAACCTCAGGAACTCTCTTCCTTCGAGTTCATTCGCTCAAGGTAAACCGAGGCACCCTGCTTTTCAAGCCGCGCGGCTTTCTTCTTCACTTCGGAAGAAAGCTTTTTCTTATACTCAGCCACCGCGCGCAAAAGTTCCTGATCAGCAACCGAAAGAATTTCGACGGCAAGGATACCGGCGTTTTTCGCCCCATCAAGAGCGACTGTCGCAACCGGAACGCCTGAGGGCATCTGCAGGATGGAAAGTACGGAATCCCATCCGTCAATTGAATTTGAGGATTTTATAGGAACCCCTATGACGGGAAGCGGAGAAACCGAAGCAACCATTCCCGGAAGGTGCGCAGCACCTCCCGCTCCGGCTATTACCACTTTAATTCCTCTTTTATGGGCTTTTTTTGAAAAATCGACAAGACGTTCTGGAGTCCTGTGCGCTGAGACTATGGTAACTTCATGCCCTATGCCGAATTGCTCCAGAACCTCGACCGCGCCTGCCATGGCAGGCAGGTCGGAGTCAGAACCCATGATAACGCTTACTAAAACAGGTTTCATGCTATCGCCCTCAGCTTACTCATTATGAATCTTGCCTTCTCAAGTGCACTCGGGATATCGTCGTCAAGAACTGTAACGTGTCCCATCTTCCTGTAAGGCTTAGTCCGGGTTTTGCCGTATATATGGAACTTGGCTCCTTCAACACCCATGCATCCGCGAAGCCCCTCGTACCTGACCTCACCCTCGAAACCCGGCTGCCCGAGAATGTTAATCATAACAGAAGGAGTTTTTATTTCAGTATCTCCTGGAGGAAGATCCAGAATCGACCTAAGACACTGCTCGTACTGCGAGGTGCGGGCAGCGTCGATCGTGTGATGCCCGCTGTTATGCGGTCTGGGAGCGGATTCGTTTATGAGAATGTCGCCTTTTTTGGAAAGAAACATCTCAACCGCGAGTATTCCGCACATGTCAAAAGATTTTATCGTACGCTCGGCAAGTTCGCATGCCCAAGCAGATAGCGTGTCGCCAAGTTCACAGGGACTTATCAGAAATTCAACTATGTTTGCGTGGCTATTAAACACCATCTCAACCGGAGGAAAGCATTTCGTCTCTCCGGCCGAATTGCGCGACACTATAACGGAAATCTCCTTTTCCACGTCAACAAGATCTTCAACGACGGATTCACCCTCTAAAAGGTCTTCTAGCTGTCCCTCTTCCCTTACAACATACACTCCCCTTCCGTCATAACCCGTCTTTGAAAGTTTCTGTACGAAAGGAATTTTTATCTCCCCGGACCCGACGGCCGCGACTATAGCCTCTTTCCCCGGAAAAACTGAAAAGTCCGCGGTGGGAAGCCCCTTTGAGACATAGAACTCCTTCTGCTTAGCCTTGTCCTGTATAAGTTCAAGCGCATGGGGTTCGGGCCTTATGACAACCCCTTCTTCCTGCAGGCGGAAAAGCGCCTGAAGATTTACATGCTCAATTTCTATTGTCAGAACATCAACGTTCTTGCCGAACGCGTAGACATCCTCGTAATTCCTGAAATCACCGTGGGAGAACTCGGTACACACAAACGCCGCCGGACAATCGGGGGAAGGATCGAGTACGTAGGTGCTTAGGTTCCAGTTGCTTGTCACGAGACAAAGCATTTTCCCAAGCTGCCCGCCTCCGAGAATTCCAAGTCTTACATGTTCAAAATCCATGGCCATCACGTGTCGGAAACTACAAGTCAATAATCGAGAGCAAGTCCATCGGAGTTTCTATAAGGTGCTCGGCCCCGTTTTCACGAAGCTCCTCTCCAGTCCGAAAACCCCAGAGAACTCCCACCGGAAGCATACCCGCCCCGACGGCGGTAAGCATGTCCACCCCCGAGTCTCCAAGGTAAACCATCTGTGACGAGTCAATTCCCAGTTCCCTTGATATCCGCAGCGCTCCCGAAGGATCGGGTTTCCTCGGAATTTCATCCCTCTGACCTATAACCACCTCGAAATTCCAGTCCGCAAGCAGGTCCTCCACATATTTTTCGGTAAACACGTGCGGCTTGTTGGTAAGAATCGCCTTTTTCAGACCTCTGCCTGAAATCTCGTCCAGAAGATCCGGTATGCCGTCATAAAGCGTAGTTTTCACGTTGAAGGCGCGGCTATAGATGCTGTTAAAATCACCAAGGCATTTTTCAACGACAGCATCGTTGTTTCTTTTGTCCTCGGGGAGGGCCCTGGACACCATGACCTTAGGACCTTTTCCTATGAAGTACTTGAAACACCCGGTCGCGTGCGCCGGAAACCCGTTTATTGCAAGCGCCTGATTCACCGCATCGGCAAGATCCTCAAGAGAATCGATCAGGGTTCCATCAAGATCAAATACAACTGCTCCGTAGCTCATAGTTCCGCACTGAATTGTCGTACCTTTAAAATTTTCCAGCCGACTACATCGTCAACTTTAATCGCCACTTCCGTTCCAACTCCAGAAGAAATAAGTTTATACCCAACTTCTGTGAAACCGTCCTTTTTCTCTCCAGCCAACTGCTTTACGTTATTGTGAAAAATTCTTACCTTCACAACTATAGTTTGAAAGCTACTTTTGCCAAATGGGAAAGCTACTTTTGCCACTTCTTTATCATTCCTAATTACCTGTAATTATTAATATCTTTCTATAGATTAGCATAAAATGGTACACTAAATAGAAGTAGAAATGCAAACACTAATTTGTCATGAAAACAAAGGAAAATCATAAAAAAGTACAATAATAAGATTTCTTGCCTTTTGTCAACCTTTCTTTACAATTCCCATAAGTTAAAAATAACTTTACTTTAAGGGAGGTATAAACATGAAATTCGGCATTGGTTATTACAGTCTTCAATCACCCTCTCACCATCCAAGATCACATAGCGACCTGTACAGCGAAATGCTGACTGAAGTGGAGATGGCGGATCAGATGGGGTTTGACTCCGTATGGCTGACGGAGCATCACTTTCTGGACGATGGTTACTGTCCCTCAATGCTTATAGCCGCTTCGGCAATGGCCGCCAGGACTAAAAATATCCGTATAGGTACAGGTGTGTTGCTGATACCCCTTCATGACCCGATCCGAATAGCGGAAGATGCTTCCGTTGTTGATCTCATTTCCGGCGGAAGATTTATACTGGGACTGGGACTGGGTTACAGAAAAGAAGAGTTTGATGGATTCGGCAGGCAGTTAAAGGAGCGCAGGGGCAGGATTGAAGAAAGCCTTGAGATACTGAACAAGAGTTGGAGTGATGATCCGTTCAGTTTTGATGGAAAGTATTATCAGGTAGAGAATTTGAATGTAACCCCCAAACCCATTCAACAGCCAATACCAATATGGATCGGTGCTTTTACAGAACCCGCCATAAGGAGAGCAGCTCGAATTGGTGCTCCACTTTTCGTTCCGGCAATCGGCGTAATACCGATTATCAAATACCTTTTTGATATGCATTCATCTTTCTTGAAGGAATATGGCAAAAACCCCGACGAAGTTGAAAAGCCACTTGTCAGAGAAATTTATATTTCCAACAAAAAAGCCGATGATGTTTGGGAGGATATAAAAGAGCACGTTACTTATACGGCCAAGGGATATGCTTCATGGGGTTCAATGGTGGATACTGAGGGCAACTTGCTGAGTGATCCGTCAGATCCGATCTTGTATGACCTTGCAAGGCAGCAGTCAATTATAGGAACCCCCGAAGAATGTGTTGAGACTATCATGAATTACCGGGAAAGTTTAGGTATAGACAACCTGATATGTAGATTTAAATTCCCGGGTATTTCGCATGAAGAAGCAGTAAGGTCAATGAAGTTGTTTGTGGATAAGGTGCTGCCTGAAGTAGGATAGCTTAGCTATTTCTCAAACTATGTTTTTTATGTTTTTTAAAACCGGCCTGCAATGAATTGGCGTTAAGAAAATACTGTTCAAAGCTGTCAAGAAAGGACTGGGGGTTGTGGACAGATTCAGTCATTTCAGGTTGTTAACTGTATTTTTAGTCAATTTATTGCCAAGAGGACTTGGAACCTTCCGAACTGGACAGCGAGGAAATAAGGCAGAGGCGGAAAGAACAGCGACGGCAAGACGAGCAGACTGAAGAGTTTAGGAACCGTCAAAGAAATTCCGAGTTTGGAGGATGCTGGACAAACCCTCAGTTGTGGAAATCCGAGCTTAGGGAGAGGGAAACGGAGTGCCGTATCGCAGGAAGAAGCGATATTGATTAAAATCCCAACCGGTATTCGGAAACAATTGAGAATTGGGACACGACGAAAATATCGTGAAGAAATTCTCTGGAAAGACACTCTAAATGCAGTTTCTGAGTACCGCTCTTGAATGATCGAACTTGCCCGAGTCTTTCTAACGGAAGAAATTCCTAGCATTCTAAAACCAAATTCGACCGGGGAAAACCGAAAGTGCTACTAAAACTGAAGGGCCAAGGTATAAACAGTTGTCAATAACCGTAATCGGCGCAGGACTCGCCGGAGTCGAAGCCGCGAACCAGATAACGAAGTTCGGAATAAGGGCTACTCTCTATGAAATGAGACCCCACAGGGAAACCGCCGCGCATAGAACCTCGGGTCTCGCGGAGCTTGTATGCAGCAATTCTCTCAAATCGGCATCCATGGAGAACGCCTCCGGAATACTTAAAGAGGAAATGAGGCTTCTCGGTTCGCTTATGATTGAGGCAGCCAAGGTGGCCAAGGTCCCGGCCGGAAAAGCCCTCGCGGTAGACAGGGATATCTTCTCGGATTACATAACGCGAAAAACCGAGAGTAACGAACTTATAGACCTAAAAAGGGAAGAAGTAACAAAAATACCCGAAGACGGGATCGTAATCGTGGCCACCGGTCCACTCACTTCGGATGCACTTTGCGCGGAGATTTCCTCACTTACAGAATCCGAATATCTTTACTTCTACGACGCTATCTCACCGATAATCGACGCGGATACAATCAATCGCTCGAAAACCTTTAGAGGATCAAGATACGACCGCGGGGACTCAGAAGAAGGAGATTATCTCAACTGTCCGCTCTCCGAAGACCAGTACTACGAGCTTATGGATGACCTGATTCACGGGGAAAAAGTGGAAACCAGGGAGTTTGAGAAGGCGCTTTACTTCCAAAGCTGCATGCCGGTTGAGGTAATGTGCGAGAGAGGAAGGGACACGCTTCGGTTCGGCCCCTTAAAACCCGTCGGTCTCGTTGATCCTAGGACCGGCAAAACCCCCTTTGCCGTCCTGCAGCTACGGACGGAGAACAGCGAGGAAACAATGTACAACATGGTGGGTTTTCAGACAAAGCTCAGATATCCGCAACAAAGAGCTGTTTTCAGAAAGATTCCGGGACTTGAGGAGGCAGAGTTCCTAAGATACGGAAGCGTACACAGAAACACGTACATAGATTCCCCAAGACTGCTTGGAAAAGACCTTTCCCTGAAGTCCCGCCCAAGCGTTTTCTTCGCCGGGCAGATCACGGGAGTCGAAGGATACGTAGAGTCCGCGGCAACGGGGATCGTCTGCGGAATAAATGCCTCGAGAAAAGCCCTAGGGCTTGCACCTGCACCCGTTCCGAGGCAAACATCCATAGGCTCCCTGCTTGAATACATCTCGGTTCCCGGAAAAAGCGGGTTTCAGCCGATGAATATAAACTTCGGACTTTTTCCCAAGGTAGAAGGCAGGATGGGAAAAGAAAAAAAACGCAAGCTCATCGCGCAAAAAGCCCTTGAAAGTATCGGCGCATACAACCCTTATGAATAGACAAGGTGTGAAGGGTGTTTGATTCTCATATTTTAATGGTAGTATTTTGCCGGTCATGACTTATCAGGAACTGATTCTAGCTCTCCAGGACTACTGGTCATCCAAAGGATGCTTGGTGGTCCAGCCCTACGACATAGAAAAAGGCGCCGGAACTTTTCATCCGGCCACTTTCCTGCGATGTCTCGGCCCTGAACCCTGGCACGTGGCGTATGTAGAGCCTTCAAGGAGACCAACCGACGGAAGGTACGGCGACAATCCCAACAGACTTCAGCATTACTATCAGTTCCAAGTGATAATAAAGCCTTCTCCAGACGATATTCAGGAACTTTTCCTCGACAGCCTCAAGTCCTTCGGAATAAACCCGCTTGAGCACGATATAAGGTTCGTT
>LXNJ01000208.1_pt1 | contig 42695 bp, 34 predicted proteins | sample 809081 | NCBI WGS metagenome assembly LXNJ01 (sample SAMN04870510, study PRJNA318959) | sponge metagenome | biome: sponge; feature: marine sponge reef; material: water | host: Petrosia ficiformis | place: Greece: Milos, Mediterranean Sea | collected 2013-05-29 | depth 5-7 m | reverse complement strand
CCTGTTCCTGCGGGTGCCCGGACGGGTTCCCGCCATGCCGGAGGACCGGGAGACCTCGGGCGGTGCCGTGGACCTCGCCGAGACCGTGGCGATGCTGGACCGCCCCGAGGCGGTCTGCATCGGCGGTGACATCAACCCGGCGCTGCTGCTGGGCGCCGACCGGGCGCAACTGCAGAAGATCGAGGCCACCATCGAGCGCCACAAGACCGTCGGCGGCCAACTCCCGGGCTTCACCGGCGCCGTCCTGGACGCCACGCTGGTTGCCGGTGTGGAGGACACCCACGTGGCGGAGTCGCCCGCCGAGGTCGTCGAGCAGCTCCGCCGGGGGGCGCGCGTCCTGCTGACGCCGCGCATCGACCGGCTGCCGGGGGAGGAATGGCCCGAGATCGTCGCCGCCACCGAGCGCCTGGGGCTGGACACCCGTCGCCTGGTGCTCTGCACCGACGACATCCACCCGAACATCCTCATGAGCGAGGGGCACCTGGACCAGCGGGTGCGCCTTGCCATCGAGGCGGGGTTCGATCCGCTGACCGCCGTGCAGATGGCCACGCTCAACGCCGCCGAGCTGATGCGCATCGACCGCCATCTGGGCAGCGTGGCGCCGGGCCGCTTCGCCGACCTGGTGCTGCTGGACAGCCTGGAGGACTTCGCCCCCTCGTTGGTGCTGTACCGCGGCGAGGTGGTCGCCGCCGCCGGCGCGCTGGTGCAGGAGCCGCCGCCGGCGGACTACCCCGCCTGGTCGACCGGCACGCTGCACGTGGACCTCCCCACGCCGCAGGACCTGGCCCTCCGCGTCGACGCCCCCGACGGTCCCGTGACGGTCAACGCAGTGGCCTTCGGTGCCCCCAAGACCATGCACGAGGTGCGCCTGCGGGTGCGCGACGGGGTGATCCATCCCGACGCCGCCACGGACGTGGCCGGCATCGCCGTCCTGGAACGCCACCGCGGGACCGGCAACATCGGCAAGGGGTTCGTCTCGGGCCTCGGCATCCGCGGCGGCGCCGTGGCCTCCACCGTGAACCACGACTCGCACAACGTGGTCGTGGTGGGCGACTCGCACGCCGCAATGGCGGCCGCCGCCCGGGCGGTCATCGAGGCGCAGGGCGGCTACGCCGCGGCTGTCGGCACCGAGGTGGCGGCGGTGGTGCCGCTGCCGATCGCCGGCCTGCTCTCGCCGGAGCCCCTGAGCGTCGTCGGGGAGCGACTGGCGGCGGTCGAGCGGGTGCTGATCGAGGAACTGGGCTGCTCCATCGGCTACCGGCCCATCTATGCCCTGAACTTCCTGTGCCTGCCGAACATCCCCGACGTGGGCTTCACCGACAGGGGGATCATCCTCACCGAGACCATGGAGATCATCGGTCCCCTGGCGGCGACCGGCGCCGCCGACCGCGGCTAACCCAGCAGGCGCTGCATCACCGTGCAGTCCAACCAGCGGCCGAACTTCCGCCCCACCTCGCGCTCGACGCCGACCACGTCGAACCCGCAGCGCTCGTGCAGCGCCACCGATGCCTCGTTGTCGCCCACGATGCGGGCGATCATGGAATGGAAGCCGTGTTCGGCGGCGAGGGCCACCAGGCTGTCCAGCAGCAGTTGGCCGATGCCCTGGCGGACCCTGTCGCGGCGCACGAACACCGAGCTCTCGACGCTGGTGTTGTAGCCCGGCCGCGGGCGGTAGGGGGAGAGGGAGGCGAACCCCACCACCTCGCCCTCGCTGACGGCCACGATCACCGAGTGGGCCCCCGATCGCTGTGCCAGCCACTCCTGCTGCTCGGCCACCGTACGGGGCCGGAGGTCGAGGACGGTCAGCTCCCGGGTCGCCTCGTGGTTGTAGATCGCGGCGACGTCCTCCGCATCGCCCCGGTTCGCCAGGCGGATCTCCATCGAGCAGACGCTACCGCCCCGCTCCGGGGCGCCCATGGGCACGCGCCCGCCGCCGGCCCCGTCGGGGGTTGGGCCGCGGGCGGCTGCGTGGCATGATGGCCGCTCGGCTCCCTTAGCTCAGTCGGCAGAGCGTTTCCATGGTAAGGAAAAGGTCGAGAGTTCGATTCTCTCAGGGAGCTCGCGGGCACCGTCCCCACAACCCAGCGGCGTAGCTCAGTCGGTAAGAGCGCTCGACTCATAATCGAGAGGTCGCCAGTTCGATTCTGGCCGCCGCTACCGCCCGTCCGGGACCGGCCGCGGCGCTCCCTCCCGTGGGGATGCCGGGGTCGGCTGGGTATCCTGAGGAGTCCCGCGCCGCCTGCGGTCGCATCCGAGGGCAGTAGCTCAACTGGGAGAGCACCGGTCTCCAAAACCGGCGGTTGGGGGTTCGAGTCCCTCCTGCCCTGCCATGGAAATGAACAGACAGTTTCGCCGCATGGCCCGCAAGCAGGGGGCCATCGACGAGGAAGGCGCGCCCGTCGCCGAGCGGCGCCGGCAGGCCACGCCTCGTCGAGAGCGCGCCTCGCCGGCACAGTTCATGCGCGAGGTCCGGGCCGAGTTGCGCAAGGTCTCCTGGCCGACCCGCTCCGAGGTCGTCAACTACTCCATCGTCACGCTGGTCGTGGTGGTGATCCTCACCGCAATCATCGGGGCGCTGGACTACGGCTTCGGTGAGGCGATCCTGAAGCTCTTCGAACGATGAACGGAACCATGAACGAGCCCTCCGCTCCCGCCGAGACGAGCCTCGACGTGGCGCCCGACCGCGTCGCCGAGGCTCCCGACATCGAAGCCGCCCTGCCCTCGGGTCCCCTGGCTGCCGAGGCCGCCCCCGCCGCCACCGAACCGCAGCACTTCGATGTCCTCAGCGAGGACGACCTGCACGGTGCCGCGGAGGCCGAGGCGCAGGCGGAGGCCGAGGCGCAGGCGGAGGCCGTCGCGGAGGCCGAGCCGCCCCCGCCCGATGAGGACCGCCCGTCGCGGCGGCCCGGGCGCTGGTACGTGGTGCACACCCAGTCGGGCTACGAGAAGAAGGCCAAGCAGGACCTCGAGGCACGCGTCCGCAGCCTCGACGCCGAGGACCTCATCTACGAGGCGCAGATCCCCACCGAGGACGTGGTGGAGTTCAAGGGGGGCAAGAAGGTGGTCGTCCCGAAGAAGGTGTTCCCCGGCTACCTCCTGGTGCGCTGCCGGCTCACCGACAAGGCCTTCCAGGTCATCAAGGAGACCCCTTCGATCACGGGGTTCGTGGGTCACGGGCCGAAGCCCACCCCGCTGGGGCGGCGTGACGTCGAGACGTTCCTGGAGTCCAAGACCGGCGGAGACGAGGCCGTCAAACGCGGCCGGCCCCGGCTGCAGTTCGAGCAGGGCGAGACGGTGCGGGTGCGCGAGGGACCGTTCGCGGAACTGTCGGGGGAGATCATCGACATCAACGCCGAGCAGTTGAAGGTGAAGGTGCTCGTCAACATCTTCGGGCGCGAGACGCCGGTCGAACTGGAATTCTCCCAGGTCGCCAAGCTCTGAGCGGCGCCGGGAAACCACCAAAGGAGAGCCGACCATGGCCAAGAAGGTCATCGCAGCCGTCAAGATCAACATCGAGGCCACCAAGGCCACCCCGGCCCCGCCGGTGGGAACCGCGCTGGGTCCCCACGGCATCGCCATCATGGACTTCTGCCGGCAGTACAACGACCGCACCGCCGATCAGGCCGGCCAGGTCGTCCCGGTGGTGCTCACCATCTACGAGGACCGCAGCTTCAGCTTCGTGCTCAAGACACCGCCGACCTCGTTCCTGATCCGCCAGGCCGCCGGCGTGGAGAAGGGCGCGAGCGAGGTCGGCGGCGAGTTCGTCGGCTCCATCACCGACGAGCAACTGGCGGAGATCGCCGCGGTGAAGCTGCCCGATCTGAACACGGACGATGTCACCATGGCCAAGCGCCAGATCGCCGGCACTGCCCGCAGCATGGGCGTGCGGGTGGTCCGCTAGCGCGGCCGGGACACGAGCCGGAGGAACCGATGAACAGGGGAAAGCGCTACAACGACGCCGCTCGCCGCTACGACCGGCAGCGCCTGCACGATGCCACAGAGGGCCTCGACGTGGTGAAGGGCCTGCCGGCGGCCCGGTTCGACGAGTCCGTCGAGGCGGCCATCTGCCTCGGGGTGGATCCGCGGCGGGCCGATCAGATGCTCCGCGGCACGGTCTCGCTGCCGTCCGGCACGGGCAAGGAGGTGCGTGTCGCTGTCTTCGCCGGTGGGGAAGCGGCGATCGCCGCCCGCGACGCCGGGGCCGACCATGTCGGCGACAGCGACCTGGTGGAGGCGATCAGCGGGGGCATGATGGACTTCGACGTGGCGATCGCCACGCCGGACATGATGCCGGTCGTGGGGCGCCTCGGTCGCCTGCTCGGCCCCCGGGGACTGATGCCGAACCCCAAGAGCGGCACGGTCACCACCGACGTGGCCAAGGCGGTTGCCGACTTCAAGGGCGGTCGGGTGGGTTACCGCACCGACCGCCATGGCAACGTCCACGTGCCCATCGGCAAGATGAGCTTCAGCACCGAGGCGCTGATGGAGAATCTGCGCTCGGTGATGGACGAGTTGAATCGCGTGCGACCCGCGGCCGCCAAGGGGCGCTACATCCAGAAGGTGACGCTCAGTTCCTCGATGGGGCCGCCGGTCAAGATCGATCCCGCCAGCGTCTGAGGCTCGCCGGTCGGCGCTGGGCGATCCCCCGGGCCCGTGCCGGGCCACCCGGGTGGGCGCCGGTGGATGTGGCGGGACCTCCCGCTAGCCTGCGGACCCGGACAACCGATCGTTCGCTGAAGATCTCCGGTGCTCTGCGGAGCTGAAAGGGCCGATGCCCGCCTGACGAGGTGACGCCCCAATCTCCCGGCGCCGCGTGATCTTCTGCGGCGCCGTTCGCGGTTCTGGCGAGGCTCTCGAGCAGTCCACACCGTGCGCAGCGCCGCCGGACATCGCTCAACCGCCCCAGACCGAATGCCGATCCGAGCCCGGAGCCAGCCGTGACCCAGCCATCGAGCGAACAACCTCGAACGCCCCGGCCCGAGAAGGTGGCCGTGGTCACCGAGATCCGCGAGCGGTTGGCCGCCTCCCAGGGAGCCCTGCTGACCGAGTACCGCAGTCTCGACACCGCGGCGATGGCCGAGTTGCGCCGTGCGCTCGAGCCGGTGGGAGGCAGCTACAAGGTCTACAAGAACACCCTCTTCCGTCTGGCCGCACGCGAGTTGGGGATCGACTGCGAGCACCTGCTGGTGGGGCCGACGGCGGTGGCGTTCGTGGAGCCCACTGCAGACGGCAGCCCCGGGGACGCGGCGGGGGTTGCCAAGGTGCTGCACGAGTTCCAGCGCGCCGACCGCCGGCTCGTGATCAAGGGTGGGCTGCTCGGTACCGGCACCGTCGGCCCCGAGGCGATCGAGCAGTTGTCGAAGCTGCCGCCGGCGGAGCATCTGCAGGCGCAGTTGGCGGGAGCGCTGGCGAGTCCTCTGCAGCAGTTCGCCGGCCTCCTGGCCGCGCCGCTGCAGGAACTCGCCGGATTGGCCGCGGCGCCTGCCGGGACCTTCGCCGGCCTGCTCCGGGCCCTGATCCACGAGCGTTCCGAGAACTGAGGGCGCCGCGCACTTCGACGCCCTTGCCGGTGCAACCGGCGGGGGCACCGACAACGCACGAGACCAACGACAAGGAGAGCCCCCAATGACCAAGATCGATGAGGTCCTCGACACCATCAGCAACATGACGGTGCTGGAGCTGAGCGAGCTCCTGAAGGAGTTCGAGGAGCGTTTCGGCGTCACCGCCGCCGCCCCCATGGCTGCCATGCCTGCGGCCATGCCCGCCGCCGCGCCGGCAGCCGAGCCCGAAGAGGAGCAGACCGCCTTCGACGTGGTGCTCGCCGAGATCGGCGACAAGAAGATCCAGGTCATCAAGGAGGTCCGCACGCTCACGAGCCTGGGGTTGAAGGAGGCCAAGGAGCTGGTCGACACGGCCCCCAAGCCGGTGCTGCAGGGCGTGCCGCGCGAGGAGGCCGACAAGGCCGCCGAGGCTCTCGAAGCGGCAGGCGCCGTCGTCAAGGTCTCCTAGCCCGCGGGCCGGGAACTCCGCACCTGCAGGAAATCCTGCGGCTGATGCCGCCGGCGGGTTGCCCGCGGGAGCGGCGAACACTACACTAGACGAGCCGTGCTGCCGCCTCCCGCGTAGTCATCCCCGTTTTCTGCTGTCCGGAAACTCGGGTTTTCAACCTTGTGGCATCGTCGCGCGTCCCCAAGTCGGTTATGTGCTTCCCCAGGAGTGAGTTGTGGCATCTCCAGCCGTCGCCCAGCGTTCGCCGTCTGTCGCTCGCCGGCGATACACGTTCGGCAATCTCGAGGAGGTTCTCGAGCTTCCCGATCTGATCGCGATCCAACGTGATTCCTTCGATTGGTTCCTGAAGAAGGGCCTCTCGGAGGTCTTCGCCGACATCAGTCCCATCAAGGACTACTCCGACAACCTGCTCCTGGAGTTCGAGTTCGATCCCGATGACGAATTCCTCCTCATGGAGCCCAAGTTCTCCGTGGAGGAGTGCAAGGAAAAGGACATGACCTACAGCGCCCCCGTTTTCGTGCGGGCGCGCTTCCTGAACCGCCACACCGGCGAGATCAAGGAACAGGTCGTGTTCATGGGGGACTTCCCCAAGATGACACCCAAGGGGACGTTCATCATCAACGGCACCGAGCGCGTCGTGGTGTCCCAGCTCGTCAGGTCCCCCGGCGTCATCTTCCAGCCCGGCGAGCGCTACCGGCTGCGGAACATGTCCAAGCACCAGCTCGTGACCGGGACGATCCATCCCTATCGCGGGGAGTGGATCGAGTTCGACGTGGAGCATCGGCCCGGCCGGGACGTCAGCGCCGGTGTGCGGGTGGCCCGCAAGCGCCGCCTCAGCCTGTTCACGTTCCTTCGGGCGCTGGGCCTCGGCGACGAGGACGTCTATCCCGGCTTCTTCAGCCGCTTCGTGGCCCACTTCGACTTCCTCGCCCCGCAGTGGGAGAACGAGAAGGGCAACGAGATGTCGAAGGACGACGCCCTGATCGAGATCTACAAGCGGGTGCGGCCGGGCGACCAGCCCAGCGCCGAGGCCGCCCGCGCCTACTTCTCCGGCGCCTACTTCGATTCGCGGCGCTATGACCTGTCGCGGGTCGGCCGCTACAAGTTGAATCGCAAGCTCGGCAAGGAGATCGAACGCGTCCGGGAGCTGTTCGACCTCGATCTCGAGCCCCCCCGGCCCGACGAACCCACCCTCAGCGAGGCCGAGTTGCTGGCCACGGCCACCTACCTGCTGCACCTGGTGCGCTACGAGCAGGGATACCGGCTCGACGATCAGGATCACTTCGCCAACCGCCGCATCCGCTCGGTCGGCGAACTCATCCAGAACCAGGTGCGCATCGGGCTGTCGCGCATGGAGCGGGTCGTGCGCGAGCGGATGACCACCCAGGACATGGAGGCCATCACCCCCGAGACGCTGATCAACATCCGTCCGGTCGTGGCCGCCATCAAGGAGTTCTTCGGGACCAGCCAGCTGAGCCAGTTCATGGACCAGGTCAACCCCCTGTCGGGTTTGACGCACCGGCGGCGCCTCTCGGCGCTCGGTCCCGGCGGGCTGTCGCGCGAGCGGGCCGGCTTCGAGGTGCGCGACGTGCACTTCAGCCACTACGGGCGGATGTGTCCCATCGAGACGCCGGAAGGGCCCAACATCGGGCTCATCGGTGCACTCGCCACCTACGGGCGGATCAACGAGCACGGCTTCATCGAGACGCCCTACCGGGTGGTGAATGACAGCCAGGTGACCAACGAGGTGGAGTACCTCACCGCCGATGAGGAGGAGGAGTACGTGGTGGCGCAGGCCAACGCGCCGCTGAACCCCGATGGCACCTTCCGCAACCCCCGCGTCCTGGCCCGGCGCTCGCCGCAGGCGGCATCCTTGGAGGACCTGAAGCTGCAGCTCGAGGAGGAGCACTTCTTCGGCGCCACCACCGAGATCGTGTTCGCTCCCCCGAGCGACATCGAGCGCATGGACGTGTCGCCCAAGCAGATCGTCTCGGTCGCCACGGCGCTCATCCCGTTCGTGGAGCACGACGATGCCAACCGGGCGCTGATGGGGGCCAACATGCAGCGCCAGGCGGTGCCCCTGCAACGCTCCGAGGCTCCCTACATCGGGACCGGGATCGAGGGCCGGGCGGCACGTGACGCCGCCGATGTGATCCTGGCCCTCGACGACGGCGAGGTGGTCGACCTCGACGGGCGGGCCATCACGATGTACTACGACCGGCTCGGCCACGTGTCGCACCCGCTGGCGCGTTTCGCCCGCTCCAATCAGGACACCTGCATTCGCCAGGACGCGCTGGTGCGCACCGGTCAGCGGGTCGTCGAGGGCGAGTTGCTGGCGGACGGGCCGTCCTCGGACCACGGCGAACTGGCGTTGGGCAAGAACGTTCTCGTGGCCTACATGTCCTGGGAGGGCTACAACTTCGAGGACGCCATCATCGTCAGCGAGCGCCTCGTGCGCGACGATGTGCTCACCTCCATCCACATCCACGAGCACGAGATCGACGCGCGCGAGACCAAGCTCGGCGCCGAGGAGATCACGCGGGACATCCCCAACCTCTCCGACGAGGTGCTGGGAGACCTCGACGAGAACGGGCTCGTCCGCGTCGGCGCGGAGGTCGGCCCGGGCGACATCCTCGTCGGCAAGGTCACGCCGAAGGGCGAGACGGAGCTCACGCCCGAGGAGCGCCTGCTGCGCGCCATCTTCGGCGAGAAGGCGCGGGAGGTGCGCGACACCTCCTTGAAGGTCCCCCACGGCGACGCCGGCAAGGTGATCGACGTGAAGGTCTTCCGCCGCGACGACGACCACGAGCTGCCGCCCGGCGTGAACGAGTTGGTGCGCGTCTACGTGGCGCAGAAGCGCAAGATCAGCGTCGGCGACAAGCTGGCGGGCCGCCACGGCAACAAGGGCGTGATCGCCAAGATCCTGCCGATCGAGGACATGCCCTTCCTGGCCGACGGGACGCCGGTGGACATCATCCTGAACCCGCTCGGCGTGCCCTCGCGGATGAACGTCGGGCAGGTGCTGGAGGCTCACCTGGGCTACGTGGCGCGCTGGGGCTGGCAGCTCAACGGCGAGGCGGTGGGCGAGGAGCCGGTGCGGGGCACCGAACGGAAGACCCGCCCGAACACGCCGCCGTCGGTCTTCATCGAGACGCCGGTCTTCGACGGCGCCCGCTGGGACGACACCCCGACACTGGGACCGACCGGCGACAAGCCCTCCATCCGGGCGCTGCTGGAGAACATGCGCCCGGAGTCCGCCGACGGGGGCCGTCTGGTGGGAGCCGACGGCAAGGCGACCCTCTACAACGGACGGACGGGCGAGCCCTTCGACCAGCGGGTCACCGTTGGATACGCCTACATCCTGAAGCTGGCACACCTGGTGGACGACAAGATCCACGCACGTTCCACGGGGCCCTACTCCATGATCACCCAGCAGCCGCTCGGCGGCAAGGCGCAATTCGGGGGTCAGCGTTTCGGCGAGATGGAGGTCTGGGCGCTCGAGGCCTACGGCGCCGCCTACTGCCTCCAGGAGTTGCTGACGGTCAAGTCCGACGACGTGCTGGGTCGCGTCAAGGTGTACGAGGCCATCGTCAAGGGCGCCAACATGCCCGATCCCGGCATCCCCGAGAGCTTCAAGGTGCTCATCAAGGAGATGCAGGCCCTGTGCATGGAGGTCGAGGTCTACTCCAGCGCCGGCGAGGAGATCGAGATCAAGGAGATCGACGAGGACATCTACTGGACCACCGAGGAGCTGGGCATCGACATCTCGCGCCCGGAGCGGGGGTCCGACGAGGAAGACGCCCGCCGCGAGGCCGAGCGCCGTGCGCGCGAACTCGGCGGCGACCGGCCGGTCTACGCCGGCAGGAGGGAGATGTAGCCATGGAGCACGATCGACGGAACACATCCAGCGCCCTGGACGTCAACGAGTTCGGGCGGCTGCGCATCGGGCTGGCCACGGCGGACTCGATCCGCACGTGGTCCAACGGCGAGGTCAAGAAGCCGGAGACCATCAACTACCGCACCCTGAAGCCGGAGAAGGACGGGCTCTTCTGCGAGAAGATCTTCGGCCCGCAGAAGGACTGGGAGTGCACCTGCGGGAAGTACAAGCGCATCCGCTTCAAGGGCATCATCTGCGAGCGCTGCGGCGTCGAGGTGACCCGCACCAAGGTGCGCCGCGAGCGCATGGGGCACATCGAGTTGGCGGCGCCCGTGGTCCACATCTGGTACCTGCGCGGCACGCGCTCCTGGCTGGCCTACCTCCTGACGGGAACCGAGCCCCGCGAGGAGGTCAAGGCCAAGCAGCTGGAGAAGGTCGTCTACTTCGCGGCTCATCTGGTGGTGCGGGTGGACGCCGAGCGGCGCCATGCCGACCTGCCCGAACTCGAGCGGGACATGTACGAGGAGCGGCGGCTCATCGACACCGAGTTCGGCGAGCGGCGCACCGAGATCCAGCAGACCCTCGAGGAGGAGCTCAGCGAGCTCGAGGAGACCGGGGGCACCGGCGGCGACATCCGCAACCGCCGGTCGGCCGCCGAGCGCGAGCTGGAGGAACTCGAGGAGTTGCGGGTGTCCGAGCTGGAGAAGCTCGAGAACGCCTTCGAGGTTTTCAAGTCCCTCCACGCGCGGCAGATCATCGAGGACGAGGCGCTCTGGAACGAGCTCAAGTACCGCTACGAGGACTACTTCGAGGGCGGTATGGGCGCGGATGCCATCGCCCAGCTCATCGACGAGTCCGACTTCGACGCCCAGGAGGAGGAGTTGCGCCGGATGGTGTCACCTCCGGAGGGCACCAAGCCACTGTCGGCACAGCGCAAGCACAAGGCGATCCGGCGGCTGCGGATCGTGAGCGCCTTCAACAGCCGCGACGAGCACGGTCGGCGAATCAACGACCCGCGGGCGATGATCCTGGACGTGGTCCCGGTCATCCCGCCGGATCTTCGTCCCATGGTGCAACTGGACGGAGGCCGGTTCGCCACGTCGGACCTGAACGATCTCTACCGGCGCGTCATCAACCGGAACAACCGGCTGAAGCGCCTTCTGGATCTGGGCGCGCCCGAGATCATCGTCAACAACGAGCGGCGGATGCTGCAGGAAGCCGTGGACGCCCTGTTCGACAACGGCCGCCGCGGCCGACCCGTCACCGGGCCCGGCAACCGCCCGCTGAAGTCGCTCTCCGACATGCTGAAGGGGAAGCAGGGGCGATTCCGCCAGAACCTGCTCGGCAAGCGGGTGGACTACTCGGGTCGTTCGGTCATCGTCGTGGGGCCAACCCTCAAGTTCCACCAGTGCGGTCTGCCGCGCCTCATGGCGCTGGAGTTGTTCAAGCCCTTCGTCATGAAGAATCTGGTCGAGAACGAACTGGCGCCCAACATCAAGTCCGCCAAGCGCATGGTGGAGCGTCGCCGGCCGGCGGTCTGGAGCGTTCTGGAGGAGGTGATCCGGGAGCACCCCGTGCTGCTGAACCGGGCGCCCACCCTGCACCGGCTGGGCATCCAGGCCTTCGAGGCGGTTCTGGTGGGAGGCAAGGCCGTCCAGATCCACCCGCTCGTGTGCGCGGCGTTCAACGCCGACTTCGACGGCGACCAGATGGCGGTCCATCTACCGCTGTCGGCGGAGGCGCAGGCCGAGGCCCGCGTGCTGATGTTGTCCGCCAACAACGTGCTGTCGCCCGCGCACGGCGCCCCGCTCGTCACGCCGACCCAGGACATGATCGTCGGCACCTATTACCTCACCCTCATGAATCCCGCCGCCTCCGGGGCGGGGCGCGTGTTCCGGAACCTCGACGAGATCATGTTCGCCTACGAGGGGGGGCTGGTGGAGCTCCACAGCCCGGTGGAGTACCGGATCCCCGAGTTGCGCCGCTCCGATCCCGCCGCCGACGGCTCCTCCGGCAACGGCTCGCGGGTGACCTACGAGCCCACGACGGTCGGGCGCATCCTGCTCAACGAGCAGTTGCCCGACGACTTCGGGTTCATCAACGAGGAGTTGAAGAGGCCTGCCGTGGGCCGGCTGGTGGAGCGGCTGGCGCGCAACTACCCCAAGGCGCAGGTGGCGCGCAGCCTCGACGGTCTGAAGGATCTGTGCTTCCGCTTCGCCACGCAGTCGGGGCTCACGATCTCCCTCGAGGACATCAAGGTCCCGGCCGACAAGCCCAAGATCCTGGACCAGCACGAGCGCAGGGCGCAGTCAACTGAGAAGCAGTTCCGGCGCGGGATCATCTCCGACGGCGAGCGCCGCCAGAAGGAGATCGAGACCTGGCTGGAGGCCACCCAGCAGGTGCAGGACTCCATGGTCGAGGCCCTGCGCAGCGAGGATCTCAACCCCGTCAACATGATGGTGGACTCGGGCGCCCGCGGGAACATGATGCAGCTCCGCCAGATCGCCGGGATGCGCGGCGTGGTGGCCAACCCGCGCGGCGACATGATCTCCCGCCCGATCAAGTCCAACTTCCGGGAGGGGCTGTCGGTGCTGGAGTACTTCATCTCCACGCCCGGCGCCCGCAAGGGACTCGTGGACACGGCGCTGCGCACCGCCGACTCGGGCTACCTCACGAGGCGACTCGTGGACGTGGCGCAGGAGCTCATCATCAACGACGAGAACCCGTTCGAGAGCAACGAACCGGTGCCGGGCATCCACGTCGACCTTCGCTCCGGGGACCGGCCCTTGGAGGTGCGCCTGCTGGGCCGGGTTCTGGCCGACGCCGTCACGCTCGACGACGGCACCGAGGTCCCGGCAGGTGAGATGGTGACCCGCCGGCTCATGGAGCGCCTCATCAACGATTCCGGCCTGGAGCGGGTGCGCGTGCTGTCGCCGCTCACCGACAACTCCCTCCAGGGAATCTCCGCAAAGTCCTACGGCATGTCGCTCGCCACGGGCGCCCTCATCGAGACGGGCGAAGCGGTCGGCGTGATCGCCGCCCAGTCCATCGGCGAGCCCGGCACCCAGCTGACGATGCGGACGTTCCACACCGGCGGCGCCATGGAGTTGGGACGGTCGGTGAGTGACATCGCCCGCGGTCTGCCGCGTGTGGTGGAGCTGTTCGAGGCGCGGACGCCAAAGGGCAAGGCGACCCTGGCGCGCAGTTCGGGCATCCTCCGGGTGGACGAACCCGACGGCCAGCAGCAGCGGCTGCGCGTGGTCGCCTCCGACGGCACCGAGGAGAAGCACGTTGCCGTCGTGGGGGCGCGCCTGGAGTTCCGCGACGGAGACGAGGTGGAAGCCGGTGAGGTGCTCGTCGAGGGCAACGTGGACCCGAAGGAGTTGCTGGAGATCAAGGGGCTGCGTGCCGTCCAGCAGTACCTGGTGGACGAGGTGCAGGCCGTGTATCGCGAGCAGGGCGTGTCGATCCACGACAAGCACATCGAGTTGATCGTCCGCCAGATGACGCGCCGCGTGCTGGTGCAGGAGTCCGGCGATTCGGAGTTCCTGCCGGGCGAGCGGGTGGATGCCCGCCGCTACCGGGACGCCAACCGGCAGCTCATCACCGAGGAGAAGCGCCCGGCACAGGGGCGTCCCGAGCTGATGGGCATCACGAAGGCCTCCCTGGCGACAGACTCGTGGCTGTCGGCGGCCTCCTTCCAGACGACGACGCAGGTGCTCACCGAGTCCGCCATCGAGTCGCGCAGCGACGACCTGAGTGGGCTGAAGGAGAACATCATGATCGGCAAGCTCATCCCGGCGGGCACCGGCATCGCCAAGTACCGCAACGTCCGCCCGCACGCCCCGGACTACGTGCCCATGGAGGTCTATTCCGAGGACTACGACCAGTTCGCGGAGGGCTACGCGGACGTTTTCGGTGTGCTTCCCGAGGTCCACGACCCGCTTGACGCACCGGCCACGACCGAGCTCACCGCCGAGGGTGCCGGGTTGTGAACATCGCCGCCCGCGCGTAGCCTGAATCGTCGGCTTCGGCCTGTCCACGGACGCGCTCGCCGCGCAAATACGCTGCTGAAGGCACGTCACGAGGTCGAAACAGGACGGACCACCGAGTGTGGACCTGCGCCCGGCATCGTCTCGTGACCCGGCCCGATGCGGCCCGACCCGATGCGGCACCGCGCGCGGCGCCCGTCGGCACGTCCGAACCGATGCCAGACCGGCCATACCCAGAGCCACCCAGGAGTCCGAGGAGCACTGTGCCCACCATCCAGCAGCTCGTGCGCAAGGGACGGGGGACGAAACCCCGCAAGGACAGCACGCCGGCTCTGAAGGGCGCGCCCCAGCGACGGGGCGTCTGCACCCGCGTCTACACGACCACCCCGAAGAAGCCCAACTCGGCGCTTCGCAAGGTGGCCCGCGTGCGCCTCACGAGCGGGATCGAGGTGACCGCCTACATTCCCGGTGAGGGACACAACCTGCAGGAGCATTCGATCGTGCTGGTCCGCGGCGGACGCGTGAAGGACATCCCCGGCGTCCGCTACAAGGTCATCCGCGGCGCCCTGGATTCCAGTGGCGTGGACGAGCGTCGGCAGGCTCGCAGCCGCTACGGCGCCAAGAAGGACTGAGCGATGCCGCGTCGAGGTCCCCCCCAGCGCCGGGAACTGCCGGCTGATCCGGTCTACGACTCGGTGCTCGTCACCCAATTCGTCAACAAGATTCTCCAGCGCGGCAAGCGCTCCCTGGCCGAGCGCGTCGTCTACGGCGCACTCGACAACATCGAGCGCACCGGGGCCGAGCCGGCGGCCGTTCTCAAACGAGCCGTCGAGAACGTGAAGCCGCAACTGGAGGTCCGCAGCCGGCGCGTCGGCGGGGCCACGTACCAGGTGCCGGTGGACGTGCGGCCGCGCCGCCAGACCACGCTGGCGATCCGCTGGATCGTGGGCTATGCCCGCGACCGCCGCGAGCGCACCATGTCCGCCCGCCTGGCCGGCGAGTTGCTCGACGCCTCCAACAACACCGGGTCCTCGATCAAGCGCAAAGAGGATTTGCACAAGATGGCGGAGTCCAACAAGGCCTTCGCCCACTATCGCTGGTAGTGGGAGCCTGAGTCGTCATGGTTGCGTAACCATGGACGCACCTGACCGTCACCGCGCCTGAATAACTTCCGACCGGTCCGGTGACGTGTCACCGCCGGTCTGCGGGGCTCGATCCCGGCAGCCCCAACCCTTCAGCGGAGAGCGCCATCATGTCTCCACAGCCCCTCGAACGAACACGCAATATCGGCATCATGGCCCACATCGACGCGGGCAAGACCACGACGACCGAGCGCTTCCTGTACTACGCCGGCGTGAACTACAAGATCGGCGAGGTGCACGACGGGGCCGCCACGATGGACTGGATGGCGCAGGAGCAGGAGCGCGGGATCACGATCACCGCCGCCGCGACCCATTGCATCTGGCGTGACAGCCGCATCAACATCATCGATACGCCCGGCCACGTGGACTTCACCATGGAGGTGGAGCGCTCGCTGCGCGTGCTGGACGGTGCGGTGGCCGTCTTCGACGGCGTGGCGGGCGTCGAACCGCAGACCGAGACCGTGTGGCGCCAGGCGGACCGCTACAGCGTGCCGCGCATCTGCTTCGTCAACAAGCTGGATCGCACGGGTGCCGACTTCTTCTTCTGCGTCGACAGCATCCGCGAGCGGCTGGACTGCACGCCGCTCGTGCTGCAGTTGCCGATCGGGGTGGAGTCCGACTTCGTGGGTGTCGTCGATCTGCTCTCGATGCGCGCGCTCGTCTGGAACAACGCCGATCTGGGCGCAACGTGGACCGAGGTCGCCGTTCCGGAGGAACTCCGCGAGCCGGCGGAGGCGCAGCGGGGCGAGATCATCGACCAGGTGAGTGCCATCGACGACGGCATCCTGGAGAAGTACGTCGCCGAGGAGGAGATCGGTGCCGAGGACCTGCGGCCGGTCATCCGCCGTGGCACCCTGTCGGGGGTCTTCGTCCCGGTGCTGTGCGGCTCGGCGTTCAAGAACAAGGGCGTGCAGCCGCTTCTCGACGCGGTCGTGGACTACCTGCCGTCCCCGCTGGACCTGCCGCCGGTCACCGGAGTCGTGCCCCGCACGGGTGCGGTCGTGGAGCGGAGCACGGACCCCGCCGAACCGTTCGCCGCGCTGGCCTTCAAGATCATGTCCGACCCCCACGTCGGCCGGCTCACGTACTTCCGCGTGTACAGCGGATCGTTGTCCAAGGGCGAACAGGTGCTGAACAGCCGCACCGGTCGCACCGAGCGCATCTCGCGGCTGCTGGAAATGCACGCCAACGATCGCCTGGACCGGGAGGAGGTGAGCGCCGGAGGCATCGTTGCCGCCGTGGGCTTCAAGAACACCCGCACCGGCGACACGCTCTGCGACAAGAAGCACCCGATCCTTCTGGAGCAGTTGGACTTCCCCGAGTCGGTGATCGACGTGGCCGTGGAACCGCGCTCCAAGGCCGACCAGGACCGCCTCTCCAAGGCTCTCGGTGCGCTCGCCGAGGAGGACCCCACGTTCCGGGTGCGAACCGACAGCGAGACGGGGCAGACCATCATCGCCGGGATGGGCGAGCTGCACCTCGAGGTGATCGTCGATCGGATGTTGCGCGAGTTCAAGGTGGACGCCTCGGTGGGGCGCCCCCAGGTGGCCTACCGGGAGACTCTGGCCGCCCCGGTGAACCGGCACACCTACGTTCACCGCAAGCAGACCGGCGGGCTCGGTCAGTTCGCGGTCATCAGCGCCTCGATCGAGCCGCTCGGGCCCGGAGAGGACTTCGAGTTCGTGAGCGAGGTCAGCGGCGGGGCCATCCCGCGCGAGTTCATCCCCGCCGTGGAGGAGGGGGTTCGCGAGGCCCTCACCGCGGGGGCGCTGGCGGGCTTCGCGACCGTCGGCATCCGTGTGGTGCTCAACGACGGCCGCCATCACGAGGTGGACTCGTCGGAGATGGCTTTCAAGATCGCCGCCATGGCCTGGTTCCGGGAGGCGGCGCTGAAGGCGTCACCCGTCCTGCTGGAGCCGATTATGGCCACCGAGGTCGTCGCCCCCGAGCGCTTCCTCGGTGACGTCGTCGGCGACGTCAACAGCCGCCGCGGGCGTGTCCTGGGGACCGAGCGGCGCGGCGCCAATCAAGTTGTGAATGCCACGGTGCCGCTTGCGGAGATGTTCGGATACGCTACCGACCTGCGTTCGCGCACCCAGGGGCGGGCCACGTACACCATGCAGTTCGACTCCTACCAGCGGGTGCCGGTGTCCGTACAAGAAGAGATCGTCTCCCGCGTGCGCGGCGTCTGAGTCAACCGGACGGCGTGGCCACAACCGAAGCGGCGCCGAGACGCTCGCCGCGTGCGGATCACGCGCACCGACCGGAACGAGTTGCACGAACCGACGAGAACCTCAACCAATCGGAGTATCAGGAGCAAGACAATGGCCAAGGAAGTCTTCCAGCGTTCGAAGCCGCACATCAACGTGGGCACCATGGGGCACATCGACCATGGCAAGACGACGCTGACCGCCGCCATCACGCGGGTTCTGTCCCAGCGTGATCCGGAGTCCACGCAGTTCACCGACTTCGACTCCATCGACAAGGCTCCCGAGGAACGCGAGCGGGGCATCACGATCAACGTGGCCCACGTCGAGTACGAGACACCCAACCGGCACTACGCCCACGTCGACATGCCCGGCCATGCCGACTACATCAAGAACATGATCACCGGTGCGGCGCAGGTCGACGGCGCCATCCTGGTCGTGTCGGCCGCCGACGGCCCGATGCCGCAGACCCGCGAGCACGTGCTCCTGGCACGTCAGGTGGGTGTGCCCCGCATCCTCGTGGCATTGAACAAGGTGGACGCCGTTGACGACCCCGAACTGCTGGAGCTGGTGGAGCTCGAGGTCCGCGAGCTGCTCGACGAGTACGGGTTCCCCGGCGACGACACGCCGGTCATGCCGGTCTCGGCGCTCAAGGCACTGGAGGGCGACGATGAGGCCGGCGATCAGGTCGTGGCGCTCATGGAGGCCGTGGACTCGTACGTGCCCGAGCCGGTGCGCGACGTCGACAAGCCGTTCCTCCTGCCGATCGAGGACGTCTTCTCGATCACGGGTCGTGGAACGGTGGTCACCGGGCGCGTCGAGCAGGGCATCGTCAACACGGGCGACAACGTCGAGATCGTCGGGATCAAGGAGACCCGCAAGACGGTGTGCACCGGTGTGGAGATGTTCCGCAAGATCCTCGACGAGGGCCGCGCCGGCGACAACATCGGCGCGCTGCTGCGCGGCGTAGGCAAGGAAGAGGTGCAGCGGGGCCAGGTGCTCGCCGCTCCGGGCTCCATCACGCCCCACACTCACTTCGAGGCGGAGGTCTACGTGCTGACCAAGGCCGAGGGCGGGCGCCACAAGCCGTTCTTCGACGGCTACCGGCCCCAGTTCTACTTCCGCACCACCGACGTCACCGGCTCCATCTCGCTGCCGGAGGGCGTCGAGATGTGCATGCCCGGCGACAACACGCAGATGACCGTCGAGTTGATCGCCCCGATCGCCATGGACGAGGGTCTGCGCTTCGCCATCCGCGAGGGTGGGCGCACCGTCGGCGCCGGCGCCGTCACCAAGATCCTGAAGTAGCCGATCGTGGCCACGGGGCAGAAGATCCGCATCCGGCTCAAGGCGTACGACCACGAGGTCGTGGATCAGTCGGCGCGCAAGATCGTGCAGACGGTCAAGCGAACCCAGGCCGAGGTGCGGGGCCCGGTGCCACTGCCGACCGAACGGCACCGCGTGACCGTGATCCGCTCACCCCACAAGGACAAGGACAGCCGCGAGCACTTCGAGATGCGGATTCACAAGCGGCTGCTGGACATCGTGAACTCCTCGGCGAAGACGGTGGACTCGTTGCAGCGCATCGACCTCCCCGCCGGGGTGGACATCGAGATCAAGATCCTCTGAGACGCCGCACCTCGTCGGGTCCGGCCCGGGGCGGCAGCGGGGGTTCGTCGGCGGGCTGGGCGACGGCCGGAGCCCTCGGGATGGTGCGTCGGGCGAGCAGCAGCGCCACGGTGCACGCGGCGGTGCCGAACCAGAACGCCGACGCGATCCCACCGAAATGCGTGGCGACGGCGCCCGCGAGGAAGCCCCCGGTTCCGAACGCCACATCGAACGAGATGCTGAACGAAGCGACGGCCTGGCCCCGCTCGGCCACAGGCGCGGACTGGATGACGGACGCGAAGAGCGCCGGGAACAGGAAGCTCTGACCCAGCGCCAGCACCGCGCTGCCGACGTAGGCCCCGCCGGGTGCCCGCCAGGTCGCCATGACGGCGAGTCCCAGTGCCGAGAAGACCAGAGCGATGGTCGTGGTGGTTCGGGCACCGAGGCGGTCCGGCAGCCGCGCCAGCAGCAGCCGCAGGATCAGCACGGCGCCGGCGAACAGCAGGAAGACGCTGCCGGCATTCCGGATGCCGACCTCCGTGGCCCAGAGCGCCGCGAAGGTCATGAAGCACGCGAAGCCCAGCAGGCCGATCATCAGGACGCTTCCCGGCCGCACCGCCGCCGGGTGCACCACCGGGCGCGAGAAGAACTGGCGGTTACCCGCCGCCGGGACGCGATTCTGCGGGGCCCGCACGGCCAGTAGCGCGCCGATCCCGCAGAACGCCGCGCTGGCCAGCCACGTGACGTCGAAGGTGAACCGCTCGATCAGCCACTCCGCCAGCAGCGGGCCCAGAGCCATGCTGGCGTACACCACGGCGGAGAAGTAGGAGGTCGCCTCGGCCCGCCGCCCCTCGGGGGCGAGATCCTGCAGGGCGGTCGCGGCGCCTACGAAGAAGGCGGCCTCACCGATGCCCGTGAGGGCGCGGAACAGGACGACTGTGCCGACGCTGTTGGCGACCAGAAGGCCCAGCATGCTCGCTCCGGCCAGCGACGAACCGAAGACCATCACCCACCGCCGGCCCTTCGTGTCGGTGATGGGTCCGGCAACGATCCGCAGGACGGCCGCGGCGAGGCCGGAGACGCCCATGGCGGCACCCACGCCCCATTCGCCGCCGCCCAACTCCTCGCTGACGAAGACGGGGATGGCCACGAGCATCATGCCCGTGCTCACGAAGTACCAGACGCACGCCGTCAGCAGCGCCGTGAACGTCGGCGTGACGAGCCGTCCGGTTCCCGACGCCGCCTTCACCCCGTGAGTATGGCGTGCACGTCTCCTGGTCCATGGACCCCGATGACGAGGGTGCTCTCGATGTCGGCCGAGCGCGACGGTCCCGTGACGGCCACCAGCTGGCTGGGGAGGTCCCCGGTGCCGCGCAGGTAGTCGCCGAGGGTGTCGACGATGGTGCCGGCGTCGATGACGAGGACACAGGCCGGGGGCAGCAGGCTCGCCGCTCGCCCCCGATTGTCGTCGGCGCGCAGCAACGCGGTGCCGGTCTGTGCCGCCGCCGCCACCGCCCGCACCACGCCCACGGCGGCCCCCGCCGCCGCCTGCGATCCGCAGTCGGGCCAGCGGAGGTCGGCGTCCACGTCGAGTCCCGCGGCGGCCAGGAGCGGTCCGTCGCGCCCGGCCGCGAAGGCGGCCACCGCGCCCCGCAGTTCATCGGTGGGAACTCGTTCAGCGGTACCGCCCAGCGCCCGCCATGCCGCCATGAACCCGTCGGGGCCCGTCCGGGCGCGCACGAAGCGTGCCCGCGGTGTGGGCGGGGCGATCGGGCCGGTGCCGCCGGCTGCGCCCGTTCGAAGCCGGCCCAGGAACTCGTCCCGGGGGGTGCAGGCGCTCACGGCAACTCCCGCCCCTGGCGCCAGGCACCGAGCCAGCCGATGTCCGGGAGCCACCGCAGTCTTCGCAGCAGCGGCAGTACGACCCGGGCTCCGAGCACCATGGCACCGAAGCTCCAGCGTCGCGACCACGCCTGTGACCACAACCAGAAGCCCGCCCGCCGCAACCGCGAGGCGTCGGCGCGGGCGTCCCGGTGGCGGAGTTGCAGCAGCAGGTCGTGCAGCGGGATGCGCACGGGGCAGATCTCGGTGCAGGCGCCGCACAGCGAGGAGGCCTCGGCGAGCTCGCGGGCGGCCGGATCGGTGGGTTTCAGGAGCGGCGTCAGCACCGCCCCGATGGGTCCGCTGTAGACGGAGTCGTAGGTGTGCCCACCGACCTGGCGGTACACCGGGCACACGTTCAGGCAGGCGCCGCAGCGGATGCAGTGCAGCGCCGGGGAGAAGCGGGTCCCCACCACGGCGCTGCGTCCGCCGTCCAGCACGACCACGTGCAGCTCCTCGGGGCCGTCGACCTCGCCGGGGCGCCGCGGGCCGGTGATGATGTTCGTGTAGGTGGTCAGCGCCTGCCCGGTCGCCGAACGAGCCAGCAGGTTCAACATCACATCGAGTTCGTCGAAGTCGGCGACGATGCGCTCGAGTCCCATGAGGGCGATGTGCGTCGGCGGGAGGCTGGAGCACATGCGCCCGTTGCCCTCGTTCTCGACGAGGCAGATCGAGCCCGTGGCGGCGACGGCGAAGTTCACGCCGGTGATCCCCACGCCGGCGTCCAGGAAAGCCTGCCGCAGCCGTCGCCGGGCGTAGGCCGCCTCTGCTGTGATCTCGGGACTGACCGGCGCTCCCCGGTCGGCGCTCAGCAGGTCGGCGACCTCGAAGCGGTCCTTGTGCATGGCCGGCGCCACGATGTGCGATGGGGGCTCGCCGGCCAGTTGCTGGATGAACTCGCCCAGGTCGGTCTCCACCACGTCGGCGCCGGCCCGCTCCAGGACGTCGTTGAGGTGGATCTCCTCGGAGACCATGGACTTGCCCTTGGCGATGACCTTGGCGCCGCGCCGTGCCACGATGCCGGCCACGATGGCGTTGGCCTCGTCGGCATCGGAGGCCCAGTGCACGTGACCGCCGAGCGCACCGAGGTTGTCCGACCAGCGTTCCAGCAGCTCCGGAAGCCGTTGCAGCGCTGCGGCCCGGATGACCGAGGCGGCGTCACGCAACTCGTCGGCGTTGCGCAGCTCCGCGATCGCCTCGTGGCGTCGCTGCACCATGAGGCCGGTGCCGCGTGCGATGGCCGCTCGCATGCGGTCGTCGCCCAGGGCGCGGCCGGCGCGGCGGCCGAAGCTCACCGGGGTGGCGGTGGGCGCGCTCACCGGATCGTTCCCGCAGCGCGGCGGCGCAGCTCGCGTGGGTTCGAGTCGGGCCCGGTCACGTCCCGGGATCCAGCAGGGAGGCGACGTGGTCGAATCGCAGCGCCAGCCCGCGGCGGCGGGCCCGACCCTGCAGGTGCAGGAGGCACGAGAGGTCGCAGCTGGTGATCTGCATGCAGCCGGTTGCCGCCAGATTGTCGAGCTTCTCGTCGGCCATGGCCACCGACACGGCGGGCATCTTGACCGAGAACGATCCGCCGAACCCGCAGCAACGCTCTGTTCCCTGGGCCTCGGTGGGGGTGCGCCCGGCGTCGGCGAGAGCGCGCCGCACCGTGGCGCCCGCTCCGAGCTCACGCAGCGCATGGCAGGAGTCGTGGACCACGACTGGCCCGCCGCCGTCGGGTTCCTGCGCCGATCCACCGTCGCCGGTCCCGGAGGCCGGCGGCCGGTCCCCGGCGCTTCCGGCCGCAGCGGTCCCTGTCAGGAACGCCGTCAACTCGACGGTCCGCGCCGCAGCCCGGCGTGCCGCGTCCGCGTCCGCGGTTCCCTCGAACAGTTCCGGCCAGTGGTGGGACATCATCGTGGCGCAGGACCCGGAGGCCACCACACAGGCCGTGTCAGCGTCGCCGAGGGCGCGCAAGGTGCGCCGGGCGACGCGCCGCGCCTCGCCGGCGTAGCCGGCGTTGTAGGCGGGTTGGCCACAGCAGGTGGCTCCTCGCACGGGCTGCGGATCGTGCCCGCCGGCGCGCAGCACGCGCTGTGCCGCTGCTCCCACGTTGGGCTGCAGAAGCTCCACCAGGCAACTCGCGAAGAACCGAACGACCACGCCGCGCACCCTACCCCGAGCCTCCCCCGCCGCACCGTTGTCCGGTCGTCGCAACCCCCGACCGGACCACCGCGGGCAGGACGGATCGGGGTTGTACGCTTTTGCGCCTATGGTCACCCATTCCATGGCCGAGCGGCTGGCGGAACTCGCCAAGCGTAAGGAGCAGGCTCGCCACGCCGGCCCCGAGCGGGCGGTGGAGCGCCAGCACGCCAAGGGCAAGCTGCTGGCCCGCGAGCGCATCGACTACCTGCTGGACCCCGGCTCGTTCCACGAGCTCGACATGCTCGCCCGGCACCGGGCCACCGAGAGCGGCCTCGCCGAGCGCCCCTACACCGACGGCGTCGTGACGGGTTGGGGGACGGTCGACGGCCGCAAGGTGTTCGTGTTCGCTCAGGACTTCACCGTGTTCGGCGGCGCACTCGGCGAGGTGTTCGCCGCCAAGATCCACAAGGTGATGGACATGGCCGTCACCACGGGGGCGCCGGTGATCGGTCTCAACGACGGCGCCGGGGCCCGGATCCAGGAGGGGGTCGTGAGCCTCGACTCCTACGGGGGCATCTTCTCGCGCAACGTGCGGGCCTCCGGCGTGGTGCCCCAGATCTCGGTGGTGCTGGGGCCGTGCGCCGGCGGCGCGGTCTACAGCCCGGCGATCACGGACTTCATCTTCATGGTGCGCGAGACGTCGCACATGTTCATCACCGGGCCCGACGTGGTCCGGACCGTGACCGGTGAGGAGGTCTCGCTGGAGGATCTCGGCGGCGCCCGCAGCCATGCCACCAAGTCAGGCGTGGCCACGTTCGTGCGCGACACCGAGCACGACGTGCTCGACGCCGTGAAGGAGCTCCTGAGCTTCCTGCCGTCGAACTATCTCGAACATCCCCCGCACTACGAGCCCATGGATTCGCCGGACCGGCTGTGCCCCGAGTTGCAGGCCGTCCTGCCGGACAGCTCCAACCTGCCGTACGACATGAAGGACGTGGTCGCCGCTGTCCTCGACGACGGCGAGTACCTGGAGTACTTCCCGAACTGGGCGCAGAGCATCGTCTGCATGTTCGGGCGGCTGGACGGGCACACCGTCGGCGTGATCGGGAACCAGCCCCTGGTGCTGGCGGGGGTGCTCGACATCGAATCCTCCTCGAAGGCAGCCCGCTTCGTGCGCACCTGCGACGCCTTCGGCATCCCCCTGTTGACCCTGGTGGACGTGCCGGGGTTCCTGCCGGGCGTGGATCAGGAGTACGGCGGCATCATCCGCCACGGCGCCAAGCTGCTGTACGCCTACTGCGAGGCCACGGTGCCGCGCATCTCCGTGGTCACGCGCAAGGCGTACGGCGGGGCTTACGTCGTGATGGACTCCAAGTCCGTGGGCTCCGATCTGTGCTTCGCCTGGCCGTCGGCGGAGTTGGCGGTGATGGGGCCGCAGGGGGCCGTGGAGATCCTGCACCGGCGCGAGCTGGCCGAGAGCCAGAACCCCGAGACCAGGCGCGACGAGTTGGTGGAGGACTACATCGAGCGTTACGCCAACCCGTACATCGCCGCTGAGCGCGGCTACATCGACGACGTGATCGATCCCGCCGAGACGAGGCGCAAGGTGATCGCGGGGTTCGACGCGCTGCGCTCCAAGCGCGCCGAGCGCCCGCGGCGCAAGCACGGCGTCATCCCGCTGTGACCTCGCCGGGCGCCGCGGGCGGGGCCGTCACGGTGACGCCGACCCCGGCCGACGATGGGGAGGTGGCGGCGATCGTCGCCGCGGTGCGGCTGCTGCTGCAGCAGCAGAGCACGGAGCCACCCCGAGCGGCGCCAGCGCGATCGGGCTGGCGGTTCGCCGGACGCTGGTGGCGGTAGACACGTCTCCGATGCCCGAACCGGTCGTCTCGACGGTTTCGGAGGGCTCGGTCGAGGCGGCTGGTCCAGCCTCGGCGGGCGTGACCCCGGTGCAGCCGGTGCGTCGCGCCGCGGCCGACAAGGACTGGTCGGCCGCCGACCCCGGTGCGGATCTGCGACTCGTCGGAGGCGCCGGCGCGCTCCGGCACCTGCTCCGTCCGGCGGTCCTCGAGACGCAGCGCAGCGCCACCGGTCGGGTTCTGGACCTCCGGGGACCGCTGGCGGGCGGGTTCGCCTACGACTCGGCGGAGGAACTGGTCGTGCGGCCGGCGACCGCGCCGGGCGGTCGGAGCGACGAGCAGTTCGACACCATCTGCTCGTTCGGCGCGCTGGCCGCGGCGCGCCGCCTGGAGGAGTTCGTGGCGTCGCTGCGCCCGCTCGTGGCACCCGGGGGACGGCTGCTGTTCGTGGAACTCGACGGCGATGCCCGCCGCTGGCGCCGCCGGCTGGATCGCATCGCACGGCGCTTCTGGGGTGCCTCGATGGCGGGCGACATCTCCGGCGCCCTGTGGGCCGGTGGATTCGAGCTGACCTCGCTGGACAGGCGCCCGCTGCGTATTCGAGGTCCGGGGTTGCTGCGGGTCGTCGTGGGCGCCGCCAGGCTGGATCCGCACCGGTCGGGAGGGCCGCCGCAGCACGGCACCGGGGACGCGGCGCTGTGAGCCGGGGGACCCTGGCGTTCGTGGGGGGCGGTGAGTTCTCGCCGGGCTGCGACTTCGACGCCGCTCTGCTGGCGGAGTGCGGGGCCTCCGAGGTGGTGGTGCTGCCGACGGCGACCGCCTACGAGAACCCCGCACGGTTGCGGGCGCGGGCGGAGGAGTGGTTCGCCGCTCTGGGAGTGGGCTGCCGCTGGCTCGACGTGTACCGGAGGGTCGACGCCGACGACGCGGCGGCGGCGGCCGCCGTGGCGGATGCGGAGTTGGTCTATCTGACCGGCGGGTCACCCCTGCACGCCCGCTCGACGCTGCTGCGCACCGCGGTCTGGGCGGCTGTCACCGAGGCCTCCGCCAGGGGCGCCACCGTCGCGGGTGCGGGCGCCGGCGGCAACGTGTTGTGCGACCACATGGTGGACGTGCGCGGCGGCGCCTTCACGATCGGCCTCGGACTCACCGACGAGCTGGCCATGATCTCCCGGGCCGACACGCTGTCGGCCGAGCGAATCTCACGGACCGTCCAACTGGCACCGCCGCGCTTGCTCGTGGCCGCCGTGGAGGAGCGCAGCGCGCTGATCTGTTGGCCCGACGGTTCCTGGGAGGCCGTCGGTGAGGTGGTCCTGTACCGGGGCGGGGCGCGGGTCGGCTTGGCGGACCTGGCATCCTGAGCTTGATCCCGGGGGTTCCCGACCGCCGGATCAGCCCACGTCGATCCGGAGGCTGTTGACGACGACGGGCGGGTCGGGGGCGCCGCCGAGGGGATTGTCGGGTTCGTCGACGTGGCTGGCGAGGATGTCGACGAGTATGTCGAGGCCCTCGATCACCTCGCCGTACACCACGTAGGTGCCCTGGCCGTCGAGCAGGCCGGCGTCCTCGGTGACGGTGAAGAAGTATTGCGCACCGGCGCTATTGGGTTCGGCCCGGCGGGCCATGACCAACTGCCCCGGCCGGTAGGTGAAGCCTGTGCCCTCGTCCCACAGCGTGTATCCCGGCCCGGGGTCGGCGGCAGTGTTGGTGTGCGGGGAACCCCCCTGCAGGATGCCGATGCTCGGAGCGCTGCGGTGGATCAGCGTCCCGTCGTAGTAGCCGAAGCGAGCCAGGTTCACGAAGCTGTTCACCGTGCCGGGCGTGTTGGTGACGTCCAGCGCCACCCTGACGATCCCCTGGGAGGTGTCGAAGACGGCCGTGTGCGGCACCGAGGTGTCGATGCAGAGCATGGGCGCTCCGGCGAAGTCCAGTAGCGGCTCGGCGACGCCCGTGGCAGGGGCGCACGGCTCGGTGCCGTAGTCGTCGGCGGCGTAGGGAGCGTAGGCCGGGCCGCCGGCGGCGGGCGCCTCGTCGGCGACGGTCGCGGGCACGGTTGTCGAGCCGATGGGGGCCTCACCGACCATGTCGTCCTCGAGGGCGTCGTCACTGTCGGTGGTGTCGTCCGCCTCGGCAACGACCTCGGCACCGGCTGGGGGCGGTGGCGGAGCGGCCGATTCGGGCTCGTCCTCGCGGCCGCTCAGCGTGATGCCCAGGAAGACGCCGATCACGGCCAGCGCCACGATGCCGACCCTCAGAATCGTGCGCCGCTTCTTGGCCCGCGCCGCCGCCTCCTTGGCGGCCTCCCGGCGCGCCTGCGTCCCCGCCTTCTGACGGGCGCGTTTCTCGGTTCCCACGTACCCAAAACTACCGGCGCCCGGGGCGCAGAGTTGCGGCAGGCGGCGTTAGGTTGACATTGATGGCTCTACTGGTCCAGAAGTTCGGTGGCACGTCGGTTGCCACTCCCGAGCGCATGCGCGAGATCGCCGAGCAGGTGCACCTCCGGCGCCTGCAGGGCGACGACCTGGTTCTCGTCGTCAGCGCCATGGGCAGCGAGACCGACGAACTGCTCCGCCTCGCCGCCGCCGTGGCCGACCGGCGTCCGGGTCGCGAGATGGACATGCTGATCACGGCGGGCGAGCGCAAGGCCACGGCGCTGATGTGCATGGCGTTGCACGACCAGGGCGTTCCCGCCGATTCCCTGACCGGCAGCCAGGCGGGGTTCCTGACCGACAGCACCCACCAGAACGCCCGCATCCTGGAGATCCGCCCCGAACGGGTACGCGCCGCAATCGCCGAGGGGCGGGTACCGGTGGTGGCCGGCTCGCAGGGCGTGTCCACCGAGCGCGATGTGACGTTCCTGGGCCGTGGCGGCTCGGACACCACCGCGGTGGCACTGGCCCACGTGCTCGGCGCTGATGCCTGCGAGCTGTACACCGACGTCTCCGGTGTGTTCACCGCCGATCCCCGCGTGGTGTCCCGGGCTCGGCGCATCGGCCGGCTGTCCTACGACGAGATGCTGGAGATGACCGCAACCGGCTGCCCGAAGCCCGCCATGCGGTCGGTGGAGGTCGCCCGCGCCCGGCGCGTGCGGCTGCACGTCCGCTCGGCCTTCACCTGGGAGCCGGGCACCTGGATCGACGAGGAGGATCCCGACATGGAGCAGGCAATCGTGTCCGCGGTGACACACGACACCTCCGAGGCCAAGATCACCGTGCCGAACGTCCCGGACCGCCCCGGGATCGCCGGGACGCTCTTCCGCCGCCTCGCCGACCTGGACGTGAACGTCGACATGATCGTGCAGAACGTGTCCGAGGACGGCGTGACCGACATCTCCTTCACCGTTCCCCGGGGCCAGCTGGCGGACAGCACCTCGGTGGCGCAGTCGCTGGCCGCCGAGATCGGGGCGGGGACCGTCACCTCCGACGCCACGATCGCCCGAGTGAGCCTCGTCGGCGCCGGCATGAAGACCAATCCCGGCGTGGCGGCCTCGATGTTCGAGACACTCGGCACCGCCGGAATCAACATCGAGATGATCTCCACGTCGGCCATCCGCGTCTCGTGCGTGGTCGGCGAGGCCGACGTGGTCCGCGCCGTTGCCGCTCTCCACGAGGCGTTTGAACTGCAGCGGCCGGTGGGTTCGGGCTAGCGGGATCCCGGCGGTCCCGCGCGGCTAGCCGGGATCGCGCCGGTTGCCGCGCAGCGACTCCGCCACCCCGGCGACGTCGTAATCTCCGAAGCCGGCAGCCGACGCCGCCTGCAGCGATCGGTGGTTGCTGACGATCTGCGGCAGGTCCACCCCGGACTCGGCGGCCAGATCCAGCGCCAGGCGAAGGTCCTTGATGGCGAGGTCCAGCCGGAAGATGGCGGGCTGGGTGCCGGGACGCTCGTACCAGTCCCGGCGGTACTGGAAGAACGGCGAGCCCAGCGGGCTGTTGGCGAAGATGTCGTAGGCCACGAGGCGGTCGATGCCGGCCTTCTCGGCCAGCACGAGTCCTTCGGCGATGCTGTTCACGAGACCGTGCACCAGCGTGTTGAGGGCGAGCTTCATGGCCGCGCCGGATCCCTGGCCGCCGACGTGCGCGATCCTGCCGCTGAAGGGCTCCATCGCCGGCCGAGCCTGGTCGACGGCGGCACCGTCACCCCCGGCGATCATGAGGAGCACACCTGCTTCCGCCGTCGAGACACTGCCACCGGCCGGGGCATCCACCAGCTTGGCGCCGGCGGACTCCACCACTCCGGCGAGGTGGCGGACGCAGGTCGGGCTGATGGTGCTCATCTCCACGGCCACGGCACCCGGCGCGATGCCGGCGGCCACGCCATCGGGCCCCGCGAACACTTCGGTGGCGGCGGCGTCGTCGGAAACGATGCTGAGCACCGCGTCGCTGCCGGCTGCAACCGCAGCGGGCGTGTCGCAGATCTCGACGTCGGCTTCATCGCTTGCCGAACGGACGTGCTCGACGAACGCCTCCGCCTTGGTGCGGGTCCGGTTGTGGACGCGCAACGGCAACCCGGCGGCGGCGACGTGGGCGGCCATCGGCCACCCCATGTTCCCGAGGCCGATGAATCCAACGCGCGGGCCGCTCGGATCAGCGCGACCGGCACCCGAATGGTCGCTCCTGCCGTCAGCCATGACGTCCCCCCAGGTCTTGGTCCCTGCTCAAGACACCCTAGTCATATCCTCCCGGAGCAGCCGCCCGTGCTCTGCGCTGATCCCCGGTCATCCCGACCGCTGCACGCGTCGCTGCAGCATCGACGCATGGCCCCACGGGTCGGCGGGACCGAGAGGGGTACCATCCGTCCATGAACTGGTTGCCGGACTTCCCGGCGGGGCTCGGCCCGACCTCTCTGCAAACAACTCCGGGTGTCGAGATCGATGTCCGGCCCGCCGGCTGGTGGACGTCGTGAGCGGGCACAAGACCCTGTACCTGGCGAATCCCTACGGGTTCTCGCCCGCTCAGCGTGCGGGGCCGCTCAACGAACTGATCGCCGCACTCGAAGCAGCCGGGGCGGAGCCGTGGGAGCCCTTCGCACTGGGCGACCAGGAGGGCTGGATCGGCCAACCCGGCTGGGCCTACAAGATCGGCCAGAACGACCTGCGGCTCGTACGCGAGGCTGACGGCATCTTCGCCGTCGTGAACGGCTGCCCGCCCGACGAGGGCGTCATGGTGGAGTTGGGCATGGCCATCGCCTGGGGCAAGCCCACGTTCCTGTTCCGCGACGACTTCCGGCGCTGCGCCGACAGCGAGACGTATCCCCTGAACCTCATGCTGTTCACGGGATTGCCGGAGGACGGCTGGGAGGACTACTGGTACGGCTCGCCGGACGAGATCGCCGACCCCACCAAGGCTCTCGCTCGCTGGCTGCGGGGCGAACTGCACGCCTGACCGTCGGCACCGAGCCGTCGCCGGCGCGCCTCCGGCGACCGCCTCGAGCGACTCGGTTAGCATCGCCTCCGTGCAGTACCCCCCCAAAGCGCTGGCCGGGGTGTTCCCGGTCTTCCAGACCCCCTTCGACGACAACGACGACATCGACGCCGCCGCTCTCGCCGCAGAGATTGAGTTCGTGTACGAGTGCGAAGTCGACGGGATCGTGCTGGCGATGGTCTCCGAGGTGCTGCGCCTCAGCACCACCGAGCGCCGCCATCTAGCCGAGTTGTCGTGCAGCCTGGGGCTGCCGCACGGGCCGGTGATCGTCTCGGTGGGGGCCGAGAGCACCAAGGTGGCCGTTGACCTGGCCCGCCACGCCGAGAGCGTCGGCGCCACGGCGGTCATGGCCATCCCACCCATCTCGGTGGGCGTGCCCGACCGCGAGCTCTCCGCCTACTACGAGGCTTTGCTCGGCGCCATCGAGATTCCCGTGGTGGTGCAGGACGCGAGCGGCTACGTGGGCCGGCCGATGTCCATCGAGATGCAGGCCGACCTCTTGGCGACGCACGGCGAACGCGTTCTGTTCAAGCCTGAGGCGGTCCCCATCGGGCCGCGGCTCACCGAGTTGCGCGACGCCACGGAGGGCCGGGCGCGCGTCTTCGAAGGCTCTGGCGGAATTGCGCTCGTGGACAACTACCGGCGCGGCATCGTCGGAACGATGCCGGCTGCTGACACGCCCTGGGCGTTGGTGGCCCTGTGGCGGGCGTTGGAGGCCGGCGACACCGCACGCGTCGAGGCCATCGCCGATCCGCTGGCGCGGCTGGTGTCGCTCATGGACAGCCTTGACGCCTTCGTGGCTATCGAGAAGCACCTCCTCGTAGCGCAGGGCATCATTCCCAGCGCACGCCGACGCCGCCCGCTGGGCTACGAACCCGATCCGGAGACGCTGGCCGAGGTGGACCGGCTGGTCGGACGCCTGCGCGAGACGGTCGACAGCTAGCCGCCCGATGCCGGGATCGCTCCGACCGCTTCGGTGCCGTCATTCCGGCGCAGGCCGGAATCCATGTCTGCGGCGGTTTGGCCGGGGACGCCGGTGGCGCTCCGGCGGCCTCTGAGAATGGCACGCCTGCGCTGGCCCCCGGCACCCCCGCCCTCGGTTGTCGCGTCCCAGCGTCATTCCGGCGCAGGTCCGTTGCCGCGATGACCGAACCGATCACGTTCGCCTCGCAGTTGGGTGCGCCGGAGGGGCCGGTCGCGGGTCCTGGCGGCTGGATCCTGAACGTCTGCTCGTTCACGCGCGACGCCTGGCCGACCCGTGGGGGCGACATCACCGCAACCAACCTGAGCGCGCCCGGTGTAACCCACCGGCTGTTCAACACCGGCGGGGGCGGCGTGGCGGGCATCCCGGCGGCCCTGGCGTTCGGCCCCGACGGCGCCCTCTACGTGACCGACGAGGGTCATCGGGCGGTGCTGCGCGTCGGCCCAGACGGCGAGCGCAGCAAGTGGGTGGACTCCTTCGGCGGGGAGCCGCTGAACGGCCCCAACGACCTCTGTTTCGACGCCGACGGCAACCTCTACTTCACCGATCCCTGGGGGAGTTCGCTGGAGAACCGGATCGGCAGCGTCTACGGCTATGACGCCGGCGCCGGCGAGCTGCACCGGATCGATGCCGGCATGGCGTTTCCCAACGGCATCGCCCTGCGCGGCGCCTGCCTCTACGTGGCCGAGACCCTGCGCAGTTGTGTGTGGGTCTATGACGTGGTCGCGCCCGGGGTGGCGGAGAGCCGACGACTCTTCTGCCGCCAGCCCCCCGTACCCGATGCGCCGGTCTCGGGTCCCGACGGGATGGCGTTCGACAGCGAGGGGAACCTTCTCGTGACCCATTTCGGGTCGGGCCACGTATTCGTGTACGACACCGCCGGCGCCGAAGTGGACCGGATCCCCTGCGGCGGCACGTCGCCCACGAACGTCTGCTTCGGCGGTCCCGACCATGCCACCCTGTTCATCACCGTCGATGACACCGGGGAGATCGTTGCCGTGGACTGGGGCGTGCGCGGCGAGGCGTTGAACTTCTGCCCGACGACGGTTTCGGGGACGCACCCATTCGCTGCCATGATGGCGACCGGCGAACCGTTGAACTGACCGGAGAGGGACATGATCGGAAGGACGGCCCGCAGCACCCAAGGCGAGACACCGTGACCTCGGTGCGTATCGGGGTAGACACCGGCGGCACCTTCACCGATCTGATCGCCTTCGACGCCTCCGACGGCACGGTCACGTCCCTGAAAGTGGCGTCGACACCGGCGGAGCCGCTGCGGGCATTCCTGGGCGCCATCGGGGCGTCCGGCGTCGATCCCGACGGCATCGCCTTCCTGGTGCACGGCACGACCGTGGCGACCAACGCCATGATCCAGCGGGCCGGTGCCCGCGTGGGTTTCATCTGCACGGCCGGTCACGAGGACATCCCCTACATCCAGCGGGTCAACAGGCAGTTCCTCTACGACCTGACCTGGAACAAGCCCCGGCCGCTGCTGGTGAGCCGGCGGGACTGCTTCGGCGTCACCGAGCGCATCACCGCCGACGGCGAAGTCCTGACACCGCTGAGCGCCGAGGCGGTCGACGACCTCTGCGACCGGCTCGCAGCCAACGGCGAACTCGAGGCGCTGGCCGTGTGCCTGCTGTTCTCGTATCTCAGAACCGACCACGAGCAGGCACTGGCGGAGGCGCTCCGGGAGCGATTCCCCGAGCTGCCGCTGTCGGTGAGCCACGAGGTGGCTCCCATCTGGCGGGAGTACGAACGGTCGAGCACCGTCATCGCCGACGCCTACGTCAAGCCGCTCATGCAGACCTACGTGGTCAGCCTGGCCCGCGGGTTGGCGGACGCCGACATCGACGTCAACTGGGCGATGATGAAGTCCAACGGCGGACTGATGAAGGCCACCGCCGCCGCCGACCATCCGATCCACCTGGCCATGTCCGGCCCGGCGGGGGGCGCGGTGGCCAGCCGCCACGTGGCCGGCCTGCTGGATCTCGAGAACGTGGTCACCATCGACGTCGGTGGCACGAGCGCGGACGTGGCGCTCATCCTGGGCGGCGAGGTGGGCTACACCACGTCCTACGAAGTGGAGTGGGGCATCCCGGCGGCGATTCCCCTCATGGACATCCACACCGTCGGCGCCGGCGGCGGCTCCATCGCCTGGGTGAACGCCGGTGGCTTCCTGCAGGTGGGCCCGCAGAGCGCCGGCGCCGACCCGGGACCCATCTGCTATGGCGCCGGCGGGCAACAGGTCACCCTCACCGACGCCAACCTGGTTCTGGGCCACCTCGACCCCAACTACTTCTGCGGCGGCACCATGCGCCTCGACGAGGGTCTCGCCCGTCGTGGGGCCGACGAGATGGCAGCCGGCCTGGACATGTCGCCGCTGGAGTTGGCGCACGCCATCGTGGAGATTGCCGACGAGAACATGGCCAACGCCATCCGCATGGTCAGCATCGACCGGGGCCACGACCCGCGCCACTTCGCCCTGCTGGCCTTCGGCGGCGCCGGTCCGCTCCACGGCGCCGCGGTGGCCCGCAAGCTGCACATCCCCACTCTCGTGGTGCCGCCGTTCCCGGGCAGCTTCTCGGCGCTGGGGCTGCTGCTGGGCGATCTTCGTGTCGACAAGCTCTGGACGCAGTCGTTCCGCTCGGACCGCGTCGGTCCCGCCGAGGTGGCCGAACGCTTCGCCACCATCGCCCGGGCCGCCACCGAGGAGCTGCGTGCCCAGGGATTCGAGGGTGAATGCGAGCTGCGTTACGCCATCAACATGCGCTACCTGGGCCAGAACTACGAGACCGAGGTGGAGGTCCCGCCGATCGACGCGCTCGATGCCACCGGCGCCGCGGCGCAGTTGGAGCGGGCCTACCAGGCCTTCGGTGACCGCCACCAGGCCATGTACGAGTACGTGATCGCCGACGCCGTCATCGAGATGATCAGTTTCCGGGTCTCGGCCATCGGGGTGATCCCCCATCCGCGTCTGGCCCGCGTGCAACCCGAGATCGGCCATCCCGAGACCACCCGGCAGGTGCACTTCGGCGCCGAGGGACTCGTGGACTGTCGCGTGCTGCACCGTCGGGCGATGCCGATCGACGAAGTGTTCGAAGGCCCTCTGATCATCTCCGAGGAGGGTTCCACGACACTGCTGGAACCGGGAATGTGGGTGCGCCGAAGCGCTGAGGACGTCCTGATCGTGCAGGTGGGCGCTTGACCGCGCTGCTCTCGTCCCCGGGGAGCCCACCGGTGGCGGCCGACCTCGCCGTCGACCAGGTCACGCTGACGGTGATCGACAACTATCTGGCCACGACCTGCCGCGAGATGGGCGTCGCCATGATGCGCACCGCCTACTCACCGATGTTCAACGAGGCGCTGGACTTCTCCTGCGTGCTGTTCGACGCCGCCGGACGGATGATCGCCCAGGCGGAGTTCTGCCCGTCCCAGATCGGAACCATCAAGTTCACCATCGAGTGGATGCTCGACGAGTTGGGCCCGGACGTGTACCGGCCGGGTGATGTGATCGTGATGAACGATCCGTACCGGGGCAGTGGGCACATCCCCGAGCACACGCTGCTGAAGGCGGTGTTTCATGGCGACGAGATCGTGGGTTTCGTGGCCAACTGCGCGCATCTGGCCGAGCCGGGGGCCAAGGCGCCGGGCGGGCTGGCGGGCGATGCCACCGACATCTTCCAGGAGGGGCTGCGACTGCCGCCGCTGTGGCTGCAGCGCGAGGGCGTACCGCAGGAGGACATCTGGAAGATCATCTTCGCCAACCACCGCACACCGAAGGTCACCTACGGCGATCTCATGGCCATGGTCGGCTCGCTGAACGTGGCCGAGCGGCGCCTCACCAGCCTCATCGGCACCTACGGCTACGAGACGGTGACGACGGCCACCGAGGACCTCATCGGTATCGCCGAGCGGCGCATGTCCGAGGAGATCCGCCGCATCCCCGACGGGGAGTACCGCTTCAGCGACATCATCGAGGACGACGGTGTCAGCGAGGGGTCCTACGTGGTGGAATGCACCGTCGTCTCCGACGGCGGCAACGTGACCTGCGACTTCACCGGCTCCGACGGTCAGGCCGCCGGTCCCATGAACGGCACTTACGCCGTCACGGCCTCGTCGGTCTACAACGCCTTCATGCACATCACCGACCCCACCATCCCGCGCAACGAGGGCTGCTACCGGCCGATCAACGTCATCGCGCCGCCGGGCACCATCCTGAACTGCGAATTCCCGGCGCCACTCGTGGGCGGCAACACCGAGCTCAGCCCCCGCATCACCGACATCATCTTCGGCGCCCTCGCCGACGCGCTGCCCGAGCGCATCCCGGCGAGCCACGGCGGTACCGTCTGCTGCTTCCTGTTCGGCGGCGAGCATCCCGACACCGGTGACCTGTACTCGCACTTCCACTTCGAGGGTGTCGGGTGGGGCGGCCGCCCGTTCGCCGACGGCGACAGTCAGGTGATCGTCATCATCGGCAACGCTCGCAACACCCCGGTGGAGATCTTCGAGACGCGCTACCCGGTGCGCGTGGAGTCCTACCGGTTGCTGGAGGACTCCGGGGGGCCGGGGCTGAACCGCGGCGGGCTGGGCGTAGAGCGCATCCTGACGATGGTGGTCGACGAGGTGACCGTCAGCGCGCTCTTCAACCGGATGCTCGTGGACCCGTTCGGGATTCATGGCGGCAAGCCGGGCGCCAACAGCGGCATCTACGTGCGCCTCGCCGGCGAGGAGTCCTGGAGCACCTTCCGCGAGAAGTTCGGCACGATGTCGCCGTCGAAGTTCTCCAACATCCTGCTGCACCGCGGCGATCAGGTGAAGATCCTGGCGCCGGGTGGCGGTGGCTGGGGTGACCCGCTGGAGCGCTCGGCGGACAGGGTGCTGGCCGACGTGGCCGAGGGTCTGGTGAGTGCCGAGGGGGCCTTGCGCGACTATGGCCTCGCCGTTGAGCGCCGCGCCGGCACCTGGAACGCAACACCGACGGCGGAGAGGGTGGCGGTGGCGCCCACTACGCTCACGGGTCGGGAACACAGGTCCGCCGGACCGTCGAAGGTGTCCTGATCGTGGAGGTGAGCCGATGACCGCCCTGGGTACGTCGGCGGAGAGCCGCTCGGTGGCCGCCGACCTGGTGGCCGATCAGGTCACGCTCACGGTCATCGACAACTACCTGGCCACCACCTGCCGCGAGATGGGCATCGCCATGATGCGCACCGCCTACTCGCCCATGTTCAACGAGTCGCTGGACTTCTCCTGCGTGCTGTTCGACGCCAAGGGCCGTCTCAGCGCCCAGGCCGAGTTCTGCCCCTCCCAGATCGGCACGATCAAGTTCACCGTGGAGTGGATGCTCGACGAACTCGGCCCCGACATCTACCGCCCGGGCGACGTCATCATCATGAACGACCCGTACCGGGGCAGCGGTCACATCCCCGAGCACACGCTGCTGAAGGCGGTTTTTCACGGCGACGAGATCGTGGGCTTCGTGGCCAACTGCGCGCATCTGGCAGAGCCGGGAGCCAAGGCGCCGGGTGGTCTGGCCGGCGACGCCACCGACATCTTCCAGGAGGGGCTCCGCATCCCGCCGCTGTGGCTGCAGCGCGAGGGCGTCCAGCAGGAGGACGTCTGGAAGATCATCTTCGCCAACCACCGCACGCCGAAGGTCACCTACGGCGACCTCATGGCCATGGTCGGCTCGCTGAACGTGGCCGAGCGGCGGCTGACCGGCCTCATCGACACCTACGGCTACGACACCGTGACAACCGCCACGGAGGACCTCATCGGCATCGCCGAGCGGCGCATGTCCGAGGAGATCCGCCGCATCCCCGACGGCGAGTACCGCTTCAGCGACATCATCGAGGACGACGGGGTGGCCGAAGGATCCTACGTGATCGACTGCACCGTGGTCTCCGATGGCGGCAACGTGGCCTGTGACTTCACCGGATCGGACGGCGAGGCCGCCGGGCCCATGAACGCCACCTACGCGGTGACGGCCTCGGCGGTCTACAACGCCTTCATGCACATCACCGATCCCACGATCCCGCGCAACGAGGGCTGCTACCGGCCGATCAACATCATCGCCCCCCCGGGCACCATCGTGAACTGCGAGTTCCCGGCGCCGCTGGTGGGCGGCAACACCGAGGTGTCCCCGCGCATCACCGACATCATCTTCGGCGCCCTCGCCGACCCGCTGCCCGAGCGGATCCCGGCGAGCCTCGGCGGCACCTCCTGCTGCTTCCTGTTCGGTGGGCAGCACCCCGACACCGGCGACCTGTACTCGCACTTCCACTTCGAGGGGATCGGCTGGGGCGGCCGGCCCGCCGCCGACGGCAACAGCCAGATCATCGTGATCAACGGCAACTGCCGCAACACCCCGGTGGAGGTCTTCGAGTCGCGCTACCCGCTGAGGGTGGACTCCTACCGCCTGCTGGAGGATTCCGGCGGCCCGGGGCTGAACCGGGGCGGCCTGGGGATCGAGCGCGTGTTGACCATGGTTGCCGAGGAGGTGACCGTCAGCGCCATCTTCAACCGGATGCGCGTGGACCCCTTCGGGATCCACGGCGGCAAGCCGGGCGCCAACAGCGGCATCTACGTGCGCCTCGCCGGCGAGGAGTCCTGGAGCACCTTCAGCGAGAAGTTCGGCACGATGTCACCCTCCAAGTTCTCCAACATCCGCCTGCGCCGCGGCGACCAGGTGAAGATCGTGGCGCCGGGCGGCGGCGGCTGGGGCGACCCGCTGGACCGCTCGGTCGACAGGGTGGTCGCCGACGTGGCCGAGGGACTGGTGACAGCCGAGGCGGCGCAGCGGGACTACGGGCTGGTGGTCGAGCGCCGCAACGGCGCCTGGGGCGCCACACCCACTGCGGAGCGGGCGGAGATCGGTTCCCGTTCATGATCCCGCCGCCTTCGCCCGTCGTTCCGGCGAAAGCCGGAATCCGGAGTGTCGAGCCCCGCGCTCCGTCCGTTGCCGATTCGCGCTTTGGCCCGCCGTTCCCGTCCCTGTTCGTGGGCGGAAGGGAGTGGTTTCAGTGAGCGGCCGCTGGATCGAGCGGGAGCCCATGTACCTGTCGTTCGACGTGTACAACTGCGCCTACTGCGGCAAGAACGTGCCCCGGCATGTGTGGCTGGAGGACATCGACGGCGACGACGTGCCGTTCTGCGCGCCCGAGGTGGCCGACATCCACCTGCGAACCCGCCTGCGCCACGATCCCACCGCCCGACATCCGGACTCGGATCTCGGTATCACCGAGCAACTGCGGCTGGTGCGCCAGAACTGCAAGGCCCTGCGCCGGGACTAGCGGTCGGCAGCGGTGCTCCTGCGGCACGAACCACCACCACGTCGTCATTCGGGCGAAGGCCGGAATCCACAGTCGCGAGGCCTGACGGTGTTGCGACCAGCACCCATCTAGCGGTTGGACCCACCCGAATGCAACGCTTCCTGCCCGACGACCTGAAGTTCACCTACAGCGACGAGCACACCCCCGTCGGCACCGTCGAGCCGGGGGAGCGTTTCGTCGTGGAGACAGAGGACTGCTTCACCGGACGGTTCCGCCGGCCGGAGGGGTTCACGCCGGAGAACCTGGCCTGGGTGCTGGAGAACCTCGACGGGGTCACCGGCCCGGTCGCCGTGGCGGGCGCCGCACGCGGCGACGCCGTGGCGGTCACGCTGCACCGCGTGGAGATCACCACGCCCGGCAGCACCGCCTGGAGCACGTGCGCCGCCGCCTCGCCCGGCGACTGGTGGGACGAGTGGTACGCCTGCGACGGCCTGGAGGTGCGCGACGGCTACGTCCACCTCGGCGACTTCCGCATCGCCGCCCGCCCGCTGGTGGGGTGCATCGCCACGGCGCCGGGCCGCGAGACGGTGTTCAGCAAGATGCAGGGCCGTTACGGCGGAAACATGGACTGCAACGAGGTGCGGGAGGGCGCGACCGTCGTGCTGCCCGTCGAGGTGGACGGCGCGTACCTCTACTTCGGTGACAGCAAGGCCCGGATGGGCGACGGCGAGGTCACCCAGGCGCCGGAGGTCGGCACCCGGCTTGAGGTCTCGGTGGAGGTGGGCCCCCGACCCGCCGAGATGGGCTGGCCGCGCATCCTGAGCGAGGACCAGTTAGTCACTGTCGTCTCGGCCCGCAGCATCGACGAGGGATCCAAGCTGGCGTACGCGGAGATGCTGGCCTGGTGCACGGCGGCCTCGGGACTGTCCCGCGCCGATGTGGCGCAGGTTCTCAGCATGATCGCCGACGTGGGAATCTGCCAGGTTGCCAACGTCCTGCCCACGGCGCGCTGTGTGGTGAATCGAGCCGAACTCCCCTGGCCGGTGCAGGCTCTGTGAGCACGCCCGGAGGCCCGCAAGGCCCCGGAGGCTGCTCGTCAGCGCTGCCAGATCCCCGCCCCGTCGTGCCGGCGGATGCGGGAACCCACCGCCCAGCCACCTGCCGGACGTCCCGGTCGAATTGTCCAGCAGACTCCTGAGCGCCGCTGCGGATCCGCTACCGTCCGCCGGCATGATCCGGTCGTCGTTGGACCGTCACCCCCTCCGCCTGGTCCCCGATCTGCTCGCGGCAGCGGTTGCGTCGTCCCCCCGCCGGAACGCCGTCGTCGTCGGCGGAGCGGCGGTCACGTACGTCGAACTGGCTGACCGCGTCGGCCGCTTGGCATCTTGGCTCGTCTCGGCAGGGGTCGCGAGGGGTGATCGGGTAGCAGTCCGCGCCGCCAACGGCCTGCTGCACTTCGACACGTACCTGGCGGCGGCCCGCATCGGTGCGGCGTGCGTGCCGCTGGCGACCGAGTTGGCGGATCCCGAGGTCGGGCGGCTGGTCGCCGATGCCCGCCCCGCCCTGGCGTTCGCCGATCCGGCGGGCGCCGGAGCTCTGCGATCCGCGGGACTGGACGTCGTCGTGGAGGGCGGCGCGCGGCACGGCGCGGCGCTGGCAACGCCCGCGGCCGGACTCCCGGCGCTGCCGGCGCCATCCGACACCGTCCTCGTCGTCTACACAAGCGGCACCACCGGCCGCCCCAAGGGTGTCTGCCTCAGCCACGCGGCGGTGACCGCCAACGCCGCCGTCAACGCCGAGTCCCAGGAGTTCGGCGCCCACGAGGTGTACCTAACCTCCACGCCGCTGTATCACACGGCGGCCGCGGCGAGGATCTTCACGATGCTCGACGGGGGGCACACCCATGTCGTGCTGCCGCACTTCGAGGCGCGTGCCTGGATCGAAGCGGTGGAGACCCACCGGGTGACGAGCGCCATCGTCGTGCCCACGCAGGTCCATCGCATTCTGGATGACGAGGCGTATGCGCCCCGGCGGCTGGCGTCGCTGCGGCTGCTCGTCTACGGCACCGCACCCAGCTCCCCCCGGCAGGTCTGGCGGATGCGCCGGGAGCTGCGCTGCGGCCTCTACCACGGCTACGGGCTCAGCGAGACGGTCGGCGTCGTGACGGCGCTCACCGCCGCCGACCACGCGGCGCTGGCGGGTCCCGGAGATCCGCGGCTGGGCTCGGTCGGTCGTGCCATCGGTGGCGCCGAGGTCGTCGTGCGGCGTCCCGACGGCGCCGCGGTGGCACCCGGCGAGGTCGGCGAGATCACCGTGCGCACCGCCAAGCTCATGTCGGGGTACTGGGACGATCCCGCCGGCACCGAAGCGGCGTTCAGCGACGGCTGGCTACTGACCGGAGATCTGGCGACCGTCGACGGTGACGGCTACATCACGATCGTCGGCCGCTCCAAGGACATCATCATCTCCGGCGGCGTCAACGTCTACCCGGCGCAGCTCGAGCGGGTCATCGCGACCCATCCCACGGTCGAGGAGGTCGCCGTCTTCGGCATCCCCGACCCCGAGTGGGGCGAGGTCCCCGCGGCGGCGGTCCGGCCGGCACCCGGCAGCGCACTCCGGCCCGCGGACGTGACCGAACTCGTGGCGACCCAACTCGACCGCCGCAGCCGCCCCCGCCGCGTCGTGTTCGTCGAGGACTTCCCGCGCACCACCACCGGCAAGATCCGCCGCCAGGACCTGCCGTGTCTGTTGGAGTGAGGCGCAGCGGGTTGCGGCTCAGGCTCGGAGGCCGCCGTCGAGTACCAGGCAGGTGCCGGTCATGTATTCGGGCGCCTCAGTTGCCAGGTAGCGGACGGTCTCGGCGACCTCGTCGGGGTCGGCGTAACGGCCCAGGGGCACCATGCGGGCGTAGTCGGTCGGCAGGTCCAAGTCGCCGAGGCCCGAGACGATGCGGTCCACCATGGGCGAGGTCACGAAGCCGGGGCAGACGGCGTTGACGACGATCCCCGCCGGCCCCAACTCCAGGGCCAGCGAGCGCGTGAGACCCACCACGGCGTGCTTGGAGGCGTGGTAGACGCCGGTGAAGGCACCGCCGGCGAGCCCGGCGCCCGAGGCCATGTTGACGATTCGACCCCCGCCGGTGGCTTTGAGGATCTCGGCGGCGGCGCCGCAGAGCCAGAACAGGCTCATGACGTTCACCTCGAACGTGCGGCGCACGTCGGTGGGATCGAGCGTCTCCACCGGCGCGGTCGGGCCCTCGATGCCGTGGGCATTGACCAGCACGTCCAGCCCGCCGAGGCGCTCGGATGCCTCGGCGACGGCGCGGCGGGCGGCCGCCTCGTCGGTTACGTCCGCGGCGATGGTGATCACCGGAGCAGCGCCCGATGGGGCCTCATCGGCCCGGGAGGGCGTGCCGCACTGGCCGGCCGGTCGGGCTGGTCCCGCATCATGGCCCGTGATCCAGCCGGCAGCATCGGTCAACCGGTCGCCGTCGAGGTCCGACAGCGCCAGGCCGGCGACGCCGGGCGCCAGGCGCCGCGCGATGTGTAGCCCCAGATGGCCCGCCGCCCCGGTGAGCAGCACGTTCGGAGGGCGATGGTCGCCGCTCATGGTCGGTTCGGCGCCGGCGCAGTGAGCGCTCGGCGCCGGCTTGGATGCGCCGATGGGGATTGATCTATAGTCAACAACTGCCTGTAGCTCTTCCCTTTCGGGGCCACCGAACGATGCTACAGCGTGGGGGAGATTGCCTCGGGGTGAGGCTCCTGCGCTGGTGCGGTCGCTTGCGGTGTCCCGGCGGGCGGATCCCGGGCCGAAGTGAAGTCGTCATACCGAGAGGGGAAAGACGCATGAAACTGTTATCGAGACGTGGCTCGGCTCTAGGGCTGGCTCTGCTAGGGGTCCTTGGGCTGTTGGCGGCCGCCTGTGCAGCCGACACGAGCGACATCGAGGCGTCCGCCGACGCGGCAGGGGCCGACGCGGCCGCGGCGATGGGTGCCGCGCAGGGCGCGTCCGCGGACGCCGGGGCGGCATCTGCGGAAGCCGGGGCGGCGGCTGCGGCTGCTGATGCGGCATCGGCGGAGGCAGCGGCAGCCGCTGCCGAGGCGTCGGCGGCATCTGCTGATGCGGCTGCTGCGCTGGCGGCGGCGGACGCGGCGCAGGCGGCGGCCGACCTCGCCCAGGCCACGGCCGAGGGCAACGAGGCAGCCGCGGCAGAGGCCGAGGCTGCACTTGCCTCGGCGCAGGCAGCCGCCGATGCGGCAGCGGCCGAGGCGTCGGCCGCCCGCCAGGAGGCTGCGGCGGCGCAGGCTGAGGCGCAGGCGG
>LXNJ01000207.1_pt1 | contig 42836 bp, 47 predicted proteins | sample 809081 | NCBI WGS metagenome assembly LXNJ01 (sample SAMN04870510, study PRJNA318959) | sponge metagenome | biome: sponge; feature: marine sponge reef; material: water | host: Petrosia ficiformis | place: Greece: Milos, Mediterranean Sea | collected 2013-05-29 | depth 5-7 m | reverse complement strand
CGCGTTTTATCGCCACTCCGAGTTATACCCCCCACCGAATCGCTTTCGGGCTTACGCCCTCAGCTCTTCGACTCCCCCTCAAGGGGGGAGTGAAATTCAAAAGCGTGCACACAACCAAAATCACTCTCCAGGACTTATTCAACAGCCCCTGTCAGGGGGGCTTTTCTTTCATCCCTTCGGCGGGGAGTCCGAACCGGCTGGTGAAGGTGCACGCTTGAATGGGGTGTGAGAGAAAAACGGAGAGGCCGAGGCGCGGGGCGCCAACCTATTCGTATCTTCAGCCTTCCGCCAGTCTTTTCAGGTTCGCCAGCTCCACGACGTTCTCTTCCGTCCCGCCCCGGTGGAGGGTCTGGTCCTCATAGGCGTCGTTGTCCACGGTGTGCATCACGTGGGTGACGCCGCCCACCTGCTCGAAGCGGTAGGTGATGACCTGGGCGGGCTTATCGCTCCCGCCGACGTAGTTCTCCCAGACGATTTTCGAGTGCGGCTCCCAGACGGTGATGACCGAGTCGCAATCGGGCCTGTCGTGAAAGGTCTGGTGAAACCGGGTGCCCGCCCCCTGGTGGCCGCCGGGAGAGGTGATCCGCACTTCTTTGGAGAATGGCGCTATCTGCGGGTGCGTCTCCACGTTCCCGACGAACTCGAAGACCTTATCGACGGGAGCGCGGACCTGTTCCAGGACGACGACTTGTGGCATCGGTTCTTTTCTCCTTGCGTGAGGCGGCCCGCGTTTCGGGCGGGCCGGGGCGTCGCTTAACCCGGAATGACGGTCTCCTGCCCCATCCGGCTCGTCGGCCGCCAGCGCAGGGCGCGCCCTTCGGCCCAGTTCAGTATCTGGTTCACCATGATGACCAGGATCATGAGCAGGAAGATGATGAGGATCAGGCCCGTGGTGTAATACTCGTTGTTGTAGCGCTGGAGCAGGTACCCGAGACCCTTGTCGGCGATGATGTATTCACCGACGATCGCCCCCACCATGCCGAAGGGGATGCTGATCTTGAGGCCGTTGAATATCCACGGCGAGGCGGAGGGGATCACGATCTTGCGCAGGATGGCGAGCTTGCTCCCGCCCAGTACGCGCGACACGTTGATCAAGTCCCGGCTCACGCCCCGGATGCCCGCGAACGTGCTCACGAACGTCAGGAAGAACACGATGGTCATGACCAGGATGATCTTCGGCTGCCGCTCGATACCGAACCACGCGATGAACAGGGGCGCGTACGCGATGCGCGGCACCCCGTTGAAGGCCATGATGAACGGCTCGATGACCAGGGCCACGACCTCGATTTCCGCCAGCAGGAAGCCGAACATGATCCCGGCCAGGGCGCCGAGGAGATAGCCCCAGAAGGTGTTCTCCACCGTATAGGAGAAATGCACCCACAGGGAGCCGTCCGGGTTGGCCGGGTCCGATATCTCGAAGAAAGACGTCACGAGCAGGCTCGGGCTGGAGATGGTGCGGTGGTCGATCAGGGTGCCCGAAGCGGATTCCCAAAGCACGATCATGATGACGCCGAAGATGACGCGCAGGGCCGCCACGCGCACCCAGCGGAGTTCCTCGGCGTTGCGCACCCGCCACCACAGCAGGCGCAGCCCGGTTACTTCGGGAGGAAGGAGGAGGTCCAGGTCCTCGGGGGGCGTGGATTTCACTTCGTCGGTCTTGGCCATTACATCACCTTCGCCACTTCGTCTCTGAGTTCTTCCCAGAGCTTGTCGTAGATTTCGCGGTAGGCCTGCGAGTCGTGGATGTGGTAGACGTCGCGCGGCCGGGGGATTGTCACCGGGGTGACGCTCTTGATGGTTCCGGGGCGGCCCGTCATAACGACCACGCGGTCGGCCAGCGTGATGGCTTCGGCCAGGTCGTGCGTGATGAATACGATGGTCTTGCGCTCCTCGCGCCAGAGCTCGAGCAGCTGGTTCTGGAGCGTGAGGCGCGTCTGCGCGTCCAGGGGGCCGAAGGGTTCATCCATCAGGATGACGCGGGGGTCGCATATCAGGGTGCGGATGATGTTCACGCGCTGGCGCATGCCGCCCGAGAGCTCGTGCGGGTAGTGGTTCTCGAAGCCCGAGAGGCCCACCTTGTCGATGAGGGCCTGCACGCGCTCGGCGACGCCGTTCGAGACGGACACGCCGCGGAACTCCAGGGGGAGCAGCACGTTCTTGCGCAGCGTCCGCCAGGGCAGCAGGTTGTCCTGCTGGGTCACGTAGCCGATCTCGGGGTTCAGCCCCCGGGTGCGCTCGCCCCGGAAGTGCACCTCCCCGCTGCTGGGGGGGAAGAGCCCGGCCAGGATGTTCAGCAGGGTGCTCTTGCCGCACCCGCTCGGCCCGACGATGGTCACGAACTCCCCCTCGCCCACGTCGAGGTTCACGTCGCTCATCGCGTGGACGATGGTCCCCCGCGAGAGGAACCGCTTGCCGACCTGCCGGATGGACAAAGACGCCGTCACGTAATCATGCTCCCCAGGCTCCTCCGGCCGGAGCGTACACGCCCCGGCGGCGTTGTTGATAAATCCATTGTCGAGGGAATAACCCCCCAACCCCCCTTATCAGGGGGGCTTTTTTTCCACCCCCTTGTGAGGGGGCTTTTTTTCCACGTCCTCGTCGGGGCAGTAACTGCCCTTATCAGGGCTTTTTTTCTTACCCCCCTGTCAAGGGGGGGTAGGGGGGGTTGCTTTTCCTGTCGAAAGGGGCGTCCCCTCTACCCCATAAGGATCTTCCTCATCAACCCCCTAACCGGAGGGGGCTGTTCTGAATACCAAATAAACCCGCCTACTTCAAAAACTCGTCCGTCCACACGTCGCTGCGCTTGACGCTCTTCAGGTTCTTGAGCTTGCCGCCGCTCTTCATGATGTTGAACGTGGTCTGGACGGCCTCGTCGGTCATCTTGCCGGTCGGGTTGACCGCGCCCTTCACCGTGGCGACCGAGATGCGAAGCGCCTCGGGCGTGACGCGCTTGCCGAAGAACGGCGTCATGTCCTTGGTGAGCTGCTCGATGGACGTTTTCTGGATGTATTTCTGGGACTTCATGACCGCGCGCGCCATCCGCTTGACGAGGCGGGGGCGCTCCTTCATGAGCTTGGGCGTGGCCATGACGGCCGTCATCATGAACTCCTTGATGGCCTTGTCCTCGCCGGCCGCCCAGTTCACGAACCAGATGCCGAGCCCCTGGGAGAGCATGCGTTCGGGGTGCGGCGTGGAGATGGTGAAGATGTCGATCTTGCGGTTCTTGAAGGCCGGCAGCATGGTGCCGCCGCCGCCCACGGCGAGGATGCGCACGTCCGCGGGAACCTTCATCATGGCGCGGCCCAGCAGGTTGCGGGCGAGCACGTCGGTGAGCGCCCCCGGCCGCGTCACGCCGACCTTGAGGCCCTTCGCGCGCTTGACCTTCTCCATGAGCGGCATGCCGTCCTTGATGCCCGCCTTCTTGGCGGCGTCCTTGTGGATGACCATCCCGATGATGTTGCGGCGGAGCAGGTCGACGAAGCCGATGGCCCGCTTGCCGGAGTTGAGCGCGTTCAACTGGTAGGTGCCCGGGCTGGCGGTGAACTCCGCCTTGCCCGCCAGGACGGCCGTCAGGTGCGGTCCGCCGCCCGCGGTGGCCTTCACGTCCAGGGTGAGGCCCTCTTCCTTGAAGAACCCTTTTATCCGCCCCACGTAGATGGGGAAGAAGCTCAGGCTGTCCACCGGCTGGGTGAGGATGACCTTATCGGCCGCAGGCGCGGCGCTTGTGAGCGTGAGCGAAAGCGCAAGCGCCGCGATTACCGGGAGAATCCGTATCCATTTACGCCACATTGCAGTGCTCCTTTTGCGAATTTGAGGATTGGTTCCGGGGCAAGTCCGTTCCCCGGAAAGCAGAATGTAATGTCCTGATTTTTGCGGTGGTTATAGCATGGGAGGTGAGGAGGGTGCAATTGTGTGTGGGGGGGTGGGGCAGGGATTGACCTGGGGGTCCAGTTCAATAAGCGCGTCTTCATCAACGGTCTCGGATGCTGCGGAAATCGAGCTCGATTTTTCCATATTTGTATTTGGGTACGATTCCCTGTAGGTTGATCGAGCATTCCAAGCCGCATGCAAAAGAGAGCCGTTTGAAGTTTCCTGCGAACGTCATGTCGCCACTCCACGGGGGAGGCTCAGGGACATGATGAACAATGATTCGCAAGACGCAGACCCGAACGCCGGAGATTCTTCCGCCGCCACTTCCGACAAGAACTGGGAAACCAACAACCCGACAGGCCGGAACGGGTTGATCGCCATCGACAAGGTCGGCGACAAGATTCGCTTTTTTCACCCGGTGACCTACGAAGAAGAAAAAGTACTCGACATAAAAAACCATCACGAGGTGGCGATCTCACCGGATCATAAAACCGCCTATGTGTCGGAATTCGGCAAGTTCGCGGCGAACAAGTTCGTGCAACAGGGAAACCATGTAACGCTGATCGACCTGGATATCCGTGACGTCGTTCACCGCATCCACACCGGCGACTACAAGGGTCCCCACGGCATGCGGTTCGACGATGCCGGCGGAATGTGGGTGATATTCGAGGAAACCGGCGAACTCGGCCTCATCGATCTAGGGAAAAACACGCTCGTGGATGTGTTCGATATCGGCGCCGCGGACACGCGTCCGCCCTTCATAGAACTCCTGCCGGACTGTTCCAAAATCTACATTTCCAGCAAGCTCGGAGATCTGGTGGTGTTCAGCGTCGAGTCGAGGTCGGTTGCCGCCGTAATCGACGTGCCCTTTGGAACCGAGGGAATCACCGTTTCGCCGGACGGCAGCCGCATCGTGGTCGCCGAGAATACCGAACAATGCTTGTTGGTCATCGATACGTCCACAGACCAAATCGTCGAACGAATCCCTCTCGCCGGTTCGGTCATGAGCAATCCACGCCGAAGCAGGCTGGTCCGAGTCCGCTTTTCCCTCGATGGCGCTTATCTGATCAGTGCGAATTACGCTGGCGGCGTGGTCCACATCCACGACGGTGCGCGGCTCGATGAACAAGTCATGTTGCCGGTGGCGAAGGGGCCGCAGGGAATCGCCTTCACGGCCGACAACCGCAAGGCGATTGTCTCGAATCATGACAGCGGCGTCGCAACCATCATCGATCTCGATAAGAAGCTGGCGGAGGACTGGTTCGAATTCGGCCAGGGTATTGAAACGATGACCTTCTACTAACCGATTCCGCCGATATCACACGTGACGAATGAACCATTGGCCGAGAGACAAACAGTCAGAAAAAGGAGAACCGCAATGCACCGGATATTCGTAGCCAGTGTTGTCATCTTCACGTTCTGTATAGGTATTTTAGGCGCGACGGGTCACGCCCAGGCGCAGGGTTACCCGTCAAAATCCATCAAGATGATCGTGCCGACGCCACCCGGCAGTCTGGTCGATTTGCTGGCGCGGATCATCAGCGACAACTTCAAGAAAGAATGGGGGCGACAGGTTATCATCCAGAATATCGGCGGCGCCGGGGCGAGTATCGGATCGGCCAGGATCGCCAAGGCGAAAGGCGACGGGTATACGCTTGGATTCGTACCCGCGAATCTCTCCACCCATCCCAGCCTCTATAAAATCAAATATAACGTGCCCAATGACTTTACGCCGATTTCGCAAGTCGCGGGGGCTTCCCTGGTGATGTACGTCAGCAACAAGGTGCCTGCCAAAACGCTGAAGGAGACCATTGCGCTTGCCAAATCCAAACCGGGCGACATGACTTATGCGTCCGCCGGCAAGGGCAGTATCGCCCATTTGGCGGGTGAGCTGTTCAAGTCAATGGCCGGCGTCGACGTCGTGCGGGTTCCCTACAAAAAACTGAATCTCGGCGTGCTGGACGTCATCAAGGGGCGCGTTTCGATGGTATTCGTATCCGCGGCCCAGGGTATGCCCCATGTCCGCAAAGGAAACCTGAAAGCGATAGGGATTACCAGCATGCAGCCCAATCCCGGCGCCAAAGGCGTGCCGCCGCTCGCCACACTCGGACTGCCCGGCTATGAACTGCGGTCATGGTTCGGCGTCGTTGGGCCAAAAGGCATTCCCAAGCCGATTGTCGAGAAGATCCACGGTGCGATAGTGAAAATGTCCAAATCCGCCAAATTCAAAGCCGCGTTGGCCAAACCGGGCCTCGAGCCGATTATCAGCACGCCGGCCCAGTTCCAGGCCGCTTTGGAAAGCGAAGTGGTGAAGTTCGCCAAGATCATCAAGGCGACAGGAGCGAAGTAGCCGCCGGAAGAGAATGCCGTTTCCCGCCCGGTTGCCGAGCCGGGCGGGAAAAATGACAAACAAGGCGCACCGGGAGGGGCGGAATGCCGTTTCGAATTCGCGATAAGATGGAATTCTGGAGCGCCGCGATATTCATACTCTTCGGGGTTGCTTTTCTGGCCATTTCGCCAAATTACGAATTTGGAACCCTGTCCCGAATCGGCTCCGGTTTTTTTCCCACTGTCCTTAGCGTCTTGTTGATCATCCTCGGTCTGGCAATCGGCGCGCGAAGTCTCGTCAGAACGACGGAACGGTCGGTAGGGCAGATGGCTTACCTTCCGACATTCCTGGTAACGCTATCGATGATCGCTTTCGCGGTCTCGGTGGAAAATGCAGGCGCCATTGTCGCCATTGTCCTGATAACGATAATCGCAAGTTTCGCCAGCAGGCAATTCAACTGGATGAGCCGCCTATCCCTTGCTTTAGTGCTGACGGTTTTTTCCATCATCGTATTTATCTGGGGACTTGGTATGCCCGTGCCGATCTTCGGCGCATGGTTCGGAGACTGAGTACGCCCTATGGAAGTCTTCGCCAATCTCGCACTCGGTTTCGATGCCGTCCTCACGACTACCAACCTGCTTTACGCGTTCGTCGGCGTCTTTCTCGGCACCTTGATCGGCGTGCTGCCGGGACTCGGGCCGCTCGTTGCGATCGCCATGCTCCTGCCCATCACCTTTCAGCTCGAGGCCCTCTCGTCCCTGATCATGCTCGCGGGAATTTTTTATGGCGCTCAGTACGGCGGCTCGACAACCGCAATCCTGATAAATCTGCCCGGTGAGGCTTCTTCGATCGTCACCACCCTCGACGGATACCAGATGGCGCGCAGGGGCCAGGCCGGCAAGGCATTGGCGACGGCGGCAATCGGGTCTTTCGTCGCCGGCTGTATCGCAACCTTGCTGATTGCTTTCTTCGCACCACCACTCGCCGCGGTGGCTTTCGAGTTCGGCCCTGCCGAGTATTTCTCACTCATGGTGTGTGGCCTCGTCGTCTCCATGGTCCTGGCCCATGGCTCACTGCTGAAGGCGTTCGCCATGGTCGTATTCGGCCTTCTGCTCGGCCTGGTCGGGACCGATACCCAGACAGGCGTTTTTCGCTTTACCCTCGGGATCACGGAGCTTTCCGACGGCATCAGCGTCGCCGCTCTGGCCATGGGTTTATTCGGAATAGGAGATATCATCCACAATCTCGAAGCCGGCTCGAATCGTGAACTGCTGGTCAAGCGTGTAACCGGCCTGATGCCTACGCGCGAGGATATGAAACAGATGACCGCGCCGATATTCCGCGGGACTTTCGTCGGCTCCGCGTTGGGCATACTGCCCGGCGGCGGCGCTCTGCTCGCATCATTTTCCGCCTACGCCGTCGAGAAAAAAATTGCGCGCGACCCAAGCCGTTTTGGAAAAGGCGCGATAGAAGGCGTCGCCGGGCCGGAGGCCGCCAACAATGCCGGCGCACAAACCTCATTCGTCCCGATGCTGACCCTGGGCATCCCCTCGAACCCGGTGATGGCGCTGATGATCGGCGCGATGATTGTGCAAGGAATCGAACCCGGGCCCGGCGTCGTAACGGACCAGCCTGTTTTGTTTTGGGGAATCATCGCCTCCATGTGGATTGGAAACCTGATGCTGGTCGTGCTGAATCTGCCGCTGGTCGGTATGTGGGCCAAACTCGTAACCGTTCCCTATCACTATTTATATCCCGGCGTTCTCGTGTTCTCGGCCATCGGCGTGTTCAGTGTGAACAACACACCCTTCGCCGTTTTCACCATGGCCGCCTTCGGTATTCTCGGATACCTGTTCATCAAACTGGAATGCGAGACGCCGCCCCTGATTCTCGGTTTCATTCTCGGCCCGATGATGGAGCAGCATATGAGACGCGCGCTGGTGCTCTCGAAGGGCGACGGCACGGTGTTTTTCACCGAACCAATCAGCGCCGCACTGCTCGCCGTAGCGTTTCTCGCCTTATTGACGGTGCTGTTGCCGGCCATGCGGCGAACCCGCGAGGTGGCGTTGAAGGAAGACGACAGGTAGTAAGCGGCGTGTCATTCCGATAGGCGGGTGTCGAAGCGAAGAGCCATAGGCCGCAAGATGTAATTTTTTTCATGGGCCAGCAATTCTTCGCTCCTCACTCAGGAAACCCTCCCAACTCGGTCGAGCTCGAACTCACAACCTCTACCGCATGTTCCACCAAAAAGTTGACCGAACGCGTGATGAAGCAAGTGGCATGGGCCTTGGCGTGGAGGCGCTCGGCTATGGCGGGGTCGCCTTTACACCTCCGACAAGGGGGGAACAGGGGGGTTGGTTTTCCGGCGTCCCCTTCGACAGGATCAGGGCAGGCTCTCGATACGGCCCTTGAGGGCCTACTCGGGATGAAGAAGTTTTTTTATTTTCCTCACCCTGAGCAGCCGCAGAAGGTAGAACGCGACTGAGAAAGGAGCGTTTGTATTGAAGGGCGCTCATGGGTTCGCGAACCGCCCCTACGGGATGCCGGATGAAAGGGCTCCGGTGTGACGGGCGGCAGGTCGGCGGCGCGCTGAACCTCCTACAGGTATTTCCCGGCTTCAAGACGCATAGACGGGAGTCCTCGTCTTCTCCACCGATTGGAGGAAATACGGATTCCTGATGGCCGAGCCGACAACCAGGTCGACCGGTTTTCCGAAGAGTTGCTCCAGGGATTCCAGCAGACCGAAATAAGCGTCCGCATAGGCGGGGAGAGCCTCCGGCCTGAACTCGACCACGAAGTCCAGGTCGCTCTCGCCCGAGTCGTACCGATCCGTCGAGGCCGACCCGAACAGGTCGAGCCGCTCAACGCCATGGCGGATGCACAGGCGCTCCAGTTCGTCCATTCTCTCCTGGACGGCGGGAATCATCGTGTGTCCCCCATGTTTCCTTTAGCTGGAAGCGCGACGGAGGAGCAGGGCATCGACGAACCGGGGCCCGCCCCCGGATTCCTGAATCTTCTTCGTTCCCGTTCGCGCCATGGCTCCTCAATCTCACTCGTCGGGCGTCATCGGTGGATATGGTATTTTCCGCCGGGCAGTTTACAAACCGGGGCGACCCTTGTCGTCCGGGGAATCGGTGAGCCGGCTCGTTCGCCCGGATCGGAACCGTCCGGGATCGGGATTGGCTTTCCTTCGGCGATGACGATCTGGGCGCATTTTCCCGCAATTGGCGTCATGGGGCTCAAAGAGAACTCGCGTATGATGGGGAAGCCGCCGGGCGCGTTCGAAAATACGGAATTTCCGAAAATATAGATAAATTCAGATAAATTCACGGGGTATTTCGATAAATTGACGATGTTTTTGCGGGAATGAAACCGGCGGGAAACGGGGGCCGGGCCGGGGGGTTTTTCCGCCGGCGCGATGATGTATATTAGGCGCATCCGCCGCCCGCGCGAAACCGGGAAATGCGAGGAAACGAGAGGAGATGCGAGCAAATGCCTGAAATTATCGACCTGTCCATGCCCGTCCACATGTGGATGGAGCGCTACCCGGGCACGCCGCAGCCCGTCATCCAGATGATTGAGACGACGTTCGAGTCCGCCGCGCGCATCGGGACCGACAAGATGGGCTTTCCCGAGCTGTTCGCCCACAGCGTGTGCATCTTCAGCGAGCATTGCGGCACCCACATCGACGCGAGAAGCCATGGCGGCATGAACGATTCGTGGTCCGAGGACATCCCGCTGGAGAAATGCTACGGGCCGGGTCTCCGGCTCGACATGCGGGGCAAGAAACCCGGCGAGGCCATCGAAATCAATGACTTGAAAGAGGCGCTCGCGAAGGAGAACTACACGATACGGGGCGGTGAGATCGTCCTCCTCTGGACGGGGGCGGCCGCCTACAACGAGGAGCCGCGCTACCTGACGGACCATCCCGGCATGGTGGGCGAGAGTGCGGAGTGGCTCATCGACCAGGGCGTGAGCGTGATGGGCATCGACGCGCCGGGCTTCGACCTGCCCATCAAGGAGATGCTCGAGCGCAAAGACCCCTGGCCGTGCCACCGCCTCTTCCAGACGCGTGAATACTGGCACATCGAGAACCTCTGCAACCTGGACGCCATCCCCGCCGCACACGGGTTCACGGCGAGCGTCCTGCCGCTTCACTGGCGGGGTGCCACGGGGACGCACATCCGCGCCGTCGCCATCGTGAACGGGTAGACGAGCGTGTCTTTCACAGGCCGCAGAGGAGCCGGAAAACGGGTGGCTCGCCTCGCCGTTTTCTCGCTTGCACTGCTCGTCGGGACGTTCTGGACGGCGGGAATCGCCGGCGCCGCGAAACCGTCCAACTCACTGAAATCGAAGGGGAAGCAAAACCGCGAGGCGCGGGTCAAGCTGTATGAACGGACGCTCAGGCGGCATCTGACGTCCGGCTCCTACCCGCTGATCGATCTGGAAATCTCGCTCGACAGGTGGAAGAGCGCGGCAGGGCTCATCGAGGGCATGGACCGGGCGGGCGTCGCCCTGGGCGCGGTCACATCGGCAAGCGAGGAGGCGGTCAAAAAGGCGGTGGCGCAATACCCCGGGCGGTTGGTTCCGCTCACCACATCGGCGGCTCAAAAAGACTGGATACAGGCCGGCGGCGGTTATCTGGCCGGCATCAAGCGGCAACTCGATGGCGGCGCGTTCGGGGTCGGGAAGATCACCTGGCGGCCTGAATCTTCTGATAAGGCGCAGATGAAACGGGCCGGAAAGGCTTTGGGGGCGGTTATCCGTCTGGCGACGCAAAAACGCAGCTTCGTACTTCTCGACATGCCGCCCGATGACGGCGGTCTGGAGCAACTCGAGCGGCTATTGAGAGAGACGCCCGAGGCGAGAATCGTCTGGACGCAAGCCGGCAGGATATTGAATCTGAACGCCTTACCCGGATACGGGCACGGCCTGCTGCGGGCGCTGAGCCTGAGGCACGCGGGCCTCCTCTTCACCTTGACGCAGGACCCGCCCGCCCCCGCCGATTCAACCACTGCCCGGACAAACCACCTGTATGATCCGGGCGGGGCGTTCTCGCGCGAATGGCGGGCGTTGCTCGAAGCGCGCGTGGGGCATTTCACCGCCGGGAACGATACCTCCCCGAACACTCCGGCGAACTATGCGGGGAGGACACGCTTTTTCCGTCAAAACGTCCTCGCGAACATCAGCCCCGCCGCCGGAAAGCTCATCGCCTACCGGAACGCATGGCGGCTCCTCACGCACCGGCGCTGGAAGCCTTGATTCACGAAATTCCCCCGTATCCGTTGCATCCGGCCAGGCGCACGGGGATAATGCCGACCTTCGGGATTGAAACCATCCCGAACATGATTTCCCGATAAAACAGCTTACGATCAAGGAGTTCGCCTCATGTACAGCATACGCCACCCGCAACGAACCTGGTTCGGCCTCGGAACCATAGCGAAAATCAAGGATGAAGCGGAGTTTCTGGGCGCCCGCAACGCGCTTTTCTTCACGGACAAGGGCGTACGGGGCGCAGGCGTGGCGGACATGGCGCTGGCTCCTCTCGAGGAGGCCGGCGTCGAAGTAACGATATACGATGAGTGCCCGCCCGAGCCCGCCATCGGCGATCTGGAACAAGCGTTTGATGAATTCAAAAACGGTTCTTTCGACCTCGTCGTCGGGGTCGGGGGCGGCAGTTCGATGGACATGGCGAAATCGATCGGCGTGCTGCTGGGGAATGACGGCGCGCCCAGAGACTATCTGGGGGTAGAACTCGTGCCGAAACCGGGCCTCTCCACCATTTTGGCGCCCACCACGAGCGGAACCGGCGCCGAGGCCACGCCCAACGCTATCTTCTCTGTGCCGGAAGAGCAGGTGAAACTGGCTATCGTGAGCACGCACGTCATCCCGTTCGCCGCCATCGTCGACCCGAAACTCACGATTTCCGCACCGCCGAAGGTCACCTCCGCCGCAGGCGTGGACGCCTTCACGCATTGCCTGGAAACCTACGTGGCCAGAAACGCCACCCCCTTGAGCGAGATGTACAGCCTGGAGGGCATGAATCTCATCGCCCGCTCCTTGAGGCGCGTATGTGACGACGGAAGCGACATCGAGGCCAGAACCGACATGGCCTTGGGTTCATACTATGGCGGCGTCGCGCTCGCAGGGGCCGGCGCGGGCGCCATCCATGCGTTGGCGTATCCGCTCGGCTCGCGGTTTCACATTCCCCACGGGGTCAGCAACTCACTGATGTTCTCCCACGTCATGAAGGAAAACCATGCGGCGGCGCCTGAGAAATTCGCCCGCATCGCCCGAATCCTGGGCGAATCCACGGATGGCATGTCCACGGCTGAAGCCGCCGGGCTTTCAGTCGGCGCGGTCGAGAAGCTTTGTCGCGATTGCGGGGTGCCTACACGGCTCGGCGAAGTGGAAGTCCCCGCACACGCCATCCCGGAACTGGCCGAAGCCGCCTTCAAGCTCGAACGTCTATTAAGCTGTAATCCCAAAGAACTTTCGCTCGAGGACATCGAGAGAATCTATCGCGCCGCGGCTTGAAAATGTCCATGGAATCATCTTCTTCGCGAAAGCTGCGCCCGATGATGGACATCGCCCCCGGCGATATGGTCTGCGTCATGGGCGCCGGCGGCAAGGCCACGCTCATGAAACGGCTCATCCGCGAGATGCTCGACGAGCCGTTTCCCGTCATCATCACCAGTACGACGAATCTCCACGCTCTGGGTGGCGAAGACGCTCCACCCGTTTTGCTGAGCGAAGAGGGACGCGCCGAGTTGCGGTCCGCCGCTCAGGACTGGTCGGGGCGCGGCGCAGTTGTCTGGGTGGAGAAAAAACTGCCGCAGAACATGTTTCGCGGCCTCGAGGCGAGCCAGGTGGAGGCGCTGCACGCTTCAGGTTTTAACGGCGTGATGGTCGTGAAAACCGATGGCGCAAGAAAACGGCTCATCAAGGCCCCGGGACCAGATGAGCCGGTCATTCCCGAAGGAGCGTCTCATTGCGTACTCGTGTTGGGACTCACCGCAATCGGGCAGAAAGCTGATAAGAAAATCGTGCATCGCACGGAAACAGTTAGCGCCATCGCAGGATTAGAGGCCGGCGAAATTATCGGAGCACATCATCTGGCGAAATTGGCGAGTCATCCGGAGAGCTACCCGAGCCGGTTTCCCAAAGGCGCAAAGCGAATACTCTACCTGAGCCATTGCACTTCCCCAAAAGCCCTTGAGGACGCCCAAACGATATTCGAGGCCGTACCCGACGGCATTTACGATTACCTGCTCACGGGAGATTCCATCGCGGGAAAATTTTATAGCAGGAGAGTACATAAATGATCGGCGCGGCCACCATCAGAATAGCGCTTGAAGCCAGACAAGAGGAAATCATCGAACAAATCGCCCACGCGGTGAACATCGACTCCCCGACGTTTCCCTGCAAGGGTACGAACGCCGTCTCCTCCCATTTCGCTGAAAAATATCGCGCGATGGGAGCTGACGTAGAGATGATCCGTGGCACGCATGAAACGGGAGATCATCTTCTGGCTACGTTTCACGGAAAAAGAGAAATTGGCTCCCACATATTCCTGATCGGGCATTGCGACACCGTTTTTCCCGAGGGAACCGCCGCGCAAAGACCGTTCACCATAAAAGACGATATCGCCTACGGCCCCGGGGTAGCCGACATGAAGGGGTGTCTGGTGGTATGTCAATTCGTGATGGAAGTTTTGCTGGCCGAAGGATTCGAGGATTTCGGGAAAATCAGTATCTTATACGACACCGATGAAGAACGCGGGAATCCCTCTTCGAGGGAAGTCATAGAGCGAATCGGGAAAGACGCCGCGGCCGCGTTGATCATCGAGTCCGGCCGCGCAAACGGCTCCATCGTATCTTCCAGAAAAGGAAGCTGCTACGGGAAATTGCTCGTCAGCGGCGTCTCGGCCCATGCAGGGGTGGAACCTCAAAAAGGCAGAAGCGCCGTGCACGAACTCGCACACCAAATGGTGGCCATCCAAAACCTGGAACGAGGAGATGGGACCATCAACATCACCGGTCTTTCGGGTGGGCACAGGCCGCACATCGTGGCGGACGAGGCTGCTTGTCATATTGAGGTGCGCGCGGACCGGCAAGCGACTCTCGATTCCATGACGGATGAACTGCATCGCAGTATTTCCGAATCGCACATCGACGGGGCACATTCAGAATTTGAAAAAATCAGCGGTAGACCCGCCATGGAATACAACCATGGGACGGAAAAACTCTTGTCCCTCGCGGCAGAAATCGCCCGGGATGCGGGCGTCGAATTCAAGCACGGCCCCACTGGCGGGGGTTCCGACGGGAATTATCTTTCACCGCTCGGGGTCGCCGTTCTGGATGGTCTGGGAGCTGTGGGGGGAAATCTGCACACGGATGAGGAATACATGGAACTCGACTCCATCGCTCCGAGAGGCGCGCTGCTTGGCGGGTTGATAGAAAGTCTGTCTGTAAAATGAGGAGCTCATCAAGAGTTTTCAATATTCCAAAGGCATTCCAATCTCCGATCTGGGCTTAGGTTCTGCGACCACTTTGTCTCTCACCAACTCTTCTATTCTTTCATCACTCCACCCTAAATTTTCGGACAATACTTTGCGTGTATGTTCCCCGTGCAAGGGGGCCGGCCCTTGCACCTTCCCCGGATGCTCGGAAAATTTTGGGGGAACACCGGTAGTGTTCATTTTACCCAGAAGCGAATGGTTCGTTTCCACCACCATCTCTCTGTGGCGAACCTGCTCATCCTCGAGGGCTTCACCGACATCATAAACCGGGCCGCAGGGAATCCCTTTTTCCTCCAGTAATTTCAGCCATTCATTCCCGTTTCGTCTGCAGAGATACTGCTCCAAAATGGGGATGAGTTCATGGCGATTTTTCGCGCGGCTTGGGATGTCGACGAACCTCGGGTCATTCGCCAACTCGGGAGCCTCGATGATGTCGCAAAAATAACCCCAGAACCGATCGCTCGTCACACCGATGATGATTTCCTTATCCTTGGCCTTAAGCGCCTGATAGGGAACGATTTGAAAATGGGCCGAACCCCACCGCTCGCTCATGCTGCCATCCATGAAATAGCAGCCGCTCAGGTTGGTGAGCAGCGACACGCTGCTGTCGAGAAGAGACAGATCGATGTATTGCCCCTTGCCCGTTTTCTCCCTGGCGAACAATGCGCTACTAACGCTATAAGCCGCCCACATGCCCGCCGTGAGGTCACTGAGCGGAACCCCGGCCTTGCAAGGCCCACCGTCCGGTTCGCCCGTCGCACTCATGATGCCGCTCATCGCCTGGCCGACGATGTCAAAACCCGAGCGCTCCCGATACGGGCCCGTCTGTCCGAAGCCGGAGACGGAAACGTATATCAGTCGAGGGTTCAAGGTGGACAGCGCCTCATAACCGACGCCCAGGCGCGCCACGACGCCAGGACGAAAATTCTCGACAACAACATCCACCTTTTCAGCGATGGCGCGAGCGATTTCGAGGCCTTCGCTTTTTTTGAGGTCGACCACGATACTCTTCTTGCCGTGGTTCACACCCAAAAAATAGGCGCTTTCTCCTTTCTTGAACGGAGGACCCCAAGTGCGGGTTTCATCGCCGTTTCCGGGAGATTCGAGCTTGATGATTTCCGCTCCCAGATCCGAGAGCATCGTGGTGCAAAAAGGTCCGGCGAGAATTCGGGACATATCCAACACGCGAATTCCCTTCAATGGTCCCTGTGCGTTCATAATCCCCATCCTGTGTTGCGAGCAAGAAGTTTTTTTCGAGATTATAGAATGTGCAAAGACGCAGGGCAGTCTGTCAAGGAATCTCCGTTAAATTCAAGGCGTTTCTCCCTACGTCGAGGGCATGGGCAGGATGAACGCTTTCAAGCCGAAAAATGCTCCCAAGCGAGGTTATCCAACGCGAAAATCCCGTCTGCGCGTTTGAGAGAAATTCCCTGAGTGACCGGCAGGATTTCTCCGATGGGCGTAAGCGGCGCCCCGCACACCCGCCGGAGGACTTCTTGAAGCGCGCGAACGGATTCAGCGGGCGTCGTAACGAGAAGTTCATAGTCCTCTCCACCGTGCAACGCCCACACCATGGGCTTTTTCTCGGCTACCGAGGCTGTTTCGAGCAGGGCGCCGGAGACGGGCAGTTCGGATTCCCAGAGGAGCGCGCCTGTTCCGCTCGCCTCACACAGGTGACGGATATCGCCTGCCAGACCATCGCTGATGTCCATCATTGCGGTCGCAAACCCCGACTCCGCGATAACTACCCCTTCCGCAGCCCGGGGCTGCGGTTCGAGTTGCGCGCGGGTGAGCGAGGCATGCACGTTTCCGCGGAGTTGGATGTGCGGTGTGGAGGACAAGTGAAGCCCTGCTGCGGCATCTCCCAAATATCCCGTCACCAGAATCTGGTCCCCTGCGCGGGCGCCGTTTCTGCGAAGAATCTTCTCCTCCATCACCTCGCCGACGAGGAACACGTCCACGAACAAAGGCCCACTCGTCCGCGTGACGTTTCCACCCAGAACCAAAATGTCGTATCGCTCAGAGAGCGCGCGAACCCCGCCATACAAGTCATCGAGAAACGAAATTGCTGTCTCTTCGGGTATGCCCAACGAGATGAGTGCGAAGCGCGGCTTTCCCCCCATGGCCGCCACATCGCTCACATTCACAGCCAGCGACTTGTAACCCACGGCGAATCCCGAAACATCCCCCGTGGACGGGAAATGCACGCCACCTACCTGCGCATCGCACGTCACAACCCAGCATTTTCCATCCGCCGCCTTGATGACGGCCGCATCATCTCCATTGCCTACGATGACGTCTGTGTCGTTCCCCACCGATCCGAGTACGTCTCTTAGACGTTCTATCAGGGCGAATTCGCCAATCTCTCTCGCCGATTCGCCGCTCATCCTCTCGTCCTCTCGATTCGATTGCGCAACTCCCTGGTCGCTGCTCCCGGGTCGGACGCCCCCATCACCGCGCCGATTACAGCTATGCCGGAGGCGCCGGCTTCGATGACGGGCTCCACGTTCTCGACCCCGATTCCCCCGATGGCGACGGCGGGCAAGCCGGGGGCGTGTTCGATAATCCGCCGGAATCCTTCCGGCCCGATCGGCGCTCTCGCATCGGCTTTGCTCCCCGTCGCATATACAGGGCCTACGCCGATATAATCCGCATCCTCGGCGGCGGCCCGCGACGCCCATTCGGATTTTCCGGCTGTAACGCCATAAAACAACGTATCTCCCGCCATCGCCCTGGCCCTCGAAATCGGAAAATCCTCCTGTCCCAAATGCACCCCGTCCGCGCCACAGGCCATGGCGACGTCCACCCGATCGTTCACCGTAAAAGCGCAGCCGGTTCCCTCCAGAACCTCTCGCATTTCATCCGCCAGGCGTATCATCTCCACGCCGCTCAAGTTTTTCTCTCGAAGCTGGATCATGCCGGCCCCGTTCGTCGCAACCGCGCGAACCGCGTCCCTCAATTTCCACCCGGAAGCCTGGGACAACATCTTTCGGTCGGTGATGACTATCAGCGACAGGTCGAAATTCATGGCGTCCCCCGATCGGTAAAAAGCGAAACTACGACATTGATAATGAAACACTAGCATCATTACAGGCAACGGCAATCCACCCCGGGGAATGTGTTCATCGATATGAGAAAACTTCCAAAGATATGGAGCGTCTCTCTTGCGCAATTCTCCTGTGCTTGAGAACCTCTTCCCCCCATTACCAGAGGAGGACGCCATGAGCTGGATTCAACCCATATCCCCGGATGCCGCGGAGGGGGCCACAAAAGAAATCATCGCTGACCTGCGCAAGGCGAGAAAATCCATTCCTAGGATGTTTCTCGAGATGGGCAGAAGGCCCGATATTCTGGCCGGGCGAGAAACGCTCCGCCGCGCCGTTCATGGCGGCTCGAGCCTCGGTACAAGGCGGGCGGAGTTGCTCGCTTTCTACGTGGCGGCTCATGGGGGGTGATACGGCTGAGCGATGAACCACGGGCAGTTGTTCCGTGACGCATGCAATGACGCCTCCATCGCAGAAGTGGCCGAGGTGCTGGACGACCCGAAGCAAGCGGGAATCCTCGACCCCGCAGATCGCGCCATGCTCGCCTATGCGGAGAAAATCACCCACACGCCCCACCAAATGGAAGAAGCGGACCTCGAGCGTTTGCGGCGCGTCGGCTTCAGCGAGGAGAACATCGTGGACATCATCGCGGGCGCGACTTACAGAAACTTCGCCAATACGATCAACTACGCCTTCGGGCACGTGGAGCAAAATCCCGAAGGACCCGAGGAGTTGAATGCCGCCATCGAGAGGTTGAAAAGGAAGATCCGTGGCCAATAAATCACGCGTCCTCTCATCAATATCGTACGTGGGTTTGTTGTTATCGGGCGTCTGCGCGCTGGCCGCCGTGGCGTCGGGTCTGGGCCACCGTTTCGGGCTGTGGCATTTCAGCACGGGGTTCCAGATTTTCAAGACAGCATCCGTCATCGCGCTGCTCTCCGTTGTCGTCTCCATGGCGGGAGGCCTGTTCGCTCTGCGTGACGCTTCCAGGCTAAAGACGTTGGCCGCCGCTTTCGGCATTGCATTGGGATTCATCGTTGCGGGCTTTCTTCACGCGCACATGCAAATCGCGAGACGGGTGCCCAAGATTCACGACATCACGACGGACACCCGAAACCCGCCCGTCTTTCAGGCCGTTCTCCCGCTCAGAAAAGGGGCGAAGAACCCGCCGACCTACGAGGGGGCGCGCATCGCGCGGCTCCAGAAAAAAGCGTATCCGGATATCAAACCTCTCACTTTCCAAACTCCAAAAGAAGAAGTTTTCAAGCGCGCCCAAGACGCCGCGCGCGCCATGGGCTGGCATGTGGTGTCATCCAAACCAACCGAAGGACGCATCGAGGCTTACGACGCGACTTTCTGGTACGGCTTCATCGACGACATCGTCATACGGATCACGTCGAGTAACGGGAAGACGCGCCTCGACATCCGCTCGAAATCCCGCGTCGGCGTCGGAGACATCGGTGCGAACGCGAGGCGGATACGCGGCTTTTTGGAAAAGCTGAAAATAAGATAAACTCAAGTTTGCCAATTTCGTGAGCGAGGACTCGTCAAGAAACGATAATGTCTCGAACATCATGTTGAGGGCGCAATTGTCTGAATATCAGGTTCTGGGCAAATCCATACCGAGACTCGACTCCGCAGAGAAGGTCTCCGGGTACGCCGATTTCGGCGACGATTTGAGAAGGCCCGGCTGCCTCACCGCGAAATTGCTCCTGAGTCCGCACCCACACGCCGAGATCAAAAAAATCGACACCACCGATGCCTTGAAGATTCCCGGCGTACACGCCGTCGTCACGGCGGATGATTTTTCCGGTATCCGCCACGGCAGGCTCGTGCGTGATGAACCGCTGCTCGCCATCGACAAGGTGCTTTACGTCGGCGAACGCGTGGCGGCTGTGGCCGCCGAAACCCCCGAAGCCGCGCAAGCCGCGCTCGAGAAAATTCATGTCGACTACAAGGTGCTCCCCGCCGTTTTCACGACGGACGACGCCATGAAGGACGACGCGCCACTACTGCATGACGCGCTGGATGATTACGCATCGTTTCCGGGCATCGTGCGCTACGGGAACGTGGCCGCCGATATTCTCATTCGATCCGGCGACCCTATAGAAGCCGCGCTCGCGAGCGCCGACTTCGTATTCGAGGACGAATACGAAACGCCCCGTGTTCACCAGAACTATCTCGAGCCCCGCGCCATGCTCGCGGAGCCCGGACCCGAGGATAGCACGATAGTCTATTCACCCACCCAGGGGGCTTTCGTGGTGCGCGCCATCGCCTCGGAAATTCTCGAACTCCCCATGAACAAACTGCGCGTTGTGAGCACCCATGTGGGAGGCGCTTTCGGCGGCAAATCCCAACATCTGATGGAAGCCCTGGCCGTTTTGTTGAGCAGAAAGTCGAACCGGCCCGTTCAACTGACGCTCAACCGCGAGGAGGAAACCATCACCGGAAACCCGAGGCACGCCTACCGCATGCGCTATCGCACGGGCGTGACGCGGGAAGGGAAAATCATCGCGCGCCACGTACAAATCACATCGAACAACGGCGCCTACTGCATGACGGGACCGATGGTGTTGGGGAAATCCTGCTACACCAGCGCGGGGCCATATAAGATTCCAAACGTCAGGGTGGATGGCCTGCTCGTGTATACAAACCTTCCGCCCAGCGGCTCCTACCGGGGATTGGGCGTGGCGCAGGTCGCCTTCGCCTGCGAGCGCCATACCGACCGCATCGCTTCGGAACTGCAAATGGACCCGCTCGCCTTTCGAATCCGCAACGGGATGGATGAAAACGACGAGGACCCCGCAGGCACGATCCTGCAGAGCGTAAGCATCAAGGAAACGCTCGAGCGCGCGGGCAAGAAGGCGGGCTGGGGGAAGCAGAAAAAGGAAAACCGGAATGGCAGGATCAGGCGGGGTATGGGCATCGGCTGCGCGCGCTATCCCACGGGCGGGGGGGCGTCGGGCGCCGTCGTGAAGGTGAACGAGGACGGGGGCCTGGCCGTGCTAGCCGGGTGTGCAGATTTAGGCACTGGAGCGGCTACTGTGATGGCGCAGGTGGCGGCGGAGGTTCTTGGAGCCGAGGTTCAAAAGGTGAGCGTACGCATCGCCGACACCGAAACCACGCCCTTCGACGCCATCTCCGCAGGCAGCCGCACCACGTTCAACATGGCGCACGCCGTGCGAATGGCGGCGGAAGACGCCCGCGAGCAAATGCTTCGCCAAGCGGCGCGCATGCTCGAATCCTCCCCGGAAGACTTAAGTATAGGCGAGGGAAACATTTTCGTGCGTGCGGCGCCCTCACGCGCCATCGCGTTCGCCGAGGTGGCGTTTTCGGCCGTATGGAAAGGCGACGGCCCCGTGACCGGGTGCGGCTCCTACCGCGGGGAGAACCCCCCTCATCGTACGGACAACGTGCGCGGCCACCCGGAACCCTCGAGACCCGGGCCCGAATTCGCCACCCAGATCGCCGAAGTCGAAATCGACACCGAAACAGGAGAAACCAGGGTGGTGAAAATCACCAGCGCGCAGGACGTGGGCTTCGCCATGAACCCCCTCACTCTGAACGGACAGATAGAGGGCGGCATCGCCCAAGGGCTGGGCTGGGCGCTTGCCGAGCAGATCCACCACGAAGAGGGTCTCATCGCCCACGCGGATTTCGAGAGCCAGCTCAACCCCACGAGTCTGGACGTCTCGGAAATCGCAAGCGTAATCGTGGAATCGCCCGACGTGGAAGGCCCCTACGGGGCCAAGGGGGCGGGGGAGATGCCGCTCATTCCGGCGGCGCCCGCGATTGTTAACGCGATCGCAGACGCCATAGGGGATCCGGCCAACCCGAACCTCAACAGACTGCCGATAGCGCCCGAAGACGTCGTTCGCGCAGTTCGCGAAAAAAGCGCAGCCGTACCGGTTTCCTAGTTTTTCAGTTCGAATTTCTCATCATAAATGTCAAAGTTCGATGACGCCGCGATGTCTCGCGCCTGCTCGATGAGTTCCCGCGAAAGATCAGAAATATTCTGTTTGTTGAGAAACTGGATATAGAAATCATGATAAAAGGCGTCGGGCCGCACGTGAACCCGCACCCTGAGCCTGGCGGCTCCTTCGCCTCGTCCCCTCCTGTACCGAAACGTGACGGATTCTTGAGGGGGAATACGCGTGTCATGGATTTCACGGCTGAAATCGGACGAGAGTTTCCGCTCTATCACGTTGATCTGTCTTGAACCCGGTATTATTCGCCCGTTCTCGTCTTCAAGTGCGGAGATGACTTTCACCGAGGGCGTGATGTAGGTGGGAAAATAATGGCCGGCCCCCGAGTTCGTGAGCTTGATCTCGGCCGTCACGATTTCCCCGCGCCCTTCCGCTCCCAGCGAAACGTCGATTTGCACAGCGCTTTGGGTCATATCCTTGTCATGTATGCCCCGCCACAGATGCGCGCGTCCTGGCATGTGGCAACTCTGGCAGGAGACGCCCTCCTTGCCCCAAAGCGAGTTTTTCCATTCGTTGTAGGTATTCTGAATCGACTTCCCGTTCGGCCCGGGAAACGTGTGCTGATGGCAACCCATGCAAAATTCAGCGTGGCTGAAAAATGGCGTGCGCTCCACACCGGCGTGCGCACCACTCTTCGTTGTATCGTTCACACCCTCTGGTGTCTCTGTCTTCTGTGGACCATACACCCGCCAATCACGCACATGGCATGCGGCGCAGGCCAGCCCGTGCATCTCCAGTTTTAGGTCGTGGACCGGGTTTTTCCGCCATCTCGCAAAAGAGCCCGCACCCAGCTTCTCGCGCTTCTGCTGTTCCGCCAAGGGCGCATGGCACTCGTTGCAGCTTTGCGCTTCCTCGGGATCCACCTTCCACATATCTACGAGTTGCCCGTATATGCCCGGACTCATGGCCCTGGCGTGAAGCGTGGTTCTCCACTGTTTGTACTGCTCGGGATGACAACTCCCGCAACTCTCCGGCAAAAGGGAGCGTTCAGCGCCTTTGTATGGTTTCGGTGCCTCGCCCATGGGGGGCAATGGATAGCGGAAATAATCGTTCACAAAATCTCGCCAACGCTTCCATTTGCCGGGAATCTCTTTTTTTTCAACAGCCTCGATGGAGGGGAAGACGCCATTTGATAGCTTATGGAAAACTGTCGGGAGCGAGAATAGGAGCACTGAAACTATGAATATCATGAATTTCAAGCGCATTTCAGACATCCTGCTCCGGCGGCCCGTCTGTTTATCCTGTTTGCTTTCACCCAACGACACTCGGCAGGCAAATTATTGAAAAACCGAGAAATTGTAGCGCTGCCTCACGCCCGTATGCATTGTGAGCTTAAAGCCCTTTATATCTCAACAGGTTTGTTTCGACACAAAGTTCATGACTCAAAAAATGGGAAATGATACCCCCGGGTATGGTTTTACTTGTTTGATCGGATTGTATAGGTTGTCTGCCGGAATCATTGACACCCATACCCATCGAATCGGGAGTAAAAATGAATTTCGCCATTCGACTCGCCACTATTCATGACGCAGAGAAAATCATCCAATTCAACATCGAGATGGCTCTGGAGAGTGAAAACCTGCGCCTCGAGCCCGAGAAAGTCCGCCAGGGCGTGGAAAAATCGCTCTCCAATCCGTCGATGGGTCAATTTTATCTCGCGCACCGGGAAGATGAGATAATAGGCCAAATCCGGGTCACCCTGGAGTGGAGCGACTGGAATAACGGCGATTACTGGTGGATCCAGAACGTTTACGTCATTCCTTCGGCGAGGAAACAGGGCGTCTACAGGGCCTTGCACCACTACGTCAAAAATCTCGCCGAACAAGCCGGCGCCTGCAGCCTCCAGCTATACGTCGACGCGCAAAACACGGCGGCCCAGGCCGTTTACAAGAATCTGAACATGTCGCAAAGCCATTATCTGATTTTCGAGCAGATGGAAGACTAGCCGGGAAGGTGAACAACACTCTCCCAATCGTGACTGGAGATTAGCCGCCCTCGCGATTTCTCTTGAGCGGGATGACATCCGCAGGTTTTTGCGCATCATCCCGTCGGCGTCCCCGCCAGTTGGAAGGCCAGACATAGCGCACGCGCCACAGGGTTCTGGCCGCTCCTCCCACCGCCCACGTGAGCGTGCTGCCCGCGTCACGCGTTCTTTTGCCCAGCGAGCGAAACACTTTTTTGCCGCCTTCCTCGCCAATGGAGACGAGGCGCGAGGTCGCCTCTCTTGCCGCGTCTATCGGCCGCAGGGCCTGCGCGATCACCTGGCGCAAAACCCACTTCATCATCAGGCAAAACACAAAGGAGAGCGCGAAAAAGACACCCAGCACCTGGAGGCCGCGGGCGGGCTCATCCACTATCATGACGCTCATCTGGGCGATGCCGTAAAACGCCAGGCCAATCATTCCCAGACAAACGGCGATAGCGCCTCCTGAGCGCACTATCAAGCGCAACATGCCAAACATGATCGTCTCCGTATGTCTGCCGACGCCGGAAAATACTTCTGATTCATCAAGAATACCCCATTTGCAAAACCAAAAGCCAGCGCGGGCGTTTCACATCCTACGCGTGTTTCCATTGACGCGCGCAACCTCTCGTTTTATGTTCACTACCCCGTAAGGAAACAGCATGGAGGAGCAGTTAATTGTTCGACATTCGCCTCATCAGAAACGACCCCGAAGCGGTGGCGCGCTCGCTCGCGCGAAGGGGCGGTGGTTGGGACCTCTCAGGCTTACTGGAAATCGACGCCCGAAGGCGGGATCTGACCCACCAGGTCGAGAGCCGGGTGGCCGACGTGAGAAAACGCAGCAAGAAAATCGGCGAGCTCAAGCGCAGCAAGGTGTCCGATGAGGAGGTGCAGACGTTTCTGGCCGAGAACCAGCGCTTGACGGCCGAGGCGAAATCCATGGAGGGCGAGCTGGCCGAACTCGTGCAAAAACAAAACGATGCTCTCCTCGAACTCCCCAATGCGCCTCACGAATCAACCCCTGACGGCCAGAGCGCGGAGGAGAACGCCCTCGTGAGGGTATGGGGCGAGAAGCCGGCGTTTGAATTCGAACCCAAAGCGCACGACGAACTGGGCGAAGCCCTGGGTATTCTGGACATGAAGCGCGCCGCCAAGATAGCGGGTGCGCGTTTTGCGCTCTACCGGGGGGCCGGCGCGCGTCTGGAGCGCGCCCTCATCAACTTCATGCTCGATCTGCACACGAACGAGCACGGCTACACCGAGTGGCTCCCGCCCTTCATGGTGAACCCCGAGGCCATGACGGGCACGGGCCAGCTGCCCAAGTTCGAGGAAGACCTCTTCCGTGTAAATGACGGAAAATACTACCTTATCCCCACCGCCGAGGTGCCCGTCACGAACATCCACCGGGAGGAAATCCTGGATGGCGGGGACTTGCCCTTGAAGTACACGGCCTATACCCCCTGCTTCAGGAGCGAGGCCGGCTCCTACGGCCAGGACACGCGCGGGCTCATCCGCCAGCACCAGTTCAACAAGGTCGAGCTCGTCAAGTTCAGCCGCCCCGAGACGAGCTACGAGGAACTCGAGAGCCTGACCGCAGACGCCGAGAAAGTACTGAAACTACTGGGGTTGCACTACCGCATCGTCACGCTGTGCGCGGGAGATCTGGGCTTTTCCGCCGCCAAGACGTACGACATCGAGGTCTGGGTGCCGTCGCAGAACACCTACCGGGAGATATCCTCCTGCAGCAATTTCGAAGATTTCCAGGCGCGCCGCGCGGGCATCCGCTACCGGCCCGGCGCGGGGGCCAAGCCATTGTTTTTGCACACGTTGAACGGCTCCGGCCTCGCGGTGGGCAGGACGCTCGTGGCGATTCTGGAGAATTTCCAGCGCGCGGACGGGAGCGTGGAGATACCCGAAGCATTGCGCCCCTACATGGGCGGAGCGGCCTCCATTCCGGCCTGAAAACCGCGCAACTCCCCGCATTTGCCGTCATCGCGAGACGAAAGAGCCATGGCAGAATTCCCCTGCGCCCGGATTCCGCGGCGTCATTTCCCAAAGAATTAATTTGTCTGAAATTTATCGAAATACCCCGTGAATTTATCTATATTTATCGAATTTTTCGGATAAAACCCGACCGGGGAGGGAGGGTTTCCATATCTTTGAGCGAAGCGACCGGCTCCGTCATTTTACCGAAACCCACCGAATCCGCGCGGACGGCAAATGCGGGGAAATGCGCCTTCGTCTCGGTGAGGGCGCGAAGCCGGAGAGCATGGTTTTCCGGCGTAAGTCGGCGGCGATTGCGGAAATGCGGGCGTCATGAAACGGGCGATGGGCGCAACCCCTTCCGGCGCTCCGCCTATTCGTTCACGTGCCAGGCCTCGCGCATCGCGCAGCCGCCGGCCTTGTAGAGGTTGTAGACCGGGCATCTGCGGAAATACTCCGCCTTGAGCGCTTCTATCTGCTCATCCGTCGCGTCGATCTCGATCCATATCTCGCTGTGCGCCTCGGTGGGGTGCGATTGGTAGCCCTCCTGGCCCGCGATGCCCCTGGGGCTGTAGACGATGGCGGATTTCACCTTGAGGGAGCCGATTTCCAGCTTCGCGTCCTTGGCGCATCTCTCCAGAATCACCGCGGTGCACCCGGCGAGTGAGGTGACGAGATAGTCCATGGGCGAGGGCCCCTCGCCCGAGCCGCCCAGGTGCTTGGGCTCGTCCATCACCAGGGTGTACCCGCGCATCAGGGTGACGATGCTCTTCGCTTGGCCCTTGAAGTCCGCTTCCGCCCAGTTCTCCGTGGTTTCGGGTATTTCTTTCGGCCGAATCGACATTTCCTGCGCTCCTTTTTTATGACTGATGACGAGAAACTCGAATTCCTTGCCCAGGACGCATCCCCGCGGGCTTTCATCGCCCGCGTCTTTTAGCAGGGAATCCGGGGAAAGGGTAGCCGGGGGTAAGCGCGCGTGAGGAGCGGGCGTTTGACGCGACCTATGCGGGAGGGTTCGCCGGAATGACGGTGTGAGACCCCCGTAGGGGCGGACCGGTGTGCCCGCCCTTGGCCCCTACCTGGACCGCGCCGCTTTGAGCCGCTCATAAACCTCCGTCCCCCGGAGCGCGGGGTTTTCTTTCGCGTAATCGAATGGCGTCTTGCCGGATTTGTTTCTGGCCCCCGGGTTCGCTCCCGCATCCAGCAGGGCCGCCGCGACCGCCGGGTTCCTGCTGTAAGCCGCCGCCCAGTGCAGGGGCGTCCTTCCGCTATTGTTCCGTGCGTCCACCTGAGCGCCCGCTTTCAGGAGAATTGTCGCAACCGCCGGATTCTGGTTGAGCGTCGCCAGGTGGAGGGGCGTCCATCCTTTTGCTTTATCCCTCGCGTTCACTCTGGCGCCGGCCTTCAATAAAGCAGCCGCGGTCGCGGGGTTTTCGTTGCGCGCCGCCCGGAACAGGGGCGTCTGTCCGAGCGTGTCCCGCGCGTTCGGGTCGCTTCCGGCCTTCAGGAGCGCCATCATGACCGCGGGGTTCTCCTTGTACCCCGTCACCAGATGCAGCGGCGTCATTCCGGATTTGTCCCGTGAGTCGACCTCCGCTCCTGCATCCAGCAAAACCTCCAAAACCGCCGGGTTTTCACTGTACATCGCGGCATCGTGCAGGGGTGTCCTGCCTTGCTCATCCCGCGCGTTCACCTCGGCGCCCGCCTCCAACAGGGCCATCACGACAGCCGGGTTTCCGCTATGGGATGCCGCGAAGTGCAATGGCGTCGTTCTGGATTTATCCCGCGCGTTCACCTCGGCGCGGGCATGGATCAAAGCTCTCGCGACCGCCGGGTTCTTGTTGAGCGCCGCCCGGTGGAGGGGCGTCCATCCCTCTGCTTCATCCCGCGCGTTCACGTTTGCCCCGGACTTCAGCAATGTAGCCGTGATCGCGGGGTTTTCGTTGAGCGCCGCATGGAACAGGGGGGTGCGTCCGAGCACTTCCCGCGCGTTCGGGTCGCCTCCGGCCTGTAAGAGGGTCGCCATGACCGCCGGGTTTTCGTTGTACGCCGCCTCGTGGAGGGGCGTCTGTCCCCCGTCAGTCCGCGCGTTCACCTCGCCTCCGGCCTTCAGGAGCGCCGCCGCGATTGCCGGGTTTCGGTTGGATGCCGCCCAGTGCAGGGGATTCCGATCGAACTTGTCTCGCGCGTTCACCACGGCGCCGGCCTTGAGGAGGGCCGTCAAGACCGCGAGGTTCTCGTTGTACTCCGCCGCCAGGTGCAGCGGCGTGAGTCCGAACCCGCCCCGGGCGTCGACGTTCGCTCCGGCATCGAGACACCGGGAGACGTCCGCTGCGCGGGCGCGTTGGAAGAACTTCGCCGTTTTCAAGAACTTCGCCATGTTCCAATCCCGGCACGACACCTTCGCCGCCATCCCGGTCGTCGCGCTCACCGCCACCGCGAGCCACAGGCAGAATCCCGCCAGGTACGCTCTGAAAAGTCCGGTCGATGGAATCATCTCCGTCTCCTCCGGTGTTGTTCCGATTCGTTGGTTCAGTGTCGTTTGAACCTCTCCTCGTTAAGCCGCCGGTAGACCTTCGTCCCCTGGAGCGCGGGGTTTTCTTTCGCGTAATCGAATGGCGTCTTGCCGGATTTGTTTCTGGCCCCCGGGTTCGCGCCCGCATCCAGCAGGGCCGCCACGACCGCCGGCGTCCCGCTCTCTCTCGCCGCTGTGTGCAGGGGCGTCTGCTTGAATTTATCCCGCAGGTCCACCTTGGCGCCGGCCTTCACCAGCGCCGCTATGATCGCCGGCGTCTTGCCGAACGCCGCGGCCGCGTGCAGGGGCGTCGTTCTCTGATAGAGGTTCCGCGCGTTGGGGTCGGCCCCCGCTTTCACCAGCGCCTCGATGACTGCCGGGTTCGCGCTGTATGCCGCCGCATTGTGCAGGGGGGTGTCTCCGCTGAATACGCTCCGCGAGACCGGGTTCTCCCCGGCCTTCACGCACCGGGAGACGTCCGCCGCATCGGCGCGCTCGAAGAACTTCTGCGTGTTCCAGTCGTCACACGAAACTTCCGCCGCTGTTGCGGGCGCCGCGGCAATCACCACAACGAGCCACAGGCTGAATCCTGTGAGGAACGATCTCAAAAGTCTGACCGACAGATTCATCTCCGTCTCCGCCTTCATCACTCCCGCTTCCACTTCACGAAAGTAGCCGCCGCCTCTCGCGCCCGGTGTTTTTTAGATTGGATATTGCTCGTCATTCCGAGTATGCCGGATTCCGGGCGGATGAGGAACGGGGTTGTCAGTCTCGACGAAGAGGGCTTGTTGAAATACCCCTCGTCGGGAGGCATCGCTTTTACCCCCCTGACAAGGGGGGGTAGGGGGGGTTGGTTTTCACGCCGGGAGCTGTTTTCCGGCGTCCCTCGATACGGCCCTTGCGGGCCTACTCGGGATGAGGGCGGTTTTTGTTTTCCTCACCCTGTGTAGTCCTGAGCCCCCCCGAGGGACGTATCGAAGGGCCATCCTGAGCGGGTCGCATGGATGTGTAGGTCGTTCCCGTGGAGTGGGTTCCAACCGAAAAGGGAGCAGGTTCCGACCAATTAGAGAGCGATTACTACGACTGATGAAAGCCGCCCGTCGCGTTAATGAAATCGCGCAGCACCGCTTTGGCCGTTTCCACGTCGCCTGTGAGCAGGCATTCGACTCCCTCTTTCAGAAGCTCCTGCCGGAAGGCCGGGTCGCGCTCGGTCCTTGCCTGAATCGTTTCCCTGAAATCCCGCGTGATTGGCATCGTTCTTTCTCTCTGAATCGGCGGCGCATCGTTGTGATGATTGCGGTTAAAGTAGCGGATGGTAGAATACACGAACAGGAAGGTGCCGAATACATGCAATGCGTTTCGCTCTTTTGTGAAGCTGCCTAACCCAAGGAACGACTCATGGTTAGAGAACAAAACCCGCCCCCAAGCAGATCCGGAAAAGGCCCGGTCGTCAAGCCTCCGCCTCCCCCGCCTCCTCCGCCGAAGAAGAGGTAGGGCGACCTTTTCCCGAATGGTGTCGGCCAATGCGGGAAGGCGCTTTTGACTTTTGCCTTTGAACGTCATTCCGGCGCATGCCGGAATCCAGAGCAGAGAGGATGGCGACACCGCAGGACGACTGATCGCTTACTCAACGCGAGTTTAGGAATCACTCCCCCCACCGGTTCGCTTACGGGCTTGCGCCCTTACCTCACCGACTCCCCTCAAGGGGGGAGTGAATTTGATAGTCCATAAGGGGGGAGTAAAGAAATCCTTCTTACCCAAACCGCAACTCAGAGATTAGAAATCTTGCCCACTCCAAGTGCGCGTGGTAGGAAAGCGGAGGAATACGATGCTTACTCGATTTAGGCAAAGGGAAAATCTTGATGTCACTCTACAAACGGCTCACAGAAACTGGGACCCTTTCCGAGCCGGAAGGAGTTCCTGAACCCCGCTTTGCGCTTCCTTCAACTGTCAATTGGATGCGTGCTCTGGCCCTGCTAGTCGACGAGGAGGATATCAATCCTACTACTGCTATGAGCTTTTACTCCTCCAAGGTTTCTCCTAGGCGAGCAATAGAGCAAGAAGAGAATACCACCTTGGAGCAATTGCTTTTCGCGCTACACCAATGCTCAGCACTTCATGCCCTTCAAGCATTACCAAGCAAGACCGATGTTGCACGCGTTGGAATTATCACTTGGTACTATGGCATTTACGGAGCTGCTTCTGCGATGGTCGCTGCGCAGACTGGTTCTCTTCAAGATAGCCACATAAAGACCGCAAAAACTTGGGACTGCCAAATCGCTAGTCGCAGTTTAATCATGTCGCCATTCGATACACGCATTACCACATTAGTCAAAAAAGATGCGGAACGAGAACTTGTCAACTTGTTGACTGTCTCAAAATTTAACCTTGCTAGTAGTCTCCCAAAGAGCAAGGATGAGGCGCTTGGTGCTTCCCATGCATATCTATCCGGGAATGCTAAGTGGTGGCGCGAGAGAATCCAAGAAGATGTTAAGAAGTCCCGCGATTTTATTTCTCTAGGGGTTTTAAACTTTCGGACAAAGGCCGCACAGCAACTTCTCAACAGAAGGCTGTCTAACTATAGTATGGGATTCCTCCACCAAGCCTTCCGCTATCGTGGGAAGGCGAACTATCGTGAAGCACTTTACCTCGGATATGGCAAGTCTATTGAAACGATTCTCACAGGTTATATTGATGATCTATCCAAAGTTCTAGATGCGTTTGTAACCTGTGCGGGTGTATTCTGTTCCCGCCGCCTTGGTAAAGGTGTCTGGGATGAATTCATTGATGATGTTGAGCAGAATCGAGCGTTCTCTATATCGCCACACGTATTATGGGGATGAGAACTTATCCTAAAATTTGGAGACAATCACAGATTATTGCTTATACACATTCCCCCTCACCCCCTCTTCCACTTCACAAAATCCAGCCACCACGTCTCCCGCACCGCATTCCCCAGATTCGGCCGCATGGCGGCGCTTCTTGGCGTGCCGTAGGCCGCTTCCTCCCAGGCGTCCGTTGTCGGGATGGTCGGGTCTTCCATGTCGTAGATTGCGATAATGCGCCGCGCGCTCCTCGTCGTCTCCTGTATCTCCGCCTCCGCCGTGGCGCCGCCCGTGGCGGCGGTTTCTAACTGATACACGCGGCCCCGCGTCATGCCCTCGACTTCATACAGCCGCTCCAGGTGCTCCTCGCGGTACCAGGCGAGCATCTCCTCCTTCATCTCTTCCGTGTCGGGATTGGGACTCACCATGTAGACATAAGGCGCATCAAAACGGTGCGGCTCGCCGATCGAGACCTGCAGGCTGTAAACCGCGCGCTCCGCGTTTTTGATGAACGCCATGCACTCCCTGGTCCAGGGGGAGGGGTTGTCTCTGGATTCACGGTAGTAATCGCTCTCGAACGCCGCGAGGGTATCGCCCTCGAAGGTGCAGAGAATGTTGTGATGAGCGCCGGCGTCCACCGCGTTGTAGCGGTAGCCCACCCGGAAGCCGGGGCCGTCCATCCTGTCGGTGGAATGCTCGCAGTTGTGCCACTTCCGGAACTCCTCGTGGTTCTCTGCGTCGACGTTCAGCCAGATGGCGACGAGCGCCTGGGTCGGGTTCATCCGAAAAATCTCCTTTTATTCGATGCCCGCGAGGCGTTTCGCATAATCGATGGCGGGGGCGACCTCGTGCTCGCGCCAGATGGTCATCTTCTCGGCCTCGATGCTGCCTTCGGCGTGAATCGCCAGCACGGCCTGGTAGCCCGCGAAGTCGCTTGCGGTGATCTCGGCGATCAGGTTCATGAGCCGGAGCCGCTCTTCCGTCGACGCGGCGGAGGTGGCGCCCAGGTACTTGTCGATGAGCTCACTTAGCCTGGGGTCGTCCATGTCCTCCGCACTCGGGCCGGTGACGAGCAGTCCGCCCGCGATGTCCTGCACCCATGCGAGCGCCTGGTGGTAGCCGGTGGCGAAGTGGAGCTTCGCGATGTTAATGATTTCCGCATTCGGCACGGCGACCCCGTCGGTCACCTTGCACTCCCGGGCCGCCTCGCGCGTCATGCCCCGGCAGATCTGCGCGTAGGAGATGAGCTTGGCGAGCTTGTCGCGCACGTGGCCCGCGCGCAGGATGCCGTTGTACTCCGCCATCAGGTGCGACGCGCCCACGAACAGGTCCACGAGCGGCAGCTTGTAGCTCACGGCGGTGAAGCGGTGGAACTCCACGAAGGTCTTCGCGAGCGGCCCGGCCATCTCCACCTCGCCGTTCAAGAACACGCGCTCCCAGGGGACCTTCACGTCGTCGAAGACGGTCAAGGTCTCCATCATCTTGTGCTTGCTTGAAATCGGGTTCTCGAACTCGGTTCCCTTCCTGCCGCCGTAGCCGCTGGCCAGCATGGTGAGGCCCGGCGCATTGGCGGGCACGGCGCAGGCAACGGCGTACGCTTCATCGCCCGCCCGCATGTTTCTCGTCGGCAGCACGATTATCTCGTGTGCGTTGGTCGAGACGGAAGTATGCACCTTCGCCCCGCGCAGGGTGATGCCCTCGTCATCCTGCGCCGCCACGCGGACGTAGTAATCAGGATGCGCCTGATCGGCAGGCCCTTTCCCCCTGTCTCCTTTCACGTCCGTCTGGGCGACGGCGACGGCCAGGTCGTTCTCCCGGCAGTGATCGTGGAATTTCCGGACGCGCGGGAGGTAGCTCGTCCCCATATTCTTGTCCATGTAGGAGGCCAGGAGACGCAGGGCGAAGAGCGCGTCGGTGCCGATCTCCTTGATGAGCACCACGAGCGTGCCGCCAAGCGCGGTGGCGCGCTCAATAAGAGCGCTGCGCTTCAAAAGGTCGTCCGCACATTCGGGGATGTGGTAGTAGCGCGAGTAGGGGCCGTCCGGGCCTTCGACCAGCGCGAGTTCCTTGTCTGCCTCGTCTTCGGCCATCTCGTAGTCGATGGCGGCGTGATCGACCGCGATCCCGATGACGGGGTGGGCGGCCACGTCCTCCACCCGCTCGCCCCGGTAGTAGACGACGCGGCCGTCATTCAGGCTTTGTTTGTATTCTTCGGGGCTCATGAGCGGCATGGTGGATTCCTCCCGGTTCGTAAATGCGCCCTGGGGGCGGCTGCGTGTATTGTCGGTGAGTGGACAGGGTATCTTCTTTCGCGCTTCGGTGAAACGTCGCCGAGCCGGAATCAGGCGAAAAAAGGGCCGCCCACGCCTTTTTCACGCGGACGGCCCAGGAGGCTTTACGCTTCTGCGAGTTCGCTCAGCTTGCCTTCCTTGTCGTAGGCCTGGAGCTGCGGGAAGCCGCCGATAACCTCATCGTCGATGACGATCTGGGGCACCGACTTGCCGCCCGTGCGCGATATCATGGCGTCCCATTCGGGCGTGCCGCCGAACACCAGGTGCTCGGTCCATTCGAGACCGCGCTTTTTCAGGAGGTTCTTCGCGGCCAGGCAGAAGGTGCAGGGGTCGGTGGTGTAGACTTCGATGCTTGCTGCCATTTTTCTCTCCATGAAGACGGTATTGACGGGTGAACGGATTCGCGCCTCGCATGAGACGCCTGTTCATCCATAAAATAACAAAACGCCGGTCTTTCGTCATCTGAAATTGTGTTGTTGAAAAAGCCTTTGCCCGACTTTCGGGATCGTTCGCCGTAGGGACAGGCCCCCGTGCCTGTCCTGTATCGGGTGAATATGATCGACGGGCGGCCACGGGGGGCCGCCCCTACGCGTGACGCGATGGTTCTGTAGGGGGGGTTGGTTTTGTAGCCGGACAGGCGCAGGAGCCTGTCCGGGGTCGCGACCTGTCCCTGCGGCGGCGTCCCTCGATACGGCCCTTGCGGGCCTACTCGGGATGAGGGCGTTTTTTGTTTTCCTCACTCTGAGTAGTCACCGAAAGCGGCGTTTCGAGAGCGTTAGAATTATTGACACAGGCCCCCAAAAACTATATATATTCTCTCCCTGTTGTTTAGGCAACTTATTTTGGAAAGCATCTTCTGCTAAACAACGGATTCCGCCGCCCGGCCCCTTTGCAACGAATGGGATCGTGCGGCCGAATCCCCCGGGTGCGGTAGGTCATGAGTTCGTCCCGGTCCGAATACGGCCGGACTTGAGCGGGTGAGGTGATGGCGCACGAATCCCAGGACAAGCCGAACAAAACCGGCATGAGCCGCTCCGTCGAGAGCATGCTGCGCGTGGGCGCGCGCATCCGTGGCCTCCGCCTCTCCCACGGCCTCACGCAGGAAGAACTCGCCCACCGCTCGAACCTGACCAAGGGGTTCATCTCCCAGCTCGAGCGCGATCTCACATCGCCCTCCCTGGAGAGCCTGCTGGAGATATTAGAGGCGCTCGACACCGACATCGTCCGCTTCTTTCAGGGCTATGAGGCGGGACGAATCGCCTTCGGTCCGGCGGATTCGCGCCACGCGGCGACATACGCGGAAGTCAGCGCCTTCGAGCTCATGGTGCCCGGAACGGCGAACCGCAACATGGAGCCGGCGCTGGTGACGATGGAACCGGGCGAGTCGATTTACGAGGACGCGCACGCGGGCGAGGAGTTCGGCTACGTTCTGGAGGGCAAGGTGCAGATTACCTACGGGGAGATGCGCGCCAAGTCGAAAAGAGGGGAGTGGTTCTATTTCGCATCGGACAGAAACCACCGCGTGGCGAATCCCTACAAGAAGCGTGCGAGGCTCCTCTGGGTGTCCACGCCGCCGAGTTTCTGATTTGAGGAGCGTCGAACATGGTTCGGCGAGTTGTCTTGGGAGGAGCGACAAGTTGAATTCCCTGGGCCGCCACCTGCTGGCGGAATTTTATGACTGCGTCTCGGATGCGCTGAACGATCCCGGGCGGGTCGAGCGTTTGATGAACGAGGCCGCGCGCCTGAGCGGGGCCACCGTCGTGCAGAGCGTGTTCCACACCTTCAGCCCACACGGGGTGAGCGGGGTGGTCGTCGTGGAGGAAAGCCATCTGGCGGTGCATACCTGGCCCGAGCATAACTACGCGGCGGTGGATTATTTCTCCTGCGGCGAGGTGGATTGCGACGTCGCGGTGCGCTATCTGACGGAGCACCTCCTGCCCGCCCGCGTGGAGACGAAAGAGGTGCCGCGCGGCGTCCTCGAAGAACGCGAGGTGTCGCTTGACGCGCCGTTCGCCACGAACGGGGAAGGGGAAACATCCCTCATGCTCAAGAACGGGGAGGGGCGCGAGCAATGATCGTCGCAACGCCTACCAGGTATTTCATGGCCCACGGGTGCGCCGAGGGCGTGACTGAGCTGAACGCCTTCGACGCCGCGCTCCTGCGCGCGGGCGTGGGCGACACGAACCTCGTCCGGGTGAGCAGCATCCTGCCGCCCGGATGCGAGGAGATGGAGCCGCCCCCGCTGCCGCCGGGCGCGCTCGTTCCGGCGGCCTATGCGTCCGTGAGTTCAGACAAGCCCGGCCAGGTGATTACGGCGGCGGTGGCGATCGCCTTGCCTGAGGACGAGGCGCACCCCGGCCTCATCATGGAGCATCACGGCCACGCCCCCCGCGCGGGGGTGGAGGAGGAGGCCCGGCGCATGGCGGAGGCCGGCATGGCGCATCGAGGCGTGAGTATCCGCGAAATCAGGAGCGTCGCCACCGAACTCGTCGTGATGAATATTGGCGCCGCCTTCGCGGGAGTCATCCTTTGGAACTGACGCGCGCCCCCTTCATGCCCGAAAGCCCTCCGGCCAAGCCGGCGACCTGGTTCACCGAGTACCACGGCCCCGGCACCGGCCTCACCATGAAGGTGCTGCGCACGCTCTACTCCGCCAGAAGCGCGTTTCAGGAAATCACCGTGGTCGAAACCGAGGATTTCGGGCGCGTCCTTCTCCTGGACGGTATCATCCAGACCACCGAGCGCGATGAGTTCGTCTACCACGAGATGCTGGTCCACGTGCCCTTGTGCGCGCATCCCGAGCCTGGGAACGTCCTCATCGTCGGCGGCGGGGACGGCGGGTGCGTCCGCGAGGCGCTGAGGCATGAGACGGTCGAGCGCGTCACCCTGGTCGAGATCGACGAGATGGTGGTGGAGTGCTGCCGCGAGTTCCTGCCGGGCATCGCGGGAGGGCTCGACGACCCGCGCGTGGAAGTGCGCATCGAGGACGGAGTGCAATTCATCGAGGGCAGGGAAGAGGCGTTCGACGTCATCCTGGTCGATTCCACCGACCCGGTCGCCATGGCGAACCCGCTCACGCAGGTCTCCTTTTTCCGCGCGGCGAAGCGCGCCCTGAAGCCCGGCGGCCTCTACGCCGCGCAGACGCAGGGCCCCGTGTTCGAGGGTCACCGGATGCGGCGCATCACGAGGCGCATCCGGCGGGTGTTCCCGGGCGCTTCGACGTATCTCGCGAACGTGCCGACCTATCCGGGGGGGATATGGTCGTTCGCGCTGGCGCCGAAATCGAGGAGAACGGACGTCCGCGCGAAGCCGAGAGCGCTCCCGCAGGCTGAGAAGACCCACTACTATTCCCCCGAGGTCCATGCAGCCGCCTTCACGCATCCCCCCTATGTGGCGGAGATTCTGGGTTGATGGGCGGGGAGGCCCGCCCGCGTTTTCTCTGCGCTGAAACCCCGTTCGAATCAGCGCGCGTCGTTCTCCTGGGCTGTCCTTTCGATGAGACGGCGAGCTTCCGGCGGGGCGCGAGATTCGGCCCCGACGCGATGCGCGAGGCGTCCGATTGCCTCGAAACCTACAGCCCGCATCTGGACAAGGATTTGGGCGACGCCGCCCTGTGCGATCTGGGCGACGTTGATTTTACGTCCGACGATACCCGAGCCGTTCTCGATTCCATCAAGGCCGAAGCCTCACGGGTATTCCGGGCGGGCAAGCGCCCCGTCTTCCTGGGCGGTGAGCATCTGGTGAGTCTTCCCGCCGTGGAGGCGGCGCTTGAGTCTTTCCCGGATCTGGCCGTGTTCCAGTGGGACGCGCACGCGGACTTGCGCGATGATTATCTCGGCGAGCGTCTCTCGCACGCCTGCGTCATGCGGCGCATCCAGGAGTTGGCGGGCGTCGGTCCGCTCCGCCAGTTCGGCGTCCGCTCCGGCACAAGGGAGGAGTTCGAGTGGATGCGCGCGAACGACGCCATGCGCCTCTTGAGTCCCGAGGCCGTGTCGGCGGCGCTCAAGGAGGCGGGTGATAGCCCCGTATTCCTCACCATCGACGTGGACGTCGTGAACCCAGGCCAAATGCCCGGAACCGGAAGCCCCGAACCGGGCGGCCCCGGCTTCGATGCGCTCATCGAGTGCATTCGCGTTCTCGACGCCTCGGGCGCGCGCATCGTCGGCGCCGACGTGGTGGAACTCGCCCCCGAGTGGGACCCGACCGGCGCGAGCGCCGTCGCCGCCGCCAAGCTGGTGCGCGAACTCGCGCTGGTGATGGGGGCGTAAGACATGGACAGGCGAGGAGGCGCCGGCTTCTGGACGCTGGCGCTCCTGTGGCTGCCGGCCGGGATGGTCGCGAGCGTCATCGTGCGTTTCGGGGCCGAGCCGGCCATTTGGGCGCAGATGCCGATGGCGCTGGGGTCGCTGGTCCCGGTCGCGCCCTGCGGCCTGCCGCTGGCGCTGGGGTGCCGGTGGCTTTGGCGGCTGGGCTACCGCCGCGACGCCTGGGCGGCGGGGATATTGCTCGGCGTTTTCACTCTGGCGACGACGCTGGTGGCGGGACTCCTCGGCCCGATTGCCATCGCCGTTTACGCAGTTCTCCTCAGCCTGCCGGTCTGGGCGGCGGCGTGGTGGCTCGCGCGGCGGGGCTGAGGGCGGAAAAGGAGGAGTCGCGCGTGATCAGGGTCGTGAGCTCATCCCCCCCGCAGGTCACGAACGTATGTTTGACCCCTCCGAGCACCGGGATAGTACGCTTGGTTGCTGCGTCCTGCTCCCGGGCGGGACCGGTTCCCACCACGCCGCCGAAGCGCAAGGAGAACCCCATGAAACCGGCCCTATCGCAGGTTATCGCCGCAAAGGCGTTTTGGAACGGAAGGTAATTTATCTATTGACATAGCCGGGGAGCTATGGCATCTTTGTTGTCGATAATTACTCCCCCGGTGGTTTCGACTGCCGGGTGCGGGGCCTCTAAGGAGGCCCCTGCTTTTTTATAAGACAATCATGCGAACTTATATCTACGTCGATGGATTCAACCTCTATTACGGCGCGCTGAAGCGAACACCCTTCAAGTGGCTCAATCTATCCGGTTTGTTTCGTACTGTTTTGCAGTCGCACCACGATATCCTCAAAATCAAATTCTTCACGGCGCGTGTCTCAGAACGTCCCAACGATCTATCTAAACCGCAACGTCAAGACACATATTTGCATGCGTTACAACACTATTGCCCGGAAGTTGAAGTTTATTTCGGTCATTTTCTGACTCATAAGGTTCAAGCGCTGCTTGCTGATACCGGCAATAGACGGAGATTGGTCAATGTCGTCAGAACGGAAGAAAAGGGGTCGGATGTCAATCTCGCCGTACATCTTTTGAACGATGCTTGGTTGAATGCCTACGACTGCGCGGTTGTAGTCACGAATGACAGTGATATTGCAGAGGCGATCCGCCTCGTGAAAAAGCACAAGAGAAAATGGATTGGCCTCATAACACCCGGAACGAGCCATACATCTCAAGAGTTAAGGGTGCATGCCGATTTCTTGCGTCGCATAAGAAAAGGCGCTTTACAGAGGAATCAGCTTCCATCACCGATTCCGGGAACCAAGATCACCAAGCCCACCAACTGGTGAACCCCTAACCCCCCTCCGCCTCGACGGCTGCGGCCATCTCGCCCATCGAGAAGAAGATGAAGTCGGTCGTCGGCATGGTCTCGACCTTCTCCGTCGCGCCCCAGCTTCCCCCCTCGGAGAGCCTCTGCCGGTCGATCCAGGCGTTGGCGAGGCCGAACCGGTTTGCGGGCGCATGGTCGTGGCGCAGGCTTTGCGCGGTGTGCAGTACGTCGGATTTATCCAGCCCGAAGTCTGACTTGAGATGGGACAGGAGATACTCGAAATTGGTGTCAGCGGGCTTGTAGGTGCCAATGTCCTCGGCGGTGTAGACCGCGTCGAACGCGACGCCCAGCTTGCGGTTCGAGGCGGCGAAGCCCTCGCGGTGCACGTTCGAGAGGATGACGAGCCTGTAGCGCCGCTTCAGGATGCGCAGCGCGTCCGCGGTATCTGTGAACGCCGGCCACAGCGGCACCGAAGCGCCGAACGCCTCATCGAGCGCGTCGTTCGTCTCGAATCCCAGACTCTCGGCCATGCTCCGGTGGACTCGTGCGAGGAGGTCGGGATAGCGAAGCTCAGGCGAGGCGTGCTCGTGGTGGGCTTCCCACTTCGCAAATGCGAGGAGCGCGGCCTCGCGCGTCACGCCTGAGTCGCCACCACTCATGATGAGCGGCTGCAGTGCGTCCCAGATGCCGGCCTCCCAGTCGATGAGCGTGCCGTAGCAGTCGAACGTGAGTACTTTGTAATCGGTCAGTCGGGCCATGGTCCGGGTTTCCTGTGAGGTGGGAGTCGGGATTTTTTTGGACAAGCCAAAGTCTGATTGAGAAAGTATCTAAGGCTCTACGCGAGGACTGTCAAGGATCGCCCCGGCATGCCTGAATCCAAAAACCCGGTTTGCATGGCGGAAGTAAATGTTTGTATAGTATGAATCTCTATGTAATTTGTGAGATTGTATACAGTATACTTTATTGACGGCGGTTTTGCTCCGGGAGTCCCGGGTGGCGGAACCCGCTGATAATGAAAGTATTTCTAGAGCCGATTCATTATTTTGCGCTTGGAGACGCCCATGGCTGAAGAAAAACCCCGCCAATTCGTTGGCAGCGTGGAATTCAAGAAGGGTCTCGAGGGGGCCATCACGAACGAGAGCGCCATCAGCTACGTCGATGGAGCGAACGGCAAGCTCATCTATCGCGGGTACAGCATCGACGACCTCTGCGCCGGAGGCGGGGGCTACGAGGAAACGGCCTACCTGCTGCTGAACGGAAAGCTGCCCACCCGGGCGGAACTCGACGTCTTCAATGCGGATCTGGCCTTGCGCCGGCCCATCCCCCAGCCGGTGAAAGACCTGATCGTGCAGATCGCCGGCACGTGCCACCCCATGAGCTCGCTGCGCACCGCCGTTTCCATGCTCGGCTGCCTGAATCCCCGTGAATTCGAGGTGACGGTGGAGAACGATTACGACATCGCCCTCACGCTCACGGCGCAGTTCCCCACCCTGGTGGCGGCCATCCAGCGGGCGCGGAGGGGCGAGTTCCTCATCGAGCCCGACCCCGGCAAAGGGTTGTCCGAGGATTTCCTGAGCATGATGACGGGCGAGACGCCGGACGCGCGCACCGTGGAGGTGATGGACATGGCTCTCATCATCCACGCCGAACACGGCATGAACGCCTCCACCTTCTCCTCGATGGTCACGAACAGCTCGCTCACGGATTTCTACAGCTCCATCGTCGCGGGCATCGGTTCGCTCAAGGGTCCCCTCCACGGCGGCGCCAACGAGGCCACGCTGCGCACGTTCCAGGAGATCGGAGACCCCGCCACGACGGAAGACTGGTTCGCGGCGGCGAAGTCGAAGAAGGTGAAGGTGATGGGCTTCGGCCACCGCGTCTACAAGGCCTACGACCCCAGGGCGCGCCTGTTCGACCCCATCGCCAAGGAATTCTCCGCGCGCGCCGGTACGAGCCATCTTTATGAGATCGCGAAAAAGCTCGAAGCCCTCGTGGTGGCGGACTTAGGGGGAAAGGGCATCTTCCCCAACGTCGATTTCTTCTCGGGCATCATCTATGACGCCATGGGCATCGACACGGACATGTTCACGCCCATCTTCGCCGTGCCGCGCATCGCCGGGTGGTCGGCGCGCATCCTCGAGTACCTGCCCGACAACCGGCTCTTCAGGCCCCGCGCGGTCTACATCGGCGACCTGGAGTCGCAATACACGCCGATTGGCGAGCGCAGCTAGATTCAATAAGCAAACAGAAAGGCGGCTCTCGAATGGGGGCCGCTTTTTTTCGTCTATTTCTTGAATAATCTGAAACCGAGGAGGGGTCCCCGTGGCGTTCGAAGAGGGCTTCGTGATCGAGACGAAAGGGTTTACGGACGTTCTGGACATCACGCCGCAGGTGGAACAAATCGTTTCGGCGAGCGGGGTTGGGAGCGGGATCGTCCTCGCCTTCACGCCCGGCTCGACGGCGGGCCTCACGACGATGGAGTATGAGCCGGGCGCGGTTTCTGACTTGAAAGAGGCTATCGCCCGCCTGGCGCCCGAGGACCTAGACTACGCGCATGTCCTCTCGGGAGACGGGAACGGCTTCTCCCACGTCCGCGCCGCCCTGCTGGGGCCCAGCCTCTCTCTTCCCGTCCGGGGAGGCGCGCTCGTCACCGGAAAATGGCAGCAGGTCGTCCTGGTCGATTTCGACAACCGCCCGAGGAGCAGGCGGGTGGAAGTGCAGGTTCTGGGTGGTAATCCTTGATCAACGGGAATTCCGTGCTTCCGTTGACGGCTTCTTGTTTCTGTTCGGGTTTTCTCACTCCCCTTTGAGGGGTCGGGCATCCCGAGGGGAATGCCCGATGAAAAAGCCCCCCTTGTCAGGGGATAGAGGGGACACCCCCTCGACTGGGGAACCAACCCCCCCTACCCCCCCTTGTCAGGGGGGTAAAAAAGGCGATGCGCCCCCGCCGGGCAGAGGAGGCTTTGCTTTTTCTTGCCCCCCTGACAAGGGGGGGTAGGGGGGGTTGCCTTTACCCACTCAATGACTTTTTCAACAGCCCCGACAAGGGGGATTGGGACGAACGCGACCGGGGAGGTCGCTCCCGACCGAGGAGGGAGGGAGCGTTCGCTTCCTCGACAAGGACTTTTTTCAACAATCCCTCTCGCAGCGAAGTATGAAAGGCTAGTCGTCGCCTTCGGCGAACTCCTCGAACGTGTAGAACAGCCCGTCCAGCACCCGCGCCGCCTGCTCGTCCACGCCCGCCTTGTCGAGGGGCAGGTCGATGGCGTAGCGGAACACGCCGTCGTGGTAGTGCTCCACCTTGTGCTCTTCCTCCTCGCCCGCTTCCTCCATGCCGTCGTAGATGAAATCGTCAATCGGGTCCTTGCTGTCCAGGATGGCGAGTTCGATGTCCTCGTTCATGTAGCGGTCTTTGGTGGCGAAGCTGATGCGGAGCTTTCCCTCGGCCTCGTTTTTCACGAACTCGAACCAGCAGACGTCGTTCATGACGAGCCGGATGGAGCGGCCCGAAGGGTCGGGTTCGGGCGTGAAGCGGTCATCGGTAGCGTAGCGTTTGATCATGCCTGTGATGATGTCGGCCAAAACAGGAGCCTCCCTGCGCGTGGGTTTTTAGTGTGTGGAAATCCGGTCTTGCCTCGTTCGGGGGGAAATATAGCTTGGAGTCTTCGTTTCGCCAAGTGGCGCCGGGTTCAGGAATACGATCCTAAAAAACCCCTTGTAAAGGGGCTGTTGAAAAAGTCCGATGATGGTGGAATGGCAGTGTAGGGACAACCCTCCGTGGTTGTCCTTTTGCAGGATGGTTACAATCAGGACAGGCACGGAGGCCTGTCCTGTATCGGGGTGAATATGATCGACGGGCGGCCACGGGGGGCCGCCCCTACGGGCGGAACCCGACCGACGAGAGAGGAAAATCACTCCCCCC
>LXNJ01000206.1_pt1 | contig 42988 bp, 33 predicted proteins | sample 809081 | NCBI WGS metagenome assembly LXNJ01 (sample SAMN04870510, study PRJNA318959) | sponge metagenome | biome: sponge; feature: marine sponge reef; material: water | host: Petrosia ficiformis | place: Greece: Milos, Mediterranean Sea | collected 2013-05-29 | depth 5-7 m | reverse complement strand
ACAAGGCGCGTGAGGCCGGAATACCGGGTGTATTTCGGCCGAAACGCAACGATGAGCGCCGCAAAGCGGCGCGGTTCAGCCGGGATGGATCGCCCGTCGGACGCCGCGCGGGTTTTGCCACAGGCTGTTCAAGCCGGGATGGATCGCCCGTCGGACGCCGCGCGGGTTTTGCCACAGACTGTTGACACCGGCGGTTTCAGCGAAAGGTAAGGTTCGGCCCGCGTGCCGAAGAACGCCCGGAAGCTGATCCTCGCCGACCTCGATCTGCGCGGCCGGCGGCTGCTGCTCAGAGCCGACCTGAACGCACCCCTGGCAAACGGCCGGGTGGCGGATGACAGCCGGTTGCGGGCCGCCCTTCCCGCGATTCAGTTCGCCCGCGAGCAGGGCGCGGGGGTTGTCGTCGCCTCCCATCTGGGCCGGCCCCGCGGCGAATTCGATGCGGCGCTCAGCCTTCGCCCTGTCGCCGAAAAGCTTCAGGAACTCCTTGGTTCGCCGATCCGCTTCGAGCCTGAGGTAGTGGGGCGGGCGAACGGATCCGTTCCGGCGCTCGCGCCCGGAGAGGTCCTGTTGCTCGAAAACCTCCGCTTTCACCCGGGAGAGACCCGGAACGCACCGGAATTCGCCGCGGCGCTCGCCGCCCGCGGCGACGAGTACGTGAATGACGCCTTCGGCGCCGCGCATCGGGCTCACGCTTCGGTCGATGCGTGTGCGCGCCGGTTCCGCCGGGCCGCCGCCGGCCCGCTCATGAGCGCCGAACTCGAGGCCCTCGGCCTGGCGCTCGGCAATCCTCCCCGGCCCTTCGTGGCCATCCTCGGCGGCGCCAAGGTGTCCGACAAGCTTCCGGTCATCCTGTCCCTCCTCCGAAGCGCCGATCGGATACTCATCGGGGGCGCCATGGCGTACACCTTCGCCGCCGCCCGGGGACTTCCCACGGGCCGGTCGCTCGTCGAACCGGACCGCATCGCCGAGGCCGGCGAGCTCCTCGAAGTCCACTCCCACCGTCTGGTGCTTCCCACCGACCACCGCACGGCTCCCTCCCCGGACGGGGAGCCCATTCGGGAACTCCCGATCGGCGAAGTGGATGCCGGCTGGATGGGGCTCGACATCGGGCCCGCATCGCGCGCGGTCTTCGCTTCGGAAATCAGGAAGGCGGCAACGATTGTCTGGAACGGCCCCATGGGACGGTTCGAAGACCCGCGCTTTGCCGAAGGAACGATGGCGGTCGCGCTGGCAGTGGCCGAGGCGACTGGCCGGGGAGCGACGAGCATCGTCGGCGGCGGCGACTCCCTGGCGGCCGTCCGCCGCGCGGGCCTGTCCGGCCGCATCAGTCATCTCTCGACCGGCGGCGGCGCGTCCCTCGCGTTCCTCGCCGGAAAACCCCTGCCGGGGGTGGAGGCCCTCGCTGATGCCTGAACCGGAATCGATCCGCCGTCCCCTCGTCATCGGGAACTGGAAGATGCACAAGACCGGCGCCGAAGGAGCCGCGCTCGCCGCCGCCATCGCGGGCGGGCTGCGATCGAATCGGGCCTCGATTGCCGTCGCGCCGCCCTTTACCGCCATCGCCCCCGTCGCGGCGGCGATCCGGGGAAGCGCCGTGAGGCTCGCCGCCCAGGACGTCTTCCACGAGCGCGAGGGGGCGTTCACCGGGGCGATCTCGGCGCCGATGCTTGCGGCGGCCGGATGCTCGATCGTGCTCGTTGGCCACTCGGAGCGGCGCCACGTCTTCGGTGACCGCGACGAGGACGTCCGGCGAAAGGCGCTCGCCGTCCTCGGGGCCGGGATGCGGCCGGTCGTCTGCGTCGGGGAAACCGCGGAACAACGGGACGCCGGAGAGGCTGAAGGCGTGGTCCGGGGACAGCTCGGGGCTGCAGTTGACGGCCTGTCGGAAGCTCAATTGGCTTCCCTCGCAGTCGCCTACGAGCCGGTCTGGGCGATCGGAACCGGACGCACCGCGACCCCGGACACCGCGGAGACCATGCACCGGGTCATTCGCACCAATCTTGCCGCGATCGCCGGACCCGAGGCCGCCGAGCGGACCCCTCTCCTTTACGGAGGGTCGGTGAAGGGCGATAATGCCAGCGCCATCCTCGCCGGGGCCAACGTGGATGGCCTGTTGGTGGGCGGAGCCAGTCTCCGCGCCGACTCGTTCCTGGACATCTGCCACGCCGCCGGTTGAGCGGCGCAACAGGAGTCGGGCCGCCGCGCCGCATCGGAACGAGCCCGCCCCTGAACCGGAATTTTCAAAGCAATGACCATCCTGCTCACGATCATCCACATCCTCGTCTGTTTCTTCCTCATCCTCGTCGTCCTGACGCAGCAGGGGAAGGGCCAGGATCTGGCCAGCGCCTTCGGTGGCGCCGGCAGCCAGGCGGCGTTCGGCGCCCGCGGCACCGCGACGCTGCTGACCAAGGTGACCGCCGTGGTGGCGGGCACGTTCATGGTCACCTCGCTGCTGCTGGGCTACGTGCAGGACGATCCCGAATCGCAGTCGGTGGTGAATCAGCCCGGCGTGGCGATCCCGACTCCGGCCGCCGAAACGCCCGCCGAGGCCGACGCCCCAGCTGGAGAAAACACACAACCGGAAGGCTCCGAATCCGGGGAAGAAAGCGAAGAGCCCGAGCCCGGATCCTGAGCGAACCGCGGCGCCGATCCGAACCCTATAATTCCGCGTCCGGCAGCCAGGGTTCTGCCGGCACTCACCGCTGCCGAAGTGGTGGAATGGTAGACACGTGCGCTTGAGGGGCGTATGGGAGTGATCCCGTGGGGGTTCGAGTCCCCCCTTCGGCACCAGGTCGGGCGGACCAGAAACGGGGTGCCCCCGCGCGCTCAGGGTGGAACGTCAACAGGTTTAGGAGTGCACCCCGTTTCTGGTCCGCTCGGCGCTACGCACCGAGCAATCGGAACTTCCTTGCGCGCCGTGGCGCGCGCCGGCAAGTCCCGATTCCTGCTTACTTTCTTGTGAAAGGGGGAGGGCCCCCTTTCATCCATAGTGCATTTCTCCTCCATGTTCCCGAGCAGTCGTATACAGGCTCATATCGCAAGAATACCAGTGCTTTACGAGCCAGTCCTCGTTCCCTTGCCGCCCGCCCCCTGCTTCCCGAAGCGCTACACTTCCCGTCCTTTTCGTGGGCCAGTCAGAGGGCCTCATCCTCCCGGAGGCAGGGAAAATGGCGAACATGACCGCCGCGCAGGCCAAAGCCCTCAAAAAACCCGGCCGCTACGGCGCTGGCGGCGGCCTCTACCTCCGCATCCGGGCCACCAAGGTGTGGGTCCAGCGCCTCACCGTCAACGGCGTCCGCCGCGACATCACCATCGGACCCTTCGACCTGGTGCCCCTGGCCGAGGCCCGCATGCTCGCCCTCCAGAACCGCCGCGTCCTGTGGGAAGGCAAGGACCCTGTCGCGGAGCGCCGCCGCGGGGCCGTCCCGACTCTTCGGGAAGCGGCACAGCGGACGCTGGCGGAGCGGAGGGCGAACTGGCGGGGCGACGGGTACGCGCGGGCCTGGGAGCGGACGCTGGAGCGGTACGTCTTCCCCGCCCTCGGAGCGATCCCCGTGGACGCGATCCGCGGGGACGACGTGCTCCGGGTGCTCTTCCAGGACGACCTGTGGAACCGGAAGCCGACCACCGCCCATCGGGTGCGCCAGCAGATCCGCACCGTGCTGGGCTGGGCGCAGGCGCGGGAGTTCGTGGAGCGGAACGTGGCGGGCGAGGCGATCGACGGAGCGCTCCCGAAGCGGCGCCGCCGCGTGAAGAGCCATCGCGCCCTGCCGCACGGCGAGGTGCGCGAGCTGCTGGCGACGGTCGAAGGGTCCCGTTCGCGGGCGGCAGTGCGCCTCTGCCTCCGGTTCCTGATCCTGACGGCGGCGCGCAGCGGCGAGGCGCGGGGCGCGCGCTGGTCGGAGATCGACGTGGAGCGGCGGACCTGGACGCTTCCCGGCGAGCGGATGAAGGCCGGGAAGGAGCATCGCGTTCCCTTGTGTTCGCAGGCGGTCGCGGTCCTGGAGCGCGCCCGCCGGTTGCGGAGCCGGAAGGGTTGCGATCTGGTGTTCCCCGGCCGTTCGGGGGACCGGGAGTTGAAGGACATGGCGCTGACGAACGCGCTGTGGGCGGCGGGGGTGGGGGAGCGCGCGACGGTTCACGGGTTCCGCTCGACGTTCAGCGACTGGAGCGCGGAGCAGGGGAACGCGCCGATGCTGGCGGAGGCGGCGCTGGGCCACACCGTCCAGGGGGTCGAGGGGGCGTATCGGCGGACGGACCTGCTCGACGAGCGCCGGGCGGTGATGGACGCCTGGGGAGAGTACGTCGGAGCGTGAGACCGGCGCGGAGGCGGCGGGAGCATCGGAGCCCGCGGTCCACAGCGGCGCTCGCGGTGCTCCGCGAGCCGAGAGCGTCGCGGCCGGCTCGGAGATGGTGATCCCCGCGACCAGGAGCGTTCCGTTGTCCGAGTTGGGGATCGGTGAGGTACGGTGTCGAGCTTCCGGCTTCCCGGACCGACGGTCCTGGCTTCTCGGCGTGGAGCTGTCGAAGCCCCGGAATGATCCCCATTCTCGGGGGCTGGCTGACCTGCTAAGGCAGCTAAGCCAGCCTACACAGTGTTAAACACTGTGGGCTGTCCACCTGCTAAGGCAGCTGGGCCAGCATACCCAGTGTGCGTACACACTTGGCTGGCGAGGGGAGGCTGCGCCCCCCCTTCGAACCCCCGGCCTCTCGCGCCGCTGCCGAAGCAGCGGACGGACGGGGCGCAGCCCCGAACCCCCGCGCCGTGCCCGCACGGAGCAGCGGCGCACCGCTGTGGTCGCCGCCGACCTCACGCGGCAGCACCACGCCGCCCTCGACCAGGCGGCGGAGGCCCTCCGGCTCCCCAACGCCGGGGAGCGGGCCCACGAGGCCGTGAGCGGCGTCCGCGGGCTGTCGCCCGACCTCCGGCCTCCCCAGCGAGGACCGCGCCTCGCCACTGCGCGACGCACCGACAGTGTGGATCGCCGCTTGGTGTGCCTCAGCAGCATCCTCGTCTTCCATCTGTGCTGGCCCACGTGGTCCAGGGCGTGGAAGGCGCCTATCGGCGGACCGACCTGTTCGACGAACGCAGGAACTCCTTCGGTTCCGGTCGTTCCGAAACCACTTCTGACACACTTCTACGGATCTCGCACATGACGGACCATGAATCGGAGGGGGCAGGCATGGGCGGCGGCACGATCTACGTTGACAGTGAAGGAATCGTCCGTACCGGTGGCGGACGGCGCATCGAGGGTATCGAAGTGCATTCCGGACGGGAGGCAACGCTGGACTGTCCGATGTTGACCGATGAAGATGGGAAAGTGGACGGCGTCGACATGACCGTGGCCGAGAACCGTAGGCGGCTCCACAACGAGATGGCGGGCATCACTGAGGACGACGAAAAACAACTGAAAGGCCGAATGTCTAATCCGAAACAGATACACCACAAGGCGTTCGTCTTTGACCGCCACGAGAAGGACAAGGGCAAGAGATGGAAGTACGAGGCCAAGGTGGGTGTGCCGCTGGACCCGACTGTACGTCACGACACCCCCAAGTTCCCTCTCGGCTCGGTGATGGTCGTGCGAGAAGGGAAAGACCCTGAGTAGGCCGATTCCAGGCCGTCAACCCGCGCGAGAGGCCGGGGGTTCGAAGGGGGTGCGAACGCGGGCCACTGCTCCATGAGCGCCCGCCGTTCGAACAGGTCGGAACGCCGGTAGGCGGCCTAGGCTGTAAGCGCGGGAGTGACGGTTGGAACGTACAAAGTCGGCGACGTCTGGAGCGGGATCCTGTGCGGTCGGACTTGTTCGTGCGCTGCGGGATAATCGGACCCAGTGGTCGCGGATGGAGAATGCCCGGCCCTGACCGCCTAGTCGTTGAGTGCTTTGTGGTCCCGCACGGGCCCAAGACTCTCCCCAACGCCCCATCCGCGCGGGGGGTCTGTACGGGGGCCAGCGCAGCCAGTTTGTTCCGATAAACCCATAGAAATCAAAGGCTTGTGCGCGCGACGGTGGCGGACCCCCTTTCACACTTTCCCCCCGGTCACGCGGGCAGCGAACCTCAGGTTCGCTGCCATCTTCCTCTCCGCGCGCTTGGCATTCCCCCTGGCTCCGGTGATGCGATATCGGCTTGGAGCCCCCACCGGCTCGCCCGCGCACCGTGCGGGTGGGTGGCTGGGAAGACGTCAGCCACCGTCTACAGCAGCTGCGACAGGAACGTACGGGCGGGAACGACCAGCGGCCGTCCCGAGCGCGTGAAGGGATCACGGTCGACGTAGGCTCCGTCGAGCTGCACCTGGAAGGCGAACGGGGCGCCGATCTGATCCTGGAAGTGTTTCAGTGACGGGCTGAGCGGGGCCTCGCCCCACTTCGCCTCCACCAGGAACCAAGGGTCCCCGTCACGCACCACCACGAAATCCACTTCCCGCTTCTCCTTGTCCCGCAGGTAACCGAGGTCGAAATCCCCGAGGCCCAGATCGGTCCAACCCTCGACGGCCTTCAGCAGGTGGCAGGCCACCAGTGTCTCTGCCCGCGCTCCGGGATCACGGAGGGACGACCAGTCACGCAGGTACCACTTCGGCTCTTTCCGTAGCGATCGAGCGACGCTCCGGTGCCACGGCCTGACCAGGAAGCCGAGATGCAGGTCGGAAAACGTCCTGACCCAACGCCGGACCGTGTCCTCCGAAACCCGAACCTGCCGGGCGAGGTTCCCGAAGACGAGTTGTTGCCCGGATCGGTCGGCGAGCAGGCGGGCCATCACCTCGAGCTGATCGAGTTGCTGGACCCGGGTAAGATCCCGAATCTCCTCACGGACGAGCTGGCGGTGGCGGAGCGCCTGCCAGCGCCGGGCAAAACGTGGATCGCGCTTCAGGAAGGGCTCCGGGTAGCCGCCGTAGCGCCACAGAGAGTCCCATGTGGACGCCGGCGGACTGCGTGGGGATCGCACAATCGTCCCGGCATCGGGAAGCTCCTGGGTCAGAGCCTCCGCCAGCGAAAACGGGTGCATCCGGTAGAAGAAGTACCGACCCATGAGGCTGTCACCGCCTCGGCGGTAGACGTCGAGGCGACTGCTTCCGGTGACCACGAAGCGGGCTTCATCGGCGTACTCGTCGAAGAGCCCCTTAAGAAACTGCCGCCAGAGCGGGTACTTGTGCAGCTCGTCCAGTAGGACGATCGGTTTGCCCTCGCGCAAACGATCCAGACCAAGCCGTCCGGCAAGGGTGTGTGGGCCAGCCAGGATGAGCGCCCGGTCGTCGACGCTGTCCCAGTTGACGTAGGCATCCGAATGCACCCGCCCGGTGGTGGTCTTCCCCACCTGACGCGGCCCGCCCAGGAAAGCCATCTGCCGGTTGTTCTGGAGATGCTCGGCGAGAAAGGCATCGTAGAGTCGAGGGGCCGGCATACCCCGACTATTATCGCTAATATCGTGGAATAGTCAAGACCATTCCACGATATTACACGGTTTGGTCGGGCTCCGTGACCCCCGGTCAGGAACCGAGTAGCGCCCGAAGCAGGTGATGGGGCGTGCCGTCCTCGTCCTCGACCCGTTCCAGGGTCACGTTCCCGAAACCCAGCTCCCGAAGCCACTCGCGCACCTCCGGACTTCCGGCGTCGATCGGATCGTGTCCGCCGGCCTCCCGGTGGAAGCGCGTGTGCTGATGGTCCTCCGGAAAATCCTCGTCCACCAGCACGAGCCGGCCCTCGGGAGCGAGAACCCGCCGGACCTCGGCGAGGCCGCCGCGCTGATCCTCCCAGTGATGGAAGGCGTTGATCGAGAGGACCACGGTGGCCCAGCCGTCCTTGACCGGAAGGCGTTCCGCAGCGGCCCGGCGCACCCGGACGGAACGCCCCAGGCGTAGTGATCGCAGCGCCGCCGTCAGGCACTGCGGCCAGGCCGGATCGACCGCGATCACCCGCACCCCCGGGGCCGAGGCCGCGGCGAGCGCGGCCGATTCCCCCGGCCCGCAGCCGATGTCCACCACCCGGTCCCCGGCGCGAATCCCCGCGCGTTCGATCACCATCCGGTTCCGGGGTTGTGTGTAGTGGCGGATGGCGTAACCGATCGCGGCGGTCGTCCGGAAGCCCTTCCACCACGGGTGTTTCCCCAGGTGGGCGTGGTGGCCATGGTGGTGCGGCACAGCCACGGGACGGTACCAGCGAGCGATGGGTGAACTGCTCCGTAACGCTCCGGTATCTTTGCCCCATGACCCAGTCCAACGCCTCCGAAACCGGCATCGTCTACCGCGAGTCCTTTCTCCGCCACAACATTCGGCGCGGCCATCCGGAATCGCCGCTGCGGCTCGTGAAGATCCGGGAGGCGCTCGAAGCGGCCGGGCTGTTCCGGACGCTGGTCCCGGTCGAGAAGTGGCCCGATGCCCTGCCCTATCTCATGGGACACCACACGCGGGAACACGTGGACCGCATCCGGCGGATCCCCACCACCGGCGAGATCGCCGAACTCGCGGTCGCGGGAGCGCTGGCCGCCGTGCGCGAGGTCTCCGAGGGCCGGCTCAGGAACGCCTTCTGCGCCATCCGGCCGCCGGGACACCATGCGAACAACACCGGCGCCGAAGAGGGCTTTTGCTTCTACTCGAACGCCGCGGTCGCCGCCCGCTACGCCCAGCAGGCCCACGGACACCGGAAGGTGCTGATCGTGGATTGGGACTACCACCACGGGAACGCCACCCAGAACGCGTTCTACGAGGATCCCTCCGTGATGTTCTTCTCCACCCACAATTGGTACGACTACCCGGGAACCGGGGACCCGTCCCTGGGTGGCGCCCGGGACGGCGACGGAACGAACATGAACGTCCACCTCGGGCCGGGGAGCACCGACCGGGACATGCTCGCGGCCTGGGACCGCACCCTGCTCCCGGCGGTCGAGAGGTTCCGTCCCGACTTCGTGATCATCTCCGCCGGGTTCGACAGCCGGAAGGAAGACCTGCTCGGCTCCTTCGAGTGCACGGACGACGTCTTCGCGCGCATGACCCGCACCCTGATGGACGTGGCCGACCACTACTGCGGCGGCCGGCTCGTGTCCCTGCTGGAGGGCGGTTACAACGTGGACGGCCAGGCGCGCGCCGCCGCGGCCCACGTGAGCACCCTCACCGACTGAACCGCAGGGTTCGCGCCGGCTTCCGGATTCCTCGCCACCGGCCCGGCAACCAACCAGGTCAGCGGAAGTAGCGCGTGTGATCGACCGGGTAGATCTCCGCCGCCGGCCGGGTGATGGCCGAGGTCAGGCCTGAACTCCGGCGCGTGCGTCCCGCGGCGTACTGAAAGCCCGGCCCGGAAGTCTCCTCGTCACACGCGAGACACGGATTCAGGTTCCCGCGTCCGTCCGAGTGCGGAGCCCTGATGTTGCCGGTGAGCACGTTCCAGAGCCCGTAGTGCGCGATGCAGGCCCCAAGGCAGTGACGCCGGGTGTGCTGAGCGTTGTATGTCCAGGTCTCGGCGCACCGCTCGCTGAAACCGAGGTCTTCCATGAAGCAGGCCTTCATCCCGGCAGCCGTGAGCCGCCGGGCGCAGTTCCCAGCCGGGGTCGTCAGATCCGGCTGGGCCAGATAGGCGGCAAAATCGCGCAGCGACGAACAGGTTCCGCAGTGATTCCGGTGCGCAATCACGTATCCGGCGCTCAGGGCGCTCTCCGGGTCGGCGAAGCTGCGCAGCGAGTAGTCCGTGCGGTCCGGACCGGTGAACCGGACCCCACAGACCTCGGTGTTCCCGGGGGTGTTCCCGGGGGTGTTCCCGGACAGCGAGGAATGCCACCGCAGTATCCGCTCCTGAGCGGGGACGGACCCGCGGAAAAGGGACTCGTAGGGACTCTTTGTCCGAAAACCCTTCCGGTCGGCACTCCCGAGACCCAACCCGCGGTAGACCGCTTCGCCGTTCAGCAGGTTGGTCCGCCGCAGGTTCTCGATCAGGGCATCCGTTCCGGGCGATCGTCCGGGAAGCGGGCGCAGCTCGGCTGACTCCGGCACCGCCTCCGGCCCTTCCGGAAACCGGAGCAGCCCCAACAGCCCGAGCGCCAAGACCAGGGTTGCTCCAAGGCCGAGCGCTTTCGCCACCGCGGCAAGGCGAATCCGTCTCGACATGGTTGCAATTACCCTTGCAGTTGCAATGATGCCCGACGCGGCCGGCACGAAGGCGCGACGGCTGGCGCACCCGGGGCGTCATCGCCCGGAAGGAGGCTCCCGCATGTCCCGAAGTCCGCTCACCCGACTCGCCCCCACCGCCGGACTGCTTGCCGCCGGACTGCTCGCCGCCGCGCTGCTGGCCGCTCCGGCGGCGGGTGCACAGGAAACCCCGGCTGTCACCGAGGATCTGCTCGCCGGCCTGAAGCTCCGCGGCATCGGGCCCGCCGCCCGTTCGGGGCGGGTCGCCGACGTGACGATCGACCCGAACGACCGCGCCACCTGGTACGTCGCCGTCGCTTCCGGGAACGCCTTCAAGACCGTGAACCGGGGCACCACCTGGGAGCCCATCTTCGAGAACTACCCGGTCTACTCGACCTCGACCATCGTGATCGACCCGTCGAATTCCAACGTGCTGTGGCTCGGCACCGGAGAGAACAACGGACAGCGTTCGGCCGGTTACGGGAACGGGGTCTGGCGGAGCCGCGACGGCGGAGCTTCGTTCGAGCACCTAGGGCTCGACGAGTCGGAGCACATCGGCAACATCGTCATCGATCCGCGCGATACGCAGACGGTTTACGTGGCGGCGCAGGGGCCGCTCTGGCGCTCCGGGGGAGACCGCGGCCTCTACAAGACGAGCGACGGCGGCGCCACCTGGGAGCGGGTGCTCCACATCTCCGAGGACACCGGGATCAGCGAGGTGATCATGGATCCCCGGGATCCCGACGTCCTCTACGCCTCCGCCTGGCAGCGGCGGCGGCACACGGGCCTCCTGGTCGCCGGCGGACCGGAGGGGGGCATCCACAAGTCCGAGGACGGCGGCGCCACCTGGCGGAAGCTGACGCGCGGGCTCCCCTCCCCGGACCGGCACGACATCGGCCGGATCGGGATGGCGCTTTCGCCGCAAAACCCCGACATCGTCTACGCGCTGATCGCGGCCTCCGATGACGCCAGCGGCTTCTACCGATCGACGGACCGCGGCGAGAGCTGGGAGAAGCGCAGCGACTACATCTGCGTCGACCCGCAGTACTACATGGAGATCTTCCCGGACCCGCACCGGCCGGGGCGCATCTACTCGATGGACGTCTGGGTGCAGGTCACCGACGACGACGGGAAGACCTGGCGCGACCTCAACAGCCGCTGGAAGCACGTGGACAACCACGACCTGGAGTTCGATCCCGACGATCCGGACTACCTGATGGTGAGCTCCGACGGCGGCATCTACGAGAGCTGGGACCTCGGCGAGCGCTGGAAGTTCCACGCGAACCAGTCGCTCACCCAGTTCTACCGGGTGGGGATCGACAACGACTTCCCGTTCTACAACGTCTACGGCGGAACCCAGGACAACGCCACGCTCGGCGGCCCGTCACGGACCATCAATATCCACGGCATCCTGAACAGCGACTGGCTGGACGTCATCGGGGGCGACGGATTCCAGGCGCGCGTGGACCCCGACGACCCGAACATCATCTACGCGCAGTACCAGTACGCCGGGATCGCCCGCTTCGACAAGCGGACCGGCGAGCGGATGGAGATCCAGCCGCAGCCGGAGCCCGACGACCCGCCGCTCAAGTGGAACTGGGACGCGCCGCTCATCATCTCGCCGCATAACGGCCAGCGGCTCTATTTCGGGGCGAACCGGCTCTACCGGAGCGACGACCGGGCGAACACCTGGACCCCGATCAGCGACGACCTCACGCGGGGCATCGACCGCGCCGAGCGGACGGTGATGGGCCGCACCTGGAGCACGGACGCGGTCTGGCGGAACGTCTTCACCTCCACTTACGGGAACATGGTGGCGCTCGACGAGTCACCGCTCGTCGAAGGGCTGCTCTACACCGGGATGGACGACGGGCGGGTCCAGATCACCGGTGACGGCGGACTCGAGTGGCGGGCGGTGGACGCAGTGCCGGGGGTGCCGCCCCGCACCTACGTGGCGGACCTGCACGCCTCGCGTCACCGCGAGAACACGGTGTTCGCGGTGTTCAACAACCACAAGGAGGGCGACTTCCGGCCCTACGTCATGCGCAGCGACGACCGCGGCGTGAGCTGGGAGGACATCACCGGCGACCTGCCCGAGGACCAGCTCGCCTGGACGGTGGTCGAGGACCCCGGACAGGAGGGGTTGCTGTTCCTCGGCACCGAGTTCGGACTCTTCGTGACGCTCGACGGCGGCGGCCGGTGGGTGCGCCTGAAGGGCGGGCTCCCGACGATCGCGATCCGGGATCTCGAGATCCAGGCGCGCGAGAACGACCTCGTCGCCGCCTCCTTCGGCCGGGGCTTCTTCATCCTCGACGACTACACGCCGCTTCGCCACCTGTCGGCCGCGGCGCTCGCTGCCGAGGGCGCGGTGTTCCCGGTCAAGGACCCCTGGATGTACGTGGAGGCGAACCCCCTCGGGGGCGGCGAGAAGTCGCAGCGGGGCGACGCCTTCTACACGGCGCCGAATCCGCCGTTCGGGGCGGTGGTGACGTACCACCTGAAGGAGAGCGCGCTGAGTGTCCGCGAGCAGCGTCGGGAACGCGAGCGCGCCCTGGCGGCGGCGGGAGAGGCGCTCCCCTACCCGACCTGGGACGAGTTGCGGGCCGAGGACCGGGCCGAGGATCCGGCGGTCTTCGTGATGATCCGCGACTCCGACGGGAAGATCGTCCGCCGCATCCCGGCGCCCGGGACGGCCGGGATCCACCGGGTGGCCTGGGACCTCCGGCATCCGGACCCCGAGCGGGGACCCATCGGACCGTGGTCGCAGCGCGCCGGGCCGCTGGCGATGCCGGGGACCTACACCGCGGAGCTCGTGCGGCGCGACGAAGGCGGCGCCACCCGGCTGGGAGAGCCGCAGTCCTTCACCCCGAGAGTGCTCGCCGCGGCCGGCGTGCCGCCGGTGGACGCGGAGGCCCGCCACGCCTTCCAGCAGGAGGTCGCGGATCTCCAGCGGCGCGTGTTCGGCGCGGTGTCCGCGCTCCGGGCCTCCATCGAACGGGTGGAGGTATTAACCCGGGCGATCGACGAGTCGGGCGCCGAGGGCGATCTCCGGGCCCAGGCCTCGGAAATCCGCGCCGGACTCCTGGACGTCCGGGTCCGATTCCTCGGGGATGACACGGTGCGTTCGCGCCGCGAGGCCGTGCTGCCGGGCATCCGGGACCGGATTCAGCGGGTGGTGGGGGCCTTCTGGTCCACCGCCGACCCCACGAACACCCACCGCCGGCAGGTGGAGATCGTCCGCGAGCAGTTCGGCCCGGCGAACGCCGAACTCATCAACTTGGTGGAAGTACAGCTCGCGGGCCTCGAAGCCGAGGCCGACGCGGCGGGCGTGCCGTGGACCCCGGGACGGCGCATTCCGCAGTAGTCAACCGACATGGCGGGATAAGGGAACGAGCCATCGACCTCCTCGATCGGCGCCAGGAACGACATGACCTCCAGGGTTAGACTCGCCACGTGCGCGGAACCGTTGCTCCGGAGGCCGCCCGACACCCGTCCGTCGCCTTACGCCATCCGTAGCATCCGTCCGCCTCGCCGACACTGACATGAGTCCGCGCCTCTCCATCCCGCGGGACAGGGTCGCCGCATTCTGCCGGAAGCACGGCATCCGGAAGTTCTCCCTTTTCGGTTCCGTTATCAGGGACGATTTCGGTCCGGAGAGCGATGTGGACGTGCTCGCTGAGTTCAAGCCGGATGTGCGCTTTTCTCTGTTCGACCTGGTGGGGATGCAGGACGAATTGAGTGCCATCCTGGGCAGAAAAGCAGAGATCTTCGAGTTCCGGTCCCTCCGCCCCTGGATGCAGGAGGAAGTCGCTGGCTCCATGGAGCTCTTCTATGAGTCGCCGGACTGACCACGGGCCGCTCCGGGACATGCGGCACTTCGCCCGGACCGCCATCCAAATGTTCGACGGGGCGGAGTCCGACGCGCTGGAGGGTGACACGGCAGTACATTTTGCGCTTCGCTATCTCGTCATGACGGTCGGCGAGGCGGCCAATCGCGTTTCGCCCGAGTTTCGCGCGGCGCACCCGGAGATTCCCTCGAGAAAGGTAGTTGCCATGCGGAACGTCCTTGCGCACGGCTACGACCAAGTCGAACGAGAAAGACTGCACGACACCGTTGCCGTGGACCTGCCGCAACTCGTCGGACAGTTGGACACGATTCTCGGGGACTGATTCCGTTCTGCAGGGTGCAACCCACCGGCGGTGCGCAAGAGCGGCGGCTGGTGGCGGACGGCCGACTGCTGCAATTCACGGCACCACTCGAACGCACCGACGAATGGCTGGACGCCAGTCAGGAAACGATGGACGCCTTCAACCGCCTGGCCGCGGACTGACGCAGGAGACGTACCGGCAGTGATTCCGTTCAGTCAGCCCGCAGCGGATTGCGAATGCGGATTCCCGGGAAACGCGCGAAGTCGCGGTCCAGCGTCCAGAGTTCGCTCACTCCGTGTTCGTGAGCGAGCGCGGCGATGTGAGCGTCGTGGACCAGGTTGCCGGTCGCGCTTCCACCCTGCACCATGGAGCGCAGATGCCGCGCATGCGCCGGTCCTTCGCCCAGTAGAACGAGCGAGGGCGAAGCGAGAAGGGACTCGACATCGGTGAGTGCCTTGTCCAGTTCGGTTGGGGGATCGAAGACCCGGTGGTGGGTAACCACCCGGAGAAACTCGTAGACGCACGGCCAGGGCAGTGCCCAGGGCTCATCACCGTTGGCGAGCCGACTCAGGAGCCGGTGCGCGCGAACGTGTTCCGGGAATTCCTTGCGGTACGCATAGACGAGCAGGTTGGTGTCCAGCGCAATCAATCCCGTCCCTCCATCAGGTCGAAGAGGGCGTCACGATCGTCCACCCGGACGCCGGGTCGCAATCGACCTCGTTCGGGCCGCCAACGGAGCCGGTAGCCGGACTTGCGAGGGCCTCCCTCCAGATACGTGCGGAGCGCCCGCTCCACAACGGCGCGCAGAGGGATCCCGTCGTTGGCCGCCCGCTGCTTGGCGGTGCGAAGGACTTCGTCGTTCAGGTCCAGCGTGGTTCTCATTACACATAAGCATAGTAACTAATGCATAAATATGCTACACCGGCGATCGACCACCCGGTTCCTCCAGCGAGCGGTACCCTTGGACCAAGGGACCGGACGCGATCTCCGGATCCGCTGAGGAGCCACCATGCAACGACCCCTGCGCACTGCCCTTCTTCTCGCCGTGGCGCTCGTGCTTCCCGCGCTCGCGCTTCCCCAGGACGCGGAACCCCCGGCGATCAACGAGGACCTCCTCTCGGGACTGAAGCTGCGCGGCATCGGGCCCGCGTCGCGTTCCGGACGGATCGCCGACGTGACGATCGACCCGAACAACAAGTCCACCTGGTACATGGCGGTCGCGTCGGGCAACGCCTTCAAGACCGTCAACCGGGGGACCACCTGGGAACCGATCTTCGAGAACTACCCGGTGTATTCCACCTCGACCGTGGTCGTGGACCCCACCAACTCGAACGTCGTCTGGCTGGGGACCGGCGAGAACAACGGCCAGCGGTCGGTGCCCTACGGAAACGGCGTCTACCGCAGCCGGGACGCCGGAGGATCGTTCGAGCACATGGGGCTCGACGAGTCGGAACACATCGGCAAGATCGTCCTCGATCCGCGTGACAGTGACACCGTGTACGTGGCGGCGCAGGGACCGCTCTGGCGCGCCGGCGGCGACCGGGGCCTCTACAAGACCACCGACGGCGGCGCCACCTGGGAGCGGGTCCTCTACATCTCGGAAGACACCGGAGTCAGCGACGTGGTGGTCGACCCCCGCCACCCCGACACCGTCTACGCCACCTCCTGGCAGCGGCGCCGGCACACGGGCGTGCAGATCGCGGGCGGACCCGAAGGGGGGATCCACAAGTCCGACGACGGGGGCGCCACCTGGCGGCAGCTCACCAAGGGGCTTCCCTCCGCGAGCCGGCACGACATCGGCCGCATCGGACTCGCGATCTCGCCGCACGATGCCGACGTGGTGTACGCGCAGGTCGCCGCTACCGACGGCCAGCGCGGGTTCTACCGCTCCACCGACCGGGGCGAGAGCTGGGAGAAGCGAAGCGACTACTTCCCCACGGACCCCCAGTACTACATGGAGTTCTTTGCCGATCCGCATCGGCCGGGCCGGCTCTATTCCATGGACACCTTCACCCACGTCACCGAGGACGACGGCAAGACCTGGCGCCGGATCCAGATGGAGTGGATCCACGTGGACCACCACGATCTCGAGTTCGACCCCGACGACCCGGACTACCTGATGATCAGCACGGACGGGGGTCTCTACGAGAGCTGGGACCTCGGGCGGAACTGGAAGTACCACGCCAACCAGGCGATCACCCAGTTCTACCGGGTCGGCATCGACAACGCCTTCCCGTTCTACCGGGTCTACGGCGGCACCCAGGACAACGCCACCATGGCCGGTCCGGTGCGCACCGACAACGTGCACGGGATCCGGAACAGCGACTGGGTGGACGTGCTGGGCGGCGACGGTTTCCAGGCGCGGGTGGATCCCGAGGACCCGAACATCGTCTACGCGCAGTACCAGTACGCCGGGATCGTCCGCTTCGACCACCGCACCGGGGAACGGGTGGAGATCCAGCCCCAGCCGGAACCCGGCGACGAGCCCTTGAAGTGGAACTGGGACTCGCCCCTCATCATCTCGCCGCACGACAACAAGCGGCTCTACTTCGGCGCGAACCGGCTCTACCGGAGCGACGACGGGGCGAACACCTGGACGCCGGTGAGCGAGGACCTGACCCGGGGCATCGACCGCAACCAGCAGCCCGTGATGGGCCGGACCTGGAGCGTGGACGCCATCTGGCGCAACCGCGCCACCTCGACCTACGGCAACATGGTGGCGCTCGACGAGTCGCGGCATGCAGAAGGCCTGCTCTACACCGGCATGGACGACGGCCGCATCCAGATCAGCGATGACGGCGGGGTGGAATGGCGCTCGGTGGACGTCATTCCCGGCGTGCCCGAGTTCACCTACGTCGCGGACCTACACACCTCCCGCCACCGCGAAAACACCGTCTTCGCGGTGTTCAACAACCACAAGCAGGGCGACTTCAAACCCTACGTGGTGCGGAGCGACGACCGCGGGGTGACCTGGACGGACATCACCGGCGACCTTCCCGAGGACCAGCTCGCCTGGACCATCGTGGAGGACCACGAGCGCCAGGGTCTGCTCTTTCTCGGCACCGAGTTCGGTCTCTACGTCAGCCTCGACGACGGCGAACACTGGGCCCGGCTCAAGGGCGGCCTGCCGACGATCGCCATCCGGGATCTGGAGATCCAGGAGCGCGAGAACGACCTGGTGCTGGCGTCCTTCGGACGGAGCTTCTTCGTTCTCGACGACTACACGCCGCTCCGGCACCTGACGCCGGAGACCCTGGCCGCCGAGGGCGCCGTGTTCCCGGTCAAGGACCCCTGGATGTACATCGAGGCCAACCCCCTCGGCGGACGCGGCAAGTCACAGCGCGGGGCGGCGTTCTATACGGCGCCGAACCCGCCGTTCGGCGCCGTGGTGACCTATCACCTGAAGGAGAGCGCGCAGAGCCTCCGCCAGCAACGACGGGAACGCGAGCGGGCCCAGGCGGCCGCCGGCGAACCGCTCCCCTACCCTGGCTGGGACGAGCTGCGGGCCGAGGACCGCGCCGAGGACCCCGCGGTCTTCGTGGTGATCCGCGACGGTGACGGGACCGTGATCCGCCGCATCGAAGCGCCGAAGACCCGTGGAATCCACCGGGTGGCGTGGGACCTCCGGTATCCCGACGCCGCCGGCGGCGGGCGCGGCGGGCCGCTCGCGATGCCGGCGACCTACACCGCGGAACTGGTGCGGCGCGACGGGAACGGGACCGTCCGCCTCGGCGAACCGCAGTCCTTCACCCCGAAGGTGCTGGCGCGGGCCGGCGTCCCCGAGGAGGACACCGAGGCGCGCCACGCCTTCCAGCGCGAGGTCGCGACGCTCCAGCGGCAGGTGTTCGGCGCGACCTCGGCGCTGGAGGCTTCCATCGAGCGCGTGGAAACGCTCGCCGAGGCGATCGACCAGTCCGGGGCGAGCGAGGAACTGCGCTCCCAGGCGTCCGCGATCCGGTCCGGCCTCCTCGAGCTCAGGGTGCGCTTCCTGGGGGACGACACCGTCCGTTCACGCTACGAAGCGGTCCTCCCGGGCATCCGCCAGCGCATCCAGCGGGTGGTCGGCGCCTTCTGGGCCATGGCCGACCCGACGAACACGCACCGGCGCCAGGTCGAGATCGTCCGCGAGGAGTTCGACCCCGCGAACGCGGCCCTGGTCAACCTGGTGGAGGTCCAGCTCGCGGGTCTCGAGGCGGAGGCGGATGCGGCCGGGGTGCCGTGGACGCCGGGGAGGCGGATTCCGCGGTAGCCAACCCAACCGCCTGATCGTCAAACTGCGGTCGGTCCAATGGGCCATTTGCGGACCATCAAGTAGTCAAACTGCCGGCTGTCCAACAGGCAAACTGCCACCGGCGCTATCGCGTGCGCACCCCGGGCTTCTCTTGCTATTGCGCGTCGTACAGGGCGAGTTTCGGAACGCGATCGAAATCCCTTCGGTTTCGGGTGGCGAGCAGCATCGAGCGCGACAGCGCGGTCGCCGCGATCAGCGCGTCTGGTAGCCGGATACCGGTCGCCCGGCGAACCCGGCCCGCTCGCTCGGCGATTTCTCGATCCACGGGAACTTCACCCAGCGGAGCCAGCAAGACCGGGGCCTCCTGGACTCCGCGAGTTCCAGATAACAGCTCGGCGCGAGTGATGACGGAGTAGTGCAACCGGTGGCCATTCGTCCGAAGTGGCCGGGCTCCACGCAGGTGATCGATGAACACGTCGGTGTCCACCAGCACGTCAGCCACGGTCCCACTCGTCCCGACTGGGCGCCGACGCATCCGGCGCCACCCCGAACGTCCCCGAAAGCGCCGCCTCCACGTCGGCCGTCTGCCGCTTGAAGTAGTCGTCAAGCGCGCGCCGGACGACTTCGGCCAGGGTGATCCCCTCCGCCTGCGTGAGGGTGTCGATGCGCCGGCGCTGTTCCTCGGTCAAGTAGACCTGGGTTCTGGTGCTCAACATACAGCGCACTATACAGCACTCACTACCTGCAGCGGACGGTGGAGAGGCAGACGGGCTGGGCTGTGCCTGGCTCCCCCGGCCCGCAGGAGCCATGCGGGCGTCGGGTAAGCGGCAGCGGAGCAAACGCGCGCCAGGTGGCGTCCTGCTGATATCTACAACTCCCACCCCGGCCCGCTGGGCTGCGACAACACGAACCGTCAGACTGCGTGAAGCGCGGCGGCAGCGGAGCGCCGGCCTCCGGCCGGCGCTCCGATCCCACGCGCCACGAGCTGCCAGCGTCTCGCACGGCCTGCGTTTTCACAGCACCTGCCTGGCGCGCCCTCCCTACGCCGGTCGGGTGCCGGACAGGAGATGGTAGGTGAACAGACCCGCCCGCAGCCCCTCGTCGTAGGCGACCGTAGCCTCCATGAACTCGCGCGACGCCTGGCTCACCTTGCCGGCGGGGTCCATCAGGAGAGTAAACATGAGCCAGCGATCGCGGAGCTTCTTCGTGGCCGGGGCCACTTCCGCGGAGAGATCGCGCCCTTCGGCCTTTTCGAAGCCCGCCGCCTCAAGCGTGGCCAGCACGTCCCGCCACGGTTCCAGCGGCGGCATGCGCCAACCCCACTGCGCCCTGGCGTGCGTCGTTTCCTGGTCGCCTGAAATCGGGAGGCCGCTGCGAAGCCCCTCCAGCGCCTGCCAGCGGCCGCCCGGCTTCAACACGCGACGCACCCCGCGGAGATAGGCCAGCTTGTCCCGGGCGTAACAGAAGGATTCGTGGTTCAACACCGCATCGAAGCTCCCGTCGGCGAACGGCAGCGCCGTGAAATCGCCGTGACGGAACTCGACCAGGTGGCCGACCCCCCGTTCTTCCGCGTGCTTCGTCGCGACCTCGATGTGGGGTTCGCAGATCGTGAGTCCGGTGACCTGAACACCATGCCGTTCGGCCAGGGTGATCGCCGTCCCACCCACGCCGCAGCCGGCGTCCAGCACCCGCCGCCCCGGGCCCAGCGTGCATCCGTCGACCAACATCTCGTTGGCGCGGAGAAGCGCTTCCCGATCGTTCGCGGTGTCGGGACCCCAGAGACCGAAGTGGGTCGCCAGCAGGTCTCCGCCGAAGTTGAGCATCTGGTCCGTCAGCGCGGCGTAGTGCTCCGAGACCGAGGTTTCTCGCCCCGGCTCGCTCCTGGCCGAGTCCCGCTCGCGGTTCATGGCGTTCCTCCCTACTCTGCCTCCGCCGCAGTATCGCCGAACGGCATGCCATCCCCACGAAATATGCGCCGTGGATCGAACTCCTGCTTCCAGCGAGCGGCGGCGGCAAAACGGTCTCCGTAGTGCTCCCTCCATTCCCTCGGTCCATAGCCGACCCGACCTGACAGATAGGCCTTTCCGCCCAGCCCTATCAGGGCTCTGTCGATCTTCTTCAGCCTCTCCGCCAGTTCGCTCGCGCGCTCCCGCCGACTCAGCACCGCCAGGATCGAGTAAGAGATCATGAGCCCGCCGACGGGACGCATGAAGAGAGGAGCGTCGTCCTCGCCCATGCCGATCGGGTACATCCCGATCCAACTGAACGGCGCCCGCGGCACCCACCCCGGATCCAGCCAGGGCTGGGTGACCAGCTTCCCGACGGTTGCCCAAGGCAGGAACCAATCCCGCCACGGATGGTGGTTCCTCGGGAGAAATCCCCACTTCGGATAGATCCCGGCGCGTCCCACCTCGGCGGTATCCCGGATGCCCACGATTTCGTCATGCCCCAGCCCTTCGAGTGCCCGCTTGTCGTCGTGCTCCCCGTCGTATTCGGCGCCCACATTCAGAATGACCTGGTGTTCGTGGATTCGGGTCTGCGCCCGCAGGTGGTCGAACCGGGCTTCGGCGACGAGTTTCTCGAAGTCGGCCAGAAAGCGGGCGCCGTCGCGGTAGGAGAGCTCATACAACCGAATCCGCCGTCCACCCGTTCGAAGACGGATCCACGCATCGACGATGATGCCGAACTGGCCCTGGCCGCCCCGCACGGCATCGAAGAGGCCGGCGTTTTCGGCGCGGGAGCAGCGGACGCGCGCTCCCGTCCCGGTCACCACCTCAAGTCGCTCCACCTGCTCGGCCTGCACTCCGTAACGGTGGGAAGTGGTGCCGAGTCCTCCGGCGGCCAGCGTGCCGCCCACGGTCGCCTCCCCCGTGTCCACCAGGACCCGCGGCAACCTCCCGGTCCCGCGCAGCGCATCCACGACCTCGCCCCACTGCGTCCCGCCCTGGGCGCGGATCAGGTCGCGCCCCACGAGTTCGATTCGATTGAGCCGTGCCATGTCAATGACCAGCCCGCCGGCGCTGAGGCTCTGTCCGCCCTGGGAGTGTCCTCCTCCGCGAATCGTGACCGGGACGTGGCCCTCCGCAGCCTCGCGGACGATGCTGGCAACTTCCTCAAGACTCGCCGGCATCACGACCGCTCCCGGCAGCCGCCGGATCATTCCACTGAAATCGAGCGATCGGGCCTCCCGTTCTTCCCGGTTCGTGCTCGCTCCCGGGAAGCGGCGCGGTTCGATCACCACCCGCGGATTCCCGATTCCGCCATCCAGCGGCCTGCTACTCGCCGGCCGCGCGCCGTGCCTCAATGGCCTCAAGGGCCTCGGCGATGTCCGCGGCGCTGAGGTAGCGGCCGCCGGCGACCACCCCCGCGATCTGGCGCGTGGCCCCGATGTCTTCCAACGGGTTCGATTCCAGGAGAACGAGGTCGGCCCGCTTCCCCGGCGCGATCACCCCGAAGTCCTCGGCGATGCGACCGCCGCGGGCGAGGTGTTCCGCGACCACCCGGGTGCCGGACTCCAGCACCTGGTAGGGCGTCATTCCCGCCTCGACGTAGGAAACCGCTTCCCGGTGGATCGCAAAACCCGGCACGCTGAAGATCTGGGGCGAGTCGGTACCAAGCAGGATGCGCGCGCCGGCCGCGTTGAGAGCTCCCAGGACCTCGCGGCGGAGCGCCGCGATCCGCTCCGTGTTCTCCGCACCGTAGCGTTCGAGGCCGGAATCGACCGCCTCGGTCCAGCGGGCAACGGTCTCCGACGGCATATACCGGATCTCGGGGCGCTCGGTCGTGAGATCGGAGGACGGCCGGGTCGGGAGGATGCCCGACTCCCAGAGGACGATCGTGGGCACGACCCCTGCCCCACTCGCCTGAAACGCCTCGATCACGCCAGGCAGCCGATTCCGGTCCACGAGCTCCGAGAGGCCGGCGATCCCGCGCAAGGCCTCCATCTCTCCCCGGTCTTCCTCGGGGATCAAGGCCTCCACGAAATTGTCGAGGTGGTCCACGGTGTCCTGGCCGGCTTCGAGGGCCGCAAGGAGACCCACATCGTCCGCGACGTGTCCGGCAAACGGAATCCCGAGGGCCCGCGCCTCCTCGGCGAGCGCCGCGTAGGTCTCCGGGGAGAAACCCTCGTGCACCTTGAGCAGGTCGAAGCCGGCCTCCGCGTATTCGCGGACCAGACGCACGGCTTCGTCCGGTGTTTCGATTCTCCCGCTCATCGACGGACTGCCCACGACGAGGCGGGGGCCGATCAACTCTCCCGCCTCGATCCGTTCGCGAAGCACGAGCTGGCTCGCGTGACCCTGCATGCCGCGCACGGTGGTGACGCCATTCGCGACGTAAAGCATCAGTACGTCCTCGGTGAGCGCTGAAGGGCTGTTCGCCCCGGGCAGATGCCCGTGCATTTCGGCGAGTCCGGGGATCAGGAAGCGCCCCTCGCCGGAAATGACTTCGGTGTCCGCGCCCACGGTGACCTCGCCGGCGGGCAGAACCGCCGCGATCCGGCCATCCTTGACGACCACGGTGTGGTCCGGCAGTACCCGCTCACTGTCCATCGGGAGGACCGTCGCCGAAGCGATGGCCAGGTCCGCATCGGGCACCGTCGGCTCCGGCGCGCAGGCCAGGCTCCCGGACAGGAGCGGGACGACACCCAGAAGGCGCCGGAGCCTGAAATGGGGTCTCGTTCGCAGCATGGGCACCTCTCCCGAAGAAGATCACGACGGATTATGTGGGTCCGGCGAGTGGGAAACTAGGCGGACACGGAACATCACATGCCGCTCAAGATCGAGATCTGGGGACCGCCGCTCGGACCTCTGACCGGCGGAAACCTCTACGACCGAATCCTGGCGGAGACGCTTCGGGACCTCGGCCACGAGGTGACGGTGCGTGAGTTCGCCGGGGGCGGGGGGGAGGCTCGGGAGGTCGGGAGCCGAACGGACGTGATCCTGCAGGACGAGCTCCTGCACCGTGAGTTTCTTCGCCTGAACGCCGCCTGGGAGGGCCGCCGGCCGCGCATCATCGCGCTGGTCCACCACCCGATGAGTTCCGAGCCCGAGCGGGGCGAGGCGGAGCGCCGCCGACTTCGGGAGGAAGAGAGCGCCTTCCTGCGGAGTGTGGACGCGGTGCTCGCCCCGAGCCGGGCGAGTGCTGCGGCGGCGCGGCGGCTCGCCGGCAGACCGCTGCCGTTCGCGGTCGCGCCGCCGGGACGGGACCGGCTCGCGGGAGCGGAACTACCTCCCCTGCCCGGCCGGGACGAAATCCGGGCTCGCGCCGCCGGACCGCTCGAGGCCGCGTTCGTCGGGAACCTCATCGCACGGAAGCGCCTGCTCGAACTGCTCGAAGCGGTCGCGGCCGTTCCCGAATGGAAGGTGGCGGTCGCGGGCCGCGAGGATGTCGATCCCGAATACGCCGCCCGCGCCCGCCGCCGGGCCGGCGCCTCCGACCTCCAGGATCGCGTGACGTTCCTTGGGGCGCTCGGACCGGGCCGCCTGGCGGAGATCCTTCGCGAGAGCTGCCTGCTGGCGGTGCCCTCAACCCACGAGGGGTTCGGGATCGTCTACCTCGAAGGTTTTGCCTTCGGCCTTCCCGCGCTCGCCGCCGCCTCCGGGGGAGCGCCTGAAATCGTGCGCGACGGTGAAACCGGATGGCTGGTCCGCGCGTCGGACTCGCAGGATGCCGCCGAACAGATTGCGACCCGCCTGAGATTTCTCGCGAGCCATCGGGGTCGCCTGACCACGATGGGGCTCCATGCCGCCGAACGGCACCGCGCGCACCCCACCTGGCGGGAGAGCGCGGTGGCGGCCGACCGGTTGTTCACCCAGCTCACGGCGTGACCGATCCTTCAGCCCGGCCACATTCAAACGAAACTCGAAGTTTTTGACAGTCCTTGCGGTCCGTGTTACAAATGTTCATTCCAACAACGTTACGCACTTTTTGCGTACGCAGACCCAAGGAGGAAATCATGAACCCACTGGCACAGACAGCCATGACCGCGGCGGAAGATATGCGCCGGCAGCTCACGGCCAAGGCCGTCGAGGACATGGAATTCCGGCAGCAGTTGGTGGCCGATCCCAAGGCCGTCATCGAGCAGGAGTTCGGCATCAGCGTCCCCGACGACCTCAACGTTCAAGTCCACGAGTCCAGCGAAGAGACCCTTCACCTCGCGCTGCCGGCTACTCCGGAGTTGAGCGAGAAGCAACTCGACCAGATCGCGGCCGGCCTCTCCTGCTGCCTCTGACGGCGCTCGCCCCATAGGGCGTCGTCCCTGCGAACGCAGGGCTAGAGAGTTCTTGCGGGCACCCGCCGTCTCGGTTTGGCGGCCCGGGCTTGGTTGCCTGGCGGCTGTCGTTTTCCCCGAAGCGGCGGACCCCGCCAGGGCTCTTGGTGTGTACTCCGGGAGTTGACTAGCATCCGCCACCACGGATTGCCTGATGACACCGGGGAACGGCGCACCCGGGCCGAAGTCGGGTTCTTCGTGCGCTGGTGACTATCCGCCGGGGCTCTCCTTTGTCCGGCGGGCGCACCGGAGCAGCCAGAACAGATAGGCCTTCACCTGAACCCGACCCTCTTCGTCGAAGCCCAGCTTCAGGTGGTGAATGCCCCGGAGCAGGATGTACACCCCGGACTTGCCAAAAAGGGCTTCGGCGCCGCAGGAAGTGGCGGCCAGCGCCACAAGTTTCTCGGAGACGCCGAGTCCTTCCTCGGCGAGCGCGTCCACAAGGGACTTCCACGGCCCGAAGCCCTTGACCCACTCACCCTCCCGGGCGTAGAAGCTGCACCCGAGGTTGGGCCCGAGCCCATCCCTCCGCACGTCCAGATGGACGCCAAGGTTGCCGACGCCGGCCCGTTCCGCCACCCGCGCGGCGACGAGGGCGACGGCTTCGCGGGGCCCCGGCCAACCGACGCGCTCCAGGAACGCCATCGCTTCGGCCGCTTTGGCGAATCCGGTCACGGCGAGCCGGAGGGCTCGCGCGCGCGACGGGAAGACACCCACCGCCCGCACGCCGACACTGGAATCGGTCGCTCGGTACAGCCGTTCGACCTGACCCCGCTCGGCGGGATCGCCGTCCCAGCCGGCGGCGGCGACCACGCCGTCCACCATCGCGGCCAGATCGCCCAGCAGTTCGTTCGGGCGGCCTCCCACCAGGACCTGATTCACCGGATACATGAAGATCCCCGGGTCGGGCGGCGCTTCGCTCGCGTCGAAAGGGATGTCGTACTCGAGGAGCAACTTCCTGCCCGCAACGCGGCCCAGCGCCGAGTCCTCCGGCCGCGTCTGGTCCATGATCGAGGCGATGGCCCGGGCGGTGGGGTCCCGATCGCCGGACCGCACCCGATCGAGAAAGAACTGTTCGGAGCGGCTCGCGCCCAGAATGGAAATGCCGAAGTCCGCAATCGGGCGAGGGTCGTGGAGCGGCAGCTCGAAACCGAACGGGAAGGCCGCGATCGTGACGGGGAATCCCTGAACGCGACGCCATAGATCCTCCCAGCGGTCGTCGCCGATCAGCAGAGGCGACAGCCGGCCCTTCAGGGGCGTCACCAGCGCATCGAAGGATGGCGCCTCGCGGAGAAGGGCGGCTTCGGTCGGAGACCAGTCTTCGAGAAGGTTGACCACGGAACTCAGGCGATGACCGGAGCCGGATTGAGGTCCGGCTCGACAAGCGGACCGTCACGCCACCCCATCGCTACCGGCACATCGTACAGCCGCCCCGGTGCGAACCGTTCCCAGAAGTGCCGCATCCCCGGGACGATCACGCGGGCCACCGGCATACCGATGTCGGGACGGGTCTGGTCGAGCACCAGAAACTCCATTCCCCTGGCCTCCACCAGGGCGCGGCATCGTTCCACATCCTCCCGGAGGTCCTCCGTATCGGGAACGGGATAGTCGTCGCGAACCCGCGGAGACGTACCGGATGCCGGAGCCAGGTAGCGGTGATCCTCGACGGTGGCGTTGTCCCACCACCACAGACAGACCGGGTCCGTGATCCCATGCCCTGTCCCGCCCGCCTCCGCGGCCTGCACCCAGCTCAGGCACTGGTTCAGTTCGCACACCGCGCGGAGCGCCGCAATGTGCGGATCCAGGTGCGCTCCCGCTCCGTAGAGAATCTGTTCCGTGTCGCTGGCGGTACGGCGCGAAACGGCGACGAAGACGGGAATCCCCAGGTCGCCGGTCACGTCGAGGACCCACATCTCGCGACCGAGTCCACGGTAGTAGTCCCGTGCCGAGGCAAGGTACTCGTCCCCGAAACTGTCCAGATCCACCTCCGGGACCCGCAACCGGTTGTACCACCAGATCCCGAAGGCGTCGCGTTCCACGAGCTCGAGGAATCCCTGCAGGATCGCCTCTTCCAGGGTGTTCCCGGCCGCGCAACCGTTGGAGTCGGCCGCCAGATCCGGACCCGCGCGCTCTTCGGCGGGCATGCCATAGAGCATCGCAGTGGGCAGGTACCGCTGCCGCTCCTGAGTCAGCGACCAAACCGGCGACCAGTCCATCACCCGATTCGGGTCGAAACGTCCCGGAACGACGTTGTAGGGATGGCCGCGCGCGTTGATCCGCTCGCGGTCCTCGATCTGCCGCTCGCTGAAGAGCTGGACTTCGTTGGGGTGAATCGCTTCCGACTCGCCGGTCTTCAGGAAATCGCGGAACCGGCGCCGCTCGCGGATCTCGTCCCCGTGGAAAGCGGAGGAGTAGCGTTCGAGCGCCTCGCAGAGCGCGCTCACCTCCGACTGGGCGGGTGTGCTCCCCTTCCCGGCACTCTTGCTCCGCAGGCTCCGGGTGAGCGAACTCAGCTTCCGGGTCCTGAGCGCGAAATTGCTCCCCGCCCAGTACACGTGCAGCCAGGAATCCGTCTCGGCTGTGGTCCGCTTGACCCAGGTGACCACCCCGCTGACCGGGCTGATCAGGTGGCGATAGCGCGCCAGGGTCTCCTCCGGGGCAACCGCGCGAGTCCCTCCACTGTTGCGAACGTCCTTCGGACTGGAGGACAGGCGCACCGGCCGAGCCGGCCGGTCAGGCCGAAAGAGGGCTTCATCCCCGCAGGCAGGACACTGCGGGCGGCGCGTGACCCGGTGGCGCTCACTCTTCAGGTGCGCAAGGTCCAGGGAGACCGCGCGCTCGTGGAGCGGCGCCAAGTCCTGGAACACGAGCCATTTGGCAATCTCCACCGCGGCCAGGGCGCCGAGCGCGTCCACGGCTGACGGCGCGCCCGCCGGCGGCCGGAAGGCCGCGGCGGCGTCGAGGTTGCGCAGGAAATTGTGGACCTCCTGGTGGCCCCGCAACCGATAGGCGAGACAACTCCAGCACGGCCCACCCTCCGCGGGCCGAAAAGTCGGCCCGAAAAGGGGAACCATTCCGGTCGGCCGAACCAGCATCCACGGCGCCCCGGAATCAAGGTGCCGCCGATTGACGGCGTCGTGGCATTCGTCCAGATAGTCGGAGCAGACAACCACGCTGAGATCAGGATCTTCCGGGCCCGACGCCACCCCCATGCGCGCCAGGTGCCGCCCGAGTTCCCCGTCATCGCCCGAGACCCGCACCGTCGCGGCTCGAAGGCGCTGCTCCGCCCAGCGGGGAGACGCGCCCAGCGAGGACCAAAACGCCGCGGTCCTCCGCGGCAGGGCGTGCTGGCCGGACACGACGTAGCCGCGCGCGGCGAGGGCGGCCAGCACCGAACTCACGTCGGAAGCCCGGTGGACACCGACGAGGGAAGCCGTCACTTCATCGTGCAACCGGTGGCCATCCAGCAGCGGCAGGAGGTCGGCGTAGATCCGGCCACCCAGCAGGGTGTTGAACCCTTCGGAGACCAGCAGCACCTGATCTTCACCGATGGCGCGGAACTCCAGATGCGGTGTGAGCGCCGGCCTGTCCACCAAGCCGGAGTCGGCCGTGGTGACGCGCTTCAGAATCCCTCGTCCCGGCTCGGAAGGTGAGTCCTTCCGATGCACCTTCGACATCAGACGAGGCTCCAGGTTGTCGCGGTCAGCCGGTTCGAGGTTTTGCCGCGCAGTACCGCCGAATCTCGAAGAACTCCCGGTGCAACAGCTCCACTCTCCGGGCCAGCCGCCGGAGCGCCGGCGATTTCACCCCACGAAGCCAGAGCAGCACGACCAACTGTTGGATTTCCCTTTCTCCGGCTATGGCCCGCGGCGCCGCCCGAGGCAGCTCATTGCGCGCGGCTCGGGCCAGTCGTCGCCGGATCCTGCGGCGCCGCAAGCGGTAGCGATCCCGGCGGCGCCATGCCTTCGATCGCCGCGATGTCCGCCGCGGCGTGCGCGGCGGTCTCGCGGATGTGCCCGCCCAACATGGTGAAGTCCTCACACCCGCAGGCTGCGGCAATGACGCCCTTCACCTGGGGGGAGGCCGCTTCTTCCACGAAGGCATCGTCCGCGACCAGGCGCAGGATGCCTCGCAGGTTGCGCCACAGTTGGTAGGCCGCGCTCAGCCGTTCCGCGGCGGGACCCGGGATGAGTCCCTTGGCGCCAGCCGCGGTGAAGATGGGGGCAGCGCCTTCCGCGAGGACGTCCGGAACCGAATCGGCGTGGGTCAGTTGCAGGAAACGCGCGGCGCGTTCGACGTCCCGGAGGCCGCCCGGCACCGTCTCGAACGATGTCAGCCCGGGCTCCGCGGTGGTAGCCGCCGACTGCGAGAGTGCGGTGAGCTGGGTGTTTCGCGCGGGACTCCCCGCGAGGGCCTCGCCGCGCACCGCCTCGAAGCGCGTCCTGATTTCCGGATCGCCGGAGACGAACACACAGCGCCCTCGCGCCAGCTCGCGGAGTTCGCCGGCCGGGCCGACCGTCCGGTGGTAGTCGGCGAACTCCGCGAGCGAGCGGAGTGTGTGCGGCTTCCAACCTCGCGGAATCGGAGCAAACAGCAGGCTATGGCGGGACAGGGCGCGGAGCGCCTTGTGGAACCGCCGGCAAAGGGCCTCGAAATGTTCGCCGGGACCTCCTTCGTAGAGGAAGAGGAGATCGAGATCGACGCCCGGCGCCGCCTCCCCACTGCCCAGATCGCCGAGTGCCACCGCCGCGATCGAACTCCCGCGTTCCGGAGTGCTCCGCTCGGCGAAGTCTTCGCAGGCGGCCGTGAGCACGAACGCGATGGTGGCTTCCGCGGCATGGGACAACGCCGTTCCGGCTTCGGTGGGAGCCAGGTTGCCGCGCATGGTGTGCATGCCGATCTGGAACACCTTGTCGTTCGACCACTGCCGGGCGGCGTCCACCGCCTCCCCGGCGTCCTGAACCGGGGAATCGGACAGTTGCTCCATCATTTCGGCAACGCCGAGTTCGCGGGTCCAGTAGAGGCGCGCCAGGCCGCGGCGGGCAACCTTCTCGAATTCCGGATCGGGCCCGAAGCCGTCCGGCAGGTCCAGGTCCATGAACTCCTTCCGGTTCAGGCCATCGAGCAGCTCCGGGCTGCGGTTGATCCATGCGGCGAACCGGGGCGCGGCGGCGTGGATTTCCGCGATTGCCTCGAAGGCCTCGGGACGGTCGGCGAATGCCGGACTGTCGTAGGCGCTCCAATCGTCGATCTCCGGATAGAACATGGCCCGCTGGCGATCGAGGAGCGGATCCATGACCTGAAACCAGCGCTTCGGAAACACCGCCAGACCGGCCATTTCCGCATAGGTCCCCGGGAGTTGCGGCGAGTCGTTCTCGCCGTAGTGCTGCAAGAGCGGATAGCGCCGGTTGGGAGCCGTGTGGTGGTCCGCGTGGCGCTGCATGTTGTAGTAAAGCCAGTTCGTGAACTTGTGGTCGGCGCTCCAGGCGTGGCGCGGTTTCACCGTCTCGTAGCGCCCGTTCGGGAGGCGGATCCGGCGCAGGCCGTAGTGCTGCACGTAGTTGCTGACCTTCATCGAGAAGATCGTGCCGAAACACAGGGTTGCGTAGACCAGGACCGCCCAGAGCCCACCCATCCAGTAAACCAGCCCGTACCAGAAGGCGAACAGGATCAAGTAGCGCCAGAAGGCATTCGTGTAGTGCCACGCCGGGAGCTGACGGCGCGCCAACCGGTCCCGTTCGAAGAGCCAGGAGCCCACGATGTTGGCCTTCACTTCCCGGGGGAGATACTTCCAAAGAGTCTGGCCGCGGGTCGGAGATCCTGGATCTCCGGGCGTGCAGACGAGCGGGTGGTGGATGTAGACATGCTCCGTGGCATACGTCGGGAAGGAAGCGGACGAGAGCAGGACCTCGGCGACCCGCCGCTCCCACAGGGAGCGCCGATGGATCAACTCGTGACCGACGATGAAGATCGACTGGCCGACCGTGGTGAGAGCCAGCGCCACGAGCAAGGCTTCCCAGGCGGCGAGGTGGCCGACGACGAGGATCTGCCACAGGCTGAACACGAGAGTCGCGGGCCAGAGCAAGGCCCAGGTCCAGGCGGACAACTTGTAGAGAAACAGTTGGCCCTCGACCGTCCGGTCCGGGTCCATGCTCCGCTCTTCCACCCCGAACACCGAGTCGAAGCGGGAGGCCAGCGCCTGGAAAACGAAAGGACCCGCGATCCACCAGCCGCCCTCCAGGACGGCCACCACCACGAGGGGGAACACCGTAAGGGGAAGGAAGTAGGGGAGGGCGTTCGCAAGGGAAGGCTCCACAAGTCGTGTCTTCACCGCGGCCGTAGCTTCCATGGCGTTCACCTCCCGATCGATGTCCGGGTCACCCCAGCGTGCTCAAGCGTTTCAGACCCATCGGATTTCACTGTAACGAGCGGGCGTCATCCCCGTCAAGAAACCCCGCGCGCACCGGCGCTCGGCGAAGCAGGTGCGCCATTCCCGGCTCAGGCCATCTGCCGGCGGACCAGATCGCGGAACGGTCCTTTCGCATCCACCAGCTCGGGAAACGAGCCTTCCTGAACCACCTTCCCCGCGCCCATCACGTAGATGCGGTCTGCCTCCCGCAGGGTGGAAAGGCGATGCGCGATCACGATGCGCGTCGAAGTGAGATCCGCGAGGTTCCGCATCACGTTCGCCTGGGAGTCGTTGTCGAGCCAGTTCGTGGCTTCGTCCAGCAGGAGAATGCGTGGGTTGCGGATCAGGGCGTGGGCGATCGTGATGCGTTGGCTCTCACCGCCCGAAGTGACGCTGCCACCGGCGCCCACCGGGGTCAGCATCCCCATCGGCATCGAACGAATCTCCCGATCGACCCCCGCGATCCGAACCGCCTCCCACGCATCGTCCGCCGTAGCTTCCTCGTGGTCGCCGGCGATGTTGTCCCACAGATCCTGCGGGTGGAGCTGCACCTGCTGAGGAACAACGCCGATCTTCCGGCGTACCTGCCGGAGATTGAGGTGCTTCAGGTCGCGGCCATCGTAGTACACCGCTCCCGAGGACGGCTGGTCCAGGCCGAGCGCCAGGCGGAAGAGGGTGCTCTTGCCGGCTCCCGATTCCCCGGCGATGGCGACGAACTCTCCCGGGCGAGCCCGAATCGACACGTCGTCGAGAATCAGCGGGCCGCCTTCCTGGTAACGGAAAGTGACGTGGTCGAACACGAGGTCTCCGCCGAGGGTTTTGACCGGTTCTCCTCCGGCGCTGGTTTCCGGAGACTCCGTCAGGAACGGCTCGACCCGGCGGAGCGCGGGAATGATGCCGGCCACCGCGCTGAAGGACGTTCCCAAACGGGCCACGGCGTGCTGGAACAGGAGGAGCAGGGCGTAGACGACCAGGAAGTCTCCGACCGCCAGCGGTTCCCGGCCCGGCAGCGTCGTCACGACGAACAGCAGCGCCGCCGCCAGGAGCGGCAGCGCGGCTCCGAAAGCCTGCAGATGCGCCTCGAGGGAACCCAGCTCCAGCTCCGCTTGTTTCTGTTCACGGTAGTCCCGCGCCCACATCGCGAAGGCGGAGCCTTCGGCGCCATCCACCCGCAACTTGGCGATACCGGCCACCAGTTGGAACAGCCGGCCCGCCAGCAGGCCGACGGCCCGGCTGACCCGGCGTTGCGGCGACATCTGCCGAAGGCCCAGGACCACGGTGGTCACGACCGAGAGCAGCCCGAAGGCGGCCGCGATGGCCCCCAGAGCGGTGTCATAGAAGAAGATGACAACCAGCGCGGGGGAGAAAAACACGAGCGACAGGACGGCGCCCGCGACGGTCCCCTGCATGGCGTCGCGGATCGCCTGGAACGTCATGCCACGCATCGCGAGGTCCCCGGCGGGGTAGCGCTGCAGGATCCTTGGCGGCAGGCGAAGCAGACGGTCCCAGAAGGCCGCCTCGACTCGTGACGCCGCGCGTCCCTCGAGGCGCATCAGCGCCATGCCGCGCAGGACGTGGAGCATCGCCCCGACGAAGCCGACCGCCGCCAGCGCAGCCGTGGCCAGATAGAGCAGACCCACCTCGCCCGCGGGGATCACCTCGTCCGCGATGAAACCCACCACCAAGGCAGGGAGCAGCACGACCAGCCCCCCGAGGAATCCGGCAAACAGGAAGCGCAGAAAGTCTGCTCGCAAGCCTGTCCGGGCGAGCCGAAAGAGATCAGATGAAGCCGCGCTTTCCGCCTTGAGCGGCTGGTAGAACACCCAGGCGCGGTCACCGAGCGACTGTGCGCGTTCCGCGGTGAGCCGGGTAACGCGGCCGGAGGCCGGGTCCACCTCCCGATAGGGCCCCATGACGCCAGGCAGGAGCGCTACCGGCCGGTCGCCGCGGAATGCCAGCAGTGCGCCGCTGTCGCCGAGCCACCACTGATCCTCCCGGGCCAGCCGAACCCGCCGCCGCCGCACCCCCGAAGCGTCCAGGATCTGGGCAAGGCGGTCCCCGGCATCCGACCCCTCGCCGCCGGAGGGGAACCGGAAAGGGATTCCCTCGCGCCGGCCGATCGCGCGGAGCGCCTCGACAAGCTCCGACTCCCGCGCCGCAGCCTCCGTTTCGGAAGCCAGGCCGTACAGGTCGAAGAGTTGCCGTCGCGCAACCTCTTCGTCAGTGCGGCGATTGGTCGCCCGCACCCGCTCCAGATTGGCCTCGTCCACCACCGCCAGACTGCGATTCAGGCGCTCCAGCGCGAAAGCGACGGCATGGAAGTTTGCCAGCATGGGCCACAGAAGGCCTTCCTCGGCAAGCGCCCCGGCAGAGCGAACGGAAATCGGCGCCTCTTCCGCCAGAGTGAACCAACTGTCCGGCGTCAGCGGGATCGTCTCACCGCCACGCCGGCCCGCGCCGCCGATCGCCGGGTCCATGAGACTCAGGAAGAGTCCGGTTCCCGGCGGGGCAGACATCCATACCACCCCTCGCCGAACGGAAACGGCGCCGGATGCGGTCCGAACCTCCGATCCCGATTCGACGAGCGCGTCAGGGCGGGGCCGGTGCATCACGTCCCGGGTCAGCATTGCCGAAACGTCCGTGACCCAGGCATCTACCTGCTCCGCCAACTCGGTGGTGCGGACAGCGGCGAGACGGGCGGAGGGGAGCCGCCGCAGCAGCGTGCCTTGCACGCCCTTCGCCACCAGGCTGAGAGTCGTATCTCCGGAGTGCGGCGGCGTCCCGGGCAGCAGTCGTCCGGCAGCGGCGCGCAGCAGATGCTGCGGCGCCGACTGCTCCTCCCCGTCCCGGTGCTCGACCACGAACACGTCCACCGCACCGCGTTCAATGAACCAGGTGGACTCGGGATCGGACATGTCGAGCGGCAAGTTGCCGGCACAGGGCACCACCACCCCCAGCTCATCCGCGAATTCGGCCAGCGGACGCCGTTCCGGACCCACGCTGCTCATCAGCCCGCCCGCACCAATCTCGAATACGAGCCCGCGCCGTCGGCCATCAGTTCGTCGTGGGTGCCGCGCTGCACTTCCACGCCCTCGTCCAGGACGATGATCTCGTCACAGTCCCGCACGGTGCTCAACCGGTGGGCCACGATCAGACAACTGATTCCCCGCCGCCGGAGGGCGTCATCCACGTATTCCTCGGTGGCGGCGTCGAGCGCACTCGTCGCCTCGTCCAGAATCAGAATCGTCGGATTCCCGACCAGCGCCCGGGCGATTTCCAGCCGCTGCCGCTGGCCGCCACTAAAGTTGCCTCCGTTCTCGTCCACGTGGGTCCCGTAGCCGAGCGGCCGGCTGAGGATGTCGGTATGGATCGCGGCGTCACGGGCCGCGGCCACCACGTTCTCGTCGGGCACCGCGGGATTCCAGAGCGTGAGGTTTTCGCGCACCGTCGCGGAGAAGAGGACGACTTCCTGATCCACCATGGAAAGGGACCGGGACAGCACTTCTTCCGGGATCTCGTGCCGGGAACGTCCATCGAAGAGGATCTCACCGGACCAGGGCTGGTAGATGCCGGCAACAAGCCGTGACACCGTGGATTTCCCGGAACCGCTGTGGCCGACGACCGCGACCCGCTGTCCGGGCTTGATGACCAGGTTGAGGTTCCTGATCAGCGGCGGCCGGCCTGGCGTATAACCGAACGACACCCCCCTGAGCTCCACCTCGCCCACCAGCCGCAACCGCCCGTCGAGCGTGACGATCGACCCGGCTTCCTGACTCCGGCGTGACAGCACCGGATCCTCCGGACTCTCGGTGATGTCGTCCAGACGGCGCATGTCCGTCTCCAGTGTCTGGCGCTCGTGGGCCAGTTCGACAAACCGCCCGACCGGATCAAGGAACAGGGCCGCGAGGAGGTAGACCGTTACCAGCGTCCCCAGCGTCATCTCTCCGGCCATGACCTGCGTGGCTCCCACTGTCAGCACCGCGGCGTTGCTCAGAACGAGGAACAGTCCGGGCAGGGCAGCCCCCAAATGGCTGATCTCGGCGAAACGCTGCCGCGCCAGCAGCTCCCGGGCCTGGTGGCCGCTCCAGCGGGAGAAGGAGCTGTCCTCGGCGGCGGTCATCCGGAGGTTGTCCGTCTGATGCAGCATCAGGGTGCCGATGCCGAGCAGCAGTCCCTGCTCCCGCCGCAGCGCGTGACTTTCGTCGGTGCGCACGCGAGTGATCAGGTGGGCGGCCACGGCGTTCAACCCCGCCAGTGCGAGGACGACCAACGCCAGCACCGGGTCGTAGGCGAGCATTGCGGCAAGGGCCGCCACACAAACGGCGCCCTCGATCAGCACGCCGAGCAACTGGTCCGATAGGCCGCGAGCGATCTTGTCGATCGAGAAGACCCGCGCGGTCAATTCACCGACCAGCCGATGACTGAAGTACTGCACCGGCAGCCGCAACAACCTGGAGAGCGCACGGTTGGCCGCGACGACGGAGACCCGGACGGCCAGCCGTCCCAGAAACCGGCGCTTCAGCCAGGTGAGCACGTACACCAGGGCGGCAGCTCCGGCCAGTATTCCGGCGAGAGCCGATCCCCACGGTTCGGTCTGTCCCAGAACCCGATCCACGAAGACTCCGAGGAGCATGGGGGACAGGGTGGCAAGGACCGCCAGCATCAACCCGCACACAGCGGCGTACGCGAGCGCGTCGCCGGTCCCTCGAAGCCAGAACGGAACCCGGTCCAGGAGTCCCAGCTGCTCCCCACCAGGCTGGAACTCCGGCCCCCGCCTGAACTCGAGAGCAATCCCGGAAAACCCCCGGTCGAACTCCTCGACGGTCAGTCTCCGCCGGCCCGTCGCCGGATCATTGAGAAAGAGATGGCCCCGGTCAAACCCCTCCAGAATCAGGAAGTGGTTGAACTCCCAGAACAGGATCAGGGGCAGCGCCCGCCTGTGGAGCTGCTCGGTTGTGACCTGCAGGCCCGTGCACTCGAGGCCGAAGTGCCGGGCCGCCCGGGAAATGCCTCCGGCGGTGGAACCATCCCGGCTCACGCCGCACTTTTCCCGAAGCTCGGTGAACGGTACCCAGCGTCCGAAATGGGCGAGCACACTGCCCAGGCAAGCGGCGCCGCACTCGGTTGAGTGCATCTGCATCAATAGCGGTGTGGTAACGCGACTCCTGTCGGGGGCGCCGGTAGACCGGTCTGTCCCGGCTGCCCCGTTCGGGCGGGACGGGGCCACTCAGGACCGTCCGAGCACGAGCACCGATACCGGCGGCTGGCGGCCAAGGACGATGCGCACCCGGCAGGCAGTGCCGTCCGGTACCGACAGATCCGACGCATCATGCAGGACGACGTCAACGCGATACAGGAATTCGGAAACTGCGGGCGGGACCGCCGCCAGCCAGTCAGGCAGCGGTCCGGGGGTCACGGAAGCGACCTCTCCCTGCCACTCCCGGACGGCGCCGTCAGAGGTTTCGACCTCGACGATCGCTCGCATCCCCGTTTGGAGCCGATTTGCCGTGTGTGCAGCGATGCGTAGCACTGCCTGTAGCGGCGCATCATCCGCGGCGCGGATCTGGGCGACGGCCGACCCCGCCGGCAGGTAGTCCCCGGCCGTGGATCTGAGCGCCATGACGTCGCCAGCCATTTGAGCGACGATCACCTCTCTCGCGTTACGGCGGGCCTCTGCCTCGAGTAGCGCGGCCTGGGTGGTGTCCTGGAGCGATCGAACCCCGGCGCCACGGCCGCCTGCCTGCCGGATTTCCGTCTCCACCAGCTCCAGCCGCTCGCGGAGGGCTTCCGCCTCCCGGTCGAGCTCAGGCGTGGTCTGCCGAGCGACGGGGTCCCCGGCCCCGATGCGGTCCCCGGGGGCGACCAGGACCTCCACCAGATGTCCGGATTCGGCCGCCATCACCTCGTAGCGGTCTCCCGGCTCGATCAGAATTCCGTCCAGGGTGAGGCCCAGCGTGATGCTTCCCAGGAAACCCCAAGCGACGAGGACAACCAGCATGGCGCCGATTCCGGCCAGGAGCATGCGCTCGTGCGGGGCCGTCACCCGCAGGAGATGGTCGAGTTGCTGGCGCTGGTCCTTGCTGGCCAAGGCCTTCTCGAAAAACTCTTTCCTGAACACCAACGGAGATTTCCCGGACTTGCCGAGTACGGCCGGCAGAATACCAGACCGAATTCGCCGTTCGTTACGCCCCGGCAGTACCCGGAACTCGTCCCCCGGAGAGCACTGGCCGGCCGAAGAAGAAAGCCGCGAGTCCCCGGGACCCGGTGGGGAACCCCGCCAATTTGACGAGCCCGAGAGGGGGCCGCCACAACCCGCCGCCACACCCGCCGGCCGGCGATGGCGTCCGAGGAAGCCGGTGAGGCGTTGATCGCCGCGTACGGCGGCGGCCTGATGGGGTTGTCGGCATTCCCAAACGACCAAGTCGGCTGGCGAGCTACGTGAACTACATCTCGTCCTACGAGGATCAGGGGGACGATGAGATCGTGCCCCTCATCGAGCCGTTCCTCACCTGGGATGTGAGCCTCCTGTGGCGCGGTCCCGGCGGGGTGAACCTCACCGTCTACGGCATGAACCTGACCGGGCGGGTTCCCCCGTGGGTCAACATCGAACAGGCCTTCGATGGCTTCACCCACGACGCGAAGGGGCGCCGGATCAAGGCGGCACTGAGCTGGCGGTTCGGCGCGTAGCCGGCCCGGGCAGCCGTACTTCGCTAACCGGCGCGGGCCGCCGACCCGCGCCGGGCGCCCCGCCGGGGAGGCCGCATCAACCAGGCGAAGAAGAAGGCGGCGAGAAACCACGATCCCGTGGTGAGGCCGGCGAGCTTCGCCACGCCCAGCGCGGCGGCCAGGACCGCGGCGGCCCCGCTCGCGGGTGAGCGAAGCCTTTCGAGGCGGGAGAGGAAGCGCCGGGAACCGGCGCTGCCGGGATCGAGCCGCGCCGAAGCGATGAGGTAGTCGCGGCCGAAACCGGCCAGGAACGGCACGCCCAGCGCCAGCGTCGCCGGCGGCGCCCACTCCGGCTCGATGAACGGGGCCAGGCAGACCGTCACCAGGCCCATCTGGAAGCCGGCGAGCCGGCGCCGGAACGGGCTCGGGGGAAGCTCCCGGAGCCGGCGGCCGACGCGTGCCTCGAGGAAGAGCGCCGCGCCAAAGAGGTAGCGGCCGAAGCCGGCCAACAGGTACCACGGCGGGAGAACGCCGCTCCAGAGCACCAGGATCCCGGTCCCCGCCGCCATCCCCAGCGCGTCGGATTCGGCGTCGAGCCGCGCGCCAAAGGCACTCGCCGATCCGGTGCGCCGGGCGACCGCGCCGTCGGCGAAGTCGCCGAGGGCGGCCGCCCCGTAGGCGAGACACGGAATCCAGCCGCCGAGGGCGAGACGGGCGTCCGCGGAGACCGGCGCCCAGAGCGCGGTCCCCGCGAGCGCCGCGAGCACGGCAAGGCGGGTGAGGGTCAACTTGTTCGCGATTCCGAGGGGCGCGGGCGCCGGTTCCCGGGCCGCGAACGTGACGACCCCGAAGAGAAGCGCGAAGCCGGCCAGTCCTCCCCCCAGCGGGAGCCCGGCGAACACGATGCCCAGGATGGCCACCAGGCCTCCGGCGGCCGTGGCGAAACGCCAGAGTTCGCTCGCGTCCCCGCTGCGGCCGCCGGACTTTCGCAGCAAATCGCGGCCGATCGCCAGGTCGATCAGCGGCGGAGCGGGTTCGATCCGGGGGTCGAAGTCGCCGGAGCCGCCAACTGGGCCGGGGGCTCCACCCCGTCCGTGGAGCGGACCGCCTCGAGCGTGGGGCTCTTGTCCAGCGCGTCGTCCTCGATGGGGTCCGCCTGCAGTTTCAGGTGGGCGAAGAGCGACCGGGTGGGAACGAGATGTCCGCCCCGGGAAACGGCCGGCAGCAGTTTCAGACTGACGGTGCCGCGCACGTTGCCACCGATGGCCAGAATGCGGTCCCGCCCGGGTTCCACCTTGACCACGATGTCGCAGTGCATCCGGGCGCCGACGCCGAGATGCCGGCGCCGCTGGGCGATCGAGGTGTAGCTGCGCCGCCGGCTGCTGCAGAGCAGATCGCCCGGCTCCACCTCGCTCGCGCCCACATCGTGGGCGGTGAACGCCGCCGGCGAGGAGTCCGCATCACGGGCGCGGATCGCCTGATCGACGTAGACGTGGTGGGCGATGGAGCGCTGAAACCGGTCCCCGCTGCCGAGACCGCCCTCGCACATCACCCAGGACACGAACGCCGCCGACCACGGATCGCGCCAGCGCGCGGCGATTCCGTCCGAGCCGTTCCACCGTCCGTTCTGGCGATCGATCATCCAGGTTCCGCGCGGGGTCGCCGCCCAGTAGCCCGCGATCGTCGAGGCCGTGCGAGCTCCCTCGCGGGGATCGACCCGACGCCTCCACCACCGGTACCGCCGGGCGCCGCGAGGCGCGTCGACGGTGTAGTCGACGATCGAAAAGCCGAAAAAGCCCCATTCCTGAGCCGCGACATCCACGATGCGCCGCCGCGTCTGGGCCGCCGGCAGGTTCCGGCAAGTGGTGGAACGGACCCTCATCCGCCCGGGCTGGCCTTCGACCAGCGCGGAGGGCGACCGCGCGTCAAGCCGCTCGGGAGGCAGCCGCTCGAACGGTTGCGCCTGTCCCGCCCCGGTGGCCGGAAAGACCAGGATCCCGGCGATGCCCGCGAGGATCGGCAGGATCGTTCTCATCGAAAATCTTCCGACTCAGGTGCACCGCTCGCGGAATGGAACGGCAGAAGATATCAAGGCGCGTCGGCGGGTCCGCGATCAGGAAACAACTGCCGGAGGTCGTGAGGGAAATCGCTCATGCGCCAGGAGGTCCCCGCTTCGGGAATCAGCGTCCGGGTGAAGCCGCGTTTTTTCCAGGGCTCCAGGAGCCCCGGGTCCCGGGCAAAGAGGTGGATCGGCGTCGCCCAGGTGTCGGAGTCGTGGAGCGAGAGCTTCGGCGGCTGGTGGTCGCCGATCACCGCCACCAGCGCGGGACGCGGCGCGAATTCCCTGAGGAACCCGCCCACGATGCGGAACTGGTACTCGAGGCTCGTCAGGTAGCGCTCGGAGAGTTCGGCGAGGTCCCGGTAGTCGTCGTGGGCGACCGACCTCAGCGGTCCCTCGTAGGCGGTCCCCGCGTCGAACCGGCTCCAGGGGGTGACGTAGGGCGGGACCGGCCAGTAGGGAATGTGGCTCGTGGTCAGGGAGACCTTGGCGAACAGCGGGCGCGTCGCCGTCTGGATCTCCCGCTGATGGAGCGCGTAGAGGGTGAACTGGTCGGGAACCTCCCACCACCCCATCGCCGGTCCCCGGTAGTCGATTCCCGCGCGGTCATAGATTTGGTCGAAGCCGTACCAAGCGCCCTCCGGCCACGCTCCCTGGATTCCCGGCTCGAAGGCCACGGTCCGGTACCCCGCCGCTCCGAGGAGCCGCACGAGACTCACCCGGTCGGACTCGATCAACGTCCGGTAGAGCGCTTCGCGTTCCACCCAGACGCCCGAGAGCAGCGAGGCGTGGGCGCGCCAGGATCCCCCTCCGAAGGTGGGGCTCTGGATCTGCGCCGACAGGTAGTCGAAACCGCCGGCTCTCGCGTCTTCCGCCCAGCGTTCGGCCGCCGCCTCCAGCGCGGGCCGGCGGCCGGGATCTTCGAACGCCGCCACCCCGTAGGACTCGAGGAAGATGACGTAGAGGTCGGCGCCGCCGAGATCGGGAACCCCCGGCAGCGCAGGAGCGGCGATGACGGCCGCCGGCTCCGCCACCGGGGCGGCCGCGAGGCGCCACCCGGCCAGCAACGCGGAACCACCGGGCGGGGAGAGTCCCGGGAGCAGGAGAAGAACGAGAGCCGCAACGCCGAATCCGGCGCGTTGCCGGGGGCCGAAGCCGTTCGCCGCGCTGGCGAGGACCCCGAGCGCGCGGACCAGGAGCAGGAGGAGGCCGCCCAGGAGGAGTGCGGCGAGCGGAAGCAGGACCCCGAGGGTCAGGGCCGGGGTAACCGTCCCCAGCATTTCGGCCACCGCCCCCAGGTGCGGCAGGTCCCCCGCCGGATCGAGCGGCCGTCCGAGCAGTTCGAGGGCGATGAGGCCCGCGATCCGGGCGGACGCCGCGGCGAGAAGCAGGAGCGCCAGCAGAGTCCGGCCCCACCGCGGCGCGGACAGCCCGCCGAGCAGCGCGCCCGCCGCCACCAGCAGAAGCAGGTCCGGAGAGACCGTGGCGGTCGGCCGGACCCACGGGAGGTTCGCCGAGAAGGAGATCGTGAGCAGCAGGTTCAGTCCGATCAGCGCAAGCACCACCCGCGGCCAGCCGCGACGCTCCGGATGGGCGGCCCGGCGGCTCATCGGAAAGCGGGGAGGGGCCGTTCCAGGCCGAAGTAGCCGTCGAGGGCCTCGAGGCCGAGCAGCAGGTGGGCGCCGACGTAGAGGAAGGCGTCCCCGGGGATACGGCCGGAAGCGGCGTTCGAGACCAGGAACGGGGCGAAGGCCCGGATGCCGGTTTCGTCCCCGCGCCGGACGCTCATCTCGGTGAGGGTGCCCCAGATCTCGATTCCCGGACGCTTCTGCCGCGCCGGTTCGCCCGTGCGGCCGTAGTAGGCAAGTTTCAGCCCCGGCATCCGGTCCCGGCAGAAGCCGAGCACCCGCGAGGCCACTTCGGGGGCGCCCTCGAGAGCGGTACCCGCGATCGCCGCGGCGTTCGAGGTCTGGACGATGTCGTTCGGCGAATACAGGAGGGTGCGGCGGTCGTCGAACAGGGTGGCCATCTCGGGCTGGAAGACGTCGTAGATCAGCCCGGCGGGGGAGCGCGCGGCGCGGACGACCTCGTAGCTCCGGGCCGCCAGTTGCGCGAGATCCTGCCGCCCGGTGTCCCGGGCTACCTGCGCGAGGTAGTCCGGGGCGTAGTCCACGAGGAAGGAGTTCGTGGCGAAGTCCCGGCTGCCGAAGTTGAAGTAGTTGCGGATGAGGAGCAGTCCGGCGGCGTCGCTCGCATGCCGCTGATAGCCGTCCAGGATGCGGAGCGCCAGTTCCCGGTCCGGATTGGCGCCGAAGGCGAGAGCGCCCTCCCAGAGGCCCTGGGACACCCGGAGCGCCTCGGTGGTCCCGGACGCATCCGGCGCATCCTCCTCGTCCACGGGCGCCGGTGTCCGCCGCCAGAGCACGAAACCGCGGGTGTAGGGATCGTCGGGATCGTCCACGACGAGGCGGCGGACGGCGAAGTCGCGCAGCGCGGCGTAGAGCTCCCGGTCGCCGAGCCGGGAGGCGACCCGCAGCAGTTCGCCCACGTCCACCGCGTAGGCGAAGCCGTCGGCCCGCGCGAGGTCGCCAGCGAGCACCCGGCCCCGCATCTCGCCGTGGAGCGCAAGGAGCGCCTCCCGCGTCGCCTCGGGTCCCGGCCAGACGGAACTCCGGCAGGACGACGCCGGGACAGCCGCAGCGAGGCACATCGCCACCAGGACCGCTCGCCGCCGCACGAACCCGAGAATAAGGGAACGCCGCGGCGAAAGGCCGACACCCGCAGCCCGAGAACTCGGAGCGCCCGACGCTGACCCTTGATATCGACCGGAGCTCCTGCCGCCGACCCCCGATATCGACCGGAGTTCCCACCGCCGACCCCGGATACCGACCGGAGCTGCCGTCGCTGACCCCAGATATCGACCGGAGCCTCCACCGCCGACCCCAGATATCGACCGGAGCTCCCACCGCCGACCCCGGATATCGACCGGAGCTCCCACCGCCGACCCCGGATATCGACCGGAGCTCCCACCGCCGACCCCAGACATCGACCGGAGCTCCTGTCGCCGACCCCAGATATCGACCGGAGCCTCC
>LXNJ01000205.1_pt1 | contig 43124 bp, 34 predicted proteins | sample 809081 | NCBI WGS metagenome assembly LXNJ01 (sample SAMN04870510, study PRJNA318959) | sponge metagenome | biome: sponge; feature: marine sponge reef; material: water | host: Petrosia ficiformis | place: Greece: Milos, Mediterranean Sea | collected 2013-05-29 | depth 5-7 m | reverse complement strand
CTTGCGAGCCCCGGAGCGCGACTCGGCGCGCGGATCTTGGACGTTGTGATCGTCAGCGTTGCCTTCATCATCCTCGCCGCCCTGGGCGTCACCGCCGCTATCGGCGGCTCGGACTCCGAGGAGGCATCGGCGTTCGCTGTGGGCGCCATCGTTGTGTCAGTGCTACTGGGCGCCGCGATCGGCCTCCTGTACGAAGTGACGATGATCGCCACCAGGGGTCAGACACTGGGCAAGATGGCCACCAGCATCAAGGTCGTGCGCGCCGACAATGGCCTCGTCCCCGGATGGGGCAAATCCATCGGCCGGTGGATTCTCCCCGCACTTCTCCCGATCATCCCCTTCGTCGGATGGATCCTGTCGCTGTTGGTCTACGTCTCACTGTTGTGGGATCGGGCCCGGCAGGGATGGCACGACAAGGCTGCCGGGACGCTCGTGGTCAAGGTCTGACACCGGCCCGGTGTCGGGCCGGGTCCGCTTCGCCTAGACGCCCAGCGGCGTTCGCCAGTTCTCCGAGCAGGCGTCGGCGACCGCGGTCGGGGTGAGGCGCAGCGTCTCCTCCGGCACGAGCTCCGCCAAGCGCAGCTTGACGTGGTAGCCGTGGTGGCCGGCCGCGCCCGCGAAGTGGGCTCGCCGCCAGGTCACCAGGCCGGCGTCGGCGTCGATCAGGTAGCCGAACAGCTCGAGCGCCAGCCGCAGGTCGTGCACCACCGGCGCCCGGCCGAACAGCGAGGCCCGGCGCAGCGCCACCGCGCAGCACCCGGCCAGCGCGTCGTCCTCCCGCTCGCCGTCGGCCAGCACTAGCCGGCCGGCGAAGCGCTGCGCCAGCTTGAGCGCGTAGCCCTGGTCAGGTCCCTGGCAGCCCAAACCGGGGCCGGCCGGGTGCCCGTCGCCCACCACCTCGCCGGGCCGGTCGGCCATCCAGGGGTCGTCCCGCCGGGGCGGCGACCGGTAGATGGACGGAGCCTTGGCCGTCGCAGGAACGTAGGAAGGGGCAGCCACGAGCGGACATCGTAGACCGTTCTCAAGAGCACCCCGCCAGGCACTAATGGCGACCCCGCCAGGCCGGGGGGTGGCGTCGCGGCAAGCAATAGCGGCGCTAGCGTCGCTAGGGCGCGCCGGCGACAGGACCCGCCGGCCGGGACGGCACGCAGCCGGCTCGGCCTCAGTCGTCGGCGTGGAGCAGCCCGAACACCACCGAGTCGGCCAGCGCCTGCCACGACGCCTCGATGATGTTCTCCGAGACGCCGATGGTGGTCCACACCCTGCGCCGGTCGGTGGAGTCGATGAGCACCCGGGTCACCGCGCCGGTCCCCTTCTGGGTGTCGAGCACCCTGACCTTGAAGTCGGTGAGCGAGATGCTCTCCAGGGCCGGGTAGCGATCAGCCAGGGCGTTGCGAAGCGCGGTGTCCAGGGCGTTGACCGGGCCGTTGCCCTCCCCGACGGCCACCCGGCGCTCGCCGCCGACCCACACCTTGACAGTGGCCTCGGTGTCCACGTCGACCGAGACGTCGTTCCAGGCCCGGGCCCCGGTTCCGGAGCGGTGGTCCATGGACACCCGGAACGACTCCAGCTTGAAGAAGTCCTGCTCCCAGCCGGCCGCGCCCCGCATCAACAGCTCCAGGGAGGCGTCGGCCGCCTCGAAGTGGTATCCGGCGTGCTCGAGCCGCTTGAGCGTGTCGATCACGTCGCCCAGCACCTTGCCGTCGATGTCGAGGCCGAGTTCGGCGGCCCGCATCTCCAGCGTCGACCGGCCGGCCATCTCCGACACCAGCACCCTGGTGCCGTTGCCCACCAGGTCGGGCGACACGTGCTCGTAGGCGTCGGGGCGGCGGCTCAGGGCGCTGGCGTGAAGGCCGGCCTTGTGAGCGAAGGCGCTGGCCCCGACGTAGGGCTGCTGAGGATTCAGGGGCAGGTTGACCAGCTCGGCCACGTGGTGCGACACCGATGTCAGCATTCCCAGCCGGCCCTCCGGCAGAGCCCGCATGCCCATCTTCAGCTCCAGATTGGCGATGATCGGCACCAGGTCGCAGTTGCCGACCCGCTCGCCGTAGCCGTTGATGGTGCCCTGCACGTGCACCGCCCCGGCCTGCACCGCGGCCAGCGCGTTGGCCACCCCGCAGCCGGTGTCGTTGTGGAGGTGGATGCCGACATCGCAGTCGACGTGGGCGACCACGGCCTCCACCGCTTGGGAGATGTCGGTGGGCAGGGTGCCGCCGTTGGTGTCGCACAGCACCACAGTGGAGGCGCCGGCCATGGCCGCGGCCTCCAGGACGCTCAGGCTGAACTCAGGGTTGTTGCGGTAGCCGTCGAAGAAGTGCTCGGCGTCGAAGAGCACCCGCTTGCCCGCCGACACCAGGAACTCCACCGAGTCGGCCACCATGGCCACACCCTCCTCGAGGGTGGTCTGCAGGGCCTCGGTGACGTGGTAGTCCCAGCACTTGCCGACGATGCACACGGCCGGGGTTCCCGCCGAGGCCAGATTGGCCAGCACCTGGTCCGAGTCCACCTTGCCCCGGGCCCGGCGGGTGGAGCCGAACGCCACCAGCTCGCTGACCCTCAGGTCGAGCTCGGAGCGGGCCCGCTCGAAGAACTCGTCGTCCTTGGGGTTGGCGCCCGGCCAGCCCCCCTCGATGAGGGCCACACCGAGGAGGTCGAGCTGCTCAGCGATGCGCAGCTTGTCGTCGACGGTGAGAGATATGCCCTCGAGCTGGGTGCCGTCTCGCAGGGTGGTGTCGTAGATCTCCACGGCAGGGCGCGCTCCGCTACTCATGGACGTACCCGTTCCGCCAGGCGGGCCGCGATGGCGTCGCCTATCTCGCTGGTGGTCCCGGTGAGCGGCTCGGGCCGGTCGCAGGCCTTGCGGATGCGCTCCGCGGCCTCGCCCTCCCCGAGGTGGTCCAACATCATCGCGCCCGACAGCACCGCCGCGACGGGATTGGCCCGCCCGGTGCCCACGATGTCGGGCGCCGAGCCATGGACCGGCTCGAACATCGAGACCCGCCCGGGGTGCAGGTTGGCCGTCGGGGCCAGACCGATCCCGCCCGACACCGCCCCGCCGAGGTCGGTGAGGATGTCGCCGAAGAGGTTGTCGGTGACGATCACGTCGTAGCGGGCGGGATCCTCCACGAAGTAGATGCAGGCCGCGTCGACATGGTTGTAGGCCGTCTCCACCTCGGGGTACTCGGCGGCGACCACCTTGAAGGTGCGGTCCCACAGGTCGCCCGAGAAGGTGAGCACATTGGTCTTGTGGACCAGCGTCACGTGGCGGCGGCGGCCCATGGCCAGATCGAACGCGTAGCGCACGGCCCGCTCCACGCCGTGGCGGGTGTTCACCGAGCCCTGGGTGGCGATCTCCTCGGCGGTGCCCCGCCTCAGGAAGCCGCCCTCGCCCGCGTAGGTGCCCTCGGTGTTCTCGCGGATGACCACGAAGTCGTGGCCGGGCGCGATGAAGGGCCGCAGATTGATGTAGAGGTCGAGCTCGAAGCGCATCTTGAGCAGCAGGCCCCGCTCGATTATCCCGGGCGGGACGTCGGGGGTGCCGACCGCGCCCAGATAGAGCGCGTCGAGGCGGCGCCACTCCTCCACGGTCGCATCGTCGAGCACCGTGCCGTCGCGCAGGTAGCGAGACCCGCCGAGGTCGTACTCGGTCGTGTCGAGCTGCACGCCCGAGGCCGCGATCACCTTCAGGCCCTCGGCCACGACCTCGGGGCCGATGCCGTCGCCTCCAATGACTCCCACTCGATGTGCCATGGCTTGGTCGCTCGTTTCGTGATCGGCGTTGGTGTAGGCCTGCTCTTTGCTGAAATGAAGAAACCGCCCACCTAGGTGGACGGTTGAGGGTGCGCGCCGGGGTGGCGCGCGCTAGGGAATTGTGATCGCGGGCTTGTCTGCCACGGGCACGAGCATACCGCGCCGCCCTGCCGGTTGGCGATTCCCAGCGGGCCGATCCAGCCCTGCACGATCCCGCGTTCTGCTCCGGCGGTAGATTGGGGCGATGCCTGACGTCCATCACCTGTCACAGGACGCGCACGACCGGCTGAGCGCGGAGCTTCAGGATCTGACCACCCGGGGTCGCATCGAGATCGCCGAGAAGATCGAGGCCGCCCGCAAGCTGGGCGACCTGTCCGAGAACGGCGACTACCACGCGGCCAAGGAGACGCAGGGCCTCATGGAGGAGCGGATCATGCACCTCACGAGGATCCTCACCGACGCGGAGATCATCGACGCCGGCACCGAGGGTGCCGGAGTGGCTCTCGGCTCGACGGTCACGGTGCTCTTCGACGGCGACGACGAACCCGAGAGCCTGCTCGTCGGCTCGGTCGAGGAGCGCACCGGCGGCGTGATGATCGTGTCGCCGGGCTCTCCGATGGGCAAGGCACTGCTCGGAGCCGGCGCGGGCGATCAAGTTGAGTTCGAGACACCGGGCGGGACGACCGAGAAGGTCACCGTCGTCGAAGTCTCTTGAAGCGAGCGCGGGCACATGGTGAACGCCTCGCAGTGCTGTGTTGTGATTCCCGCTCTTGTTCGCTGCGCTCACGGGCCGCTCGGGCCACGGCCTCGCTCTTTCCGATGAGCGAGCGCGCGCCAGTCCGCTCGGCCTCCTAGAGCAAGCTCGGCGCTGTGGACGGCCAGCGGCCCGGCAGCGACGGCGAGCAGCCCCGCACCCTGCGCTGGGCCAGGATCGCGCTGGTGGCCGGCGCGCTGTTTCTGGCCGCGGCGGCAACCCTGATGGTCTGGGACGCGGCCAGCAACGATCCACCGGTCCCGGTGATCACCGGCCGCGACGGCTGAGCGGGACACGCCGGCTCTAGGATCAGATGCATGGGCCGGCCGCAGACGCTCAGCGAGAAGATCTGGGACCGCCACACGGTGGCCCGGGGCGGAGACGGCGAGCCCGACCTGCTCTACATCGACCTGCACCTGGTGCACGAGGTCACCTCGCCGCAGGCCTTCGACGGTCTGCGACTGTCGGGACGGGCGGTGCGCCGCCCCGACCTGACGGTGGCCACCGAGGACCACAATGTCCCCACCGCCGACGTCGACAGGCCGATCGCGGACGCGGTCAGCCGCACCCAGGTGGAGACCCTGCGCCGCAACACCGATGAGTTCGGCATAACCAACTACCCGATGGGTCACGCCAAGCAGGGCATCGTCCACGTGATCGGCCCCGAGCAGGGCCTGACCCAGCCGGGCATGACCGTCGTGTGCGGCGACTCCCACACCTCCACCCACGGAGCCTTCGGGGCCATCGCCTTCGGCATCGGCACCAGCGAGGTCGAGCATGTCCTGGCCACCCAGACCCTCCCCCAGATGCGGCCGGGAACGATGGCGGTCACCGTGGACGGGACCCTGGCCGAAGCGGCGACCGCCAAGGACGTGATCCTGGCCATCATCGGCCGCATCGGCACCACCGGAGGGGTCGGGCGCATCATCGAGTACCGGGGCCCGGTCATCGAGGCCCTGTCGATGGAGGGCCGCATGACGGTGTGCAACATGTCCATCGAGGCCGGTGCCAAGGCAGGCCTGATCGCCCCCGACGAGACCACCTTCGAGTACCTGCGCGGCCGGGAGCAGGCCCCGTCGGGCGAGCTGTGGGAGCAGGCGCTGGACGACTGGCTCACCCTGCGCACCGACGACGGGGCTGCCTTCGACGTCGAGGTGACCCTCGACGGCGCCGGCATCTCCCCCATGGTGACCTGGGGAACCAACCCGGCCCAGTCGGTGCCGCTGACGGCCGCCGTCCCCGAGCCCGACAGCTTCGACGACCCGGCCCGCCGGGAGGCCGCAGCCCGGGCCCTGGACTACATGAGCCTCGACCCCAGCACCCCGATGCGCGCCATCGCGGTGGACACGGTGTTCATCGGCTCGTGCACCAACAGCCGCATCGAGGACCTGCGGGCTGCGGCCGCGGTGGTCGAGGGCCGGCGGGTAGCGCAGGGCGTGCGAACCCTGGTGGTTCCCGGTTCGGGTCAGGTCAAGGCCCAGGCCGAGGCCGAAGGCCTGCCGGAGATCTTCCGGTCGGCCGGGTTCGACTGGCGCGAGCCGGGCTGCTCCATGTGCCTGGCCATGAACCCCGACAAGCTGAAACCGGGCGAGCGGGCCGCCAGCACGTCCAACCGCAACTTCGAGGGCCGACAGGGCCGGGGCGGCCGCACCCACCTGGTGTCGCCCGCAGTGGCTGCGGCCACCGCCATCGCCGGGCACTTCGCCGCGCCCGGAGATCTGGAATGACAGCGCCATGAAGGCCACACGGATAGTGACGGGCACCGCAGTGCCGCTGGACCGCAGCGACGTGGACACCGACCAGATCATCCCGTCGGACTGGCTCAAGCAGGTGTCACGCACCGGCTTCGAGAAGGGCCTGTTCTCGGAATGGCGCGACGACCGCGACTTCGTGCTCAACGACGAGCGCTACGCGGGGGCGACCATCCTGCTGGCCGGAACGAACTTCGGCACCGGCTCGTCGCGGGAACACGCGGTGTGGGCCATCCAGCAGCACGGCTTCGAAGCGGTCATCAGCCCCCGCTTCGCCGACATATTCCGCAACAATTGCACCAAGAACGGCTTGATTCCTGCTCAGCTCCAGCCTGGCGCCGCCGCCGAGCTGATGGCCGCGGTGCAGGCCGACGCGGACCTGGAGATAACCATCGACGTGGAACGGCGGCATGTCGAGGCGCCGGCCATCGGGTTCGAGGCGGACTTCCCGCTGGAGGCGTCCACCCAGCAGCGCTTCCTCGAGGGCCTCGACGACATCGGCATCACGCTGCGCCACACCGAGGCCATCGACGACTACGAGCGACGACGGCTCCCCTGGCTCCCAGCAGCCACGTAGCGCGTGCGCGGCGCCTCCGCGAGAAGGGGAGTGCTGCCGGGAACCACGGCCGGAGCAGCATCGTCTCAACCTTCGACTGCATGGCGTGTCGCCCGACGCGCCGCTACGAAAGGCGCCACCTCCATGCGCAAGACGCTCATGCTCGCTATCAGCACGCTGCTGCTGGCGGCCGCCTGCAGCGGTGACACCCCGCGGGGCGGTCCGGGACTCTCCGGCTCGGTGGGCACCGCCGAAGCCACCACCGGCGGAGGCGACCAAGGCGACACCGTCGTCGTTCTCGACCCCGGCGATGTGGTGCTCACCGCCGGGCTGGTGCGCTTCGATGACTGCGACACCCTGCTCGACTATCTCCACACCGAGTACTCGGCCCGGGTAGGGCCGTGGGGCTTCGACGGTGGCGGCTGGTTCGGACCCATGCCGATGGTCGAGGAGGACGACATGGCCATGGCCTCCGACGACATGGCCGAGGCCGCAGCCCCCGCTCAGGTCGTCAACACGAGCGCGACGGCCGCGCCGGTCGAGGGGGTCGACTTCTCCGGAACGAACGTCCAGGAAGTGGGCGTGGACGAGGCCGACATCGTCAAGACCGACGGCCGGCGGATCTTCACGCTGTCGGCCGGGCGCCTGGTGGTGGTCGACGCGGCCAGCCGCAGCACCGCCGGCTCGGTCGCCGTGGCCGAGGGCTGGGGACGGGAGCTGTTCATCGACGGCGACAGCCTGCTGCTGATCACCCGCTCCACCAGCGACGCCGCCGACGGCTCCGAGACCGTGCTCCAACGCATCGACGTGAGCGGCGGCACGCCGGAGGTCACCCAGACTGTGAAGGTGCAGGGCAACTACATCAGCGCCCGCAGCGTCGACGGAACCGCCCGGGTGATCCTGCGCTACGACCCCCAGTGGAACTTCCCGTTCGTCTTCCCCCAGAACGACAGCGCAGAAGACATCGCCGAGACGGCCAACCGGGCCGCGGTGCTCAACTCCACGCTCGACGACTGGCTGCCCCACTACACGACCGGGACCGCCGACAGCTCGACCGGATCGCTGATGGTGCCGTGCGGCGATGTGCACGCCCCGTCGGTCTTCTCGGGCTTCGGGATGACGACGGTGATCAGCGTGCCCATCGGCGGCGACTTCGACCCGTCGTCGTCGACGGCGGTGATGGCGCCGGGCGACACCGTCTACGCGTCGACCGGCTCGCTGTACGTGGCCACCACCCGCTGGGTCGAGTCCGACACCTTCGACGACGACGCCTTCCAGGAGGCCTGGCGCCAGCGCCGCACCAGCATCCACCGCTTCGACATCTCCGGCGCCGAGGCCGCATACGAGTCCTCCGGCGAGGTCCTGGGCATTATCCACAACCAGTTCTCGCTGTCGGAGCACAACGGCTACCTGAGGGTGGTGACCACCGTCGGCGACCCGTGGGGCGAGGAGTCCGACAGCCAGGTGCGGGTGCTGAGCACCGACGGCGACGTCCTCGTCGAGGTCGGCAGCGTCGGTGACATCGGCCGGGGCGAGCAGGTCCAGTCGGTGCGCTTCGTAGGCGACGTCGGCTACGTGGTGACCTTCCGCCAGATCGACCCGTTCTACACCATCGACCTGTCGGACCCGGCCAACCCCCGGATCCTGGGCGAGCTGAAAATCCCCGGGTTCTCCAGCTACCTGCATCCCATAAGCGACACGCTGGTGCTGGGCGTGGGATCCGACGCCGACCCCGAGGGACGGGTCACCGGGGCCAAGGTGTCGCTGTTCGACGTGAGCGACCTGACCGCGCCCCGCGAGGTGGCGGTGTGGACCGCTCCCGACGGCTGGAACGACGTCGGCTGGGACCACCGGGCCTTCCTGTGGTGGGCGCCCGAGAGCCTGGCTGTGATCCCGGTGACGGTTTGGAACGACTGGTCCGGAGCGGTGGTGCTGCGAGTGGCCGACGGCACTATCACCGAGGTCGGACGGGTCGACCACATCGTCGAGGGCGAGGAGCGAGGCCGGACCGACTGCCGCCGCCTCACCGAGGCCGATCTGCCGACCACCGAGATGGAGGTCCTCTCCACCGAACTCGAGTACATGATCTTCGACGAATACGGCGCGGTGCTGGCCTGCGAGCCCGGCGAGGCGGGCATGACCGGCTTCGAGTGCTACGACGAGCCGTTCTTCGTCGACGAGGCCGAGGGGCTCGACCTGCTCCGAGGCGACGAGTCGATCTCGATCTGCTGGCCCAGCGACCAGCCCGACGTCATCTCGCGCAGCATCGTCATCGGCGACGACCTCTGGACCCTCGGCTTCGAGGGCTGGGGCCGCTTCGACGGGTCGAGTACGGCTCGCCTGCACGTCAACGACCTGCAGACGCTGGAGCGCCTAGCCGCCCTGGAGCTCTAGGAGCAGCCGCATCCACAATCCGCCGGTACGCTGTCGACATGTCACGCGTGCTGGCCCGAGCCGTCCGTCTGGTCAAGTTCGGCGCGGTCGCGGGCGCGCTGGTGGGCGTTGGCCGCCTGATCGTGCGGCGCCGGCGCCTGTCCGAGGCAGCCGAGTCCTCGTGGCCGACGATCGCGGAGACGGCAGTCCAGAACGGTGAGTCGAGCGACGACGCCGCCGGGAGCGACGACACCACCGGTGACGACGAAGCGGCGAGCGACGGCGACGCCCCAGGCGACGACGCCGACAAGTCCTAGAGGCCGCTGATCTCCAGGACTGGCAGGTCGTCCGCGGGGGTGAACCCGAGGACGCGGCCGAAGAAGGCCAGCTCGGCCTCCAGAGCCGCGATGATGTTCTCGGCGGTGCGGAAGCCGTGCTGCTCGCCCTCGAACAGCAGGTAGGCGACCGGCACACCCTTGGCCTTCAGCGCGTCAACGATCATCTCGGACTGCGACGGGGGCACGATCTCGTCCTCGTCGCCCTGCAGCACGATCATGGGCGCGTCGAAGCCGTCGAGGTGATTGATCGGTGATCGGGCGAGGTAGGTGTCCCGGGCCTCGGGATAGGGGCCGATGAGGCGGTCGAGGTAGCGGGACTCGAACTTGTGGGTGTCGGCGGCCAGGGCCTCCAGGTCGGCGACGCCGTAGCGGTTGGACCCCGCGGCGAAGACGTCGTGCAGGGCCAGCGCGGCCAGCACGGTGAAGCCGCCGGCGCTGCCCCCTCGGATCATCAGCCGCTGCGGGTCGACATCGCCCCGGTCGGCCAGGAACCGGGCTGCGGCCACGCAGTCCTCCACGTCTGCGATCCCCCAGGCGCCGTGGAGGGCCTGGCGGTAGCGGCGACCGTAGCCAGTGGAGCCCCGGTAGTCGACATCGACGACCGCGATCCCCCGCGACGTCCAGTAGGTGAAACCCAACTGCAGCTGGCGGCGGGCGGACGCGGTAGGACCGCCGTGGGCGTGCACCAGCAGCGGTGGGAGCTGTCCGGGCGGCCCCGCGCAGGCCGGATTGGCCGGCGGGTAGTAGAGGGCGTGAGCGGTGGCCGCGCCGTCGGGTCCGGTGGGGAAGGTGACCGCCTCGGGCTGGACCAGCAGCCCCTGATGGAGTCCCAGATCCCGAGCCGGGCGCACGACCCGGCGCTGGTAGCGGCCCCGGCCGGCACCGATGAGCGCCACTACCTCAGTCTCGTGGCGGTATCCGGCTCCCGCGTAGGCCAGCACCGGGTCGCCGCCGGGGCCGCTGCCGGCCATGGTCAGCGAATCGATCGACGAGTCGGCCCCGGCCACGCCGTCGCCGACGCCCACGATCTGGTCGCCCGACGGCATGCCCGCGGCGGCCGCCACCATGCCTCCGCCTGCGGCCCAGCGCTGCATCCCGAACACCCAGGGCGGGGTGGCCACGTCGAAGGCGCCCGTGACCACCGGAGACAGCGTTCCGCTGCCCAGGTCGGCCTCGTAGAGGCCCCACCAGTCGTCGTGGTCGCTGCACACCATCAGGCGAGCCACCCCGTCGCCGGGATCCCAGCCCGGCTCGCACAGGCTGCGGTCGCCGTCGCGGCCGACGACCATCACCTCGTCGCCGAGCTGGCCGTCGTCGAGCCGGTGGACGTGCAGGCGGGTCGCGTCCCACGGCATGTTCGGATGGTCCCAGGCGATCCATGCCAGCAGGGAACCGTCGGGAGACACCCGCGGCGTCATCACGAAATCGGCTCCGGACCACAGCGTGACGGCTCGCTGGGAGCCGTCGGCGGCCACTGCCGCCAGCTCGTTGACCGGCTCGGTGCCGGTGTCGTGGCGCTCCCGCACGCACACGCACCAGCGCCCGTCAACTGTGACCCGCCCGTCGGCGTAGCGCCAGGCCCGGGGCTCGGGAGGCTCACCGGTGAGCAGTACCGGCTCGGCGCCGGGTGCGTCGAGGCGCCGCAGCCGCTGGTCACCGAACTCGACGTAGAACAGCGATCCGTCATGCGGCCACCAGCCGCCGCCGCCGTACTCGTGGACCCGGGTGCGCACATTCGAGCCCGCCGGGGTCACCTCCAGCGGTTCATCGCCGCGGAGATCGCAGCGCATGACTGCGGTGCGACCGCCCTCGTCGGGGCGGCTCTCGGCCCACCACAGCAGCCACGGCTGCACCGGGTCGGCGATGACCTCGGAGATGCCGGCCGCGCCGGACACCAGGGACGCAGCCGTCACCGGCGACGGCCACTCCCCATACGGCGTCGCGGTCGGCCCGCTCACCTCAGCCGGCTCCACCCGCTCGAAATCGAGAACCGTGCGGGTACCGGACACCCAATGTGTCCCCCGATTTCGCTCATGCGCCCGGTCTCAGGTGCTGCCGAACAGCTCGACCATCCGGCCGACGCCCTCGCCGAGGTCGTCGTCGCCCAGCGCGAACGACAGGCGCAGCCCGCCGCTGGCACCGAAGGCCTCGCCGGGGACGACGGCCACCTTGGCCCGCTCCAGCAGCAGGTCGGCCAGCTCCAGGGTGGTGCCCGGCCTGACGCCGCCGAAGTCGCGCCCCAGCAGGCCGCTGGCGTCGGGGTAGGCGTAGAAGGCGCCCTCGGGCTCGGGGCATGCCAGCCCGTCGATGCCGCTCAGCAGGCTGTGCATGGTCCGCCGGCGCCGGTCGAAGTGGCGGCGCATCTCCACCACCGCGTCGAGCGGCCCCGACACCGCGGCCAGCGCGGCGGCCTGGGCCACGTTGCACACGTTGGAGGTGCAGTGGGACTGCAGGTTTCGGGCCGCGGCCATCGCGTCGGACGGCCCGATCATCCAACCGACGCGCCAGCCGGTCATGGCGTAGGTCTTGGCCACGCCGTTCAACACGATGCAGCGGTCCCGCAGCTCGGGCACCACCACCGGCATGGAGTGATGCTCGGCATCGCCGTAGGTGAGGTGCTCGTAGATCTCGTCGGTGAGCACCCAGATGCCGTGCTCGGCCGCCCAGCGGCCTATCTCCTCGATCTCCGAGCGAGGGTACACGGCACCGGTCGGGTTCGACGGCGACACGAAGATCAGCGCCTTGGTCCGGGAGGTCCGGGCCGCCTCCAACTGCTCGACGCTCACCCGGAAGCCGTACACGGCGGTGGACAGCACCGGCACCGTCACCCCACCGGACAGGGCGATCGGCTCGGGATAGGTCGTCCAGTAGGGCGTCGGGAGCAGCACCTCGTCGCCGTCGTCGACCACAGCCGCGATGGCGTTGTACACCGCGTGCTTGCCGCCGTTGGTGACGAGCACATCGGCTGGGTCCACCACCAGGCCGGAGTCGCGTTCGGTCTTGGCCGCGACCGCGTCCCGCAGGTCCTCCAGGCCCCCCACCGGGGTGTACTTGTGGTGCTGCGGATCGCGGCAGGCGGCCGCGGCCGCTTCCACGATGTGCGCGGGAGTGGGGAAGTCGGGCTCGCCGGCCCCGAAGCTGATGACCCGCTCCCCGGCGAGCCGCAGTGCTCTGGCCTTGGCCGTCACCGCCAGCGTGGCCGAGGGGGCGATGGCACCGACCCGCCGTGATATTCGTGTGCTGCTCATGGCCGCGAGCGTACCGGCGGAGGTTCAACACAATCTGTTGATCTTGCGGTGCGAAAGGCGTGGAGCGGGGCCGGCTCGGTGCCAGACTTCCCGACGATGCCTGCACAAGCGCCGCCACGGCCTGAGACCATCGGAATCCCCGCCGCGATGCTGCCCTCCGACGGGCGCTTCGGATCCGGCCCTTCGAAGTTCCGCCCCCAGGCAGCCCAGGCGCTGGCCGAGCGAGCCGTGGACTATATGGGCACGAGTCACCGCAGGACAGGCGTGCGCAATGTTGTGGCCGAGTTGCGGGCCGGGATCGCCGAACTGCTGGGAGCGCCCGAGGGCTACGAGGTGGTGATGGGCAACGGCGGAGCCACCGCCTTCTGGGACGCGGCCAGCTTCGGGCTGATCGAGCGGCGCAGCCACCACCTGTCGCTGGGCGAGTTCAGCTCCAAGTTCGTAGACGTCACCACGACCGCGCCCCATCTCGCTGAACCCTCGGTGCATGTGGGCGATTTCGGAACCTGCCCGCCGCTGGAGGCCGTCGAGGACGTCGACGCCTACTGCTACCCGCACAACGAGACCTCCACCGGCGTGATGCTCCCGGTGCAACGCCCCGTCGGCGACGACGACTCCCTGGTGCTGGTCGACGCCACCTCGGCCGCAGGCGGGCTGCGTTTCGACGCGGCCGGGTGCGACGTCTACTACTTCGCGCCCCAGAAGGCGCTGTCGAGCGACGGCGGCCTGTGGATCGCGCTGATGTCGCCCGCAGCCGTCGAGCGCATCGAGCGACTGTCGGCCTCGGGACGGTGGACGCCGGCCTTCCTGAATCTCAAGCTGGCGGTGGACAACTCCCGCAAGGACCAGACCTACAACACGCCTGCTCTGGCCACGATCTTCCTCACCGTCGAGCAGGTGAACTGGCTGAACGGCAATGGCGGCCTGGAGTGGGCCGCGTCCCGCAGCGACCGCTCCGCCGACATCCTCTACGGCTGGGCCGAGACGTCCGACATTGCAGCGCCCTTCGTATCCGACACCGCCATACGCAGCCGCGTGGTCGGCACCATCGACTTCGACGACCGGGTGGATGCCGACACCATGAGCGCGGTGCTGAGAGCCAACGGCATCCTCGATACCGAGGGCTATCGCAAGCTGGGTCGCAACCAGCTGCGCATCGGCATGTTCCCCGCGGTCGAACCCGAGGACATCGAGGCCCTAACGGTCTGCCTTGACTACACCTGCGAGCAGCTGATCGCCTGACCCCCTCCCCCCGCCGGGACACTCGACCCGACAGGCCGGGGGGTGGCACGGGGGCAAGCAATGGCGGCGCTCGCGCCGCCAAGGCGCGCCCGTGACAGGACCCGCCGGCCGGGACGGCAGTTCTGGGCCTACGGAGAGATCCCGGTACGGGCCTTGGGCTCGCACGGCAGGCTGCGACGCCGAGCCGACACCCCTAGAGCGGCCAGAATGGCGTTGCGGGTGTCGCGGGGGTCGATCACCTCGTCGAAGCTCAGCGCCGACGCGGAGCGGTAGGCCGACTCCTCCTCGGCCCGCCGCAGATCCGCCCCGGTCTGCTCGTCGGCACCCACCGCCCGGCCGGCGCCGGCCGCTCCCATGGCCCCCACCGTGGCCGCGGGAAAGGCGAAGCTCAAGGTCTGGGAGTCGTGAGGGTTCATGGCCATCACGCAGCTGCCGAAGCCGAAGGCCTTGCGCAGCGTGACATGGATCTTGGTGGTGCTGGCCCTCCTCTGGGCCGCGTACATGCGAGCCGACGCCCGCAGCACGCCTGCCCGCTCCGAAGCGGATCCGGCCAGCACGCCGGGGTTGTCGCTGAGGAACACCAGCGGCAGGTGGAAGCTGTCGCACACCGAGATGAAATGAGCGGCCTTGGTGGCGGCGCCAACATCGATGGAGCCGGCCAGGCTGGCGGGCTGGTTGGCCACCACACCGACAGCCTCCCCCCCGACACGGGCCAGGGAGCACACGATGGACGGGCCGTAGCCGGGCTGGATCGGCAGGGTCCGGCCGCCATCGACGACGGCCTCCACCACCGCGGCCATGTCGTAGGCCCGCTTGCCGTCGCGGGGGACGAGGTCGAGCATCTCGGCTATGCGGCGCGGGCCGGAATCGCCGGTGTCGGCGGTCGGGGGCGGCTCCCACGCCGAGGACCCGAAGTACGACAGGTAGGCCCGGATCTGGGCCAGCAGGTCCTCATCGTCGAGGGCCAGGTTGTGGATGGTTCCCGCACCCACGGCCACCGGGGGTCCGCCGAGCTCCTCCTTGCCGACCCGCTCCCCCAGCGACGCCTCCACCACCGGCGGCCCGGCGGTGAAGATGGCGGCATCGGGCGTCATGATCGAGAAGTCGCACAGCAGGGCGGTGATGGCGCCATGCCCGGCGGAGGGGCCCATAACCCCGCAGACCATGGGCACCAGCCCGGACAGGGCGGCCTGGGCCTGGAGGTCGTTGGGACCGCCGCCACCGGGATCGCCCGGCATCGGCGGCCGGTGTCCGGCTCCTTCCAGCAGCATGATCAACGGGATGCGCTCACGGCCGGCGATGTCGGCGATGCGCCAGCGCTTGCGGGTGGCGGCCGGGCCGATCGAACCTCCCATGGTGGTGAAGTCCTCGGCGCCGACGGCCACGGGACGCCCGCCTATCGCCCCGACACCGGCTACTAGAGCGTCGGCGGGCACCGGTCCGGCCAGGGTGCCGATCTCGGTGAACGAGCCGTCATCGAGCAACGCGTCGATCCGGCCGCGGGCGTCGAGCCGGCCCTCCGCGGCGCGGCGGGCCAGCTTCTCGGAGTCACCCATCGCCCGGGCCTGCTTCTGCCGGCGTTCGAAGTCCCCGAGGGTGGCATCCCAGCCGGAAGCGTCGCTCACGCCGACCCGAACTCCCGACGATCCCGCGTGCCAGTGACTGCCATGTCGCCCACGGTAGCTTCCCCCACTGAACCGGCAGCCAAACACCCCCTATAGGGGTCGAAACGCTGCCAATCCCTCGGCCTCGCCTCCCAAGCTCACGACTGGCAGCCAAACACCCCCTATAGGGGTCGAAACGCTGCCAATACTCAGGCGGATCGGGTGGGTGGCTATCGTCCGGCGGCCGCAAGGCTGGAAGGCACGCGGGGAGGGCTGACCGGTGCCGCCCCGTCGAGGAGCTCGACCGCCCATGCCGAGCCGTCGGGCACTACGGGCCGCTCGATCTCGCCACCGGCCTGGCCCGAGACCCATGCCGCCGCCCCGGCCAGCGACACGTCCACGAGTGCAGCCCGTCTGTCGACCAGCAGTTGGGCGGCCACCGACGCGGCGGCCAGACCGGCGATGGGATCGGCGATGGCGTCGCCCACGAACATGGGGGGATCACCCGGCACGACCAGCCCGCCGGAGGCGGCGGCGTCGTCACCGAAGGCGATCCGGTTGCTGTCTGGTCCCCGGCGCCCGTGCCCGGTGATCGACACCCAGGCGGTGCCGGCCTCCACGACCTGGTCAGGGCAAATCCCCCACTGGTGCATGACCCGGGGCCGGCTCGCTTCCAGCACCAGATCGGCGCGGCCGATCAGTTCCCGAAGCTCGCCGACCGCGGCGGGGGCGGGCAGGTCCAGGCTCACCGGCTCCTTGCGACCGTTCAGCAGCTCGAAGAATCGCACCGGGCCCCGGCGGGCGCCGTCGGGCCTCGACGACGACTCCACCTTCAGCACCCGGCAGCCGGCCCCGGCCAGCAGCCCACCGGCCAGAGGCCCGGCCCACAGGCTCGTGAGGTCCATGATCACCGGCTGGGCACTCCGGGGCCGGGCCGTTACCGACGGACCGGCCAGCCACGGCGTCCCACCACGAGGGGTGGCACCCACCGCCGACACCGCCAGGCCGAGCAGCGAAGCGGCATCGACGATCTCGTCGCAAGTCATCGCAGCCAGACGCTGCTCGATGACGGGCCAGTCGCGGGCCGGCATCGGGCCCCCCACCAGCGCGGGCAGCGCTTCCGCATCGGAGGGCCGGGGAAGGTTCAGGGCCACCCAGCCGTCACCGGCGCGCACCATCTGCGCGTAGCCCCCCACGCTGCGCGTGCCGCTCCGACCGAAGCCTGCGAAGGCGGCCCGATGGGCCAGAAGGTCCACGGCGTTCACCCGCACCTCGGTGCCCAGACGGCCCGTCGCGGAGCTCAGAGCATTCTGGAGAGCAACCAGCGGACGCACGATGCCCGCCGTCGACACAACCGGCGGTCCCGAGGCCGGGCCGGTCAGGTGCATCGCCCCCGAGCAGGCCCACATCCGCGCGCAGAGGTCGTCGTCAAGAGCAGCGTCAGGGCACCCGAGCACCGCTTCGAAGCTAGTGGAAGCAGGCCTGCACCATGTCCTCGGCGATTTGCCGGGTTGGCACCGTGTTGTAGTCTGCGACCTGCTTCGCCGCGGCAAGGAGGGCGCTTCATGGGCCGGCTAGACGACAGGATCGCAGTGGTGACGGGAGCGTCCCGCGGGCTGGGCGAGGGAATCGCCCGGAGGTTCGCCGACGAGGGCGCTGCGGTGGTGTGCGCCGACGTGCTCGACGCCTCCGAAGTGGCCTCGTCGTTGCCGGCGGCGCCATCGGGCGCACAGCCGATGGCCATCCATCTGGATGTCACCGACACCGCCCAGGTCGAGGAGCAGATGCGCCTCGTCGCCGATACCTACGGGCGTCTCGACATCCTCGCCAACAACGCCGGCGTGGCCCAACCCATAGCCGCGGTCATCGACACCCCCGACGAGGTCTACGAGAACGTCTTCACCGTGAACGTGCGCGGCGTGCTGGCCTGCTCCCGGGCTGCGGCCCACATCATGAAGGAACACGACTGGGGGCGGATCATCAACACCGCCTCCCAGACCGGCAAGGTGGCCTGGCAGGGATGGGGCATCTACTCGGCCTCCAAGTTCGCGGTGGTCGGGCTGACACAGGTGCTGGCCAAGGAGCTGGCCGAATACAACATCACGGTCAACGCCATCTGCCCTGGCACGATGTTCACCAACATGACCAAGACCGGATTCGGCGCCGCCGCGGCCTCCGCCAACAGGGAACGCGACGAGTTGCTGGCCGAGCACATCGAGACCATCCCAATGAAACGCCTGGGGACCGCCACCGACATCGGTGCCATGGCCGCGTTCCTCGCCTCCGACGACGCTTGCTACACAACGGGCGCCAGCCTGAACCTCACCGGCGGCGAGCAGGTCTTCTTCTGAGCGGCCGGGCGGACAACGGGCGAGACCTTGAGCATGCGAGCGGCCGTCTACCACGGCTCCGGCGACATCAGGGTCGAGGACCTGGAGGTGCCCGACCCTGGTCCCGGCGAGCTGCTGATCGAGGTGCACGCGGCCGGGATCTGCGGGACCGACGCTTCGGAGTGGAGCCACGGACCGACGATGTTCCCCATCTCGACCCGCAACGCACGATCGGGCCATCTGGGGCCGATAGTTCCCGGCCACGAGTTCGGCGGCCGGGTGGCAGCCCGAGGCCAGGGCGTCGAGGGCTTTGCTGACAACGCCATCGTGGCCAGCGGCGCAGGAATCTCGTGCGGCACCTGCGGGCCCTGCAGGCAGATGCTCACCAACTTCTGCGAGCACTACTTCACCGTGGGCCTGCAATGCAACGGGGCCCTGGCGCAGTATGTGACCGTTCCAGCGTCGATCTGCCTGCCGGTTGATCAGCACGGACTCAGCGACGACGGCGCGGCCCTCGTGCAGCCCATGTCGGTGGCCCACCACGCACTGCACCAGGGCGCTCCGCAACCGGGCGACACCGTCGTCGTCATCGGCATCGGGGGCGTGGGGGCCTTCCTGGTGTTCGCAGCCGCGGAGATGGGGCTGCAGGTCGTCGCTGCCGACCTCGACGCCGAGAGGCTGCGGATCGCCAGCGCCCTGGGGGCGGCCCGCATAGTGGAAGTAGACCGGGACGAGGATCTCGCAACGCAGCTTCGGGCCGCCCTCGATGGGACCGCTGAGGTGGCTTATGAGGTCACCGGCGTGGACGCGGCGCTCCAGGCGGCGCTGAGCGTGGTGGAACCGCGGGGCCGGGTAGTGGCCGTCGGCCTAGGCGCGAAGCCTGTCCCGATCGACGTGCGCTCGATCACGCTGCGAGAGGTGTCTCTGGTGGGAACCAACGCCCACGTGTTCGGCGTCGACTTCGCGGAGGCGGCCCGACTGGTCGGGCGCCGCTCCGGCGGATGGAGCGATGTGGCACCGGTCGCCCTGCCGCTGGATGCTCTCGTGGAGCGGGGCCTGCAGCCGATGGTGGACGGAAGGGCCGAACGGATCAAGACGCTCATCGATCCATGGGCGACGCAGGCACGTCCCACCGGCGGATGGCCCGTCGAATAGCGGGAGACCAAGGGGGGCAGGAAGTGAGCACCGAGAACCAGATCGGCGAATTCCCGGTCGCCACGACGCCCTCGCCAGGCGTGATGGCCGTCGACTGGGAGGAGCGAGTGGACTTCGACCGGCTGCGGCGCTACCGCCTCGACAGGGCGAAGGCCGCACTGGAGGAGTCGGACCTCGGGGCTCTGCTCGTGTTCGACACCGCCAACATCCGTTACCTGACCGCCACCCACATCGGGTACTGGGCGTTCAACAAGATGGAACGATGGGCGCTGCTGACCCGCACCGGCGAGCCCTGGATCTGGGACTTCGGTTCTGCGGCCCGGGTCCACACCATGCACTCTCCGTGGCTGGAGTCGGGCCACTCGGTCGGGGGCAACACCGGCCTGGCCGGATCCATCGGCCCCGAGTCGGGACTGGTGACCAGGGCCGTCCGCGAGATCTGCGACGTGCTGCGCGACGAGGGCGTCGCCGACATGCCGCTGGGCGTCGACATGGCCGAGGCCGAGATGTACCTCGAACTGGTGAAGGCGGGCATCGACGTGCGCAACGGGCAGCAGGTCATGCTCAAGGCCCGCGAGATCAAGAGCCCCGACGAGATAATGCTGCTCACCCAGGCCTCTGCGATGGTCGACGGGGTGTACCACGACATCTTCGAGGCGCTCAAGCCCGGGGTCAGGGAGTCCGACATCGTGGCCCTGGCCAACAAGCGCCTCTACGAGATGGGCTCCGAGCACGTCGAGGCGATCAACTCGATCGCCGGGGAGCGCTGCAGCCCCCATCCCCACGTCTTCTCCGACCGCCTGATCCGGCCGGGCGACACCGCCTACTTCGACATCATCCAGGCCCACAACGGCTACCGGACCTGCTACTACCGGACGTTCGTGGTGGGCCGGGCCACCCCGGCCCAGCGAGACGCCTACAAGCGGGCCCGCGAGTGGATCGACGCCGCCATATCGCTGGTGAAGCCGGGAACGACAACCGACGTGATCGCGGCGGCCTGGCCCGAGGCCCATCAGTTCGGGTTCCCCGACGAGATGGAGGCGTTCGGCCTCCAGTTCGGCCACGGCGTGGGGCTCTCGGTCCACGAGCGCCCGGTGATCAGCAGGCTGAACTCGATAGAGCACCCGATCGAGCTCTCCGAAGGCATGTTCTTCGCGCTGGAGACCTTCTGCCCCGCCTCCGACGGCCGCTCGGCGGCCCGGATCGAAGAGATGGTGGTCTGTTCGGCCGGGGGACCTCAGGTTGTGACCCTGTTCCCCGCGGAGGAGCTTCAAGTTGCCAACCGCTACTGACGGTTCATCGTCTCCAGAGCCCTCGACCGACGCGGGTCGTTCTTGATGCCGGCACCCGGGAAGCGGCCATGAGCGACGCCACCGTCGGATTCGTCGGCCTCGGAAGCATGGGACTTCCCATGGCGGCCAACATCGCGGCCGCAGGGTTCCCGATGGTCGTCTGGAACCGCTCCGCATCCAAGTCGGAGACCCTGGCCGCCCGCAGCGGGGCCCGGGTGGCCGCATCGCCGGCGATGCTGGCCGCCGAAGCCGACGTGGTGATCACCATGGTGGCCGACGGCGACGTGCTGCTCGACCTCTACACCGGCTCGGGAGGCATGGTCGAGTCGCTGCGGACCGGAACCGTCTGCGTCGACATGAGCACGATCAGCCCCGGCCAGGCCACCGGGTTGGCCCGCGCCATCGCCGGGGCACACAGCAGCTTCGTCGACGCCCCGGTGTCGGGGAGCGTGGCGCTTGCCGAAGCAGGCACCCTCACCGTCATGGCGGGAGGCGAGGCCCGCGACGTCGAGACGGTCCGACCCGTGCTGGAGGCCATGAGCGCGCGGATCTTTCACATGGGCCCGGTGGGCTCAGGGGCCACGATCAAGCTGGCCGTCAACTCCATCGTCTACGGACTCGGTCAAGCGGTCTCGGAGGCGCTGGTCCTGGCCGAGGCGGCCGGGATCGAACGGGACCGCGCCTACGAGGTCTTCGCCAACAGCGCCATCGCGGCCCCGTTCGTGCACTACCGCCAGACGGCCTTCCTCGAGCCCGGTGCGGTCCCCGTCGCCTTCCGGATGGTCCTGGCCCGGAAGGACCTGGACCTGGCCCTGGACCTCGCCAAGAACGTGGGCGCGAGCCTGCCGCAGGGCGAACTCAACCGAACGGTCATCGGCAGCGCCATCGAGTCCGGCCTCGGGGACCACGACATGTCGGCCGTGGCCCAGTACCTGCGATCGGAGCGTTCCGGAGGCGGCCCCGAAGGCTGAACCGGGCTAGACGCCGGAGGGGCACCGCAGTAGTGTCCGCCTTGATCAGAAGGCTCCGGGTGCGTCCCGGAGCTTCCAAAGTCAAGGGGGATATGTCAATGAGGCTACGGCTTGTACCCATGTTGGCAGTACTGGCGGCGTTCACGTTCGTCGCCGGGGCTTGCAGCGGTGACAGCGCGGAGGAGGAGGCGGGCAACACCATCGTTGCCTTCATCCCGACCACCACCAACACCTACATCGCAGAGTGGGGTCGCGGCGCCCAGGATGCGGCTACGGAACACGGGTACGAACTGATCATCGTCGAGAACAACTTCGACCAGGCGGAGCAGGACACCCAGGTGCAGCAGCAACTCGGGGCCGCTGACGGCGTCGTGGCTTACGCATGGTGGCCGTCGGACAACGAGGCCGGCGTCGCCTCGCTGCAGGCTCTGGCCGACACCGGAGTCCCGGTGATCCAGACCAACCAGCTGCCCTTCCCGGGATCCGAGCAGTTCGTGGTCGGTTACGCAGGTGTCAACGACATCCTCAACGGCGAGGTCGCGGCCGAGCTCGTGGTCGAAGCCCGCGACGTGATGGTCGCCAACGGCGCGCAGCTCCACAGCGGGGGCGGCAACGCCATCATCATCGGGTTCGTGGCCGGCTACCAGGCGGGCATCGACCGCACCGGGGCAGCCAAGCCGATTCTTGAGGGCGCGGGCATCAACGTGCTCGGAGAGCTCGATGTCGGCTTCGGACCGGCCGAGGGCTACGACGCCACCAAGCAGCTCGTGGCCGCTCATCGCAGCGACGGGATCGACCTCGTGTACGCCCACAACTCGGCTCTGGCCGAAGGCGTGATCCACGCCCTCGAGGAGGAGGGCTACGCCCCGGGTTCCGACATCATGGTCGTCGGGGGCACGTGCCACGGCAACCTCGAGTTCCTGGAGAACGGCAAGGAGTTCGCCACCGGCCTGCAGGCGGCACGACTCGAGGGCGTCTTCAGCATCAACACGCTGGACGAGTACCTGACCAACGGCTCCCTGGCGAGCTTCAACAACTTCATTCCCAACCCGCCGGTGCGCAGTCCGGCCCATTCGGACAGCAATGAGATCGAGTCGGTGACGGTCGAAGGACTCGGCGTCCACGATCTCTGTGTGTACTGATCGGTTGGCGACGGTCGACGCCGATTGATTCGACGATCGAACAGCAGGCCGGCTCATGGGGGCCGGCCTGCTGCTTCGGTCCATCTGAGAGAGCGGGCTGACGCACCAGCCACGAAGGGACCGCGAACATGACCGCCAGCGACCTGTGCCATGTAGGGATCCTCGTAGAGAACATGGAAGAGGCCATGGCTCGCTTCTCGGAGGTGCTGGGGCTGACGTTCAAGGATCCCGAGATCGCCCACGTCGACCGCTTCGAGCAGGGTGAGATCGTCGAGGCGCTCGACCTGAGAATCACCTGGTCGGTCGAGGGTCCCCCCTACCTCGAGCTGCTGGAGTCGCAGGACAACGACGGCATCTACGGTCGCGCCCAGGAGGGCCTCCACCACATCGGACTATGGGAGGACGATCCCGAGGCGCTGGTGGAGCGCCTCAAGGACCTGGGCATCGGCAAGGAGGCCACCCAGTACACGCCCGAAGACCGGATTCTGGCCACCTACACCGCGCCCCACGACATGTACGGCGCACGCCTCGAGTTCATCGAGTCGTCCCGCAAGGAAGGGATGGAGGCTTGGATCGCCGGAAAGTCGTGGCAGGACTGAGCCCGGGACTCCCCGCTTCCGGTCTCTCCCGGAGACCGCCTGCAATCCAGACATGACACAAGGCCCGGCGTGAGCAGCGGAGACACCGTGAACTCATCCGAGCCATACCTGCGAGTCGACGCGCTCTCCAAGACGTTCGGCTCGATACAGGCGCTGGACAGGGCGGACTTCGAGGTCGGCCACGGCGAGGTGATGGCGCTCGTGGGCGAGAACGGCGCCGGGAAGAGCACGCTGGTCAAGATCCTAGCCGGCATGTACCCGCCCGACGGGGGCCGCATCCGCCTGGGGGGCGAGGACGTCCATTTCGGCGGAGCCACCCAGTCGGAGCATGCGGGCATCGCGGTGGTACAGCAGGAGCTGTCCCTGGTTCCGAGCCTCTCCGTCGCCGACAACGTCTTTCTGGGAGACACCAGACGCGGTTGGAGAGCCTCGCCCCGGGCCCTGGCCCGTGAAGCCATGCCCTACCTGGAGCAGGTAGGGCTCGGAGAGTTCGATCCTCGCAGCCCGGTCGAGCATCTCGCGGTCGCGGAGCGCCAGCTGATCGAGGTGGCCCGGCTGCTGGCCCGTGACGCCAGGGTGGTGATATTCGACGAGCCGACGGCGGCGCTCGCCGACCGGGAGATACAGCGGGTCAAGACCGTCGTGCGCTCCCTGCGGGCGCAGCGCCGCTCGATCATCTACGTGACCCATCGCCTCGACGAGGTATTCGACCTGGCCGACCGGGTGACGGTGTTCCGCGACGGCAAGTCGAGCGCACCCCTGGAAACCGGAGGCCTCACCCTCGACCAACTCATTGCCATGATGCTGGGAGGCACGCTCGAGGGGCTGTTCCCGGGGCGGGCCACCGCGCCCGGCCCGCTCGTGCTCGACATCCGGAACCTCGTCACCGACAACCTGACGGAGCCTGTGAGCCTCGGCGTCCGCAAGGGCGAGATCGTCGGGCTGGCCGGCCAGCTGGGAAGCGGCGCCAGCGACGTCCTGAGAGCGGTGGCCGGGCACCGGCACAGGGTCTCGGGCACGGTGACGGTCGGATCCGTTGACGTTCCGCCCAACTCGCCGTCGGCCGCCATCCGCTGCGGGATCGGGTACAGCTCATCGGACCGCAAGCGTGACGGCCTCTTCCTGCAGCGGAGCGTGGTCGAGAACCTGACTTCCCCGAGCCTCGACCATGTGACCACGGCCGGGTGGCTGAAACCGGGGGCCGAGCGGTCCATGAGCGGCCGCATCGCCGAGACCTTCACGATCGACCGGAGCCGGCTGAACTCGGTGGCGGGCGCGCTGAGCGGCGGGAACCAGCAGAAGATCGCAGTGGGCAAGTGGACCGGCCACCGGCTCGACGTCCTGCTGATCGACGAGCCCACCCGAGGCGTCGACGTGGGGGCCAGGGCGGAGATCTATCGCCACTTGAGGGCCATCGCCGAGCAGGGCACCGCCATCGTCATCGCCACCTCCGACAGCCAGGAGATACTGGGACTGGCCGACACCGTGGTCGCCTACTTCAAGGGAACACAGGTCAGCGTCCGCCGCCGCTCCGACACCGACTCCCTCCTGCTCACCCGGGAGATCACTCACCCGCAAGAGGCAGCCTGATGAGCGTCGGCGGCACGGCATGGTCGTGGCGCCAGGCGTCGGTGCCGCTGGCGGTGGTGGGAGCGGTAGTGGTGCTGGCTCTGGTGGGATGGTTGACCACCCCCGAGTTCGTCACGTACCGCAACCTCCAGAGCATCGTGCGCTCGGCCGCCCTCATCGGGATCATCGCCGTGACCATGACGGGCATCACCATGGCCGGCAGCTTCTTCTCGCTGTCGGTGTCGCAGACGGCGGCCATGGCGGCCATCGGCTTCGCCGCGTTCGTGAGCTGGGGATGGCCGGTGTGGGCTGCGGTGCTGGTCACCTTCGGAATTGCGGCCGCAGTGGGGGCGGCCCAAGGCGGCGCAGTGGCCCTGGGCGGGAACCCGATCGTGGTGACGCTGGCCGTGGGCGCGGTGCTGTTCGGGATGGGCGCCTGGCTGACAGACAACAAGACGGTGAGAACGGGCACCGACGCAGCCGACTGGATCGGCACCTCCCGGCCGCTGGGAGTCCCCTCCCAGACTTGGGCGTTCATCGTGATCACCGTGGTCGCCGCAACCGTCCTGGCCCGAACGCGTTTCGGGCGGGAGCTGACCCTGGTGGGCGCCAACCGGCTGACCGCGGCCGCTTCGGGCCTGCGGCCCGGGCGGACCACCGTCTACGTGTTCACGGTGTCGTCGCTGGGTGCCGCCCTCGCCGGGATATTCACGTCAGCCCAGTTCGGCCAGGGGCGGCTCGATCAGTTCGACGGCGCCGACATCGACTCGATCGCCGCCATCCTCGTCGGCGGGGCCGCAATCCAGGGCGGGGAGGGCTCCGCTTCGAGAACCGCCGTCGGCGCGGTGTTCATCGCCGGCTTGCAGAACCTCATGGTCCTGCGCGGCTTCAGTTTCGGCGTCCGGGTCCTGTTCGTCGGGCTGGCCATCCTGGTCAGCGTGAGCGCCTTCACGGTGCTCCGCAACCGGAGGCAGCTGGCATGAGGGCGATCCAGCGGGTGGAGCCGACGGCATGGGCCCGCCTCGGGTTGTTCGTCGCGGTGTTCCTGGTGTTCTCGGTGAACGACGACCGCTTCTTCACGATCAACAACGTCTTCACCATCTTCGAGGGTTTCGCCTTCCTGGGCCTGGCCGCTCTCGCGGTCGGCGTGACCATCATCGCCGGAGAGCTCGATCTCTCCGTCGGGTCGGCCGCCGCCGTCACGGGGATCATCTCCGTGTCGCTGGTCGGAGACGTCGGCCTGATTCCGACGCTCCTGCTCGCAGGCCTGATCGGCGCCGCCTACGGCAGCCTTCAGGGGTACTTGATCTACCGGCTGAGGATCCAGTCGCTGGTGTTCACGCTGGGCACGTTGATCGGGCTGCGCGGTCTGGCCTTCATGATCTCAGGCGAGAACACGGTGGTCATGAGCGACTTGGGAGTGGCCCAGACTGTGCGCCGCCAACTCTGGATCTTCTCGCCGTTCAGCCTGATCACACTGGCCTGCTTCGCGGTCGTGGCCCTGCTGATGATCAACACCCGCTTCGGGCGGGAGATCTACGCCGTCGGCGGGGGGCGCCAGGAAGCGGCCGCGGCCGGGGTGCCGCTGGTTCGGCCGCTCGTGCTGGCCTTCGCCCTGTCGGGCACGCTGGCCGCCCTGACCGGGGCGCTCACCTCGATCAAGTCCGGCAGTGCGGGCCCGGCCGCCTTCGAGACCCTGCTGCTTCCCGCGGCCACCGCCGCGCTGATCGGCGGCGTCAGCTTGCTGGGCGGCAGAGGCTCGGTGTTCGGGATCGCCATCGGCGCCTTGACCCTGCGCTTCATCAACAGCGGGCTGAGCCTGGGCGGAGCGCCCTTCTACATCCTGACGCTGGCCACGGGGACCGTCCTGATAGTGGCGGTCGTGCTGGAGCTGCTCTTGGGACGGCCCGAGCTGCGAGCCCGCTGGCGCCGATGGCGCAGCGAGGAGGGTCCGAGACTCCGGACCGGTCAGGAACCAGCCGGCTGAGAGGCCGAGCAGGCAGGCGAGCGAATCCGGCTCATACGGGCGAGGCCGTGGCCCGAGCAGCCCTAAGAGCGCCCGCAAATAGGCGAGAGTCTGTCGCGTCGCTGCGGTGTCATTCCGCTCTTGTTCGCTGCGCTCACGGGCCGCTCGGGCCACGGCCTCGCGCCGTATGGGCCGCGTTGTCCCGCCTATTCGCTCGGCCTCTAAGGTCGCAGCGAACAAGAGCGGGAGACACCTCGACGCAAGCGTGACCCGGTTGCGACTACCGGCGCACGTCCATGAAGCCGAGCGCGTTGGGCGATCGCCCGGCGCGGGTCAGAATGGACACCGCAGCGGGCGCAAGCACCGCCCAGAGTCGACCGGAGGCAGGAGGACAACATGGTGGAGATGAGACCCGGTGCCCGCTTCCAGAGCACGGTGTGCGCGACGGAGGTGATCGTGGTGAAGGGCACGGGAACGGCCGAGCTCAGTTGCGGCGGAGCCCCCATGGTGCCCGCCGGCACGGCGGAGCGGGCCGGTGAGCCCAGCGTGGACGCATCGGAGGGAACCCTGCTCGGCAAGCGCTACGGCGACGATGGCGAGACTGTCGAAGTGCTGTGCACCAGGGCCGGCGCCGGCAGCCTCGCCCTCGGCGGCGTCGTGCTGGCGGTGAAGGTGACCAAGCCGCTGCCCGCCTCGGACTGATCGGCCGGGCCCTCCGCCGGTGAGCCAGCCCTCCCCTGCCCTCCCCACCCTCTGCGGGCGGCCGTATAGCACGGGTCAACCTCGCACGGGCCAACCGCGATGAACTTGATGATGCTGCTGGAGATGGCGGTCACGGCCATGGGCGACCGGGTGGCGCTCGGGCCGCTGGACCGAGGCATCACCGGCAACCGGCTGATGAGCGCCGCCGCCGCGCTCGCGGGACGGCTGCGCGCCTCGGCGGCCGAGCGCCTGGTGCTGTGCGACGAGCCCGGAACCGTCCTGCCGGTCGCCCTCTTCGGAGCCGCTTGGGCCGGCGTGCCCTACGTGCCCATCAACTACCGGCTCCCCGACGACGATCTACGCGAGCTGGCGGGGCGGGCCGCGCCTGCGCTGGTGCTGGCCGACACCAGCAGCGCCGAACGGCTGGCCACCGTCGACGGTCTGGACATCATGGAGCGGGACGGGTTTCTCGCCGATCCTGCCGGCGGCGCCCCGGCGGCCGAGCCCGGCGACTGGCCCATGGATCCCGACGCCACCGCGGTGCTGCTGTACACCAGCGGGACCAGCGGCCCGCCCAAGGCGGCGGTGCTGCGCCACCGGCACCTGGTGTCGTACGTGTTCGGCACCGTCGAGTTCGCGTCGGCCGGTCCCGACGAAGCCCACATCATGGCCGTGCCGCCCTATCACGTCGCCTCGGTGTCGGCCCAGCTGTCGCAGGTCTACTCCGGGCGCCGCATCGTGCCCCTGCCGAAGTTCGACCCCGACGCCTGGATCGACGAGGTCCGCGCCCAGGGCGTGACCCACGCCATGCTCGTGCCCACGATGCTGGCCCGCATCGTCGACGCCCTCGACCGCCGCGGCGAGACCCTCGAAACGGTCCGGTTCGTGTCCTACGGAGGGGGCAAGTCGCACCGGACCGTGGTGGAGCGGGCGCTGGAGGTGTTCCCGGCCGCGGGCTTCTCCCACGCCTACGGCCTGACCGAGACGAGCTCCACAGTGTGCGTGATGGGCCCCGACGACCACCGGCGCTGCGCCGCCTCCGACGATCCTGCCGAGAGAGCCAGACTGGCGTCGGCGGGACGGCCCCTGCCGGGGGTGGAGGTCTCGGTGCGCTGCGGCGACGGGACCGAGGCGGACACCGGTGCAGCCGGCGAGATATGGGTCCGGGGCGAGCAGGTGGCCGGCGAGTACTCCGAGGGCGGCTCGCAGCTCGACGGGGACGGCTGGTTCTACACTCGCGACAGCGGCCACCTCGACGAGGCTGGCTACCTGTGGGTGCACGGGCGCAACGACGACATCATCATCCGGGGCGGCGAGAACATGTCACCGGGCGAGATCGAAGACGCGCTGCTGACCCACCCAGCGGTCCTCGACGCGGCCGCGTTCGGCGTGCCCAGCCGCGAATGGGGCGAGGAGGTGGCGGTGTGCGTGGTCACGCGCTCCCCCGCCCCGACCGCCGGCGAGCTGCGGGAGCTGGTGAACGCCCGGCTGCGATCGAGCCGGGTGCCGGCCCGCGTCGAGTTCGTCGACGACCTGCCCTACAACGACACCGGCAAGCTGCTGCGCCGCGAGCTGCGCCAGCGCTACACCGCCGACCCGGTCCCGGGATAGCTGGCCATGCACGGCGGGATCTGGCCGCTGGAGGAGGTCAGGGCCGCAATCGACTCCGTCGACTTCGACCGGCTGGTGATCGACGGCATCGCTGCGGCGGCCGGCGTCCCCGCGGTTATCGTGGATGTGGGCGACGATCCCGCCGACGACGTCGGCGCCGCGCTGGCCGCCCTGCCGGTGGTGGCGGTTGCGCGGGGCGCTGGGGGCGGGTCGTGGGATCTGGCCCTGGACGATCCGGGCCCGGCCCTCGAAGGGCTGCAGGCCAATCCGCAGGCCGCGGTGGTGGCGGCCCAGACCCTTCGGCTCGGGCCCCGGCTGAGCCTGGGCGACGCCCTGCTCGCCGAGAGCCTGGCCTACGCGACGCTGCAGGCCGGAGCCGAGCACGCCGACTGGCTCTCGGGCCGGGGGCGCCGCACCCGCAGAGATCTCGACCAGCCCCGCATCGACGTGAGCGACGACGGATCCTCGGTGACGGTGACGCTGAACCGTCCCCGCCTGCTCAACCTGTTCGACGCGGCCATGCGGGATGAGTTGGTGGACATTCTCAAGGCCTTGGCCGCGGGGGCGGACGGCCGTCCCGTGGTGATCACCGGGGCGGGGGGGAACTTCTGTGCCGGCGGCGACCCGGCCGAGTTCGGGACGGTGCAGGACCCTGCCACCGCGCACCTGATCCGCAGCCGCGCCAACGCGGCACCATGGATGGCGGCCATCGCCGGCCGGGCGACGGCGCGGATCGACGGAGCGTGCGTGGGCGCGGGCATCGAACTGGCCGCGTTCTGCGCCACCGTCACCGCCACCGAGCGAGCCCGGTTCCGGCTCCCGGAGCTGTCGATGGGCCTCATCCCGGGCGCGGGCGGCACGGTGAGCATCCCTGCCCGCATCGGCCGCCAGAGAACCCTGGCCTGGCTGCTGACCGACACCGAGATCGACGCGCCCGAGGCGCGGCGCTGGGGCCTGATCGACGACCTGGTCTAGAGAGCCGGCCCGACTCGAGGCCGGGGACTACTTGTGGACGAACGTCTGGGCCAGAGGGGCCTGCTCGAAGCCGGAGGGCGCCGACCCGGTGGTGGCGTAGAGGTACAGCGCGGTCTGGAAGATGGCGTTGAGGGCGGTCAGCACCACCATCACGACCGCCACCCAGGCTGCCCCGGCGATCACGCCGATCACCATCAGAACCGTCCAGCCCGACGCGATGAACAGTCCGACCACGACCGCGGCGGGAATGATCAGAACGAAGCCGAGAAGGCCGAACCCGACGCGGGCGGCGAGGTTCTCGCCCCAGGTATGGCGCAGCAGCGACGCCGACTGCTTGAGACCGGCTACGGCCCCGAGGTTGTCGATGACTATGGCCGGCACGGTCAGGAAGGTCACGACCTCCCAGGCCATCTCCAGCATGTGGGTCACGATCCGTCCGAGCCAGCCGGCCCGGTCCCTCAGCGCTTGGAGGACCAGACCCACCGTGGTGGTGATGATCGCCCACGGGACCAGCCCACCGATGCGCGCGAACGCCCGGCCGATAGCGCTCCGCACCGTCGGGTCGCCGCCGGTGAGCCGCTCGTGGGCCCCGGCCACCAGCGCGCCGTTGAAGAACACGGCGATCACGCCGAGGACCATCGCGGCCAGCACGTACACCACGATCATGGCCGGGTTGAACTCCATGGTGGTCTGGTCGTGCGTGGACTCGGTGGACAGCGTGATGAACGTCAACGCGAGCACCACCACGATCACAACCGCCGACGCCAGGAACGACAGCACCGGCATCCACAGTAGTTCCCGGTCCTTCTTGAGCACCCCCCAAGAGATCTTGGCCAGGTGCCAAGTATTGCTAAGCCGACCCATTGTGTCTCCTCTTCCTGTCTCCGTCCCCCGGCCTTCAGCACGCTAGCGGGATTGCCACAGGCTATCGCGGCTCCCGCGGCAGGCCCAGAACCCGCTCTCCTATGACATTGCGTTGTATCTGGTTGCTTCCCCCATAGATCGTGTGGGCCCGGGAGTAGAGGAACGTGCGCTGCCAGCGGTCGAGCGGGTAGTCGAGCCCGCCCTGGCCCACATGGGCGCCGCCGGACCCGTCGGCCACCATCGACGCCGCGCCGCGCACCCTCATCGTCAGCTCGCCCAGACGCCGGTGCCACGATGCCCAGTAGAGCTTGCCGATGGACTGCTCGGGCCCCGCGGGCGCGTCGTGAGTGAGCGATGTCAGCAGCCGCAGTTGGTTGTAGCGAAGGATCTCCAGCTCGATGTGGCACTGGACCAGATCCGAGCGCAGCACCTCGCAGTCGATGCGACCCGACGCTCGGGCCTCGGCCACGAGGCTGTCCAATTCCTGGCGGAAGCTGATCTGCTGGCCCAGGGTGCTGGCCCCCCGCTCGAAGGCGAGGGTCCCCATGGCCACCTTCCAGCCGTTCCCCTCGCCGCCCACCACGAGGTCCGCTTCGGTGACGGCGTCGTCGAAGAACGTCTCGTTGAACTCGACGCCGCCGGTGACCTGCACGATGGGCCTGATCTCGATGCCGGGCTGGTCCATGGGCACCAGCAGGTAACTGAGCCCGGCGTGGCGCTGCGACTCGGGCATGCTGCGGGCCAGCACGAAGATCCAGTCGGCGTGCTGGGCCAGCGAGGTCCACACCTTCTGCCCGTTGATCACCCACATCTCGCCCTGCAGGGTCGCCCGCGTGGCCACGCCGGCCAGATCGCTGCCTGCACCGGGCTCGGAGTAGCCCTGGCACCACAGCTCCTCGCCGGCCAGGATGGCCGGTACGAAGCGGCGCTGCTGCTGCTCCGACCCGAAGGCCATGAGCGTGGGACCGAGCAGCATGACTCCCACGTTGGGAAGCCGCCCGGGCGCGCGGGCCTCGGTGTAGGTGTTGAAGAAGACGACCTGCTCGGCCAGGGTGCAGCCCCGCCCGCCGATCCATTCCGGGAAGTCGAGGCCGAGCCAGCCTCCCGACGCCAGCTCGCGCTCCCAGGCGAGCTGCACCTCGACCGGCACGTCCTCCTGCCCGGTGAGGCCGCGGCCCCGGTACCGGGCGAACTCCCCGACCAGATGCTCCTCCAGCCAGGTGCGCACCTCGTCGGCAAGGCTCGCGAGCGCTGGATCGGACCCAATATCCATCGGCGCTGAGCGTACAATCGTCGGCGTGCCCGACCCCGGGGACGCTCCCCCGACCGAGGCTTCAACGTCAGCCCATCCGACCGCGAGTGGGTTGTCAGGATTCCTCGCGGGGATCCTGGGCGCCGCGGTGGCGCTGGGCTTCGGCGAGCTGATCGAGGGCACCAGCGAGACGATCCCATCGCTCGTGATCGCGGTGGGGGAGGTGGTCACCGACTACACGCCTGGCGCGATCGTGTCGTTCAGCATCGAGAATCTGGGGGCCAGCCAGAAGACCGTCCTCACGGTGGGCATCGTCGTCCTGTCGCTGGCCATCTGCGGCCTGTTCGGTCGTCTCGCGGCCCAGAGCCGCCGCGGCGTCGCCGTTGCGGGATTCGCCGTATTCGGGCTGATCGGCGGCTGGGCCGCGGCCCGCAACCCGCTCAGTGCCGCGCTGGCTTCGTGGATCGTGGCACTGGCCGCCGCCGCGCTGGGCGCAACCACCACGCTGTTCCTGGTCACCCGAGCGTCAGCGGACGACAGGCGCGCCGCGAGAACCGATGGACCGGCCGCGAGAACCGATGGACCGAATGAAGACGATGCGACCCGCCAGCGCGACCGGGTCGGCACCCGCCGGTCCTTCTTCACCTACGCCGCCGGCGCGGCGGCGACAGCCCTCAGCCTGGTCGGACTGGGTCGGGGCCTGCGGGGGCCGTCGGCCGCAGAGCAGGCTCGAGAGATCTACGCGCTGCCGCCGAGGACCACCGTGCCTGAATCTGACGCTACGGGTGAGGCCACGGCGGCGGACCCCAACGCCGCTGGCGAAGTCCCGCAGGGAATCGAGATCCCGGAAGGCATAGAGATCCCCAGGGGCATCGAGATCCCGGAGGAAGACGCCATCGAAGCGGCCGCCGATCAGACGGGAACCGGCAACGGGGCCGGATCGGTCACAGGCCCCGAGGAAACAGCCACTCCGACGTCCACGGAGCCAAGCATCGACGACGCCCAGCAGGAGCAGGGCACTCCCACCACACAACCACCACCCGAAGAATCCACCACCACACAACCACCACCCGAAGAATCCACCACCACACAACCACCACCCGAAGAATCCACCACCACACAACCACCGAGATCATCGACGCTGCCGCAGGTGGCCCACCTCGACACGCTCGACGGGGTGCCGGGCATCTCGCCCTACGTCACCCCCATCAGCCCGAGAAACGAGTTCTACCGGATCGACACGGCCCTGACCGTCCCCCAGGTGGACCCCGCCGACTGGCGCCTGCGCATCACCGGGCTGGTGGACGAGCCCTACGAGCTCACCTACCAGGAGATCCGGGCCATGCCCCTGGCCGACTACGCGATCACGCTCTCCTGCGTGTCCAATCCGGTGGGAGGCAATCTCGTCGACAACGCGGTGTGGACCGGCATTCCTCTCAACGTGCTGCTCCAGCGGGCCAGCGTCCAGCGCGGCGCCCAGCAGATCGTGGGGCGCTCGGTGGACGACTTCACGGCCGGGTTCCCGACCACCGCGGCCTACGACGGGCGCAACGCCATCGTCGCCATCGGCATGAACAACGAGCCCCTCCCGACGCGGCACGGGTTCCCGGCTCGCATCGTGGTGGCCGGGCTCTACGGCTACGTCTCGGCGGTCAAGTGGCTCGAGGAGATCCGCCTGACCACCTGGGAGGGCTTCGACGGCTACTGGGTGCCTCGGGGCTGGTCCAAGAGGGGACCGATAAAGACCCAGAGCCGCATCGACGTCCCGAACCGGAACTCGAGCCTCAAGGTGGGTGTGCCGACCTCGATCGCGGGCGTCGCCTGGGCCCCGACCCGGGGAATCCGGCGGGTCGAGACGAAGATCGACGGGGAGGACTGGGTCACCTGCGAGCTGGGCGAGGTTCTCACCAATGAGACCTGGGTACAATGGCGCCGCCCATGGACCCCCGACAGGCACGGCAGCCACCTGATACAGGTGCGAGCCACCGACGGCGGGGGCACGACCCAGGGCAGCTACAGGATCCCCAGCAAGCCCAACGGCGCCGAGGGATTTCACAACGTCAGCGTCAACGTCAGCCGCTGAATGCTCGCTGAGACAATCGAGCGGGCGGCCGGCGAGTTCGGTCCGCGGCCAGCCTTCGTCACACCCTCGGGCGGATCAGTGAGCTTCGAGCAGCTCGAAGTTGCCGGGCGCGAGACGGCAGCCGGGCTGCAGGCGCGAGGACTCGCAGAAGGCTCAGTGGTGGGCCTGGTGCTGCCCTCCGACGTGGACTACCTGGCCATCTATCTGGGCGCGGCCCGCATCGGCGCGGTCACCGCCGGGATCAACCCGCTGCTGACCCGGGCCGAGATGGCCGGATGCCTCGACACTCTCGACGCCGATCTGGTGGTGGTCGATCCTCGACTCGCCAATCTGGTCGGGCACGGGACCACCACGCGCACCGAGATCCTCCAGCGCGGCGCGGGCGCGGCCGCAGCCGGTGGCTCGATCCGCTCTCCTGCTCGGGGGGCACAGCGGCCCGCACCCGCCGACGATGACGACGAGCGACCGGTGTGCATCTGCTTCACGTCGGGATCGACCGGCGCGCCGAAGGCAGCCTGGTTCGCCAACCGCCAACTCCGGGCCGTCGCCGGCATCGACGCTGGGAGCGCATGGGGTGGCGGTCACGGCATCTCGTCGACGCATTTCGCCCACGTCGGCTTCATGACAAAGCTGCCGTGGATGCTGTCCTGCGGCCGGACCACCCACCTGCTGGAGCGCTGGTCGGCCGGAGCGGCGCTGGAACTCGTCGCCCGCCACCGGATGGCCGCGGTGAACGGCGTGGCGCCCCAGATCGCCCTGATGGTCAGGCACGCTCTCTCCAGGGAGCTGGACTTCTCTGCCGTGCAGGCGGTGGTGGCCGGCGGGGGACCGTCTTCACCCGAGCTGGTGCGGGCAGCCCGAGAGCGGTTCGGCGCGCCGTACTCGATCCGCTACTCGTCCACCGAGTCCGGTGGCGTGGGGCTGGCCACCGCGCTCGACGCCGACGACGACGAGGCCTGCCATTCGGTCGGCCGGCCCCGCGACGGAGTGGAGGCTGAGATCCGCGACCAGAGCGGGGTCCGGCTCGCTGCCGGGGAGACCGGCGAGCTCTGGCTGCGCTCGCCTGCAGTGATGTCGGGCTACTGGCGCGACCCGGCCGGCAGCGCCGAGGCCCTGGTCGACGGCTGGCTGCGGACCGGCGACCTGGCCACCGTCGACGGGCGGGGCCTGTACCGGCTGGCGGGGCGGACCGCCGAGATGTACATCCGCGGCGGCTACAACGTCTACCCGATCGAGGTCGAGGCAGTCCTGGACGCCCATCCCGGCGTCGCAGAGGCGGTGGTGCTGGGGCGTCCCGACCCGGTGATGGGCGAGGTCGGCGTGGCCGTGGTGGTGCCGCGAGATCGCGCCAACCCTCCGACGCTGGAGGACTTGCGGGCCTTCTGCTCCGCGTCGCTGGCCCGCTACAAGCTGCCCGAGGCGTTGGAGCTGGTCGACGCGCTTCCCCGCAACCCGTCGGGCAAGATCGACCGCCGCCGCCTCACCTAGAGTTCCGCAAACAGGTGAGAGCCTCTCGTGTCGCAGCGGTGTCATTCCCGCTCTTGTTCGCTGCGCTCACGGGCCGCTCGGGCCACGGCCTCGCGCCGTATGGGCCGCGTGGTCCAGCCCATTCGCTCGGCCTCTCGGCAGCCGCGTCACCGCCGGCCGCGGGACCGGGCTCTCTTCTCCTCGCGAATGCGCTGCTGCTCGATCTCATCGCGCAGGGCTAGGAATCGCTCCACCCGGCGGGCATCCATCTCGCCGCTGCCGACCGCGGTGCTCACGGCACAGTCGGGCTCCGCACGGTGGGCGCAGTCGGCGAACCGGCAGCGGCTGCCGTACTCCTCGATATCGCTGAAGACCCGGCTCAGCGCCTCCTGGGCATCGATCAGGCCGAGGGCCCGCACGCCCGGGGTGTCGAGCACCATGCCGCCGTCCCCGGGCAGCAGCACGAGCCGGCGGGCGATGGTGGTGTGCCGCCCTCGCCGGTCCGAGGACCGGACCTCGGCCGTGGCCGCCACCTCGGCGCCGGCCAGGGCGTTGACCAGACTCGACTTCCCCGACCCGCTGGCCCCCACCAGAGCCAGGGTGCGGCCGGCGCCGAGCATCGACCTCAGCTCGGAGATGCCGGCACCGCTGCGGACGCTCAGTGTCAGCACGGCCACATCTCCGGCCACCGCCCTCACCGTGGACGCGGCCGCAGCCGGGTCGGCGGCCCGGTCGGCCTTCGTGAGCAGGATCACGATCGACGCGCCGCTGTCACGGGCCATCACCAGCATGCGCTCGAACCGTCCCGGCGGCAGCGGCCTGTCGAGGCCGGCAACGATGCCCACAGTGTCGAAGTTGGCCGCCAGCACCTGCTCGGCGTCACGTTCGGCCGGGTCGCGGCGGGTGAGGGCCGTCCGCCTCGGCAGGACCCGGCTGATCAGCGTCGCATCGTCCTGGCGGGTCAGCTGCACCCAGTCGCCGGTGACCGGAGCGACCTCGGCCTGGGCCCGCACCGAGTCCGAGCCGGCCCGAACCATCCCGGCGGCCGCGACCACATCGCACTCTCCCCGGTCCACCTGCACCACCCGGCCGACCTGGGCTCCGACGTCGACGTCGCCGGCCACATGGTCGCCGTACCCCCAAAGGCGCAGGTCGTCTGCGGGATCACTCATCGAAACATGCGCGAGCGGGGGACCCTTTCCATCCGTCCACTATTGCCCATCGCTTGTACCAAAGAAAGGCGTACTATCTGAAGGAACAACGTCTGAGGCGGCGAAGAGGCACACAGTGACGGACGAAGACACGAACACAGGACGCACCCCCTTCTCCCAGGCAGCATCGCCGGGCACGACCGGCGCTCTGGCCGGCACCGCCGGCGCCGCGGTGGGACTGGGGTTCGGCGAGCTCATGGAGGGTGCGTTCGAGACGATCCCGTCGCTGGTGGTGGCGGTAAGCGAGCTGCTCAGCGACTACACGCCCGGCGATGTGGTCCGGTTCAGCATCTCCAACTTCGGCGCCAGCCAGAAGACCCTGCTCACCGTGGGCATCGTCATCGTCACGCTGGCTCTCGGCGGTGCGCTGGGGCGCTTCGCGGCTTGGGGCCGCCTGCGGGTCACCCTGGCCGGATTCGCTCTGTTCGGTTTGCTGGGCGGATGGGCCGCAGCCCGCAACCCGATCAGCCCCGCAGCCGGATCCTGGGTCGTGGGTCTGGCGGCTGCAGTGCTGGCCGCGGGCTCCACCCTCCTGGTGGTCCGCCTGGCGAGCGGGCGGGCCGCTGCGGCCGCGCCTGCGCCGACAGGAATGGCCGCGGTCGAGCCGGACGAGACCGCGACGCCCGCGGCCTCCCGCCCGCCCGCAGTCGTCGGGACCACCCGGCGGTCATTCTTCTACGCGGCCGGCGCCGGCGCGGCCGCCCTGGCCATGGTGGGCGTCGGCAGGAGCCTCAGGGGACAGTCGGCTGCCGAGCAGTTCCTCGAGGCCAACGCCCTGCGACCCTCCCCCACCACCGAACCGCAGGCGGTGTCCCCTTCCTCCACGACGACCGAGCCGCAGGCGGTTGCAGCGTCGACCACCTCGACCACGGTGGCCGCAGAACCGGCCGGACCCTCGGTACAGGAGCAGCTGGCCGCTCTCGACACCCTCGACGACGACGTTGCCGGCATCTCCTCGTACGTGACCCCCAATGACGGCTTCTACCGGATCGACACCGCGTTCGGCCGGGTCCCCCAGGTCGACCCGGGCGACTGGAAACTGCGCTTCACCGGGATGGTGGACAACCCCTACGAGATCACCTTCGACGAGATCCAGGCCATGGACCTCTCCGATCACGTCATCACCCTGTCGTGCGTGTCCAACGAGGTGGGCGGCAACCTGGTCGGCAACGCGGTGTGGACCGGAGTCCCGTTGTCGGTGCTGCTCGACCGGGCCGGGGTGCAGCCCGGTGCCGATCAGGTGGTGGGCCGCTCGGTGGACGACTGGACCGCCGGCTTCCCGACCGATGTGGTCTACGACGGCCGCAACGCCGTCCTGGCCATCGGCATGAACGACGAGTTCCTCCCCACCCGTCACGGGTTCCCGGCCCGGCTGGTGGTGGCCGGCCTCTACGGCTACGTCTCAGCAGTGAAGTGGATCGAGGAGATCAACCTCACCACCTGGGACGGCTTCGACGGCTACTGGGTGCCCCGTGGCTGGTCCAAGGAGGGTCCCATGAAGACCCAGAGCCGCATCGACGTGCCCGGCCGGGGGGTAGTGGCTGGACAGCCCACGCCCATCGCGGGAATCGCCTGGGCGCCGACCCGGGGAATCGAGCGGGTCGAGGTGAACATCGACGACGAGGGTTGGCTGCCCTGCAATCTGGGCGAGGCCGTCGGCGACGAGAGCTGGGTGCAGTGGCACCGCCAGTGGACGCCGACCGCAGGCCGGCACCGGATCCAGGTGCGGGCCACCGACGGTGACGGCGAAACCCAGGGCGAGCGGGAGGTGCCGCCGGCACCCAACGGAGCCGAGGGCTGGCACACCGTAAGCGTCAACGTCGGCACCTGATCAGACGCCAAGAACGGGTACCGGGACAGTGGCAGTGGTGCGGCCGCCAGGCGCGCCCGCCCCTCCAGCGCTTCGCTCGGCTGAATTGGTGTATTGTGCGGGGGTGGAGGTGGTATTGATATGACCGATATCCAAGATCGAGTCGCGCCCGTCGCACCGGCAGTCACCGAGTTCGTCTGCAACGGCTCGACAGTACGGGTCGGCGACCATCCCCACCTGCTCGCCGCGCTGCGCGAGGAACTGGGGCTGATCGCGGCCAAGGACGGCTGCTCGCCCTCGGGGCAATGCGGCTGCTGCACGGTGCTGCTCAACGGCAAGGCCCGGGTGGCGTGCCAGATCCCCCTCGCCAAGGCCCAGGGCGCCGAGATCATCACCCCCGAGGGCCTCAGCGACGAGGAGCGCCACCGCTACGCGGCCGCCTTCGGCGCGGCCGGCGCGGTCCAGTGCGGCTTCTGCACGCCCGGGATCGTGATGCGGGTCAAGGCCCTCATCGACCGCAACGGCGCCAACCTCACCCGCGACCAGGCCTCCCGCCACCTCGGCGCCCACCTGTGCCGCTGCACCGGATACCTCAAGATCCTCGACGCGGTGGAGATGCTGGCCACCGGCGCCGACGGGATCGCCGGCGGCACCGCAGTCGAGGTCGCCCGGGGGGTCGGATCCCGGGCCGCCCGCTACGAATCGACCGAGCTGGCCATGGGCGACAAGCTCTACATCGACGACATGACCGCGCCAGGAATGCTCCACGGTGCAGTGCACCTGGCCGAGCACGCCCGGGCCGACATCGTCTCGATAGACACGAGCCGGGCCGCAGCCCAGCCCGGGGTGGTGGCCGTGTTCACCGGCGACGACGTAGAGGGCGACCTGCGGATCGGGCTGATCCACAAGGACTGGCCGGTGTTCATCCCGCCCGGCGGCCGCACGTCCTACCTGGGCGACATCCTGGCGCTGGTAGTGGCCGACAGCCGCGAGACCGCCCGCCAAGCCGCGACCCTCATCGATGTGGTCTACGAGCCCCTGGACCCCATCTGTGACCCCGCCGCGGCGGTGGCCGACGGCTGCGAGGACGCGGTGTGGGGCCTCGACGGAAACATCTTGTCGGTGTCGTCCTACGCCCGCGGCGGCGACGTGGAGCAGGCGCTGGCCGCATCGGCTCACACGGTGCGCGACACGTTCCAGACTCAGCGGGTGGAGCAGGCGTTCCTGGAGCCGGAGTCGACGCTGGCCGTGCCCAAGGTGGTGGACGGCGAGCGCCGCATCGACGTGTACTCCGGCGGGCAGGGCGTCTGGGACGACCGCGACCAGGTCGCGGCCGTGCTCGGCATCGACAACAGCCGCGTCTGGGTGGAGCAGGTCGCCAACGGGGGCGCCTTCGGCGGCAAGGAGGACTGCTCCAACCAGACCCAGACCGCGCTGGCCGCCTGGCTGCTGGACCGCCCCGTCAAGACCACGTTCTCGCGCGAGGAGTCGCTGCTGGTGCATCCCAAGCGGCACCCGGTGCGCATCGAGTTGGCCGTCGGGTGCGACGGCGAGGGGCGGCTCACCGCGCTCCTGGCCCGCATGCTGGGCGACTCCGGGCCCTATGCCTCCGTGGGCATGAAGGTGCTGGAACGGGCCGCCGGCCACGCCTGCGGCCCCTACGCGGTGCCGGTGGTGGACGTCGAGGCGGTGGCGGCCCGCACCAACAACAGCGTGTGCGGTGCCTTCCGGGGCTTCGGAGCCAACCAGGCCCAGTTCGCCATGGAGGGCGCCATGGACCGCCTCGCCGACGCGGTGGGCATCAGCGGCTGGGAGATCCGGCGCCGCAACGCGGTCACGCCCGGCGCAGAGTGGGGCCCGGGCCAGATCATGGACGACGGCAGCCTCGGTGCCCTCGAGTGCCTGGAGGCCATCAAGGGCCCCTACGACGAGGCCATCGCGGCCGGCAAGGCCGTCGGGCTCGGCCTGGGACTCAAGAACTCGGGGCTCGGCAACGGCTTCAAGGAGATCAGCCGGGCCGTGGTCCATTTCGTGCCCGACGCCGCCCATCCCGTCGGCACCCCCGCCGGACCGGACACCGTCGTCGAGGTTCGTCACTGCTGGACCGAGATGGGCCAGGGCGTGCACACCGTCGCCCTCCAGGTGGCGGTCGAGGAGCTCGGGGTGCGGCCCGAGACGGTGAGGGTCTACGTCGACACCAGCCGGGAATTGGGCGCGGGCCAGACCACCGGCTCGCGGGGAACGCTGATGGGAGCCGGATCGGTGGCCGAGGCGTGCAAAGCCGCGCTGGCCGCAGGCTGCCTCACCGGCGTCGACTACGAGGGCGAGTACCGGGTCGACTGGACCGACAAGCTCAGCGACGGCCTCGAGCACCCGGTGATCCACTCGACGTTCGGCTACGCGGCCCAGATGGTGATCGCCGACCCCCAGACCGGAGCGGTGGAGAAGGTGGTGGCCGCCCACGACGTGGGCCGGGCCGTCAACCCGCTGCTGTGCGAGGGCCAGATCGAGGGCAGCGTCCACATGGGACTGGGCTACGCGCTTAGCGAGGACTTCCCCTGCGACAGCGACGGCCGCCCACGCTTCGACACGCTGCGAGGGCTCGACATCATCCGTCCCAAGGACATGCCGCCGGTGGACGTGATCCTGGTCGAGGCCCCCCAGCCCGACTCGCCCTACGGGATCAAGGGCGTCGGCGAGATCGGCCTGGTGCCCACCGCCGGCGCGGTGGCCGAAGCCATGCGCCAGGTGGACGGCCAGTGGCGCACCCACCTGCCGATCAACACACACCAGCCTGTGACGCCCCGGTCGTGACCGGGCCGACCACGCCTTCCGGAACTGCCGCGCGCCCGCGCCCTGACCCGGACGCCCGTACCACCCCGGGAATGGTGTGCGCCCATCACCACCTGTACTCGGCGCTGGCCCGCGGCATGCCCGCACCGCCCCGCACCCCGACGGAGTTCCTGGAGATCCTGGAGCTGGTGTGGTGGCGCCTGGACCGGGCCCTCGACCTGGAGATAATCGAGTGGTCGGCCAAGCTGGGCGCGCTGGAGGCCCTGGAGTCGGGCACGACCGCCATCATCGACCACCACGAGTCTCCCAACGCGATCGAGGGGTCCCTCGACGTGATCGCGGCGGCCTGCGCCGAGGTGGGCGTGCGGGTGGACTGCTGCTACGGCGTGACCGACCGCCACGGCTCGGCCGGAGCGGCCGCGGGGCTGGCCGAGAACGACCGCTTCCTGCGGGCGGGAGGCCGGGGCCATGTGGGGGTCCACGCCGCCTTCACCTGCTCCGACGCCACGCTTGAGGCTGCCGCGGGACTGGCCGCCGACCACCGCACCGGTGTGCACATCCACGTTTCGGAGGGGACCGCGGACCTCGCGGCCGGGGCCCGCCTGGAATCGCTGGCCCGCGACGACTGGCTGGTGATCCACGCCGTTCACCTCGACCGCGACCTCCCCGGCGTGATCGTGCACAACCCCCGCTCCAACATGAACAACGCGGTGGGCTACGCCCGGCCCGCGGCCCGGCCCAACCCGGTGGCGCTCGGCACCGACGGGATCGGCGCGGCCATGCTCGACGAGTTCCGGGTGGCCTACGTGCGCCAGCGCGAGGACGACGTGACCGCCACCCCCGAGACGGCCTGGAGCTGGCTGGAGACCGGGTGGAGGCTGTTCCCCGAGGCTCTCGAGGACACGGTGACGTGGTCCTATGACCGCATGGACCCGTGGTCGCTCGCCTTCACCACCGGCGTGCAGGCCACCGACGTCGCCGTCGCCGGCGAGACCGTGCTGCGCGACGGCCGCCCCACCCGGGTGGACGCCGATGAGATCAGAGCCAAAGCAGCCGAAGCAGCCGCCAGACTGTTCGCCAAGCTCGAAGAGATGCCCTGACCACACCGGCACCCTTACCACGGCCGGCACGAGGAGGAGACATGACCCAGCCAGCGGCCCTCTACATCCAGGACGCCCACACCCTCGCCGAGTCGATGGAGCTGTCCCAGTACGCCGAGGCCAAGGGCTTCGACGCCGTCTGGCAGGCCGACTCCCGCCTGGTGCGCGACGCGGTGGTGCCGATGGCGGCCATCGCCGCGGTCACCTCCACCATCAAGGTCGGCAGCGGCGTGGTGGACTGCTGGACCCGCAACCCGGCCCGCCTGGCCTCCACGTTCTCCACCCTCGACGATCTGGCCCCGGGCCGCATCCTGCTGGGCATAGGGGCCTGGTGGGAACCGCTGGCATCGAAGGTGGGCGTGCAGCGAGTGCGGCCCCTCAAGGCGATGCGCGAGATCGTCGAGGCCTGCAGGGGTCTCCTGAACGATCAGACCGTCACCTACCAGGGCGAGTTCGTCCAGTTCGACGGGGTGGAGCTCGACTACGTCCAGCAGGAGCGCCGGCCCAAGGACGTGCCCATCTACATCGGAGCGACCGGCGCCAAGATGATGGCCCTCACCGGGGAGATCGCCGACGGCGTGGTGTTCAACTACCTGGTGTCGCCCCAGTACAACGC